>Ga0075118_10000015_pt1 | contig 198589 bp, 194 predicted proteins | sample AntAceMetag02UKE_FD_69794 | JGI IMG/M metagenome (GOLD analysis project Ga0075118, IMG submission 69794) | Saline lake microbial communities from Ace Lake, Antarctica - Antarctic Ace Lake Metagenome 02UKE | ecosystem: Environmental > Aquatic > Non-marine Saline and Alkaline > Saline | place...
ATAAACGCAAATGAGAATGATTCACAATACTAAATGAGAATTATTCTCAAATAGAATTATAAATAACCGGGAAGATCCTTAAGCATCTGATTAATTGATATAAGTTTTAATTAAATACTGCGGGGCATTTTAAAAATGGTCTTAAATGACCCTGAAGAATAACTTAATTGGTCATGCTCAAGTCATAGAAGACAGTTAAACCGTCTCGCCTACCAAAGGTTCTCGAGTGCGAGATGCCCCGGTTTTGATCGACGACTGACGGTATAACCGCTATCGGTAAACCATCCTCGGGTGTCGTCCACCATTTCTGGGTTTCCACAGATCATGATTCGGCTTCGCTCCGGATCGAGTGGTAAACCTATTTTATTTTCAAGCTCACCACTTTCCAAAAGAACAGGAATACGCTTATCTAACGCACCCTCGAATTTCTCTCGAGTCACAACGGGTAAAAATTTAAATTTATGAGAAAACACCCCAAAATACTCATGATCTTTGAGACCCTCGATAAGCTCCATGTAGGCCAACTCTCTAGTTTCTCGAACGCTATACACCAGAATAATATTTTCGTAGTTATCCCATGTTTCGAGCTCGTACAAAATGCTGATAAAAGGAGCTAATCCCGTACCTGTCGCAAGCATCCACAGGTCTTTACCTTGCTCGAAACGAGCAGTCGTCAGGAGGCCATAATTCATTTTCTCAACAAGCACCTCATCGCCAACTTTCAATTGTGACAAGCGACTGGTAAATTCGCCATCAGCTACCACAATTGAAAAATACTCTAAATATTCGTCATAGCTTGCAGACACGATTGAGTAAGCTCGCCAAACGATAGAACCATCCTCTTTTTTAATACCAAGCCGTGAAAATTGTCCGGGAATAAATCGATACCCAGTATATCGAGTCAACTTAAAGCTGAACAAATTCGGCGCCCAAGTTGTAATTTCGATAATTTTCTCTGCAGTATATTTATCTTCTTTTGGCATTAAATGGGTCTGGTTATCGTGATCCGCTGAAGTGTGGCAACCGTGTTCGTATTCGTGTTCTCTTGCCCTAAGTCTAACTCATTCGAACAATAGCAGTGGCAGAACTAAAAAACCTCATCAATTTGAGAGCTTGGGAGAAATCTGACCAATTGCAGTTCATATTACTTATCAGACAAGTCTTTCAAAGCATCGATTCCCGCCTTAAGAGCCGACTGCAGCAGCATGGAGTCAACACCAACAGCAAATAATCGAAAATCTTTTAACCAATATTCCCGGCTCCACTCGTCATTTGCTGACATACACGCGAGCACCTTGCCATGCCTCCTCGCGGCATCACGGATACGCTCAATTGCATCCAAATATCTTGGATGAGCAAACTCTCCCGGGATACCCAAAAAGTTCGTCAAGTCGAAGTGACCCAACCATAGAACATCAATGCCAGGAACCGCCGCTATCTCATTGATGTTTTTAATGCCATTCTCTGTTTCGATTAACGCCATGACCAAAGTTCGCTCATTAGCTATTTCAATTTTCTCACTGACATTTCCACCCAAATAATCATCAGATGCAAATCCAAACGCAGCCCCTCTCCTACCCTTTGGTGGGTATCGAGTACACGATACAATAAACTCCGCTTCTTCTGCGCTACCTACCATGGGCGCCACTATGCCCAGCGCACCCAAATCTAGAGCGCGAGAAATATAATGATATTGATTCGTGGGGATACGGCACATCGGAACCAAATCAAGCCCGCGACACAGTGCAATCTGCGTTTTCAAAGTTTCGTAACTGACACCCGAATGCTCCATATCAATCAGCAAAAAATCAGCACCTGACGACTTAACGATTTGAGGTAATCCAGGGACTAAAAACTCCCACCCGAAGGTTCCGAATACAGGCTCTCCGGCAAGAGCTTTTTTCTTTATAACGTTATCTCGCATATTTTTATATCACTGGAAAATCATGTTCTCAAAAATAAAGACTAGCCATTTAGGACCATTGATCAACCCACGATGGATGCGTTAAAACCTCCGGGTTAACCAACTCGCCTGGCTTGCGGCCATAAGAAAGATCAACAGCGGATTGAAACGATCGCTCCCCTAAGATGCGCATACATTCATCGGTGTGACAAATAGCATGAGGCGCAACAATTACATTATCTAACTGAAGTAGTGGATTATTCAGATCGATAGGCTCGTGCTTAAACACATCAATTGCCGCACCCAATATCGAATCATTTTCAAGCGCGGCGATGAGTGCGTGCTCGTCAACTACTGGGCCACGAGAGGTATTGATAAAATAAGCTGACGGCTTCATTAGCTTGAATTGTTCATGACTGATCAAACTCTCTGTCTTCTCGTTTAACAAACAATTGACGGAAACAAAATCTGATTCTTTAAGTAAGGTTGTCAAATCAACCTTGGCAGCACCCAATGCCTCAATTTCTGATTGAGGCACATTTGGATCGCACCCAAGCAAATTTAAATTAAAAGGCTTTGCCAAACGCAGAACTTCCGCACCGATATTACCTACACCAATCACGCCCAACGTTCGGCCCATTAAACCCATTCCAAGAAAATTTCCTTTATCTAGCCATCGCCCTTCTCTAACCAATCGATCTTTAAGAAACATACGATGAGCCAAAGCAAGCACATACGCCATCACCGATGCGGCTACAGGCCTCCTAACCCCATCGGGGGCAATCGTAAGTAACACGCCGAAGGTATTACAAGCTGACACATCAACCGAGTCATAACCCACACCAAATCTAGCGATGAGCTTCAATTTTCGATCTTCCCTGCTGAGCGTTTGACTTGTCACCGGCGCAGTCATCAAACAAATAGCATCAAACTCCGCCGCATGGTCTGGCGTGACCCCCACGGACTGATCCTCGAGAATGGTCCATTCCACATTAACATCCTCAAGAATCCGAGTTGCTTCTTCCCCAAAAATCGTTCCACCATCTTTCGTAATAACTTCTCTGCTGACACCAATTCGAAATTTATTTCCCATAAACAACTCCCCCACACACCAACAGCCTCAAACATAAAACGGCTCCATCTCTCATATCTAATAAGTAGACCAGCCGAGACTCACATAGAGATACTGAATCCGCCATCCACTGTCAACACGTGACCATTCACATAGGCCGACTCATCAGAGGCTAAAAATACAGCTGCGGCCCCTATTTCATCGGCCTCACCCCAACGTTTTGCCGGCACACGCGAGCATACCCACTGATTAAAGTCTTTATCCTCTATAAGGGCCTCATTCATTTCTGTCGCAAAATACCCAGGAGCTATCACATTCGCAGTAATGCCTTTATCACCCAATTCAACTGCCAACTGCCTCGCCAGCGCATGCACACCACCTTTTGAAGCAATATATGCGGATATGGTCGGTCGCCCCAGTTGCGCCGTAATAGAACCAGTAAAAATAATTCGCCCCGAGTGAGCCTTAATCATAGGCTTAGACACTTCTTTGGCTAATGCCCATACGCCGATCAAATTAGTGTCCATAACACGTCGGAAATCGTCTTCGTCAAACTCGCTAATCGGAGAACGATGTTGTATGCCTGCATTCGCAACAAGAATGTCGATACGACCATGCTCGTCAACGATTTGAGCAACGGCTCGCTGTATTTCAGCAGATTGGGTAACGTCAAAAGCCATCACCGTCGCCAATAACTCGTCATCAGTTAACTCCAAAACACGTTGACCCAAACTGACGGGATCTCGACCATTCAAAAATACGTGAGCCCCTGCTTTGCTAACGCCTTTGCCATCCCCCAACCAAGTCCGCGCGAAGCTCCAGAAACCAGCGCGACTTTTCCGTCCAAACGAAACATATGCAATCCTTAGATGGAACAATCAAACCCCAATATTACCTTGACATGCACCTCTGAGTTAGTACGGACCCAGACAGAGATAGAGCGGACAAAAAAACGCCGCTTTTAGCGGCGTTTTTTCAACATAAACGATCAAGGCATCAAAATCGTTGAACCCGTAGTTTTCCGAGCCTCAAGATCTGTATGCGCTTTAGCAGCATCGGCTAATGCATATCGCTGATTAATGTCTATTTTTACTTTGCCAGACTTAACCATACTAAAGAGCTCTTTCGCTCCGGCTTCCAGATCTGAACGCATCGCCGTATAAATCATGATGGAGGGTCGAGTAAGATAAAAAGAACCTTTCGCAAGGATATTGACGTCAACATCCTTCACAGGGCCGGAACCATTACCAAATACGGTCAACAATCCTCTCGGCTGGAGACAATCCAGCGAGCCGTGAAATGTATCCTTGCCGACCGAGTCGAACACCACCGGCACGCCTCGACCTTTCGTAATCTCACGAACACGCTCAGCAAAATTTTCTTTAGCGTAATTAATCGTGTAGTGACATCCATGAGCCTTAGCTATTTTCGCTTTTTCATCAGAACCAACCGTGCCGATCACTTTGACGCCTAGGGTATTAAGCCACTGACACGCTATCAAACCAACTCCACCAGCAGCAGCATGAAATAAGACCGTCTCACCTTTTTGCACACGATAGACGCGACGTATGAGCATTTGCACCGTTAGACCCTTGAGCATCATGGCTGCCGCATCCTCATCAGAGACTCCAGCAGGCACTTTAACCAGCTTGGCAGCCGGCATCACTCTTTCCTGCGCATACGCTCCAGGAGGACCTCCAGCATAAGCCACTCGGTCGCCGGGCTTAATGTGCGTGACCCCAGAGCCAATCGCCTCAACCACGCCAGCCCCCTCTAGACCAACACCGCTAGGCAATGGAAGCGGATAGAGACCAGATCGATGATACGTATCGATAAAGTTTAAGCCGATCGCCGTATGTCGAACTCGAGCCTCTCCTCGTCTAGGTTTACCAACAATCATATCCTCAACGGACAAAACCTGAGGACCGCCCGTCTTATGAAACTTAACTACTTTTGTCATACATACCTCCAAGGTAATAATCGACGCATAAAAATTATAATGTCTTTATTTTTCTTTCTAGCGTGCTCTTTAATGAAATTTAAAATTATGGGTAAATAATCGATCTAAATTTTCCGCCACTAAATATACCGTAATGTCCTACCCCTTTTGCAACCAGATGTTTGCGACCCGCTTTATGAATTCCGGAACAAAGGCAATGCGCCGCTTCTATCTGACCATGCCCAGAAATATCATCTATTTAAAGAGCAAACCCCTCCTGCATCAAACCAATTTGTTCTCGGATATGGCCTAAATGCTCTTCCCAATATCGCCGTGATCCAAACCACGGGAAAGCGACCTGGAACGCAGGATCGTTCCACCGCTGAGCTAACCAGCCTGCATAGTTGATGATGCGCAACGTTCGGAGCGGTTCGACTAAAGCGACCTGCTGGTAGTCAAATGTCATAAATTGCTCATATCCGATCAAGACTTTCCGCAACTGCAGTGCCATAGCCTCTCGATCTCCCGACAACAACATCCATAAATCCTGAATAGCCGGACCCATTACAGCATCATCCAGGTCAACAAAACTTGGGCCATCTTCCATCCATAAAATATTCCCTGGGTGACAATCCCCCAATAACCGGATGAAGGAGGAGTTTTCCGCTCCTTTTAAAGCACCATCAATCGCCGTTAAAGCGAGATCCACGAGACCTTCGTACGTCTCACGCAACTCAGCAGGCATAAACCCATTATTTATTATGAAGTCGACAGGCTCTCGACCAAACTGGCCTGCACTCATAGACGGACGATACCGAAAGGATTGCGTCGCAGATACCGCGTGAATGCGACCGATCAAGCGACCGATCCAACTCAGCACCGAATCGTCCTCCAAGTTAGGTGCTCGCCCACCTATTTTTTCAAATACGGCAAACTGAAATTTATCGACCTTAAAAAGAGATTCTTGATTGATCCTAATAGGCGCGATCACCGGAAGTTCGAACTCAGACAAATTAAAGGTAAATTCGTGCTCCTCTAATAATTGATTTTGGGACCATCTACCTGGTCGATAAAATTTCGCGACCACATCGAATTCTCGTTCCTCATCGTAAACGCCAATTTGATAAACTCGATTCTCAAAACTATTTAGGGGAATTAACTTACCCGTAGTTTTCCAGCCAACGCGATCAAGCGCATTAAGAATTAGGTCTGGGCCTAGACCGAAATATGGCGTCTCTTCAGCCTGAAATTTCACGGGATCAAAAACCTAACAGGCGACACAATGGCAATCGACAAATAATACATTTCAGTCATCGCGGGTAGGAACCACCACTTACGTCAACAGTGGTCCCAGAAACATAGGCCGGACTTTCTGCCCCCAACCAAAAAATAGTCTCCGCTACCTCCTCTGGCAAACAAGGTCGTCCGCTATGCACGCTGTTCATTACCGATTCTTTCCTGGAATCGGGTAGCTGCTCATACATCGCTGTCAACGTGGGGCCTGGCGCAACCGCATTCACGAATATATTATGCCGGCCGAGATGCGCGGCATAACTCTTTGTAAGATTGAGTAACGCAGCCTTCGTCGCTCCATACCAAAGATCAGGGTGGCCAGTGAATGCAGAGACTGAACCAACCGAAACAATACGACCACCACCTCGCGACCTCATGCCCAATGAGACAGATTCAATCAGTCTCGCAGGCGCTAAAAGATTAACCTCTAAAATCTCCTGAATATGATCAGGCGGTATTGAATCCATCGGGTCACAAAACAGTACTGCCGCATTATTGATTAACGTATCAATTGGTCCCACCCGATCTATTAACTCTGGAATTTTATCGAGAGATCTTAAGTCGAATGAAATAGACTCTCCCACACAGGAGCCTTTAAACTCTTTATCTAGGGATAATACGCTCCAACCCATTGATGAGAATTTTTTAGCCACAGCTAAACCTATACCTCTGCCAGCACCAGTCACCAATACTGTTTTCATAAAAACTTTCTAATGAGAATTACGCTCAAAAACAAACCTTACGCTTCACAGTTAACATACCGCTCTTCACCTTCGGAAACTTTTAACTTGTAACGCTGAACACCTATATCCCGAAAAAACTGATCAATCGTTTCAAGTGCTTGATCATGAGACTCATAAGGGGCAACAGGAAAATCGTACGTCCTATCAAACGACTCATCAAACAATGACGATAATCGCACCAACACTTTACCACCTGCACTAGAATCAATTGATATATCTGGCTCTCCAAATTTTAGACGAGAGTGATTGATTGCATTGCTAGCGAACAACTGAAAACCAACTTCCCTCACTGCCCAATACCCCTCTTCGAGAGATCTGATGAGAGGCCTCGGCGGCCGAGGCAGTGCCAGCACAGAACAATCTGCCGTGGATAACTGGGCGCTTACCGCCTCGGAAAATTTGATTCCCCACCGACCAATATCCCCCGCGGACTCAAAAATCGATGGCGCAGAAACAGGACTCAGCGCAACACCACAGAGAAATCGTAAATGAGCAGCTTCTGACCCGGATAAAACGTCGATTGGAAGATCCGGAAAATCCAAAGCCGCCATATTTTTTAATTGGTCGTATTGACCAGCCAATCTCCACGAATCAAGCGGATATTGATGCAAGGACTCATAGTCCGTTAAGCAATTAGCCAACCCAAAGTTCTTACAGTGTCCCAGGACACCCAAGCTCTCAAGCATCTGGCTCAAGGCGGACACATCTCTCAATATGGTCGAAACAGTGTTTCTTTTCTGGGAACCGATAACCAAAATGACAGGCATAATAAACAGATCCAACCGAAATGCACTATCTGTCCGGTTCGCTGTTAGCGCCGCATCCCCCACCCGTCTCGCCACACGACCCGCCGAGATGGAATTAGGATGCCAACAAGCCTGTTTCACTGCCTCGTCTAGTCCAGACTCAATGAGCTCATCAACTAGTTTATACAACTGCGTTTGATCTAAAGACACACGCTCTGAAGGCAACTTCGCCGACAAATCATTAGCAAGAACCATCAATTGCTCATAAGGACTCATATTTTAAATTTGACTATCGTTCATCTCAGGTAGGGTTTTCTGTCTTACTTAACCATGATTATAACGACTGCGTCTTCGGATAGAATCGTAGGCAAACTGAAGTAAGCACTTTACGTGCGTAGCAGCCATTACAAACAAGCCAATAAAGCCTTCGCTCACAAGTGTATTAGTCATGAATTACCTCGCGCATCTTTTCTTGTCCCCAAATGATGCGGGCTGGCAACTGGGCAGTATCCTTGGGGACTTTGTAAAAGGACCTACAGATGAACGAATGCTAGCGATTCATCGCTATAACGTCGTTAATGATATCAACCTGCACAGAAAAATTGATCTTTTTTCGGACCAGTCAGATATTTTTAGAAAAAGTGCTGCAAGGATTAACCCCAAACAAAGACGATTTGCGCGAATACTGGTCGATATTTATTTTGATCACATTCTTGCCAAGCTCTGGTCACAGCTCTAGCCCAAAGCTTGGCAGAACTATGTCGACACATTTACCAAGTCACACTCAAAGATCGGCCTGAAAATCATCAAAACTTCAGAAAAGCCTCTCAATTGATCCGCGAACAAGGCTCGTTCGGGTCCTATGCGTCTATCACTGGCATCACTCGGCAAATCGATTGGGTTCTAGGTTAAAACGAGGGAATGCACTTTTGGGAGGTGCGAAAAATATCATGGCCCACATGAACTCCTTTGAGATGGATTTTTTTCGATTTCTCAAAGAGGCCAAAGACTTCTTAAACAATTACGCAAAAAACCCATATCCAACGATAATGCGTCGTAACTTGAACTCAACTCTCTTGCGTCTCAAAGTCTCCCGGCATTACAATCTCTATCAGCTCTAAATCGTCACTATGCGCGATCTCTTTATGATGAATTCCAGATGGCTGATGCACACATGTTCCAGCCGTTAACCGCTTTCGCCCAACCCCCTCATACTCAAACTCTGCCCAACCTTTCAAAATGTAAACCATTTGAAAAGTCACATCATGATAATGTTGCCGAGGAATCGGATGTTCGCCCGGAACCGCTCGAATAACGTGCGCAACAACAGCCCCATGGGTCGCCTCTTTAATACCTAAATCCCTGTATTTAAAGAACGGGCGCAAACCATCTCTTTTGAATTCTTTTTCGTCCAAATGATTACAAGAAAATTTCTTTTTATCGCTCACAACCCCTCCCATAAAATATCAAGTCGACACGTATAGCTTAATTACATCAGCCTTTACTCAAATCATTTCCAAGCATTGCTTTAAGCGCATCAGACTTAAACTCCCGATGGTAGAGAATTACTATCACCATAATGGTGGAGAGAATAAATAGCCAAGAATTCAGAAACCAAGGCAAGACCGATAGACCAAAGTAATAAGCGCGCAAACCATCATTAAAGGTATTCGACGCGGTACTCGCCATTCGTGAGCCACTCTGGACAAACCGTTCGTGCACATCGGGCTCGGCATCAGTATCCGGTGCTGCGCCTACCATTACCGAACAAAAAAAGTGCTGCCTTAAGGACCAGGTGAACTTAAAAAACGCATATATAAATATAGCGAGCAGCAATACGATTTTGCAGTCCCATGCCAAAGTGTCGTTCTTAATCGCAAATGGCAAATCAGCAAGGATTTCAATCGCTCTGTCGGTCGTGCCCAATAGCGCCAGAAGTGCGCCCAAAATCAAAATGGTCGTTGAAGCGAAAAACGTAGCACCATTTGATAAGGTGAGAATAATGTTTGCGTCAACAATCTTTAGATCTCTTCGAATGGTCCCGCGCCACCATTCCTCTCGATAACGCACCATGACACTCATTAAGCTTGGCATCCCATTATCAGCAGCACGTCTCGCAAATTTGGCATAACCAACCCAGCCAAAACAAAATATGGCAATCGCCAGATAATCAAAGACGGTAAATGATACGTTATCGATTGTCATGAAAGGGCTCGATCCGCGGTCGCATTAGCGTAAGTCATTGAAAACAAGAATCTTCAGGAGTTTAACTCATTCTATTATTAGCGTTATACTACTCTAAAGAAACTGATTATGAGAGACTCAATATGGGCGCCGAAAACACAGCGAAACTCAACGCAGACGAAACAGTATTGCTTAGGACGGATGAAGGCGGCATCGCCACACTGACACTTAACCGCCCGAAAGCGTTCAACGCGCTCTCCGAGGAACTGCTGGCAGCACTGCAAATGCAATTAGAGACCATCAGCAATGATTCATCGGTTCGGGTCGTAGTCATTGCGGGGAGGGGAGACGCATTTTGTGCTGGGCACGACCTTAAACAAATGAGGGAAAATCCAAGCCGAGAGTATTATGACACGCTGTTTAATACCTGCAGCCAATTCATGCTCACCTTAATGAGGATCCCTCAACCTGTGATCGCTAAAGTACATGGCATTGCGACTGCTGCCGGCTGCCAACTCGTTGGGACCTGTGATCTTGCTATTGCCTCAGAAGAAGCGAAATTTGCAACTTCTGGTATTAATTACGGCTTATTTTGCTCAACACCGGCGGTTGCCGTATCTCGAAACATTCATCGGAAAAAAGCTGCAGAATTACTATTTACTGGCGAATTCATTGACGCACGCACCGCAGAGTCAATCGGACTAATCAACAAAGCTGTCCCCGCCAAACAACTGAATGCCGAAGTTCTCCAGATGGCTAATTTAATTATTCGCAAGTCAGCGGTTGCTGTTTCAACGGGCAAACGAATGCTCTACCGACAAATTGAGATGGGTATAGATGACGCGTACAAGTTCGCAGCCGAGACAATGGCCTGCAACATGATGGCCTTTGATGCTGGCGAAGGGATAGATGCATTTATTGAAAAAAGGTCTCCAACCTGGAAGCATATTTAAGTCTGCACCAGCCTTTAATTGACCAAGTAAAAAAAAGATAAAACTACATAGATGCCGCTGATGTGGCGCGATCACTAAGACGCACACGTCGCCACTCGGCAAAGTATACGACGGTAGAAATAGACAAAGTTACCAATAATGTTGGCATCATCACACTTAGAATTAAATCACTCACGAATAATTTTGCCTCTTGTGCAAAAGCAAGTGCAATAACTAGAAACGCAAGTGCCGCGTGTGACTTACCCCATAGATTAGGTACCACTCGAATATCTCTTAATTTGCTGTCAAGCAGTCCAACACTCAGCATCACAACATCTCTCAAAACTAGAGGGATGCCAATCCACAGAGGTAATAAACCTTCCCAAACCAAGATCGAAGCGCAGGTAATGACCAACAATTTATCAGCGACAGGATCCAATATCGTCCCCACCGTTGTGACTGCGTTGAATCGACGAGCAACATACCCATCCAAACCGTCTGAAAAGCCTAAGACTAAAAAAAACCAAAAAGCCAGTTGATAGTCGTGGCCTGACAATATGATTGCCAAAAACGGAACTGACAACAATCGACCAAGGGTAATGGTATTCGGAAGCACACTAATCATCGCGACTCCTAACCAATAACTACATAACACCGCTAACTAAATGAGGCCCGTTAAGCACCCTCCCTGTGAAATGTATCTTCAGAACGTCATAGAATCAAGTGCTTTAAGGCAAGCTCAAGATTAAATTATTCAATTTCACGACAAAAGCCGCAGGATCTTCAAGTGCGCCACCATCAGCCAACATAGCCTGATCGAAGATGATTGAGCTCCAGTCCGAAAAGCGAGCGGCATCCTTCTCGGCCGCCATTTTCTTCACAATTGGATGATGAACATTAACTTCCAGAATCGGTTCAACTGAAGGCGCATCTTGTCCCGCCGCCTTCAACATTCTTGAAAGATTCATACTCATTTCATCCTCATCGGATACCAAGCATGACGGGGAGTCAACTAATCGACTGGACACACGAACATCTTTGACTCTCCCCACTAATGCAGCTTTAATACGCTCCACTAAATCACCACCCTCAGCATCAGTTTCAGTTTCATCAGATTTCTCATCATCAATTGGCCCTAAATCAAGGGATCCTTTAGCAACTGAGACAAGTTTTCTTTCATCAAACTCTTGAAGATTAGAAACCACCCACTCATCGACTCGATCGGAGAGCAAAAGGACTTCAATATTTTTTTTCTTAAATATTTCGAGATGAGGATTGGATTTCGCCGCCGCATGCGTCTCAGCGGTGATGTAGTAGATCTTATCTTGCCCCTCTTTCATGCGTTCAATATAGTCACTAAGGGTAACGACTTCACCATCATCAATCTGAGCAGTTGTTGAGAATCGAAGTAGCTTAGCAATACGCTCTTTGTTACTCCAATCCTCCCCGAGCCCTTCTTTGAGAACGCGACCAAATGCTTTCCAAAACTCTTTAAATTTATCCTGTTGATTTGCAGCCATATCCTCAAGCATGACCAAAACTCGATTAATACACCCCTTACGAATAGCATCAACATCTCTAGATTCTTGCAAAATTTCTCTGGAGACATTTAACGGTAGATCTGATGAATCTACAACACCTCTGACAAAACGAAGATACCCAGGCAATAACTGCTCAGCATCATCCATAATAAATACACGGCGAACATAAAGCTTTAGCCCTCGTCTATGATCCCTGTTCCAGAGATCAAAAGGAGCTTTACTCGGTAGATACAACAACTGGGTATATTCACTCTTTCCCTCAACTCGAGCATGAGCCCATGCTAACGGCTTTTCAAAATCATGAGAAATATGCTTATAAAAATCCTCATATTGCTCATCAGTCACCTCGGTTTTTGATCGAGCCCATATCGCTGAAGCTTGATTAATTTGTTCAGGTTCATCCTGGAGAACGTACTTATTCTCTTTGGCATCCCATTCTTCTTTAGGCATAAAAATAGGAAGATTAATATGGTCTGAGTAACGCTGAGCAATTGTTTTGAGGCGATGCCCTTCCAGCAAATCGTCTTCATCCACCCTCAAATGCAGAATAACTTGCGTACCTCGACTCGGCTTGGACGTACTTTCGACCGTAAACTCACCCTCACCCTCAGACTCCCAGAGAACCGATTCGGACGCCTCCAATCCAGCGCGTCGAGAAATAAGCGTCACTTTATCTGCAACGATAAAGGAGGAATAAAAACCGACTCCAAACTGCCCGATAAGCGAAGCATCTTGGGCTTGATCTCCAGTGAGTTTGCTGAAAAATTCTTTAGTTCCGGATTTTGCAATCGTCCCAATGTTCTGTATCACTTCATCTCGGGACATGCCGATCCCGTTGTCGGAGATGGAAATAGTTCGGTTTTCCCGGTCAATCGATATATCAATCTTAAGAACCGCGTCCTCGCCCATGAGCGAAGCATCTGTGAGTGACTCAAATCTGAGCTTGTCGCAAGCATCCGAAGCGTTTGAAATCAATTCTCTGAGAAAAATTTCCTTGTTTGAATACAAGGAATGAATCATTAATTTAAGTAATTGACTTACTTCTGTTTGAAACCCGAGCGTCTCTTTAGCAGCGGCATCTGACATTAAATTTCACCCTATTTAAATGGATTGTATTACCTATAGATCAACGAGATGGGGGCAAGAACTGAAAATTCAAGGGCGTAAATAGCCCAGCAACAGTCAGGGACTTATTTCGAACGATTCCCTTGCCTAAAATTCTCAGCCCAGAGTAAAGCAATGATTGTTTTAGCATCCTGCATCTTTGCATCTTTGCATCTAGGGACAGCTGTAACAGCTCAGCCATTGGCACTCTGGAAGTCTCCAAAAACTCCTCATCATCCAATTTTTGTTTTGAATAGGTTAGACCTTGAGCAAGATAGGCATAAATTAATTCATCTGAATACCCAATACAAGGCATTAGCGTCCCGATTAAATCCCATCGTTCTGCCTGATAGCCCGTCTCTTCCAACAACTCTCGTCGAGCCGCACGTTCAGGATCTTCTCTTAGATCGATCTTGCCAGCTGGAAGCTCTAACATGTGTTGCTTCACTGGATAACGGTACTGTCGCTCTACAAGCACCGTACCATCCTCAAACATGGGAACGATTACGGCAGCTCCAGGATGCACTATGTATTCTCTTGTTGCCTTTTTACCGTTTGGCAACCGCACAGTATCTGCGCGCACCTCAAGCATTCTGCCGCTGTAAGCTATGCGCGACTCTAACTGAGTTTCAGTAAAGTCCTGGCTCATCGCTCAAAAAGTTCGGACTGAACTCTCAATTAACGATTCACAGAGGGACAGGAGCCAACCGGGAAACAAACCCAAACCAAGCAGCAATAAACCATTGACTGCGAAGACCGCCATTCCCGCCGAATACTTGACGGTGTTGATTGGGGACTCATTCGCATCAAAGTACATAATTTTAACAACTCTCAAATAATAAAAAGCGCCAATGAGAGAAGTCATTACGGCAGTCACAGCAAGACCTACATAACCCAAATCTATAATCGACTGAATCACAAACAACTTAGACCAAAAACCTACGGTTGGAGGTATGCCCGCCATCGAAAATAGAATAATCATTAAGAGGAATGCACACCAAGGATTTGTCTGACTCAACCCCCGCAAATCGCTAAGCTCTTCTGCCTCAAACCCATCTCTGGATAGAAGCAAAATCACGCCAAACCCACCCAGCGCCATCAAAACGTAAGTTAAGACATAAAACAATGACGCGCTATAACCATTAATGGAGCCGGTCATGAAACCAATCAACAAAAACCCCATATGGGCAATCGTCGAATAAGCCAACATGCGCTTAAAGTTAGTTTGAGCAATCGCGACAACGTTACCAATAATCAGCGAGGCGACGGCAAGAACGGTTAGCATTTGGCTCCAGTCCTGATGTAGCGATGGATGCCCAAGAGCTTCAGCAAGTAAACGCAAAACAAACGCAAATGCAGCAACTTTAGGCGCAGTGCCGATAAGTAGCGTCACTGAGGTGGGGGCGCCTTGGTAGACATCCGGTATCCACATATGAAATGGAACAGCTCCGAGTTTGAAGCCGATCCCTACGATAACAAACACCACTCCAAGCCGGAGCAGATTCGAATCGCTATGTCCAGAAAGTATGGAAGATACAATTGCTTCAATGTTCAGATGTCCAGTAGCACCGTAAATCATAGACATACCATAAAGCAACATACCCGAAGCAATAGCCCCTAGAACAAAGTATTTTATAGCCGCCTCGGAACTGCGGCCAGAATCACGCTGGAGAGCGACCATCGCATACAAACTTAAACTTAAGAGTTCAAGGCCTAGGTAAAGACTTAGGAAATGATTAGATGAGATCATGACCATCATCCCTAAGGTCGCAAACAACGTCAGTGAGAAGTACTCCCCTCGATGTAACCCGCGAGATAATAGGTAGTTCTTTGAATACACAAGGCCAACTGCAATGAGAACACATACCGTCGATTTGAGAGCCGCTCCAAGCACATCCGAAACAACCAATCCACTCATAATAACTCTAGGGTCTGCGTCATAAAAAAACCACGGCAGAACACTCGTCACAACTAAAACTATGAGAGTTAGTACGTACGTAACACCACGCTGCTCCTTACTTAAAAATAAGTCGAGTAATAAAATACTACTGACTCCGATGAGCAAAAAAATCTCAGGCAAGAGCGTGTATAGATCTGATAATTGAAAATCCATATGTGACTTAAATACCTTTTATAATCGACTATCGCTTTATTTAGTTCTTAATCACGGAGGCGAGCTCTAATACCGTAGCCACCGAAACATGAATCACATCTGTAAAGGGCTTGGGGTACAAGCCCATACCAATTACGATTAGCGCTAGAACAAACAACATTGCGAATTCGCGCGTATTAACATCCTTTAATCCTAGTACCCGTTCGCTACCGCACTCTCCGAAAACAACTCGTTTATACATCCAAAGCGTATACGCCGCACCTAAGACAAGGGTCATAGCCGCTGCAAATGCAAACCAAAAATTACTCGCCATCGCACCCATGATTACAAGGAACTCACCCACAAACCCACTTGTTCCTGGTAAGCCGGCGTTAGCCATAGCAAATACGAGAAAGAGCGCCGCGAACATTGGCATCGAATTAACGACGCCTCCATAGTCAGAAATTTCCCTTGAGTGCATTCGGTCATACAAAACCCCAACACAAAGGAATAATGCAGTAGAGATAAAGCCGTGGGACACCATTTGAATAACAGCGCCTTGCATTCCTTCCACATTAAATATAAATATACCCAGAGTCACAAAGCCCATATGGGATATCGACGAATAAGCAATTAGTTTCTTCATATCTCGCTGAACAAGCGCAACAAATCCAATATAAACAATCGCAATTAAAGACAATCCAATTACGAAGGGCGCCAATTCTCTTGCCGCATCGGGCACAATCGGCAACGACAATCTTAAAAACCCGTAACCACCGAGCTTGAGCATAACCGCCGCCAAAACAACCGATCCACCGGTTGGCGCTTCAACGTGCGCATCGGGCAACCAAGTATGAACCGGCCACATTGGAATTTTCACGGCAAAAGCGGCAAAGAGCGCTAGAAAGATTAAAACCTGGGCACTTTGCGGAATTGATACTGCATAAAAATTCGAGATTGAAAAACTACCTCCGGCGGTCCTATAGAGATAAATGAGTGCAACCAGCGTTAATAAAGACCCCGCTAGCGTGTAAAGAAAAAACTTAATTGCAGCATAAACTCGATTTGGCCCACCCCATACTCCAATAATGAGAAACATTGGGATAAGCGTTGCCTCAAAAAAAACATAGAACAACATGGCATCTAAGGAACAAAAAACGCCATTAATCATCCCAGACAAAATTAAAAATGAGGCGAAATAATGAGATACTTTTTTGGTTATGACTTCCCAACCCGCAACAACAACAAATATGGTGGTCAACACGTTCAACAAAATCAGTACCAGCGATATGCCATCTATACCGAGGTGATAGTTGATATTGAAGGTTTCAATCCAAGGAGTGAACTCAACAAATTGAAATTCAGATTGCGTCGCATCAAATCGCATCCATACAGGGATCACAACCAGAGCACTCAGAATAGAGCCCACCAATGTCATCCAGCGAGCGATACGCTCTCGCCCATCTCTACCAACCAGCAATACGGCAACGCCAAAGAATATGGGTAACCAAACAATGAGCGACAAAGAACCAATTACGTGGGTCAACATTTTTTATCTATCTTATTTTCAAAAAAGCCAAATTGTGACAAGAGCGAAAGCCCCTAATATCATCACAAACGCATAGTGAGACACAAAACCTGTTTGCATCTGGCGGAGCTTCATACCTATCCGACCGACTAACTTAGCAGAGCCATTAACAATGAGCCCATCAATGATTTTTTGATCACCAATCCTCCAAAACACCCCACCAAGAGACTTTGCTCCTCTCGCAAAAAACCACTCATTAAATTTATCTAAGAAATATTTCTCCTCGAATAATTTGGTAAGCAATGAAAATATGACCAGTTTTTTTCTGGTTTTCGGTGAATACACGAAAAGAAACCAAGCGACAAAGACACCAGCAGCGGCCAACCAAAAGGGTAACGTTTGGAACCCATGCAACCCCATTGCAAACCATCCATGGAAGTGCTCACCAAATTGTCGGACTACATCATGAGACCCCATAACAAATATGACATCCTGGAAATAATCGCCGAAAAGAATAGGTTGTATTGAGATCGCCCCACTAAAAACTGATAAAACCGCCAGTACGACCAAAGGAGCCCAAACCACCATTGGTGATTCGTGAGGCTCATGATTACTTTGGGAGCCATGGTCATGATGAGGTGCCCCTCCTCGATATTTACCCTCAAACACCAAAAAGTACATGCGGAAGCTATACAGCGCAGTAACGAAAACCCCTACCAGCACAGCAAAATACGCAAAACCAGCGCCAGGGATTGTCGACAAATGGACACTTTCAATGATGCTGTCTTTTGAGTAAAAACCCGAGAGAAACGGGAATCCAATCAATGCCAAAGACCCAACTAGTGAGACCAACCAAGTAATGGGCATTTTTCGTCTTAATCCGCCCATAAAGCGCATATCTTGCTCATGGTGCATACCGATAATCACAGAGCCAGCCGCAAGAAACAGCAAGGCCTTAAAGAAAGCATGCGTCATGAGGTGGAACATCGCAGCAGAATATGCTGAAACACCTAGCGCAACGGTCATGTATCCAAGTTGGGATAGAGTTGAATACGCAACCACACGCTTAATGTCATTTTGAACTAAACCTAAAAGGCCCATAAACAGTGCGGTAATAGAACCGATAACCAGCACGAAGGACAGCGCCGCTTCTGACAGTTCAAATAAAGGGGACATACGCGCTACCATAAATATGCCGGCTGTCACCATGGTGGCCGCATGAATGAGTGCGGAAATTGGTGTTGGACCTTCCATTGAATCTGGCAACCATACGTGAAGAGGAAATTGTGCTGACTTTCCCATCGCACCAATAAACAGGCAAATACAAATTACTGTTACCAAAGACCAGCCAACGCCACCGAACAACTCAATTTGTTGGGCAGCAAGGTTATCGCTTTGCTCAAATACAGCAGCATAATCTAAGGTTCCAGCGTAATGTAGGACCAGTGCAATACCTAACAAAAAACCAAAATCACCGACTCGATTAACGAGGAATGCTTTGAGATTCGCATAAATCGCAGAATCTTTTTTGTACCAAAAACCTATCAACAGATAGGAAACTAAGCCAACCGCCTCCCACCCAAAGAACAGTTGAAGAAAATTATTGCTCATGACCAACATGAGCATGGCAAATGTAAACAAAGATATATAACTGAAAAACCTCTGATATCCGGGATCTTCCTTCATATACCCTATCGTATAAATGTGAACCATCAATGACACGCTCGTGACGACAATCATCATGAGTGAAGACAAACGGTCAATCAAAAACCCAACTTCGAAATGAACGTTCCCAACCACGGCCCAAGTGTAAACAGTCCCATTAAAAACATGACCATCTAAAACGTCGATAAAAATTATGATCGATGCAATCAACGAAATTGCGACCCCAAAAATCGCAACAAAATGTGCGGCAGACCGACCAATTCGCTTACCAAAAAGACCGGCGATCAACGCACCGAACAATGGGGATAGCGCAGCAAAGAGGTATATGTTCATGTTATTCATAGAATCATTAACCTTTTAACCCACCGATATCATCAACATTAATTGTTTTCAGGTTCCTGAATAACACCACCAAAATAGCAAGCCCAATTGCTGATTCGGCAGCTGCTACCGTCAATATAAAAAATACAAAAATTTGACCTGATAAATCGCCCAAATAATATGAGAACGCCACAAAGTTAATATTAACTGCGAGTAACATCAGTTCAATCGACATCAGAATGATGATGATGTTTTTACGATTTAAAAATATCCCCGCGATACTGATTGAAAAAAGAATCGCACCCAACACTAGGTAATGAGATAGCGTAATCACGAATTGTCCTCGCTACGTTTATTCTCAACTGGCATGGATATTATTTTCAGTCGATTAGCCCGGGTCGCTGAGAGCTGTTGGCTTGTATTGACAAGTTTCGTGTCCTTACGACGTCTGAGGGTTAATGCGATAGCGGCCACAATAGCCACAAGCAAAATCACCGCAGCCAACTCAAATGCATATAAATATTCCGTATATAGCAAACGACCTAACTGAAGCGTATTGCCCTCGGTGGTAATCGCCGCGGCAACCTCGGCGGGTTTATCAAACACTACTCGCCCACCGACAAGGACAATAATTTCCGCCAAAAAAATTCCAGATACAACCAAGGCTGGTAACAAATAATTCCAGTACCCCTCTTTCATGCGATTCAAGTTGATATCCAACATCATCACAACGAATAGAAAAAGAACCATTACCGCACCGACGTAAACCAATATGAGGGCGATCGCCAAGAACTCAGCCTCAAGAATGAGCCATATAGCCGCAGACGTGAAAAACGCCAACACCAATGAAAGCGCTGCATGTACTGGATTTCGCGAAAAAATAACACTCAGTCCCGCGCCAACCAGGATGGTTGAAAATAAGTAGAAGGTGAAATTCTCGAAGCTCATTTAGTTTGTATTTTCTTTTCTCAATGTTGAAGCGGACTCATACATTATCGATATTTGGCATCAGACTCGCGGTCCTTAGCAATCTGATCTTCGTATCGATCACCGATGGCTAACAACATGTCCTTCGTGTACACCAAATCCCCGCGTTGCTCACCGTGATATTCAAAAATTCTTGTTTCGACAATGGAGTCAACCGGGCAAGATTCTTCACAAAAACCACAAAAAATACATTTGGTCAGATCAATGTCATAGCGCGTCGTACGCCTACTCCCATCATCTCTTTGCTCGGACTCAATAGTAATAGCCAGTGCAGGGCATACCGCCTCACACAATTTGCACCCGATGCAGCGCTCCTCCCCATTCGGATATCGCCTTAACGCATGCAGTCCACGAAATCGGGCGCTCTGAGGTGTCTTTTCCTCTGGGAACTGCACGGTAATCTTTGGTGCAAAAAAGTATTTTAATGTGAGCATCAAACCCTTACGTAGCTCCGTAAGAAGAAAAGTCTTTGATGCATCACGAATAAACCCGAACATTTTTATTGCTTCCTTTATGTCAAAACTACCAAGGCCACCAATCCATTCTCATGAGAACGCCAATGAGAACAAGCCACACAATGGTTATGGGAATGAACACCTTCCAACCTAAACGCATAATCTGATCGTATCGGTAGCGCGGGAATGTCGCCCGAAACCATAGAAAGAAAAAAAGCATGAAGGCGACTTTAGCAGCGAACCAACCGAACCCATCCGGTATGCCGGGTACTGGCGAGAGCCAACCTCCTAAAAACATGATCGACGCTAATGCTGCTATCAAAATCATGTTGGCATACTCGGCCAAGAAAAATACCGCAAATGTTGTACCCGAATATTCGACGTGAAATCCAGCAACAATCTCTGACTCACCCTCTGCCACATCAAAAGGCGCTCGGTTCGTTTCAGCCACGCCCGATATAAAATACACGACAAACATCGGAAATAACGGGATTAAATTCCAGCCGAGAAGCCCCATTCCAGTTCGTTGTGTATCGACTATTGTCGTTAAATTCAAGCTTCCTGACATCATCAAGACACACACTAAGGCAAAACCCATAGCAATTTCATACGCCACAATTTGCGCACCGCTTCTCATGGCGCCGATCAACGCGTACTTCGAATTAGACGCCCATCCTGCAACAATGACTCCGTAAACGCCCATGGAAGTAATAGCCAAGATGTACAACAGTCCAGCGTCAATATTCGACAACACCAAACCGTCAGCAAAAGGCATCACGGCCCAAGCTGCTAACGCTGGCATCAGGGACAACATGGGAGCGATTACAAATAAAAATTTGTTGGCTCCATTAGGGATAATGATTTCTTTTGTTAATAGCTTCAAAACATCAGCAAAGGGTTGTAGCAAACCCATTGGACCAACCCGATTGGGGCCCAAACGCAGTTGCATATACCCAATCACCTTTCTCTCAGCGAGAGTAAGGTAAGCGACACAGAGAGTCACCGGAATCAGAATCGCCAAAACTTTAATCAAAGTCCAACTGAAGTAAGCAAAGTCTTCGCCGATATATGTACTTAAAAAATCAACGATCATGCAACCGCTCCCACAGATTGGAGCTTAGAGACTTGAACAGAACCACCAATACCACCAAGCACCTTTGAGGCATCACTGGTCATGGGTATTCGAATGACGGCGCGCGCGAGGTGTGGATCAATTCGAGCAGGCAAATCAAAAATTTGACCTCCTTGCTCAACCCTAACCATGTCTTCATTCACAACATCAAGCTCTTGTGCAAGCTCTGAGTCCAGCCACGCGTAGTTGGTCAACGCGTCCTTTGTTAACTGTAATGCCTGCGCGCGACGAACAATCGAGTCGACGCTATAAATTGGCACATCCGACACTCTTTCAATCAACAGCAGCTCTGCAGATACCGTAGGCAGTTCATTTGACATATTCGACTGTGATTGCAGTCGGCGGGGCAAACCATCAAAGCTGTCTTTCAATACGCTGCGAACGGCCTCTATGGATTCATACTCAAAATTAGAAAATTCAAATAACTTACCTAGCGCGGCGAGCAACCTCCACCCGGGACGACTAAGGCCCTTTGCAGGGGCAACCGGGCCAAATGATTGCGCCACACCCTCCATGTTGATAAATGTGCCCGCGGTTTCAGAAAATGGACTAATCGGCAACAACACCGTCGCATACTCAGCGACCTCATCTTTGAATACACTCATGGCCACGACCAGCTGAGCAGACTTCATAGCCTCAATAGCCGCACCCGGCATACATGAATCGTCCCCCATCTCAGCATGCAATAAAAAGTAAGCATCCAATGGTGTATCAACCATTTGAATCGCATTAAGTCCGCTCGGGCCGGGCAGCACATTCGTAGATTCCGCACCCAATGAATTAGGTCCATCCGAGAGCAAACCTACTTTCGCACCCACTAACTCTCCCAGCAGATGACTGATTTGCTCTATTTTTGATCTATCTGGATGATGTCGCGCAACAGATCCCACCAAGATCAGCTTCTGTTGTCCAGAAACCAGCATCTGCGCGATTTCTTTAGCATCGGCTTCAACCGAAATAGCATCTAACGCATCTGCAACAGGTCGGCCAAGCGCAAGACACACAGCCTTAACGACTTGAAGCAACAATCCCGTCACACAGCTAGGCGCGACAAGGTAATCCTTAGCCGTGGGAACCAAGGAATCACTATTTACCGGATTGATAAATGCGAGTAGCGCCTGATTTATTTTTGTAGCCTGTCGAATTCTGTGCGCCAGAAGTGGTTGTTCTTTACGTATGTTCGAACCAATCACTAGAATACGGTCCAAATTCTCAACATCGGCAATACTCATGCCCAACCACGGCGCCTTAGCGGATAATTCGCAGTCTGCTTGTCTCAATCGATAATCGATGTTTTCTGAGCCTAGAGCCCGGATCAATTTTTGAAACAAATAGAATTCTTCAGTCGTCGCCTGAGGGGTGGCTAGCGCGCCAATACGTTCTGGTTTAATAGTCGGAGACGCTAATTTGGTTTTAATGTAATCTAGTGCTGTAGCCCAATCAACTTCCTCCCAACGACTATCAACTTTTATCATCGGAGAAAGTAAACGATCCGTCGCATTCAATCCTTCGTAGGCGAATCGATCACGATCCGAAAGCCAGCACTCATTGATCTCTGTGTTTTCATGAGGGACCACACGAATAACCGTATCCCCTTTAATTTGGGCGGTTAAATTAGATCCAAGTGCATCATGCGGGCTAATCGTTTTTCGACGAGCCAACTCCCATGTTCGCGCAGCATACCTAAACGGCTTGGATGTCAACGCCCCAACCGGACAAACATCAATCATATTTCCAGACAATTCAGAATCTACTGTCGAGCCAACAAAGGCCATAATTTCTGAATGCTCGCCTCGACCCACCATTCCCAATTCCATAACCCCAGCAATTTCCTGACCAAACCTGACACAGCGTGTGCAGTGAATGCACCGAGACATCTCCGCGGCTGAAACTAACGGACCAAGTTCTTTCGTGCTTACGATGCGCTTCGATTCTTTAAAACGCGACCCTGATCCTCCGTAACCGACTGCCAAATCTTGTAATTGACACTCGCCACCTTGATCACATATTGGACAATCAAGTGGATGATTGATAAGTAGAAACTCCATGACCCCTTTTTGAGCAGTTTTTGCTTGCTCAGATGAGGTATGAACTTTCATATCTTGTGCCGCTGGCGTCGCACAGGCAGGTAGAGGCTTTGGGGCTTTTTCAACCTCAACTAAACACATACGACAGTTCGCCGCAATAGATAATTTCTTGTGGTAACAAAAATGTGGGACGTGAATGCCAAGCTTATTCGCAGCATCCATAACCGTGCTACCGTTATCCACTTCTACGGTTTTCCCATTTATCTCAAGGGTGATCATATTGATTCAACCTGACTTTTTTTGTGTTTGATCAGGTACTCAAACTCAGGGCGAAAATGCTGTATGAAGCTCTTAACTGGAAGAGCAGCCGCATCGCCAAGCGCACAAATTGTTCTACCTCCAATATTATCCGATAGTGACAGCAGCTGTTCGATATCGCCCTCTTCCCCTAATCCCTTTTGAATACGCTTTACCAATCGGTACAACCATCCTGTACCCTCCCGGCATGGCGTACACTGACCGCAGGATTCCTCATGATAAAAATACGAGAGCCGCAACAAACACCTCACCATGCATCGTGTCTCATCCATAACAATGACCGCCCCAGAGCCGAGCATAGAACCAACTTTAGCGATCGAGTCATAATCCATATCAGTCACCATCATGACGTCAGCAGGCAAGACAGGCATTGACGACCCACCAGGAATAACTGCTTTTAGGCGATTACCATCACGCACTCCGCCCGCCATCCGCAACAACTCAGCAAATGGAGTGCCGAGACGAATCTCATAGTTACCTGGCTTTCCAACATCTCCAGAAACAGAAAATATTTTCGTACCACCGTTGTTGGGTTTTCCCAACGCCAAAAATGCATCGGCCCCATCTAAAATTAACGATGGTATTGCAGCAAAAGTTTCCGTGTTGTTGATGGTGGTAGGGCAGCCATACAGCCCGTAGGACGCAGGAAATGGTGGCTTAAATCTTGGCTGACCTTTCTTTCCTTCTATAGACTCGAGTAATGCGGTCTCCTCGCCACATATATAAGCACCGAACCCATGATGCGCATGCAGATCAAACGCGAACTGTGACCCCAAAATCTCTTTACCCAAATATCCTGCCGCCCTTGCCTCGTCTAGCGCTTTCTCAAACCGCTCATAAACTTCCCAAATTTCCCCGTGGATGTAGTTGTATCCCACAGTAGCCCCTATGGCATAAGCAGCAATGGCCATACCCTCAATCACGACATGTGGGTTATATCTGAGGAGATCACGATCTTTAAATGTGCCAGGCTCTCCCTCATCAGAATTGCAAATCACATACTTTTGCCCCTCTCCTTTGGGCATAAAACTCCACTTAAGCCCCGTGGGGAATCCAGCTCCGCCTCTACCTCTGAGCGCCGAATTCTTTACTTCCGCGATCACATCCGAGGGTGAGACCCCTTCCTTAAGAATTTTTCGAAGCGCTTGATACCCACCCCTCTTAACATAATCCGCAAGGTTCCAGTTCAGACCGTCAATACCCTTCATAATCGAGGCATCCGGGCCATAACTAGTGGTTGGGAATGGAGGATTTGATGTAATCATCGCGCTTTTAACTCCTCTACTAATCCATCAACGTCTCCAACGCTTACTTTACCGCGCATCTCGCGATCATTAATAATGACTACCGGCGCATCTCCACAGGCTCCCATGCATTCCGCCTCTTTTAAGGTTACGGAGCCATCCGAGGTTGTCTCATTGAAGTTAATACCAAGGGCTGCTTTCAATTGATCCACCGTTTGATTGGCACCCTGCAACGCACAAGGTAAGTTGGTGCAAATCGCTAATTTAAAACGCCCAGGTTTATTCAAGTTGTACATGCCATAAAACGTTGCCACTTCCCATACCGCTATAGCACGCATCTCTAGGTACTCCGCGACATCTGCCACAACGGATTCGGAAACCCAACCTAATTCATTTTGCGCTATCGCTAAAGCCGCCATAACTGCGGAGGACTTTCGATCCACAGGATACTTCGCGATCTCTTTATCAATTGCCCCATAAGCCTCTACACTCAATAGTCTGACTCCACTCATCGATCAATCTCTCCAAACACAACATCCTGAGTACCAATTATGGCTACAAGATCAGCGATCATATGCCCCCTGGTCATTTCATCTATTGCCGATAAATGCGCGAATCCTGGCGCTCTTATCTTTAACCGGTAGGGCTTATTGGCCCCATCCGAGACTAAATAAATTCCAAACTCCCCCTTTGGCGCTTCGACGGCACAGTAAGCCTCACCAGCCGGGACATGCATCCCTTCTGTGAACAACTTGAAGTGATGGATAAGATCTTCCATATTCACCTTCATATCTTCACGTGAAGGTGGGGCAACTTTAGTATTTTTCGTAATAATTGGCCCTGGGTTTTTTCTCAGCCAGCCAATACATTGTTTGATGATGTGGTTCGACTGACGCATCTCTTCAACACGCACTAAATATCGGTCGTAACAGTCCCCGTTAGTGCCCACAGGAACATCAAAATCAACCAAATCATAAGCATCGTAAGGTTGTTTTTTTCGCAAGTCCCAAGCAATGCCCGAACCCCGAAGCATAGGCCCAGTAAACCCTAATGCGGCAGCCCTTTCCGGCGTCACCACACCAATGTCCACGGTCCGCTGCTTCCAGATACGGTTATCAGTTAACAAGGTTTCATATTCATCCACCTTGCTAGGGAAATGGCTCGTAAAGTACTCAATAAAATCAAGTAACGATCCTTGTCGATTTTCGTTCAGTTTATTGATTTCCTTTTGATTACGAAACTTAGACGCTTCGTATTGAGGCATAACATCTGGCAAATCTCGATAAACACCGCCGGGTCGGTAATAGGCCGAATGCAGACGCGCGCCCGATACCGCTTCGTAACAATCCATTAAGTCCTCACGCTCGCGAAAACAATAGAGGAACACTGTCATGGCCCCGACATCCAACGCATGCGCACCTAGCCATAATAAGTGATTTAATATCCGAGTAATTTCATCAAACATGACACGAATATATTGCGCTCGGATAGGCACATCCACGCCGAGCAATTTTTCGATTGCCATGACGTAAGCATGCTCATTACACATCATTGACACGTAATCCAATCGATCCATATATGGGACCGACTGCAAGAACGTTTTATGTTCTGCTAACTTTTCGGTTCCACGGTGAAGTAACCCAATATGGGGATCAATGCGTTCAATCACCTCCCCGTCAAGCTCGAGCACCAGACGTAACACTCCGTGCGCGGCTGGGTGCTGCGGACCAAAATTCATTGTGTAATTTTTAATTTCAGCCATGTAGCAATCTCTTTTCACATCGACGCCACACCATCCCACTAAACATCGCCATAAGAGTCCTCTCGTATAACTCGCGGGACAATCTCCCGAGGCTCAATCGTCACAGGCTGGTAAACCACTCGTTTTTCTATCGGGTCATAACGCACCTCAACATGACCTGATAAAGGGAAATCTTTCCTAAGTGGATGCCCTACAAAACCGTAATCAGTTAAGAGTCTCCTCAGGTCGGGATGGCCATCAAAAACGATACCAAAAAGATCAAATGCCTCACGCTCAAACCAATTAGCGCCAGGCCAAATGTCGACTACTGAAGAAACTGCAGGCTGCTCATCGTCATCGCAAAAAACCCGCACCCGCACACGATGATTCAAATCAATGGATAACAAATGATAAACAACTGCGAACCTGCTAGAACATCGATCTTTCGATGGGTAATCTCTGTAGTCCACACCACAGACATCCACAAGTTGATTGAATTTCAAATCTGGAGTATCCCTCAATAAGATCATGCTCGCAGGCAGGTCCAATGCCGCCAACGTAAGCGTCACTTCGCCAAGCTCATAACGAACAGCGTCCCCTGTTAGCTCCAGATTAGACTTTAACCTCTCTACCAAAATTTGATGCACTTGATTCACTTAACCCCTAAGCCAGTCTACCGCGCTATTTAACGCGCAATCGTATTTGTCCTTTTAATCTTATTTTGAAGCTGCACAATACCGTAGAGCAACGCCTCAGCTGTAGGTGGGCATCCTGGAACATAAACGTCAACAGGAACAATACGGTCGCATCCACGCACGACCGAATACGAATAGTGATAATACCCGCCACCATTTGCACAGGATCCCATAGAAATAACCCATCGCGGCTCGGCCATTTGGTCGTATACCCTCCGAAGAGCCGGAGCCATCTTGTTACACAGCGTTCCCGCCACAATCATCAGGTCAGATTGCCGAGGGCTCGGTCGAAAGACGATACCAAACCGGTCCAAATCATAGCGAGCGGCACCGGCATGCATCATTTCAACAGCACAACAAGCCAAGCCAAAAGTCATCGGCCACAGCGACCCGGTACGCGTCCAATTGACGACCGCATCAACGCTCGTTGTTACAAAACCCTTCTCTTGAATTTCCTCAATAATCATATTCGCTGCAACCTAATCCCAATCTAGGGCTCCTTTTTTCCATTCGTAAATAAACCCCACGACCAACAAAGTAAGAAAAATCATCATAGCGACAAAACCAGTTAAACCAATCTGGTCGAGCGCAACCGCCCAAGGGAACAAGAATGCAATCTCAAGATCAAAAATAATGAATAAAATAGCCACAAGATAATATCTAACATCAAACTTTGTTCGAGCATCCTCGAATGCATCAAAACCACACTCGTAGGCGGTTAATTTAGCCGCATCTGGATTATGAGAACGGAGAGCCCGACTGAGCACAGCTCCAGTTAAGGGCAACACTAATCCCACGGTAACACCGACAACGATAAACAATAAAATTGGGAAATATTCAGCTATCATTCAATTACTCCGCGCCACGATTCAATCTGATTCTTCTGATTATCAGACTTGCGTTTCACTAATAGTTCAAGCCGCTAAATCATTAACGACTTTACATGCAGTTTTGGTGCCGACGGCGAGACTCGAACTCGCACGACCTAAGTCACCGCCCCCTCAAGACGGCGTGTCTACCAGTTCCACCACGTCGGCAATAAAAATACTTACTTACAAAAGTTCGTCGATGTTATTCCTAAGATATTCACTTAGGAATTTCATCAACTTTAGAACCTTCGCCCTCTTCAACAACTGAACCGAGCTCTTCAACGGCACCCGGCACAGCGGCAGGGGAAGTAATCGTAACCCCAGACATCACACCGACAGATCGCGATTTCTCAAACTGGAGAAAACTCAAGCTCATACTCGTTATAAAAAATATAGTCGCAAAAATAGCAGTCACCCGACTTAAGAAGTTTGCCGACCCACTCGACCCGAACAAACTTCCAGACGACCCACCTCCAAAAGCAGCACCCATGTCCGCTCCTTTACCATGCTGCATCAAAACCAACCCAATTACACCTAAGGCTGCCAGCACGTGTACCACCAAAACAATAAAACTCATAATATTCAGTCAATCATTAATGTGTTGTCACTGAAATCGCCGAGCGACAAATTGTCAAAAAATCAACCAGGCTAAGTGAAGCCCCCCCGATTAACCCACCATCAACATCCTTTTGCTGAAATAAAGCCTCAGCATTATCAGGCTTAACACTACCGCCATAAAGAATTTTTATAGCTATCGCGGCATTTGCATCCATTAAGGCCACTTGGTCTCTAAGAAAGCCATGCACTTCCTGAACCTGCTCAGGAGATGCAGTCAAGCCTGTTCCAATAGCCCAAACTGGTTCATACGCCAACACAATCTTCTCTAACTTCCCCACCCCAATACACTCAATCGCCGCTGAGAGCTGCCCCGAAACAACCTCAAAAGTCTGTCCATCATCCCTTTGTCCAAGAGTCTCTCCAAGACAAATAATGGGCGCAATCCCAACCCCCAACAACTTATGGGCTTTCTGCCCAACAAGCTCATTGTCCTCACCATACAAAGCCCTGCGCTCAGAATGTCCCACAAGCCCATATGACACCCCAAACTCTGAAAGCATCCTCGCAGAAATCTCACCGGTATAGGCTCCAGCCTCATGCTCACTAACATTCTGAGCTCCCCAAGCTATAGCACCTGCAGTCAGGCAATCCCGCACCTGCGAGAGATATAGACTAGGGACGCATACCGCAACATCCAGACCAGATAGCCCACACGCAACAGACAAACCGCTTAGTAGAGCCCCATTATCAGCAAGGGATCCATTCATTTTCCAATTACCGACAACCAATTTTTTACGACTCATCCGCTAAACCACTAAAGTAAAACCTCGCGATTCTACCTTTTTACACACTTTGGGGTCAATGTTCGGCGGCCAACTTAACCAGAGAAACAAAACAAAACCCACCACGCTAGGCCCCGCTAAGAATCAACCGAAACGGCCAGTAATGTAGTCTTCAGTCAATCGGTGGATGGGATTTGTAAATATTTTCTTCGTTTCGCCCACCTCAATAAGCTTTCCTAAATGAAAATAAGCCGTCCGATCCGATACACGGGCTGCCTGCTGCATGGAATGTGTCACGATCACGATAGAATATTGCTCACGCAACTCGGAGATCAACTCCTCCACCTTCGCCGTGGCAATCGGATCCAGGGCTGAACACGGCTCATCCATTAATATGACATCTGGACCCACGGCAATGGCGCGCGCTATGCATAAACGCTGCTGCTGGCCTCCTGAGAGGCTGGTCCCCGGTTGATCAAGGCGATCCTTAACCTCGCTCCACAAGCCCGCCCTCTCAAGCGAGCGTTCAACAATTTCATCCAGCTCTATGCTGTCCCTCGCTAGACCATGAATACGAGGACCATAAGCAATATTATCAAAAATTGATTTGGGAAATGGATTCGGCTTTTGAAAAACCATGCCAACTCGCGCCCTAAGGGAGACCACATCAATGTTAGGGTCAAAGACATCGTCACCATCAATTTTTATCATGCCCTCCATACGACAAATGTCGATCGTATCATTCATTCGATTAAAACATCGAAGCAAAGTTGACTTACCACAACCAGAAGGCCCTACAAATGCAATAACCTCGCTATAACCAATATCCAAAGTCACATCATCAACCGCAAGTTTATCAGCATAGTAAACACTCACATCGCGAGCAGTCATCCTGGCGTTTTCAACGTAGACTTCCCCAACCGTTTCTTCAGGAATCTCGCGATCTTGGAATTTCACCTCTCCCGTCTTCTTCACTGCATCAGTCATGCGCTGTCCATTGTTTCGTAATCATAACCATCGTCGTTCAAGTTTTTTTCGAAGAATTATTGCCCCTGCGTTCATGGTAATCAAAAAGGCTAACAGAACAATAATAGCTGCGCTGGTTTTTTGAATGAACATACGCTCGGCAAAATCAGCCCACATAAAGATCTGAACTGGAAGCGCGGTCGCCGGCTCTGCCACTCCACCAGGCACATCAACGATGAAGGCAACCATGCCAATCATCAGAAGTGGCGCCGTTTCACCCAGCGCTTGAGCCATCCCAATAATGGTGCCCGTCAACATGCCCGGCAAAGCAGGGGGGATCACATGGTGCAAAATTGTCTGCATCTTTGAGGCGCCAACCCCCAATGCCGCATCTCGAATGCTCGGAGGTACCGCGCGAATAGCTGCGCGAGACGAGATAATAATGGTTGGCAACGTCATCAATGCCAACACAATGCCCCCAACCAAGGGTATCGAGCGCGGCAACCCGAAAGCGATAATAAAAATTGCGAGCCCCATAATTCCAAAAACAACTGATGGCACGGCTGCCAAATTATTAATGTTGATTTCAATAATCTCCGTCATACGGTTTTTAGGGGCAATTTCTTCTAGATAAACGGCAGTCGCTACGCCCAACGGGAAAGCGATCAAAAGGCAGATGCCTAAGGTCCAAATCGATCCTATTAATGCGCCCTTAATACCAGCAATTTCCGCGTTCCTTGATGCGGAGCCAAGAAACAGATAATCACTGAACTCATAGGAAATTAAAGACGCCTGATTCAATACGTCGACAAACTCAATCGTCCGGTCACTTAGCCGCCTATCAGATTCCGGCGTATCCCTCGAGATGAACCCGCGCATGAATGAATCAATATCATCATCAACGGCAAGTTTCACTGGAACGCGTTGGCCGATAAGCTCTGGATGCTTCAGTGCGAACTCAGTCAACCGCAATGCTGAGCCTGAAGATAATATCGATCGGGCTGCACGCTTATCTTTTCGGCCTTCCGGATCACCCAAAGTGCGTAATAAAGCCTCGCCCACCAAACTAACAGCATCGCCGGAGTAGAGAGACCCTGCGCTCATGTCGCCCTTTGGGTCCATTCTCTCTTTATCCAGCATGACCTCTAGGGTCACGTAGTGCTGGAACATACCAGGAATACCTTTTGACAATATTCCCGCGAATAAAAACACCAGAAAACAGAGTGCTAGCGTGATTGCTCCGACGCCAAAATATCGAAAACGTCGCTCGCTACGCCCCCTCCTCTTGAGTGTTGCTGCCACCCGAATAGCCGTCTCTTGAGGCGTCAAAGCACCACTCGTATTTGAATCAATCATATTGTTCTCGATATCGCTTCACAACTTGCAACGCGAAGAAATTGAGCCCCAAAGTAATAATAATTAACACTAAAGCCAAAGCAAAAGCAGACAGCGTTTTTGCGGACTCAAACTCCTGATCACCCACCAAAATAGTAACAATTTGTGATGTCACAGTTGTAACCGCATCTAAGGGGTTAAATGACAAGTTGGCCGCCAAACCCGCCGCCATCACCACAATCATGGTTTCGCCAATAGCCCGAGATACAGCAAGAATGATTGCCGCGACAATCCCAGGTAGTGCAGATGGCAATACCACCTGACGAATCGCCTCACTTTTTGTTGAGCCTAATCCATAGGCTGCATCACGAAGTGATTGCGGTACAGCGTTGATAACATCATCGGAAAGCGAGGAAATAAATGGAATAATCATAACGCCCATAACCAAGCCAGCGGCAAGGGCGGACTCAGATGCGACCTCCACCCCAAATGAGGCTCCAACCGCCCTTATAAAAGGAGCAACGGTCAATGCCGCAAAGAAACCGTATACGACTGTCGGAACACCCGCCAAGATCTCGAGTAATGGCTTAACGACTGAGCGAGTTCTATGACTCGCGTACTCAGCAAGATAAATAGCGCTAAATAAGCCCACCGGAACTGCCACCGTTAACGCGACAAATGATATCAAAAATGTACCAACAAACATTGGCAGCATTCCATAAGTAGCGGTACCGCCACCCGATCCAGCCCGCTCAGCTCCTTCAAACTGAGGATTCCATTCAAGTCCAAAAATAAAGTCCTGGATTGGAATTAGTTTAAAGAACCGTATCGACTCAAATAACACGGACAACACGATCCCAAGGGTAGTTAGTATTGCGATTGTCGAGCTCGCTATGAGCGCCCATAAAATGATGCGCTCCACACCATTTCGAGCTCGGAATGACGGGTTAATTTGACGAAATGCAAAAAAACCTGCCGCGAGGGCACATCCAATCGTGATAACAGCTATAACCCGATCTGCAACGCGTTGCCATCCGACCCACGCATCACCAGCCTCCCGCACCCATGACTCTGGCACACCAAAGTAGATGCCCTCGACAAAATTCATAACCTGAGTAAAGGCTATAGCTCTCGCCACCCCATCCCCGTTAATCACGTCGTCAGGATAGAAGTCTTTTAACATCGATTTAAATAGAAAATCGTCAGCGAGAGATAAACTAACGAGAAGTAGAAGTGCCGGTACCGCGGCCACCATCCCCGCCCAAAATCCATAGTAACGGGGCAGCGAATGTAACTTAACTGAGGCGAGCCACTGTCTCGCACCCCAGCGTTGGCCCAGGTAGAAATAAACTCCGCCAATAACGAGCACCGCGAGCAATAGACTTGTTAATGACACCGTATACATCCCTTTTCAAATGCAAAAGGAGCTAGCCTTAAGTCAAAAGCTAGCTCCTTAGCGAACCTATTTGACTTCTACTACTTAAGGTCACCCTTCTTCAGAACTGGCAGATCATTCATACGATCCATCATTTCTTTGCGTTCAGCTTTACTCATTGGAATCATACCAGCATCTGCAAGAATCCCGTCATCACCCCAGTGTTTTGTCCACTCAGTCATGAACTCGTTTATACCAGGCACTACGCCAATGTGCGCATGTTTCACATAAAAGTATAGCGCACGCGAAGCCTTATACTCACCCCCGCCAATCGCCTCAAATGTGGGCGCCACACCATCTAACTCAGAACCCTGGATGCTATCAGAGTTTTGATCCAGATAGGAGAATCCAAAGATACCGAACGCAGTTGGATCCTCAGCTAGCTTTTGAACAATCAGGTTGTCCTGTTCACCCGCCTCTATGTAAGCTCCGTCAGTACGCATGGCGCGGCATTTTTTTCCCTTCTTATCATCTCGAGCCAAGGATAGAGCCTTAGCGACCTCGTCCTTCCCACAATAAGACTTTTCATTAATGATCTCAGCAAATGACGCTCTCGTGCCTGACGTTGTTGGTGGTCCATAGACTCTAATGGCAACATCAGGGTAGGCTGGGTTCAACTCAGACCATTTTTTATAAGGGTTGGGGATCCAGTTTTGACCCGCCTCATCGGGCACTTCAGCCGTCAATGCCTTACCCAAGTCAGATCGAGAAATTTGTAATAATGGCGCATCTTTTGAGTTTGCCAAAACGATACCGTCATAACCCACTTTTATCTCAGTGAGCGCCACACCATGTTCATCACAATATTTAAGTTCTTTGGTTTTCATGCGCGAAGAAGCATTACCAATATCGATGAATTGGGTACCAATCCCATCACACACACCCTTTTTACCGACAGAAGATCCGCCAGACTCAACAACAGGTGTCTTAACGGCAGGATTTTGACCTAATTTTTCTGCGATCATCGTTGAAAAAGGAAAGACCGTTGACGAACCAGCGATCGATATATAATCACGCGCAACAGCCGGCGCGCTCATCACAACTGTGGCCAAGACCAAAGCTAAAAAACGAAAAGACATTAAAAACTCCTTTGAAGGTTAAATCATGAGTACGGTTATCAGGTAACGTCAAATTACTTTTTACTCACAGCCTTTATACCTATGGAGTGTTACAGTTAAATTACAACGTCTCTAAGCCGCTGCTCGGTTTTAACTAATTTAAAATGTACGTATCCCCCTCGTGTCATTACGGGCAATGCAAAAAATTAAAGATTCCTTACTCATGCGGATGTTTCCGTGGGGAAAACCCGCAACACCGATAATGCTAATGAGTTTTTTGAGGAAGAAGCGCCTGAATCGAATCAGCCAAGCCTTTGATAGCCTTTTTAACGACCGTATTGCTCTCGCCCTCGACCATGATCCGAAGCAACGGCTCAGTACCTGATTCTCGAATAAGCACCCGGTACTTCGGTCCCAGCTGCTCCGAGATAACGCCTCCCACCTCTTGAATTTGGGCAAGCTCACCATCATTCAACTTGCGCACTAGTCGAATATTGTGAAGCAACTGAGGATAGAGCCGCACCGCTGACAAGCATTGCGCTAAAGTCTGGTTTGACTGCCTCAAGGCTCCGAGCACTTGGAGAGCAGAAACGATACCATCGCCGGTAGTGTGTTTATCAAGGCAGATAATGTGTCCAGACCCCTCCCCGCCAAGCACCCAATTGTTCTCGATCAGTTTTTCATACACGTATCGGTCACCAACAGCTGAGCGCATAAATGGAATATTCAAGCGCTTAAATCCATTTTCGATCGCTAAATTAGTCATTAAAGTGCCGATAATGCCATCCTGCCCGTCTAACTTTCGATGACTCGCAATCACATATAAAAGCTGATCACCGTCGTAAATTACCCCTTCAGCATCAACCATCATAAGTCTATCGCCGTCGCCATCAAAACTGATGCCAATGTCCGCATTTTCATGGAGCACACGCTCACGAACAGCTTCCGGGTGCAATGCCCCGCAATTAAGATTGATATTAACCCCATCGGGCTCATCACTCATGACAGTAACTGTCGCACCAAGCTCTCTAAATACGGCAGGGGCAACCTGATACGTCGCCCCGTGCGCGCAGTCTAAAACCACACTCATTCCAGATAAATCAAGCGCCTGAGGAAATGAACTCTTACAAAATTCCGCGTATCGCCCTACCGAATCAACGACTCGTTTTGCTTTACCAATATCATCTGAAATTACCGCATCAAGCCCTTGGGCGAGATATTGTTCAATCTGAAATTCAACGGCATCCGATAATTTACTGCCCTGAGCAGAAAAAAACTTGACCCCGTTATCCTGGTATGGATTATGAGAAGCTGTTATCACGATTCCCGCACTCAGTCGCAGCACACGCGTCAAATACGCTACCCCTGGGGTCGGAAGCGGCCCTGTCAGCAAGACATCCACCCCGGCGGCTGCCAAACCAGACTGAAGTGCTGACTCAAGCATATATCCGGATAATCGAGTGTCTTTCCCGATCAGTACCTTTGTACGACCTGCAGCCTCCGAAGCGTGCGTTTTCGAGAAAACCTTTCCTGCGGCATACCCCAAACGCAACATAAAGTCAGGGGTTATCGGATCATTTCCAACCGCCCCTCTGATCCCATCAGTACCAAAGTACTTTTTAAGTGCTGTCACTTACCTGCCCTCTAAGTGTTTCCTCAGAGAAAAACTGCCAAGCCAAAAGCGCATCTCTTGTTTCATTCACATCATGCACTCGCACGATATCCGCACCTTGGCTCACCGCAAATATAGCCGAAGCGATACTCGAACCCAGCCGATCTGAAGCATCCTCTTTATTCGTAATGACTCCCAACATTGCCTTGCGCGAAAGACCAACCAAGACCGGGTGCCCTAGCTCACAAAACTTATTTAAATTTCTGAGTAACAACAAGTTATGCTCAAGCGTTTTGCCAAAACCAAAACCAGGGTCAACCACAATGTTAGAAGGCTTCACCCCCGACCGAATCAAAGATACAACCCTCTCCTGCAAAAATGAAAATACTTCTTGAACAACATCCTGATAACTCGGATTCTGCTGCATGACTCTAGGCGAGCCTTGCATGTGCATCACGCAAACTCCAACATTAGTGCGCGCCGCAATAGATGCAACCTCTGGATCCTGAGCGCCAGAGATATCGTTGATGAGGCACGCGCCACACTCAATCGCCTCCTCCATCAAACGCGGCTTTTGTGTGTCAATAGAGACCGGGACACCTAAGCGCGATAACGCCTGGATCACTGGAATCACTCGACTCCGCTCTAGATCTAAACTCGCAGACTGCGCACCCGGACGGGTGGACTCCCCGCCAACATCAATGATATCAGCCCCAGATTCAAACAGGATTTTCGCCCGTTCAACCGCCATCTCAGGATCAAGATAGTCTCCGCCATCCGAAAAAGAATCCGGGGTGACATTCACCACCCCCATGACCATCGGTCGGGCTAACTTAAAGTGAGAGGTGCCCCAAACAAAATTAAGATCCATCGACTGAATAAATACGACCTAAATTTCCTCTGCAGGTCGTGTCGTCGGCTCTGGGTTCGGCGCATCAGGTGGGCTCTTTGGCTCCTCTGGCCTTTGGGTAGGTTTAGGCGGCCTTGGCTGACGCCCATCCATGATGTCGTTGACCTGGTCAGCATCGATTGTTTCCCATTCGAGTAATGTCTGAGCCATCAGTTCGACTTTTTCCCGATTTTCCTCTATTAAACTGCGAGCCAATCCATATCGTTCATCAATGATTTTCTTAATTTCAGCATCTACGCGTTGCATCGTCGCTTCAGATACATTCTTCGTCGTCGTGACTGATCTACCGAGGAATACTTCGCCCTCATTCTCACCGTAAACCATCGGTCCAAGCGCATCACTCATACCCCATTGAGTAACCATCCTACGGGCCATATCAGTTGCACGCTCAAAATCATTTGATGCGCCAGTCGTCATCTGTTTCATGAAAACTTCTTCTGCAATGCGTCCACCAAACAATACGGATATATTTTGAAGAATCTGCTCCTTATCCATGCTGTAGCGATCTTCCTGTGGAAGCTGCATGGTCAAGCCGAGCGCTTGACCTCTGGGGATAATAGTCACCTTATGTACTGGATCGGTTCTGGGTAAGAGTCTCGCTACAACAGCGTGACCGGACTCATGGTAGGCTGTATTCTTGCGCTCATGTTCGGGCATCACCATTGAACGACGCTCCGCACCCATCATGATTTTGTCTTTAGCGCTCTCAAAATCCGTCATGTCCACTAAGCGCTTACTCGATCTGGCCGCAAATAAGGCCGCCTCATTTACCAAGTTAGCCAAATCGGCACCGGAAAACCCTGGCGTGCCGCGAGCGAGAATATCCGCCTTAACATCTGGCGCGATAGGTACTTTACGCATATGAACCATCAATATTTGTTCCCTGCCTCTAATATCAGGGAGCGGCACAACAACTTGGCGATCAAAGCGGCCAGGGCGCAACAGTGCAGGATCAAGCACATCGGGTCGGTTGGTCGCGGCAATAACAATCACGCCCGCTCCAGTTTCGAAACCATCCATCTCCACCAACAATTGATTAAGTGTTTGTTCCCGCTCATCGTTGCCGCCACCAAGGCCGGCGCCACGCTGGCGACCGACAGCATCGATCTCATCGATAAACACAATGCACGGCGAGTTTTTCTTGCCGTTCTCAAACATGTCTCGCACTCGAGCGGCACCAACACCGACAAACATCTCCACGAAGTCAGAACCAGATATTGAAAAGAACGGGACCTTCGCCTCCCCAGCAATTGCTTTTGCAAGCAAGGTTTTACCGGTGCCAGGTGAGCCCACCATGAGCACGCCCCGAGGAATTCGACCGCCTAACTTTTGAAATTTTCCAGGGTCTCGAAGAAAATCGACCAATTCTGAAACCTCTTCTTTAGCTTCATCGCAGCCCGCCACATCGGCGAACGTGACGCCATTATTGTTGTCGTCCAACAATTTAGCTTTACTTTTCCCAAAGGAGAACGCACCACCCTTCCCCCCTCCTTGCATTTGACGCATGAAGAAAACCCAAACCCCTATGAGCAGCAGCATAGGGAACCAGGAAACGAAAATGCTCATCAGCAGCGAAGGCTCGTCCTCCGGCTTCGCTTCAACCACAACCCCAGCTTTAAGCAAATCAGAAACCAACCATGGGTCAGAAGGTGAATAGACACTGTAGCGCTGCCCATCCGTCTTTTGAACCTTGAGATTTCGACCGTCAATGGTAACCCCAGTGACACCGCCGGAATTAACGTCCTGAATGAATTTAGAGTAAGGCACAGAAGATTGTTCCTGTTGACGCGCACCAAATTGATTAAAAACCGTCATTAAAACGAGTGCGATCACCAGCCATACCGCTATGTTTTTCATCGTATTATTCAAATTTCACTCCCACCATGCCAAACGCTCGGAGCACTTCCGAACTTCAATTAACCTACTATTCTAGACTGAATTTACTTATGTAAGGCCTCAATCAATCAATTTTGTTCAACCCAACGATAAAAAATTCACTGGACCGATCCCTAGAGGCTTTCGGCTTTCTAATGTGAACCTTTTGGAAACTGGATTTTACGCTTTCGCGAAATTGCTTAGCCCCTTCACCCTCAAAGCATTTGATGACCACGCTCCCACCTTGCTTTAAATACTGCTGCGCAAAATCAAATGCCAATTCAGCCAAATTTAACCAGCGTGCCTGATCTAAAGACTTCACACCACTGATATTGGGGGCCATATCAGAAATTACAAGACCCACCTCACGATTTGACAATACGGTCTCCACTGCATCTAACGTATGCTGCTCCGCAAAATCTCCCTGGATAAAATTTACTTGAGGCAATGCTGACATTTCCAGCAAATCTACCGCAATCACTAACCCATTGCCCTTCACGCGCTGCGACACCACCTGACTCCAACCTCCGGGAGCAGCCCCTAAATCAACAACCACCATACCCGGCATAGCTAGGTTATCTTGATCAAGGATCTCCAGTAATTTGAACGAGGCGCGCGATCGCCAACCCTCTGAATTTGCTTTTTTAACAAATGGGTCTGATACGTGCTCTTGCATCCAAGTTTTTTTACGTTTTGACATAACGTCGCAACTTGTTTACTCCATTGTGATTACAATACGTGCCTACAAAACATACTTGCTCAGGGAAAAAAGTGAATCCACTATCAGACAAAGTTAAGCGCGAACTTAAAGCGAAAGCACATCACCTCAACCCCGTGGTAACAATCGGCGACAAAGGGCTGAGCAAACCGGTATTGAAAGAGCTCGACATCGCCCTCGATGCCCACGAATTAATTAAAGTACGCATTCATTCGGATGATCGAGAAGAACGCTTAAAAATCATGTCTGAGATTACTTCATCACTCGGTGCAACACCCATTAATCATATCGGCAAGGTAGTCATTGTCTACCGCAAAAACGAAAAGAATACTGACAGAGGACGAACACGAAATATTAATCAAACTTTCAGTTCTGACTGATGGCACTCAAATATATTGCACAGTCAGGATTTCGTACTCTCTAACTCCGCCAGGCGCATCGACTTCCGCCACATCACCCGCTTCCTTGCCGATAAGGGCACGCGCTATGGGCGAATTAACAGAAATTTTTCCGCCCTTAATATCAGCCTCGTCCTCACCTACAATTTGATAGGTAACCTCTCGATTGGCTTCTAGGTCACAGAGGTGCGCGGTCGCACCAAAAACGCAACGCCCTTCAGCATCAAGTTTTTCGGGGTCAATGATTTGAGCGTTGGACAGCTTCCCCTCAAGTTCAATGATCCGCCCTTCGACAAAACCTTGACGCTCCTTAGCCGCATCATATTCTGCATTTTCGGATAAGTCGCCGTGAGCCCGGGCCTCTGAAATAGCGCTGATTACAGACGGCCGCTCCTCAGTTTTTAGTTTATGCAACTCTTCACGGAGCTTCTCTGCCCCTACCATCGTGAGAGGAACTTTTGACATACCAAAAATCCTTAAAAGTTTAAATGAGTGATTGTTAACGGATCAGCTAAGCATACTGTGAGCGCTTTGCAAAGAGCACACATGCAGATCAGTCATTTGACTGATCCCATGGCTCGCAGCTCTTGCTCCGGCAATTGTGGTGAAGTAGGTGACTCGCCCTTGTAGAGCGGTTCTCCTGATCGAATATGAATCCCTAATGGAAGCTTGACTATCATCTACCGTATTAATAATCATTGCAATCTCTCCATTTTTAATCATATCAACAACGTGAGGCCGCCCCTCAGCTACTTTATTTACCCGCCGTGCTTGCAAACCATGTTCAAAAAGAGAACGTGCAGTACCATGTGTGGCAATTAACTCAAACCCGCTTGCCGATAGCTCTCGGGCGAGATCAACAATCTTATCTTTGTCTTGATTTCGAACACTCATAAACACTTTCCCCGAACTCGGCAACAACACCCCCGCAGCCAGCTGCGACTTTACGAAGGCTTCTGAGAAGGATTGACCAACACCCATCACCTCCCCGGTTGATCGCATCTCTGGGCCCAAAATGGTATCGACACCGGGAAACTTAATGAACGGGAAAACCGCTTCTTTTACCGAATAATAAGGAGGAACTATCTCTGACGTGACATCCATTTCAACGAGTGTTTTTCCTGCCATACAACTCGCCGCCACCTTAGCTAACGGCCGACCAGTAGCCTTAGAGACAAAAGGAACTGTGCGTGATGCCCGCGGGTTGACTTCCAACACATAAACCTCTTCTCCCTGAATCGCAAACTGTATATTCATCAACCCGACCACTTTAAGCCCTCTAGCGAGCTCAACAGTTTGACGTCTTAATTCATCCTGGAGCACTGGGGACAAACTAAACGGCGGCAGCGAGCAGGCAGAATCCCCGCTATGGACGCCGGCTTGCTCAATATGCTCCATAATCCCGCCAATCACGACATCTGAGCCATCACAGATCGCGTCAACATCAACCTCTATAGCATCATTCAAAAAGCGATCTAGCAGCACAGGGCTGTCGTTACTGACCTTTACAGCCTCCCTCATATAGCGCTCAAGGTCTGATTGATGATGAACGATTTCCATCGCCCTCCCACCTAAAACATAAGATGGACGCACAACGAGTGGGTAACCAATCTCCTCGGCTAAGCTTATTGCTTCTTCGGGATTTCTGGCTGTTCGGTTTGGAGGCTGCTTCAAGTTAATGTCAGTCAGTAACTTCTGAAACTTTTCTCGATCCTCAGCACAATCAATCATCTCTGGGCTGGTACCAATGATAGGAACACCAGCCGCATACAATCCAGCGGCTAATTTAAGAGGCGTCTGACCCCCGTATTGCACAATGACCCCTTTAGGTTTTTCCACTTCGACAATCTCCAACACATCTTCGAGTGTCAGCGGTTCAAAATAAAGTCGGTCGGAAATGTCGTAATCAGTAGAGACAGTCTCAGGATTACAATTCACCATAATAGTTTCAAAACCATCCTCACGAAGCGCTAAAGAAGCATGAACACAGCAATAATCAAATTCAATACCCTGACCAATTCGATTAGGCCCTCCGCCTAACACCATGATCTTTTCGCGACTAGATGGTCGTGATTCACATTCTTCTTCATAGGTTGAATACATATACGCTGTATTCGTATCAAATTCTGCGGCACAGGTATCAACCCTCTTGAAGACAGGACGAATGGAGAATGAGTGCCGCAAATCGCGCACCTCACATTCATCGACACCCAGCAATTTCCCTATTCGTCGATCAGAAAAACCCTTTTGCTTAATTCGCCTTAAAAAAGGTTGGTCAAAACTCTGCAGCGAAGCACTTGAGATCTTTCGCTCTTCAAGAACTAAATCTTCGATAAACGCAAGGAACCAAGGGTCAATATTGCTCGAGTGATGAATGTCTTCCGCGCTCAAACCAAGACGAAATGCGTCAGCCACATACAATATGCGCTCGGGTCCTGGGTCCGCAATTTCGGCGCGTACCGTTTCGAGGTCTGTGGCGCGCTCATCTAAACCATCTATTCCGGTTTCCAAGCCACGGAGCGCCTTCTGGAAAGACTCCTGAAACGTTCGTCCAATAGCCATAACTTCCCCCACAGATTTCATCTGCGTGGTGAGTCGCGAATTCGCTCGCGGGAATTTCTCAAATGCAAAACGTGGGATCTTGGTTACCACATAATCGATGGTAGGCTCAAACGAGGCAGGGGTTTGCCCACCTGTTATGTCATTCTTAAGCTCGTCAAGCGTAAACCCTACTGCGAGCTTTGCTGCCACCTTCGCGATGGGAAAGCCGGTCGCTTTTGAAGCAAGTGCTGAAGAACGGGATACCCGAGGGTTCATCTCGATAACAATCATACGGCCGTTATCTGGGTTAATCGCAAATTGCACGTTTGAGCCGCCGGTATCAACGCCAATTTCACGCAAAACCGCTATCGAGGCATTACGCATGATTTGGTACTCTTTGTCAGTCAGCGTCTGGGCTGGCGCTACGGTAATCGAATCACCCGTATGAACCCCCATAGCATCCAAATTTTCGATGGAACAGATGATGATGCAGTTATCCGCCCGATCACGGACAACCTCCATCTCAAACTCCTTCCACCCAATAACCGACTCTTCAATTAAAACCTCTTTGGTCGGAGAGGCATCCAGGCCTCTTACGATAATTTCAACGAACTCTTCTTTGTTGTACGCGATGCCTCCACCAGCCCCACCCATCGTAAACGAAGGTCGCAGGATGGCGGGATAGCCAATCAAAGCCTGAACCTGAATCGCCTCTTCGAGGCTGTGCGCTATCACCGATTTCGGGGTATCGAGTCCAATTTTCGTCATTGCGGCTTTAAATTTTTCGCGATCCTCAGCCTTGTCAATAGCCTCTTTGCTTGCCCCAATCATTTCTACCGAATATTTCTCTAAAACTCCGTGCTTAGCCAAATCCAGTGCGCAATTCAGAGCCGTCTGTCCGCCCATCGTAGGCAGCAACGCATCGGGCTTCTCAGCCGCAATAATCTTTTCTACTATTTGCCAAGTAATAGGCTCGATATAAGTCACATCCGCCAATTCCGGATCAGTCATAATAGTCGCGGGATTGGAGTTCACCAGAATGACTCGATAACCCTCCTCACGAAGAGCTTTACACGCTTGAGCACCAGAATAGTCAAACTCACAAGCTTGTCCGATGACAATCGGACCCGCGCCTATGATCAGTATTGATTGAATATCTTCTCTTTTCGGCATGAAGTTTTCCCAGCGTTACCTACAGCTTGTTTATGATTGTTTTTTCTCTATCGATATTGTCCACAAAACGGTCAAACAAATAACCCACATCATGAGGTCCCGGACTTGCTTCAGGGTGCCCCTGAAAAGAAAAAGCGGGCAAATCTGACCGCTCAATCCCCTGCAAACTCCCATCGAACAGGGAAATATGCGTAGTTCGGACTGAGCTGGGCAAAGAATTTTGGTCAACTTCAAAACCATGATTTTGACTCGTAATTAATACCTGTCCTGTGTCCAAATCCTTTACGGGATGATTAGCGCCATGATGTCCAAATTTCATTTTTCGTGTTTTGGCTCCACTAGCGAGAGCGAGCAGTTGATGCCCCAAACAAATACCAAAAATAGGAACCTCTTGACCCAATAATTGTTGGATCGCTTCAACGGCATAGGTGCAGGGCTCAGGGTCTCCAGGGCCGTTTGACAAGAACACCCCATCAGGCTTCATGCGGAGTACGTCTTGAGCTGAAGTGGTCGCGGGGACTACGGTGACCCGGCAACCACGAGAGACCAACATCCTAAGGATGTTGCGCTTCACACCAAAGTCATACGCAACAACATGTCGGACCGGATCCGTGTTCTGCCGCAACTCAGGGCCAAGGAGCCACTCTGGCTCGCCCCACTCGTACACGTGATCACAAGACACCTGGCTTGCCAAATCACTGCCGGCTAAACCTGGAAAAGCACGAACACGCTCCAACAGCTCAGCCTGCCCACGTTCACCCACGCCTATTGCCCCCGATAGCGCACCCTTCTCACGAAGCAACCTCGTTAGCTTTCTCGTATCAATACCGGCAATAGCTGGCACCTTTTGGTCTTTCAACCAATCACTCAAACAGCTTGTCGAACGGAAATTACTCGCCACTAATGGTAAGTCACGAATCACAAGCCCTGCAGCTCGCGCGGCAACTGATTCGAAATCCTCTTCGTTACACCCAACACTTCCAATATGCGGGTACGTCAATGTGACAATTTGATTTTTATACGAAGGATCGGTGAGAATTTCCTGGTATCCCGTCATTGAGGTATTAAAAACCACCTCACCAACGGCGGACTGCGCCGACCCTATTGAAAAACCTTGAAATACAGTCCCGTCCTCAAGCACCAAGATCGCTGGATCACATTTTTGATACGACAATCGACCTCCATGGACAAATTTAATTGGGGGGACGCGGCGCCTTTACGGCACCTACAAAAAGCGGGAGGAATCGCTTTGCGTTCCTCCCGCCTAGCCAACATTATACAGTCGGATGGAACAATCGATCAATCACAACAACGCACTAACTGCACTAAATGAGTAAACTTTAGGATGCAATCCTAAGAACGACTAGTCGCCAAGAACATCTTCCATATCAAACAGACCTTTACTCTTACCTGACAAAAACTTTGCCGCCCTGATGGCTCCGACCGCAAAGTTACTTCTGTCCGAGGCTTTGTGAGCAATTTCGATTCGCTCCCCCGTCCCAGCAAATATAGCCGTATGCTCACCTACGATATCTCCCGCCCGCACGACGGAAAATCCAATCGTCTTTTGATCACGCTCACCAGTATCCCCCTCTCGGCCATACACAGCACAGTCCGACAGATTTCTTCCCAAAGACTCAGCAATGACCTCACCCATTCGCAACGCGGTTCCAGATGGAGCGTCAACTTTATGTTTATGGTGTACCTCAACAATCTCGATGTCATAATCCGAGCCGAGCGCTTGAGAGGCCATTTTTAATAACCGCAACAAAACGTTAACGCCAACACTCATATTGGGCGCCATCACAACAGGAATAGTCTCAGCCGCATGCTTGATAGTTTGCTTTTCCTGATCCGAAAAACCTGTTGTGCCAATAACCATAGCAGTATTACTAGACACACAAGCCTCCAAATGTCGTAGCGTCCCCTCGGGCCTTGTAAAATCAATCAAGACTTCCGCCCCATCAGTGACAAACGCAATATCTGATGATATGTTCACCCCTGACTCAAACCCGAGTAGCGCACCTGCATCCTTACCCAAATGGGGATTGCCTGGAAGCTCTAAAGCGCCGCTCAGCGCAAGCACGTCATCATCTCGAATAGCGCTAATTAAGGCACGCCCCATCTTTCCTGAGGCACCACATACAGCAATTTTTAATTTATTCATAACGACATTCTCAGTTGGCTAACTCTTACATCTGCTAATTCGGAGCCCATAATGCATCTCCTCACTCACTCCCCCCATTTTTCAACTACCACATCACCCTCTAATCCCTTCAATAGATCCTGCTCGAAGATAACAACTATCGTTCTCTCGCGTTTGACGTCACCAGCCGCCCCGGTTAAGTACACATAGTTCCAATGGTTCGGTGTAAGGGGATCAATGACTAGAGGGGTCCCCAAAACAAAAGTTACCTGATCCTTAGACATACCCGGCTTAAGCTTCGTCAGCATGTCCTGGTCGACATGATTCCCCTGCCTAACTTCCATTTTATAGGGGGACAGAAAACATGAGGATAGAAAAAATGTGAGAGCGATAGCGCTCAAGCCCTTAAAGTTACGAGTAAAGAATCCAGTCATGCGAAATTTGAACCTCAAGGTTAGTCAATATGCATCGAAAACGTTATGATAGGCTAAACTCAGAAGAATTACACTGCCATGAAAACACCATTAGACCTGAAAAACATGGGGCTCAAGGCAACACTGCCCCGCTTAAAGATAATTAACGTTTTTGAAACGTCAACTGCGCGACACCTCTCGGCAGAGGATATTTATCGCCACCTCTTAGAGGATGATATGGACGTTGGGCTAGCTACGGTCTATCGGGTACTCACACAATTCGAGCAAGCTGGCATTCTCATCCGACACCACTTTGAATCAGGCAAAGCCGTGTACGAACTCGATCAAGGAGAGCACCACGATCATCTGGTATGTAACCAATGCGGCCGAGTGGAGGAGTTCTATGACGAGGAGATCGAGCTCCGACAAACAAATATCGCAAAAGATAGGGGGTTTAAAATTCTCGGGCACTCACTGCACATTTACGCCGACTGCACCAAGTCAAATTGCCCACATAAAGATAAAAGCTAAAAGACCCACAGACAACGAACTTACCTTGCTCCTAACTTAATCAATTCACGAGCATGTGCTCTGGCCTGCTCTGAAATTACTTCACCCGCCAACATTCTCGCAACCTCATCCACGCACTCTTTAGGCTGAAGTCTTAGCAAAAGCGTGCTGGATACAGACTCTGACTGGACTTTTGAGACCCTCCAATGGGAATCAGCAAGAGCAGCCACTTGAGGTAAATGCGTTACGCATAAAACTTGCGCCCTTTCTCCTACAGCCTTCAACATCCTGCCAACAATTTCAGCAACTGCGCCTCCGACTCCTGAATCAACCTCATCAAATATCACCGTAGGCACGGCAGAATCTTGGTAAATGACAGACTGTATCGCAAGCGATATTCGAGACAGTTCCCCACCTGATGCGACCTTGCCCACGGGCTTGGCCTCAGCACCCGGATTAGTCGATACATAAAACTCTACTTGCTCAAGCCCATTCAAACCAGGTTCACTTTTAGGGATGACTCGAGCGTCAAACCGCACGCCAGACATAGCCAAATCCATGAGGGCGGCATTAACCTTTTGCGTCATTTCAGCTGATACCTTTGTCCGATCTGAGCTCAATTTCCGAGCTGCTGTCAGGTAGCGATCTTGCGCAACAGCTTCCTCTTGATGAAGCTCTTTAGCGTCTGTATTCACAGCTAACTGCTCAAGCTCAAGCTCTACGCTCGCTCTCAGTTGAAATAATTCATCTGGAGAAACGCCATATTTGCGCGCACATCTTTGTACATCAGCAATCCTTTTATCTAAAAGGTCGACCATGCTCGGGTCCACATCTAAAGATTCCGCGTATCGACGAAGATCTCGATTAAACTCAGACAGCTGAATCTCCAAGCTTTCAAGATCTTTCAACATCACACCAATCTGAGGGTCAACTTCAGCCACCCCATCAAGCTTCGACCGAACGTCGGCGAGAATGGAGAGAATGTTTTGATCACCATCTCCGAGCAACTGTACTGATTCGCTGGCCGCACTAATTAACTCATTGAGATTGCTCAACTTGCGGTGTTGGTCAACCGTTTGAGGCCACTCTTGCGGCGAAAAATCTAACGCATCTAAGTCGTTTTTTGTTTCAAGAAACCCCTCTACTTTTTGCTCTAAAGCATCAGCTTGTGCCAGGCATTGGGATAGCTCCGCTTTTACAGATCGCCAATATTGCCAACATTCTTCTACATGCACCACTGAATCTGAAAGATGACCGAAACGATCCAAGACCTGACAGTGCGACGATGAATCAACCAAAGAATAGTGCTCATGCTGACCATGGATATCAACAAGCAAGGCACCTAGATCTCTGAGTTGCTTCACAGTTACTGGGACTCCATTAATCCAAGCTCGTGAACGACCCGAGGTATCGATAACGCGCCTTAGCACGCAATCCTCAACACCTAAGTCAGACTCTTCCAAAAAAGTAACAACATGGGGCAGACTCGACACATCAAACTCTGCGACGATATCAGCTCGGTTCGAGCCGGCTCTTATGTTGCCTGTATCAGATCGACCGCCCAGAATGAGACTGATCGCCCCTAAAACAATCGATTTTCCCGCTCCCGTTTCTCCAGTAAGGACAGTAAAACCACGATCTAAGTCAAGCTCAACCGAATCGATCAGCACATAATCTTTAACCGTTAATCGGGTCAACATAAAACAACTTTCTGCAACGTTAAGATCCCATCGTTCCTGCCCAATGCAGCTTCTCGCGAAGAGTGCCAAAGTACTCGTGCCCCTTAGAATGAACCAGTCGAACTTTGGAGGTTGCAACTTTAATCATAAGACGCCCGCCCTCTCGGATATTCACATGGGTGTGGCTGTCAATATGCACGCGCGCATCGACGGCTTCCATTATTTCAATCTCAACTGTTGAACTACCCGGGATAACAATAGGTCGGTTTGAAAGTGAGTGCGGACATACTGGGACCAGCAATATACAGTCCACAGATGGCGCAATAATAGGTCCGCCCGCAGAAAGCGCATAAGCCGTAGATCCCGTCGGAGTTGACACCACCAACCCATCAGACCGGAGGTCGTAAGCGAACTCTCCATCAATAGTAACCTTCATTTGAATAAGGCTGCCGCTCTCCCCCTTACCCACTGAAATATCGTTAAGGGCCCATACGCCAGTTCCAGGCTCATCATCAATCCTGACATCCAGCATGACCCGGTCGTCAATGACATACTCCCCTTGTTGAACTGCACGCAAACTGGCCACCATTTTGTTCAGAGATATATCCGCTAAAAATCCCAAACGACCCAGATTGATCCCTAAAAGGGGTACGCTATGCGTAGCGACTGTTCGCGCGAGACCCAGTAACGTCCCATCCCCACCTAAAACCACAACGAGATCGCTGCGCCTGACCACATCATCCATCGTTCCCGAGTCGACCTTGACTCCAGATAGCTGCTGAGCGGTCAAATCATCGACCAAACAGCTAACCCCCTCCCCTTGAAGGAATTCAATCACCTGGGCCACGGGCCGCGCAACCTCAGGACTTTTATATTTACCGACTATACAAACTCGACTAAATTTATTCATATTTACGTTATACACTAGAGATAGTTTGTATCATCGCAAATTCTAAAGCATAAAAAAACATAAAACTCAGAGAGAAACTTTGTAAAATGAACTCATGATGAATGAAAGATCGCGAATTTTACTGAAATCACTCATAGAAAAGCATATTTCTGGTGGCCAGCCCATTGGTTCTCGGCAACTCGCAAAATCGTCCGGACTGGAACTCAGCCCCGCCAGCATCCGCAACATCATGGCTGATCTTGAAGAAACCGGCTTCATCTCCAGCCCACATGCCTCAGCAGGCAGAATACCGACTCCACGCGGCTATCGTTTTTTCGTGGACTCATTACTTACCGTTCAACCTTTAGATTCAATTGAACTGCACCAGATTGAGGATCAGTTTCGACCAGATAGCGCCGACCGGCTGATCACAACCGCGTCTCAGCTACTATCGAACCTGACTCAATTTGCAGGAGTGGTCAAATCACCCTCTAGGCATAGCACTTCTTTTCGACGCATAGAATTTGTTTCATTATCTGACAAACGCGTATTACTGATCGTGGTTACCCCTGATGGAGACGTACAGAATAAGGTCCTAGACGCCTCGCGTAAATTTTCAGATTCCGAGCTAGTAGAGGCGACTAACTATCTAAACCAAAATTATGCAGGCATGTCTTTTGATGCGATTAAGTCCCGCATTCAAACTGAATTAAAAAAACTTAAAGAAAATATTTCTCAACTGATGACGCTGGCGATATCAGCGGGCGAAGAAAACGCGTTCAAAGCCGAAGAATATATCGTCTCGGGAGAAAAGAATTTATTGAGCGTTCGCGATCTTGCAACCAATATAGACAGCCTTAGAACACTGTTTGACATGTTTGATAAAAAAACCGGGATTCTCCAACTGCTTGACACCAGCGATAGCGCCAGCGGCATTCAAATTTATATTGGCGGAGAATCAGGTTTAGTTCCCTTAGACGAATGTAGTGTCGTGACGGCACCCTATGAAGTTGACGGGAAAATTGTCGGCACCGTCGGCGTCATCGGGCCAACCCGCATGGCCTATGAGCGGGTTATCCCCATCGTAGACATCACGGCGAAGCTTTTATCTGGGGCGCTTTCTCACTCCTAACTTTTTATTTTCCGGTAACCCAACTAACTAAATGAAACTCCAAAAAGAACCCGAATACAGCCACGGATCAATTGCCAAAATTGGCATCTTATTAGTGAATTTAGGAACCCCTGAGGCGCCCACCAAACGAGCGGTTAGAGAGTACCTTGGTGAATTTTTGTGGGACCCTAGGGTTGTTGAAATCCCAAGACCAATTTGGTGGCTGATCCTAAATGGCATTATTTTGAGAACCAGACCCAAAGCTTCCGCAAAAAAATATGCCTCAATCTGGTCCGACCAAGGGTCTCCGTTAAGAATCTACACCGAAAAACAAGCTGAGCTCCTGCAGTCAAAGTTTACTGACAACTCATGCCCCCAAGTTATTGTCAAATCGGCTATGCGCTACGGACAACCGTCCGTCGATGGTGAGCTGGTCAAGCTAAAGGCTGAGGGCTGCGACAGCATATTAGTAATCCCACTCTACCCTCAATATAATTCAAGCACTACAGGCAGCATTTTCGATGCGGTTTTTAAGAGCCTCAAAAATATTCGAAACTTACCAAATATTCGCTTATTGAAAAATTTCCACGACCACAGTGGCTATATAGAGGCACTGTCACAACGGATACAGGAATACTGGGCCATTCACGGAAAACCAGAAAAATTAGTCCTCTCGTACCACGGCGTGCCAAAATTCAGCCTGACAAAAGGCGACCCCTATCATTGCGAGTGTTATAAATCGAGTCGACTTCTCGCTGAAAGATTGGATTTGGAGCCTGAAAATATTGTTACAACGTTTCAATCCAGATTCGGCAGAGCCGAATGGCTGAAGCCATATACCATAGAAGCCATGAAGGACTTAGGCAAACACAAGTTACGCCGAATTGACGTTTTTTGCCCAGGGTTTGTTGCGGACTGCTTAGAGACGCTTGAAGAAATCAATATGGAAAACCGAGAAGAGTTTCTAACACATGGAGGCGGAGAATTTCACTACATTCCGTGCCTAAATGACAGTCCCATTTGGATCGAAGGCTTGCACCAAATTGCCATTGAAAATCTTGGAGGTTGGCTATCCCAGGGAAAAGCCCTCATAGACGCTAAAAACGAAGCAAATATAAGCCGATCGGAAGCCCTAAAACGAGGAGCAACGGATTAATGACTGTACACGCATCACTCGATGAGTCACATTAAAGTCAATCCCGCTCGCCGACCATAATTGGTACTGACTTCATAATCAGCTTTTAATTTGCGGTACTTCTCTTTGACGTTGTGCACTATTGCTCCAATCATCACCTCTAATTCCTCACAACTCTTTTGAGGCGTTACCTTGAGTGCCCTTGCCTCAATTTCTGTGGCAGCCTGGAGGGCAATGTCGACGTGATACTCCTGTATTTGTGTCAACGCATTCTCAAATAAAGTCCACCGGTCAAGTAACGTCTGGCTGGCTTGATTTTTATCTCGCCAAATGGGCTTCGTATGCGTAATGCCCAGAGAAATCCCTATAGAGTCGATTACACAGCCCGCATTAGACTCTTCTTGTTGAAAGCGCCATTGCAAATCCCATTTGGTTTTCGCTGGATGGCGCAACCCATCATCAGCTACTGGTCCTTTGGATTCCATTTCAGCACTCAAAATAAGCGCAGACTGCCCCGAAATACTATATGAACTAGCCCCAACGTGGACCGAAGTCGCCGATAACGCTGATTTACCAAGCCCACAGGAAATAACAAGCATTATTGATGTAAAAATCCTAAAACAAGATCGTCGCCACATATTTTCTCCATAGGTTTCGTGCCAGCTAAGTCAATAGATTATCAGAATAAAGACCTGAATTTACTTAATGCAGCACTTGAAATTAAAAAATTCGCCCTCAGTTATTCGACTTAGATATCATGGAGTGATTGTGTAATGACTGAAAAAGAAAATGAAAACGCAGTTAAGGGTCAAAAATCCGAAGATCCAATCCCAGATACGGAACTAAATTCAGAGATCGCTGAAACGCCTTCCCCTCAAGAACCGGAACCATCAGAAAGTATCGCGGAACAACTCCAACAAGCTCTTGCTGACGTTGAAAAACATAAAGATGCGTGGTTACGTGCGAAGGCGGAATTAGACAATGTTAGAAAACGAGCACAAATAGATGTCTCTGCCGCACATAAATATGCGTTAGAGCGTTTTTCTACTGAACTGCTGGTTGTAAAGGATAGTCTAGAAGCGGCCCTAAAAACCGACAACGTGACGTTTGAAAGTATCCATGATGGAGTCGACTTGACCCTAAAACAATTAACAAAAGTCTTTGAATCGTTTGGGATTAGCGAAATCACTCCACTCGGAGAAATCCTCGACCCCCACAAACATCAAGCAATGAGCGCTGTGGATTCAGATGAAGCTACGAATACCATTCTTAGCGTTTTTCAAAAAGGATATCTACTTAACGACCGCCTGATCCGGCCAGCTTTGGTCAGCGTAGCAAAATCCAAATAACAGAAGGGTTGAAAAGCAGCTAACCGACCCCATTTAATGACAAACACTTATAGAACTGAGGATTACGGATATGGGCAGAATCATTGGTATTGATCTAGGAACTACAAACTCCTGCGTAGCAGTCATGGATGGGGGCGAAGCCAAGGTGCTCGAAAACGCCGAGGGCGGGCGCACTACGCCCTCAATCGTTGCCTACACAGAAGATGGCGATGTCCTTGTGGGCGCACCGGCCAAAAGACAGGCTGTTACAAACCCTGCAAATACCTTATTCGCAGTCAAGCGATTAATTGGCCGCCGTTTCAAAGATGCAGAGGTTGCGAAAGCAAAGGAGAATTCTCCGTTTGCGATAGTTGGTGCCAAAAATGGCGATGCCTGGGTAGAGGTACGAGGAAAGCAAAGTGCACCTCCGGAAATTTCAGCCCAAGTACTGATGAAAATGAAGAAAACGGCAGAGGATTACCTAGGTGAGGAAGTCACTGAGGCTGTTATTACCGTCCCTGCATACTTCAACGATTCACAGCGACAAGCCACCAAGGATGCTGGGAAAATCGCAGGATTGGAAGTGAAGCGGATCATCAATGAGCCGACTGCAGCCGCACTTGCATTTGGCATGGACAAAAAGCAAGGCGATAGAAAAATTGCTCTTTACGACTTGGGTGGTGGGACCTTCGACGTTTCAATTATAGAAATTGCTGAGGTGGATGGCGAACATCAATTTGAGGTGCTCTCTACAAATGGAGATACATTTTTAGGGGGTGAAGATTTCGACCAGCGAATCATTGATTACCTAGCGGACGAATTTAAGAAAGATCAAGGAGTCAACCTCCGCGGCGATGTCTTAGCGTTGCAGCGTCTAAAAGAAGCAGCAGAGAAAGCAAAAATCGAACTATCCTCCAGCCAACAGACAGATGTGAACTTACCTTACATCACTGCTGACGCGTCAGGACCCAAACACCTTAACGTCAAAATAACACGCGCTAAACTTGAGAGTTTAGTGGATGACTTAATCAGTCGAACAGTTGAGCCTTGTCGCGTCGCAATCAAAGATGCAGGAGTTAAAATCTCTGATATCGATGACATCATCCTTGTTGGCGGCATGACAAGAATGCCCAAAGTTCAGGAAACAGTTAAGAACTTCTTTAACAAAGAGCCACGCAAAGACGTCAATCCAGATGAAGCCGTTGCGGTAGGCGCCGCAATCCAAGGTGGTGTTTTGCGAGGTGATGTCAAAGATGTTTTATTGCTCGACGTAACACCACTGTCCCTTGGAATCGAGACTTTAGGTGGCGTTATGACAAAGCTTATCCAAAAGAATACGACCATACCAACGAAAGCGAATCAAGCATTCTCAACAGCTGAGGATAATCAAACGGCGGTCACGATCCACGTCCTCCAAGGAGAACGTGAAATGTCTACAGATAATAAATCTTTGGGTCAATTCAACTTAACCGACATTCCAGCAGCCGGGCGCGGGATGCCACAAATCGAGGTCAATTTCGATATAGATGCAAACGGCATATTACATGTCTCGGCCAAAGATAAAGCAACGGGAAAAGAAAACAAAATCACTATCAAAGCCAACTCTGGGCTATCCGATGAGGAAGTCGAAAAGATGGTCAAAGACGCAGAGGCTCATGCTGAAGATGACCGAAAAGCCAGGGAATTAGTCGATATCAGGAATCAGTGTGACTCCCTAATACACAGTGCTCGTAAAACACTCAGCGAAAACGTGGACAAGGTTTCAGAAGAGGAAAAGACGAAGATAGAGGACGCAGCAAAGGATGCTGAAGAGGCATTAAAAAATGGTGATAAAGACGATATCGAAGCTAAATCGCAAGCGTTGTCGATTCTAGCTCAATCTTTAGCAGAAAAAATGTATGCGGAACAGGCCGAATCGGCGTCTGGTGACGGTCAAGATGGAGCCCAAGATAATGATGGAGATGTTGTCGACGCAGAATTTGAAGAAGTTGAAGACGATAAAAAAACATCGTAATTGTAAACATTAGATCATGAAGCAAAGCAATGGTCGAGAAGGTTTCCCTCTCGACCATTTTGCTGTTTTAAAGACCGCTTAACGCAAAAATTAATTATGGCAAAAAGAGATTATTACGAAGTGCTAGGAATCAGTCGGGATGCAAGCGATAGCGACTTAAAGAAGATCTATCGACGGCTTGCCATGAAGTACCATCCCGATAAAAATCCAGACAATCCAAAAGCTGAAGGGCAGTTTACGGAAGTGAAGGAAGCCTATGAGGTTTTATCAGATCCCGAAAAAAGAACCACCTATGATCAATACGGGCACGCTGGCCTTGATGGGTCTGCAGGCATGGGGGGCGGGAACGGATTCGGGGGATTCTCCGATTCATTTGGTGATATTTTTGGCGATGTCTTCGGCGGTGGTCGCGGTGGCAGACGCTCAAATGTTTATCGTGGATCGGACCTTAAATACAATCTTGAAATTTCACTTGAAGAAGCAGCAAGGGGTACTGAAACAAAAATTAGGATTCCATCCTACAAAGAATGCAACCCCTGCAAGGGGACCGGCGCCAAGCCAGGAACCTCACCAACCACCTGCCCAACATGTCAAGGGCAAGGACAGGTGCGCGTCACTCAAGGATTCTTCTCCATTGCACAAACATGTCCTGATTGTCAGGGGTCTGGAAAAGTCATTGGATCCCCGTGTGGTGATTGTAGTGGACAAGGTAGGGTTAGAGACAACAAAACACTATCAGTAAAAATCCCTGCGGGAGTAGACCAAGGCGACCGTATACGACTGTCTGGGGAGGGGGAGGCCGGCGTGAACGGAGGCCCTTCAGGGGACCTTTATGTAGTCGTCAACACTCTGGCGCACGAAGTCTTTACGCGAGATGGGAATAATCTTCACTGCGAGATGCCGATCAGTTTTTCCACTGCGGCTTTAGGCGGAGAGATTCGAGTTCCCACGCTTGATGGCTCCGCCAAAATAAAAATTTCCTCTGAGACACAAACAGGCAAGACTTTTAGGTTGCGCGGAAAAGGGATCAAAGGCGTACGCAGTAGCGGATACGGCGACCTGATGTGTCACGTCCTTGTTGAAACTCCGGTTAATTTAACTGATAAGCAGAAGGAATTACTCACTGATCTTGAAGAAATCAATCAATCTAACACTCATTTACACAGCCCAAAGGCGAAATCGTGGATGGATAAAGTGAAAAGTTTTTTTGAGGGTTAAGATCTCCGCCAAGTCGTTTTTCCCGATGAATCTTCTAAGATAACCCCGGCCTTTAATAGCCGGTCTCTTAACTCGTCCGCTTCATCAAAGTTTTTATTTGCCCGAGCCTCGTCCCTTTCCTTAATCATGCCGTCAATCTCAGCAGCTGACAATTCAGAATTCCCTCCGGCTTGAAGGAACTCAGATGGGTCTCGCCCCAGAAGACCTAAAACTCCGGCTAAACCCTTCAATAGTTTTGCAGTGGAGACACTCCGATCCCGATTCAAGTCACTCACCAAATCAAATAACACCGACATTGCCTCAGGCGTATTGAGATCATCATCTAATGCGGCGCGGAAACTCTTAGCTCGAGCATCACCCCAGTCAACCTCATCAGAAACAGCATCGAAGGTGATACCCTTTAGCGAAGTATACAAGCGATTCAATCCCAACTTGGCATCATCCAAATGATGATCAGAATAATTTAACGGGCTTCGGTAATGCGCTCTAAGAATGAAGAATCGAATCACCTCTGCGTCATACCTACTCAGTATCTCCCGAACGGTAAAAAAATTGCCCAGTGACTTAGACATCTTTTGATCGTCGACACGAACAAACCCATTATGCATCCAATAATTTACAAACTGATGATCATGCACACCCTCGGACTGAGCAATTTCATTCTCATGATGAGGAAATTGAAGGTCCTGTCCTCCACCATGAATATCAAAGTGCGCACCCAAATATCGCTCACTCATTGCTGAGCATTCAATGTGCCAACCTGGCCTTCCTTCGCCCCAGGGAGATGGCCAGGATGGTTCGCCTGGCTTGGTGGCCTTCCAAAGTACGAAATCCATGGGATATATTTTGTCGGGGTTAACATCCACTCGCTCACCAGCTCGAAGATCCTCCAGTGACTTTCCGGACAATTTGCCGTAACCCTTGAATTTATTAACTGAGTAATAGACATCTCCAGCAGGACCTGCATATGCCAAACCCTTTGCAATCAACTGCTCAATCAGCGCAATCATCTGTGGGATATTATCGGAAGCCTTCGGCTCAAAGTCTGGAGTGGAAACACCAAGCGCCGCGGCGTCATCATTCATGGCTTGAATATAACGCTCAGTCAAATCTAAGAACGTCTCTTGATTTTCATTTGCTCTATTTATAATCTTGTCATCGATATCAGTAATATTTCGAACATAAAGAACATCGTAACCAGATGACCGAAGCCAACTTCGAACCATGTCAAAAACAACCATTACCCGCGCATGGCCCAAATGACAGAAATCGTAAACCGTCATTCCACAGACGTACATACGCACCGAGTTTTCTTGAATCGGCTTAAAAACTTCTTTATTACGAGTAAGGGTATTAAAAAATTTCAACATATCGCGATATCGAGTCACGTCAAAAAACTACATAAAAAAATTCAACTAAGTGCTTGTCCAACGCTTAATTTAGAGGTGTGAAGTATAGCAGAGCACCTATTTTTAGCATCATAAACGCCGACAGATCGCAGCTCACATGGACTCGCAGACACCATTTCTGATATCGTTAGCCAGGCTACTTCATTAAACCGCATCAAGTTTAGAAGTGTTCAACTAGTTTAAGAATTAAAGAACTCATATTCACACAACATTACAGAGAGAAATTAATGGCCACACAAGTAAAAATAAAAACCTCAATGGGAGATATCGTCATTGAGCTAGATGAAGAAAAAGCCCCGAAAACAGTAGAAAACTTTCTACATTATGTAGATTCTGGCTTCTACGACAGCACAATCTTTCATCGGGTTATTAAAGGATTCATGATCCAAGGTGGCGGCATGGACTCAAATATGAAAGAGAAAGAGACTCAGGCTCCAATCGAAAATGAGGCCAATAACGGGTTAAAGAACGAAGCTTATACCCTCGCAATGGCTCGAACTAACGATGTTCACTCAGCCACTTCCCAGTTCTTTATTAATGTATCTAATAACGACTTCCTCAACTTCTCATCTGAAACACCCCAAGGATACGGATACTGTGTATTTGCTAAGGTCGTAGAAGGAGAACCAGTAGTCGATAAAATTAAAGACGTCGCAACAGGAACCAATGGATTCCATCAAGATGTCCCCAGTGAGACGGTCATCATTGAAAATGTGGCGCGCGTCTAACGGAATGCGATACATCCTGCATAAGTAAATGAAACCTAATATAAATTTCATTTTCATTGCGGACCTACATTTATCTCCCTCAGCAACCGCAAAAACGAACATATTTTTGCGGTTGCTAGAGAGATATGCCGCTCCTTCTAATCACCTGTTTATTCTAGGTGACCTGTTCGAGTATTGGGTCGGGGATGACGACATTAACAACCCGCTATTTTCGACTGTCGTGCCAGCTCTAAGAGCTTTAACAGATGCAGGAGCCAAGCTCAGCCTCATGCGAGGCAATAGAGATTTTTTGATGGGAGAGCAATTAGCGGGACTAACGCATGGGGAGATGCTTTCAGATCCTCACCTCATAGAGATCCATGGCGAAAAAACACTGCTAAGCCACGGAGATCAATGGTGTACTGATGACACAGAGTACCAAGCAATACGTTCAATTGTTAGATCTAATCAGTGGATCGATGATTTTGTAAAACTACCGATTAGCGAGAGGAACAAACGGGCACAAAGTTATCGAGAGAAAAGTGATGCCTCAAAAGAAAAAAAGATCGCTGAAATCATGGATGTTTCAATTCAAACCGTAGACGAAGCATTTGAAACGTACAATTGTCGCAGAATAATTCATGGGCACACGCACCGCCATGCCCATCATAAACAGTTGGTTAATGAGCAAACTCTAGAGAGATTCGTGCTCGCAGATTGGCGTACAAGAGGACAAGCCTTAGTGATTAATGAATCGGGCTACTTAGACCAATTTTTCGATTGAAGTAGCCAATTTTAAGACTCGGCTCACCCATTAATAACATCTAAGTCTAAATCAGCCGTCGCCTGCAAAACTGACGACAGTTTCTCATCGTTCCGTTCACCCTCTACAGAAACTAAGTAGTCAGCCGATACGTCTCCCGTCACGTACTCCCCAGTGAAGCACGAAGCTTCAAACTGTGTGATTTTCGGATTGAACGAAGCGCAACCAGCTATAAGATCTTCAACGGTTTGATAGATGATACGATCAACTCCGATTTCGGCCGCTATCGCCTCCTCATCCCGACCATGCGCTATCAACTCCTTTGAGCTTGGCATATCAATGCCATAAACGTTTGGGAAACGAACCGGCGGCGCGGCAGATGCAAAGTACACCTGAGTTGCCCCAGCATCTCTCGCCATTTGCACAATTTCTCGACTGGTAGTCCCCCGCACGATGGAGTCATCGACAAGCAATACATTTTTACCTTTAAATTCGGATCCGATTGCGTTGAGCTTTTGTCGGACTGATTTTTCTCTAACTTCTCGACCCGGCATAATGAAGGTCCGACCAATATAACGATTTTTAATAAACCCCTCGCGGTAGGGCACTCCAATCCCATCAGCAATTTCCATCGCCGATGGTCGGCTAGAATCTGGGATCGGAATTACAACATCTATTTTTAAGTCCGAATATTGAGATTTAATCCTACTCGCAAGAGTTTCCCCCATCCGCATCCTGGTCTCATGTACGGAAATGCCATCAATAACCGAATCAGGTCTAGCTAGGTAGACATATTCAAAAATACAAGGGTATCGCATTGGATTAGCTGCACATTGTTGTTCGCTAACCACGCCATCATTTGAGATAAATACTGCCTCACCAGGCTCAACATCTCTGACATACTTAAAACCGAGCGTATCTAACGCTACCGTTTCCGAAGCAACCAGATACTCTTGCTCAGAGCCTTTTTGTCTCATGCCATAAACAAGGGGTCTAATTCCGAACGGATCGCGAAAGGCAAGCAATCCATAGCCCGAAATCATAGCAACAACCGCATATGCACCCTTCACCCGCCGATGAACCCCTTTGACAGCTTCAAAAATAGCCTCGGTGGTTAAGTTAACACCAACACTAGATTTCTGTAATTCATGCGCAAAAACATTCAATAAAACCTCAGAATCGGAGTTCGTATTGACGTGCCTAAGGTCTTGTCGGAAAAGCTCAACCTTCAACTGCTGAGAGTTGGTTAAATTTCCATTGTGACCAAGAACTATCCCAAACGGAGAATTCACGTACATTGGCTGAGCTTCATCAAAAGAGTTAGCGGATCCGGCAGTAGGGTACCTACAATGACCAATACCAGCATTTCCGACCAACAACCGCATATTTCGAGTTCTGAATACGTCGCGAACCAACCCTCCACCCTTATGCATATGGAAATTAGGGCCATCTGCCGTCACAATCCCCGCTGCATCTTGACCACGATGTTGGAGCACCTGCAATCCGTCGTATAGCAGTTGATTAACTGGTGACTTCGCTACTGCTCCAAGCAAACCGCACATCAAACATCTCCCTGAGTAAGTTCCAAATCGATTATATACATCCTGTCTATCACTTTGATGAGATATCCCACTCAAGCTCAGGCATTTTTAGCTGAAGAAACGAAGCAACCACTTCCAATGGAAACCGCAGCTGAGCTTCCTGCCATTCAAGCTTGCGGGGAAACTCCGTCGAACTCAAAATAATAACCGCTAGCGCTGAAATTAAAACTCCCCGAGCCAATCCAAATAAAGACCCTAACGCGCGATCCATTCCCGTGAGCGCTGACGACTTCACTAATCTAGAAAGCTTAACAGTAAGAAAATGAAATAAAAACAGCGTTAAGATTAGAACCGCGACAAAACTAACAATTAACCTAAGCTTGGGACTGATGATTATTTGATCAAATAATCCCGAGACAGGAACAACAGAAAATTTTGATATCCAAAAGGCTAAAACCCAAGTTAAAAGAGAAAAAAATTCACGCGTAAAGCCACGATAAAACCCGTAAATTGTCGAAATAAATAAAATGGCGACGAATCCATAATCAAACCAATTGAGGTTTAGCTCCATGCCAAGATATGAGTCTACGGTTTAGTTCGAGTAATTTTAGCGTCACCGTAGGTCAGCTTTCTAGCATTCAAAAGCTCAAGTGCGCGCTCTGCTTGATCCTTTGACGAGTAAACCCCCACCAACACAAGAGTCCTCGGCCCTTTCAACGTTTCAATTCTTTCAGTAACTACCGAGAAGCCACTAGATTCCAGCTTTTGAACGTAATCTTTAATGCCTCTTTCTTGAGAAAACAAACCCAACCGAACAACATACCCCGCACCCTTAACATCAGTCACTTTAGTCGAGTCAGGGTTTATCGAACTTTGTGCAGAGCTAGGAAGGGAACTTTTAGCTGCCAATGTCACAGTAGAATCAGACTCCACGATTGACGCCGCATCTCTATCTTCTGACGAATCCTGTGATCTAGATGTAGAAGTTATATTTATTTCTACATCATCAGAAATTTGTCTGGGCTCATTATCGAGCAACAGGGGAACCAGCGTGACCACGAGAAGAACTAACACAACGGCTCCAACGAGCCTCCGCCTCGCCCGCTTCTTGAGTTCCAGTTCGTCCGCTTCGTCTCCTACCAGCATAATTCGTCTTAAGTGCCTTCGTTTAGATTCTATTATGTACTAAGCTGGCAACAAATGGGTGATTTAACGCAGCTGATACAGTCAAAAAAGATCCGCATATCACGATTCTATCATTCGATTCGCTGACCTCGAGTAGTTTGTCCATCGCCTTATCCACCGAGCTCCATGCTATTACTTTATCTTTATCTAGACTTGTACTCCCCCGCGATACGACGACATCCGGGTCAGCAGACCGGTCGCCCTCCAGTCCACACACGAACAACTGATCAGCTACAGAGGCCAGCAAGCTCATCATCTCGACGTATTGCTTATCAGCCATCACTCCAAAAATAACTCTTGTTTTCCCCGCGAAGGGTGCCCGTTTCAATTCTCCGACTAAACTGGTTACAGACGCAACATTATGAGCCACATCCAACACCACCAATGGGCGTGACGGCAACACTTGAAACCGCCCCAACCTTGCCGCCGTCAAGAGACCTTCCCGAATTGCCGCAGCATCGATTGGTAATATATTTTTAAGAAGAGTAACGGCCTGAATTGCCACGCTCGCATTCGCCAACTGATGGTCCCCTTGCATGTGCGGAAAGGCTAAGTTCATCCGAGCTCCCTCTGTAGACCAGAATCTCCAACTAGAAGTCTCTCTTATAAAGCCAAAATCTCTGGCAATTAATTGCAGGTCAGCCCCTATCGCGGAAGCAGCATCTATGAGCGATTGAGGTGGGTCTTCATCTCCGCATATTGAGTATCCGTCACCACCTCGAAAAATTGCAGCTTTCTCGGCACCGATCTTCTCTCGGGTATCCCCCAAATACTCCATATGATCGAGTGCTACGTTCGTCACAATGGCGCAAATAGGATCTAAAACATTCGCAGCATCTAAACGGCCCCCAAGACCAATCTCTAAAATAATTAAATCAGAACTTTGTCCTAGAAAAATATCCAGTGCTGCCAGAAATGAAAATTCAAAATAAGTAAGACTGACATCTCCTCGGGCATGATCTATTCGCTCAAATGAAGAAATGATGGCGTCATCATCAACCTCCACATTAGCCAGCCTAATTCTCTCATTGAAACGAATCAGATGTGGCGATGCAAACACACCTACGCGATAACCAGCCTTCGTATAAATCGCCTCCAGCAACGCGCACGTAGACCCCTTACCGTTAGTACCACCAACGGTAATGACGGGGCATTGAGGACGAAGTGACATATCCTGGATAACTGTTTGGAGTCGATCCAGACTTAGATCGATCTCTTTGTGGTGCGTCGAGTTAATACGACACAACCAATCTGCAAGCGATTTGCTCAAAGCCTAAGAAATAGAATATTTATAAAAATATAAATGAATACAACTACTATGACATTCGAATGCGCGTGAACAACGACAATAGGTTGCCTAGCCGATCCTTCATTTCTCGACGATCAATTATCATATCTATCGCACCATGTTCCAATAAAAACTCAGAACGCTGAAACCCATCAGGCAAGGTCTGCCTTACAGTTTGCTCGATCACTCGTGGTCCAGCAAAGCCAATCAGAGCTCCCGGCTCAGCGATCACAACATCTCCTACCATAGCAAAACTAGCTGAGACTCCACCCATTGTAGGGTCAGTTAATACAGATATGAAAGGCAACCCTTGAGCAGATAGTTGCGAGATGGCTGCTGTCGTTTTCACCATTTGCATCAGAGAGGTCAACCCCTCCTGCATACGAGCGCCGCCACTTGCTGAGAAACAAACAAAGGGAATCTTTTTAGCACAACTGCGACGCACTCCAGCAGCAAACCGCTCCCCAACCACGGAGCCCATCGAGCCACCTAAAAACGAAAATTCAAATGCTGCACATACGACAGAAATACCTTTTATTGTTCCTTGCTGGACAAGGAGGGCATCCGACTCAGATGTGGATTTTTGGGCCGCCAAGAGTCGGTCTTTATATTTTTTACTATCGACAAACTTGAGAAAATCTACAGGTTTTGTGTTCTGTCCAATATCGATTCGCTTACCCTCATCAAAAATCGAGTCAAGGCGTTGTCGTGCATTCAACCGACCATGATGTGAACATTTTGGACATACCCGAAGACTTTCTTCTAATTCGGCTTGATAGAGAACAGCCTCGCAGGTTGGACACTTACTCCACAACCCCTCTGGAACCGCCTTACGAGAACTCTTGGATGCATCAAATACATTAATTTTCGGCGGTAATATTTTTTGAAGCCAACTCATCTTGTCGTTATCTCCAGGGGATAAACCCTCATGTTTTATCTATAGCCACACGAATAGAGCGGATGAAATTTTCAACATTAGTCACTACATTATTAGCATCCGATTCTTCAATCTCTTCCACCAACCGGCTACCAATCACCACCGCATCCGATAATTTGGCCACAGCCCTGGCCATCTCGCCATCTCTGATACCGAAACCCACACCCACCGGAACCTTTACATGTTTCTTTATTTCCTTAACTCTCACAGAAACATCATCTAAGTCTAAATGCCCAGCTCCCGTAACCCCTTTGAGTGAGACGTAGTAAACATAACCAGTGGCTAAACCTGCCACATCCAAAATCCTTGACTCCAAAGTGGTTGGGGCCAGGAGGAAAATAGAATCAATCTGCTTCTCTTTAAGTGCAGCATTTAAGCGTCCGCTCTCTTCTGGTGGATAATCAACCACTAGGACACCATCCACACCAACGTCTGCGGCTCGGCCCACAAATTCGTCAATACCAAGGGCTTCTATTGGGTTTGCATAACCCATTAAAACAATCGGAGTTTCTTGATTTATCTCACGAAATGTTTTAACTAGGTCGAGCACTTTACTCAAACTTGCTCCTCCAGCTAGAGCGCGCTCACTCGCCCTCTGAATGGTTGGGCCATCAGCGATCGGGTCTGAGAAAGGAATCCCCAGCTCGATAATATCCGATCCGCTACGCACCAAAGCGGACATCAAACTCAGAGTGGTTTCTAAATTAGGATCTCCTGCTGTTATAAAGGGAATGAGCGCTTTTCGACCACTCTTAGATAACTCTTTAAATTTTTTCGCAATTCGTGACATAGGTGAAATATAGAACTCAATAAAAAGCTAGTTAAACATCTGAATCCACCCGCGACTACAGACTAATATTGGAAGCCGTTGCAACCGTTGCCATGTCCTTATCACCTCGACCGGAAAGATTCACTAGTAATACTTGATCAGAATTCATTTCTGGAGCTATTTTCATCGCATGCGCTACTGCATGGGCTGTTTCCAGTGCGGGCATTATGCCTTCAATCCTTGTCAGTTTATGGAAAGCATCTAACGCCTCATCATCATTAGCCGAAACATATTCCGCTCGCCCTATATCCTTCAGCCAAGAATGCTCTGGACCTACTCCAGGGTAGTCTAATCCCGCAGAAATAGAATGCGTCTCAATAATCTGTCCATTATCATCTTGCATCAGATACGTGCGGTTGCCATGCAAAACACCAGGCGTGCCTGAGGCAAGTGGCGCCGCGTGTTTTCCTGTGTGTATGCCAGATCCACCAGCCTCTACACCAATAAGACGAACACTTAAATCTTTAATGTAAGGATAGAAAACACCCAGCGCGTTAGACCCTCCCCCGACGCAAGCAATTACTGCGTCAGGCTGACGACCAATCACTTCTGGCATTTGAGTTTTTAACTCTTCTCCAACCACCGAATTAAAATCACGCACGATCATTGGATAGGGATGTGGTCCTGCTACCGTACCTATAATATAAAAGGTGTCCTCTACATTAGTTACCCAGTCCCGCATAGCTTCGTTGAGTGCATCCTTAAGCGTCTTCGAACCGCTCTCTACTGGAACAACCTCCGCACCAAGCAAACGCATTCGGTAAACATTACTGGCTTGACGTTTAATATCTTCCGAACCCATGTATACGACACAATCCATACCATACCGTGCCGCAACTGTCGCGGACGCAACTCCGTGCTGCCCCGCTCCCGTTTCAGCAATGATTCGTTTTTTACCCATATGACGGGCCAACAGCGCCTGTCCCACCGTGTTATTGACCTTGTGCGCTCCGGTATGGTTCAGGTCTTCACGCTTGAACCAGATCTGCGCACCTCCGAGCATTTCAGATAAACGCTTGGCATAGTAAACTGGGCTTGGCCGTCCCACAAAATGTTTTAGGTCATTATGAAATTCCTCCATAAAACTTGGAGTGTTCTTCAACTTTTCATAATTCTCTTTTAAATCCTCGAGTGCGTGTATTAAAGTCTCGGGCACAAAAACGCCACCATAGGGACCAAAATGACCCTTATCATCAGGAAAATTATAATTTTGTAAGTCTTCGTGCATCTGCATTTTTTACCTCATTAATAAAGTCTCGTACGAGCACCAGTTTCTTTAAACCTTTTAACACGCCCTCTACTCCAGAGCTCACATCAACGGCCCAAGGCCGAACACAATCGATCGCTTTGGCAACGTTATTTGGCGTCAACCCCCCCGCCAAGACAATTGGAATCTCTAATTCAGAAGGTATTAGGCCCCAGTCAAACGTCTCACCGGTACCCCCTCTTGCTCCTTGAGAATAAGCATCCAGCAACAATCCTGATGCCCCTGCACCTGCGTACATACTGCTATATTCTATCAAATCAACGTCATCAGTAACGCGAACCGCTTTTATGTAAGGCTTGCGAAACCCCGAACAGAAATCTGGCTTTTCATCTCCATGAAACTGCAATAGAGTCAGGTCGACTAATTCCAAGGTCTGCAACACCTGATCCTGAGTAGGATTTACAAAGAGCCCAACCGAAGAGACAAAGGGAGGCAAGTGCGTAACTATTTGTTGGGCCACTTTAAGATCAACGTTACGAGGACTTTCGGAATAAAACACCAGCCCGATCGCATCAACACCAAGCCTCACCACCCCAAGTGCATTTTCCACCGAGGTTAAACCACAAATCTTGATAGCCGTAATATCGTTCTTAATTATCATAAATAATATTTAAACAACAAAGGAAGCAATATCAACGCCGCCACCAGATAACATGCGGGCGTCCGGAAGCTTCCACTGAGGATCATAATTTACTGATATCAAGTATAGTCCATTTGGGCTAAATGTTGGCGCTGCTATACTGCGATCTCTCGATTTTAGTATCTCCCTCATCCAGTCAACTGACTGCTTCCCGGCTCCAATATAAACCAAAGTCCCGACAATATTACGCACCATGTGATGCAGAAACGCATTTGCCGTGATGTCGAAAATAATGACATCCCCAAATGCGCGAACGGAAATAGCCTCAACAGTCCTAACAGGACTCTTCGCCTGACATTCAGATGATCGAAATGCCGAAAAATCGTGTTGACCGATCAACGTTGACGCAGCTAAACTCATCGGCTGAACATCCAACTTCCTATGGTACCAACCAATTTTTTTAGCAAGTAACGCAGGGCGCTGCTCTCTATTAAGCAGAAAATAACGGTAGGTTCGTCGTAGAGCGGAATATCGAGCGTGAAAATCCGGAGCCACCTCTGTAGCCCATAGCGCCGAGATATTCTCCGACACTAATGCATTTAATCCGCGCACCCAAGCCCCACTAGGGCGGACAACTTCGGTATCAAAATGAACAATCTGATATGTGGCATGAACTCCCGCATCTGTTCGTCCAGCACAAAAAACACGAATCGGCTCTGCAGCAATCTGACTCAACCCCCTCTCAACTTCTCCTTGTATTGTGAAGGCATCTGGTTGTATTTGCCAACCAGAAAAAGGTGAACCATCGTACTCAATACCTAAAGCTAATCTCACAATTACCTCTTCAAAAAACCTTAGGACTTTGCCTGCGAAGCTCTAAATTAAAAACACTGCTTGAGCTAACGTCAAACGTAACGATAGAGTTGTGCTTCTCGGTTGAATTAGGATTTCGATGACGGTGGGTTACCGAGATTCAAATCAATCGATGAAAGATCAAATGGCTTATTCATAGGTTGCCTTTCACTCGCAAATTTACCATCAGCGTACCGCTCATCACTGGGGTTAATCAAGTAGCCAAGTGCTATAACCCGCTCCCAATAGGCGCCCGCTTTATTGGTAATCTCAGAAACAATCTGAGCTATCTCATCAAACGAGACTAAGTCTTTTTGCCTAGAATAAACCTCTGCTAATTTAAGCAAAACATCGAGTCTCCCAGGCTCAAGCCTCAAAGCTTCTCTGAGTATTTTTTCCGCCTGAGGATAACGTCCATAGGCAAGAAAAATATCAGCATCCTCAATAGGATCTTGATTGCGAGGCACACCGCTGACCTCCGAATCATCTCGCCTATTTTCATCAGCAATCTCGGCTGGATTCAACTGATTCGTCGCGGCATCGAATTGACGACGCGCTTCGTACGAATCATTTTCATTGTCCATCCTATTTAAGCGTTTGGAAGCCCACAAACCAATGATAAGCAGAAGTCCGACTGGAATAAAAAGGTATAAAGGCTGAGCCAAAATCGTCTCAATGAGCTTAGCCTGCCAGAGCGTCTCAACTTTTTTAGCGCCCGGGATATCCTGGATCGTTAGCGCCTCGGAAGGATCTGCGATATTGAGTGCTGAGCCACCTCCTCCTCTCGTTTGCGTCAACAACTTGAGGTTAGCAATTATTTTCTCAAGGTCATCAGCTCGCCTCTTTTGTTCTTCTAAGGCTTTCTCCGTAGCAAGTAGTCGCTCTTGCAAACCTTCCAATGCACCACGTTCAGAACCATCACCCTTGGAAATTTTAACCACATGAGAGCTCTGAGCACCGTCTTGAATATTAACTCGATCAGCAGAGTACCCTACTCGACCCGACTCTTTTCGGTCAGCATCATCGATGATGCCTTGCGTCTCGCTAGCCCGAGCGGCAAGATTAGTTCGATAAGCGCGCCAATCCGCCATTTGTATGCGGATCTCGTTAGTCGCCTCTGAAGTAGAAATAGTTCGCAGCTCGTTTTCAACGGGTATCCGAATCACATTCCCCGCTCTAAGACGATTCATGTTGTCGCCTACAAATGCCTCTCTATTTTTACGAAAAATACTGACCAGCATTTGCTCAAGTGAAAATCCAGATAGCTGCTCTTTCTTAGCAATTTTTGATAACGTATCACCCGGACGCACAACAATCTGTCGCACAGATTTTGGTGCGGGCACGGAGTTAACAACGTCTATTTCTACAGCAGCATCTTGCCTATTCTCGGCAAATTCAGGCAGATCCTCAGCATCCAATGGCAATGAATCAACCTCATTAACGACAGGGCTATCTGGGTCTTTAGCCGTAGCAATCTCGGTTTTAATAACCTCCCGCTCAACCTCCAAAAAAGTAGGCGCATCAATGCGGGGAGGTTCCTCCAACGGGGGGAGAGATAGACGCTCACCAACGAGTAGTGGCGGATCTATAAACGCAACATAGGTTCGGCTAACCTTTCCTTCTGGACCGACTAGGTCAACTTGCAGATCAATAACCACCTCGTTAACGGCATCCTCCGTTGACAAATGAATTATTGACCCATTGGCGGTGCTTTCGAATCGGAGGTTAATTCTCGAGATCAGATCGTTGTAAATCAAACCCTGCACGTCATAGGAAGACGGGGACGCCATGGAGACAGTTACCACTCGAGCATCAAGCTCTGCAGCGTCATAAATGACTATGTATGCCTTTAAAGGCTCGCCAAGAGCTGAGTCCACTGACAAAGGCCCCATGCGGACCGCATGAGCCGTTAAACCCGTCGAAACAAGGACTAAAGCAATAAATACTTTAATAGTATATGTGATGTTCTTAAACAAACTTACTAACCTCTCTATTCATTTCCTGCCCCTAATTAACTGCAGAATAGCATGCCGAGTTTTGGATCTCTATTAGCCTCGGTCAATCAAAATACGTAGCATCCTTCTCAGAGGCTCAGCGGCCCCCCAAAGCAACTGATCACCCACAGTGAATGCTGAATATACGTTATCAGCTAGATTTAATTTTCGAACTCGTCCAATCGGAATATTTAGCGTGCGGGTAACATTAGTCGGTGAAAGCATAGAAATAGTAGACACTTTTTCATTTGGAACCACAGACGCCCACTCGTTGGCCTGGTCTAAAATGAGCTCTACTTCAGGAGCCGGGATCGATTTTGAGAGCTTAAAAGTCAAGGCTTGACTATGACATCTCATGGCCCCCACCCTGACACAGATACCCTCAATGGCAATAGGATTTTCTTCTCTACATAATATTTTATTAGTTTCAGCTTGCGCCTTCCACTCCTCTTTACTCTGGCCATTTCCTAAGTCAGAATCTATCCACGGAATGAGGCTTCCAGCTAAGGGGGCACCGAAGTGCTCAGTCGGAAACTCTTTAGCCCTCATACGATCAAGCACGAGCGCATCAATATCCAATATTTTCCCTGCAGACGAAGACAGCTCACTTTGAGCTGCATCGTAAATTGAGCCCATCTGCAGTAATAATTCGCGCATATTTCGGGCTCCCGCACCAGAAGCAGCCTGGTACGTCATCGTAGAAACCCATTCAACCAATCCTTCTCGAAACAATCCGTGCATCGCAAGCGCCATGAGGCTCGTCGTGCAATTACCACCAATAAAATCTTTTTTGCCAATACTTAATGCAGCATCGATATCACCACCATTAATCGGATCTAGGACAATTACAGAGTCTGTTGACATGCGAAGCGTCGATGCCGCATCTATCCAATAACCCGACCAACCTGATTCTCGAAGGGGACCATGCACATGCTTCGTGTAAGCTCCGCCCTGACACGAAATAATCACATCCATCCCTGACAACTGATTCAGACTGTTTGCATCGCGCAAAACAACCTCTACACCGCCCAATGGAACGACTGACTGACCCACCTGAGATGTACTAAAAAATGTAGGGTTTATCTTATCAAAATCCTTCTCAGCACTCATGCGTTGCATGAGCACAGAACCTACCATTCCTCTCCAACCAACCAACCCTACTTGCATTTTAATCAACCCTTAAAACCTAAAGATAAAACATAGTGAAAAGCAGTTTTTCTAACTACTACATCGCGCGAATAACCGCATCACCCATCTCACGTGTACCCACACGCTGAGCGCCCTCTTGGAATATATCTGCCGTCCTGAAACCTTGCGCAAGCACAGACTTTACAGCCGACTCAACACGCTCCGACGCCTCGATTTCGTTGAAAGTGTATTTCAACATCATCGACACCGATAAAATTGTTGCCAATGGATTGGCGACATTCTTGCCCGAAATATCAGGCGCAGAGCCATGGATAGGCTCGAACAACCCTTTACGATTAACATCCATAGAAGCTGAAGGAAGCATCCCAATTGATCCCGTTAACATTGAGGCCTCATCGGACAAAATATCGCCAAAGATGTTGCCAGTTAAAATCACATCGAATTGCTTAGGCTCTCTGACCAACTGCATCGCCGCATTGTCAACATACATGTGGCTCAATTCAACTGAGGGATACTCCGCAGAAATTTTCGTAACAACCTCTCTCCAAAGAATACTCGTGTCCAATACATTCGCCTTATCCACCGAACATAACTTACGACTGCGCTTCTCGGCTATATCAAAAGCAACTCGAGCAATTCTCTCGATCTCAGAGACCGAGTACTTCATCGTGTCAAATCCCTCATTCTCACCGGACTCGGTTTGACGTCGACCGCGCGGTTGCCCAAAGTATATGTCTCCTGTCAACTCTCGCAAGATCATAAGATCGAGACCTTCAACCAACTCAGACTTTAAACTGGAAGCTGAGGCCAATTCTGGATAGACCACAGCAGGACGAAGGTTAGCAAACAAACCTAGTTCTTTGCGAATGCGTAACAATCCCTGTTCCGGCCTCATTGCCCGAGGTAATACGTCGTATTTAGGACCTCCAACCGCACCAAGAAGAACGGCATCAGCCTCCCTAGCCAAGGCAATAGTTCGATCGGGCAAAGGGTCACCGGCCTCATCGTATCCAGCACCACCAATGGCTCCCACTTCACACTCAATGGCCAAGCCGTCAGCCTTTAATGTATCGAGTACCCGTAAGGCTTGATCAATAATCTCGGGACCAATTCCGTCCCCTGGGAGCACCGCTATCTTCATGTATATCCCCAAAATTCTTCAGTAATTAAAACTATCAATAGATCTTGATCGGTTAGATCGTTTGACCATTGACCCAGACTAAACTTGCAGACCTAGCTAAATAACCAAGGCTGATTTAATTGATGCTGCGCTTCAAACTGTTTAATTTCATCAACGTGCTGCAACGTCAAGCCAATATCGTCTAGTCCATTTAAAAGACAATGCTTACGAAATGGATCAATATCGAAGTTAAAACTTTTTTGTCCATCCATTGTAGCTACTCGCTGATTTTCCAAATCAACCGTCAACTTAAACCCAGGAAAACCAAACACATCGTGAAACAAGGTGTCCACCTCAGTCTCGCTAAGCACAATAGGTAGCAGTCCATTTTTCAATGAATTATTAAAGAATATTTCACCAAAACTAGGAGCAATGACAGCCTTAAACCCATAATCCGTTAAAGCCCACGGCGCATGTTCGCGTGAGGAGCCACAACCAAAATTCTTTCGCCCGAGCAAAATGGATGCCCCCTGGTATCGGGCATCATTCAAAATGAAGTCGGGGTTCGGCTGTCTTTTTTTGAAGGGGACGCCGGGCTGCCCAACATCTAAAAACCTCCAAGCGTCGAACAAGTTCACACCAAAACCAGATCTTTTGATCGACTTAAGAAACTGTTTTGGAATAATGGCGTCAGTATCAACATTGGCGCGATCTAAGGGGGCAACGAGCCCTTCGTATACGGCAAATTTTTCCATGGCTTACTCTATTTAAAAATTAAAAGTTAAACGTTAAACACTTATTCACTCATAATGCTGCGCACATCTACAAAAGCACCCTCTATAGCTGCGCTAGCCGCCATAGCAGGGCTCACGAGGTGAGTCCGTCCTCCTGCACCTTGGCGACCTTCAAAGTTACGATTAGATGTCGAGGCACACCGCTCCCCTGACTCAAGACGATCATTATTCATCGCAAGACACATGGAGCAACCCGGTTGTCTCCATTCAAATCCAGCTGCAACAAAAATCTTATCTAAACCTTCCTGTTCTGCTTGCGCCTTAACAAGACCAGAACCTGGCACCACCATCGCCAATCGAACATTTGATGCAACACGTTTTCCTGCTACCACCTTCGCAGCAGTCCGCAAATCCTCAATACGCGAGTTGGTACATGAGCCAATAAAAACCTTATCAATACGAATATCCGTGATCCGCGTATTCGGCTCTAGCCCCATATATTTGAGCGCACGCTCAATACCCTCTCGCTTTTCCGCATCTTTTTCTTGATCCGGGTCTGGAACACGACCATTAACATCCAGCACCATCTCAGGAGAGGTCCCCCAAGTAACCTGCGGAATGAGTACGCTACCATCTAATGTAACAACCAAATCAAACACCGCATCCGGATCCGATCTCAAAGTTCTCCAATACGACACAGCTCGATCCCAAAGGTCCCCCGTTGGGGCAAAAGTACGACCCTTAAGATAATCGATCGTAATTTGATCAACGGCTATCATCCCAGCTCGCGCCCCCGCCTCAATCGCCATATTACACAGCGTCATCCGCCCCTCGACGGATAACGATTCGATCGCTGGGCCAGCAAACTCAATGGCATAGCCCGTTCCACCCGCAGTTCCAATTTTACCAATTAGAGCAAGCGCAACGTCCTTAGCGCTCACCCCTGCATCAAGCCTTCCCTCCACTCTGACCAGCATGTTCTTCATCTTCTTTTGAACCAAACACTGACTGGCCAGAACGTGCTCGACTTCCGACGTACCAATTCCATGCGCTAGGCAGCCTAGAGCGCCATGCGTGCTCGTATGAGAATCTCCACAAACAACCGTCATTCCTGGCAATGTTGCACCCTGTTCTGGCCCTATGACATGAACGATACCCTGCCTTGAATCAAGAAACGGGAAATAAGCCTTCGCTCCGTACTCCTTGATATTTTGGTCGAGCGTATCCACCTGAAGCTTGGACACAGGATCCTCTATCCCTTTGTCCCAATCAGTGGTCGGCGTATTATGATCTGCAGTAGCGACTATCGAATCAGCACGCCAAGGGCGACGTTGGGCAAGCCGCAATCCCTCATAGGCTTGGGGGCTCGTCACCTCATGCACCAAATGTCTATCAATGTAAATGAGAGCAGTACCGTCATCTTCCATTCTAACAACGTGACTATCCCAAAGTTTGTCATACAAGGTTTTCAACATACGAGTACACCTATTGGCTAACTAATTAAGACTTAAGATCAGGATTATGACACACAGATTGAGTCTAATCATGAGGGCTTAAAGCCCTAATCATCAAATCTATTGCGAACCCAAAGTATCAAAATGACCCCTAACAGGCTTGTCAGCGCAGACATGGCAAAAGTGGCTGCGCCACCCCAGTTCTCCCACACAAAGCCAGAAACAAGAGTTCCTGATGCGCCTCCGGCGCCAAAACCAACGCTAGAGTAAAGCGCCTGCCCTCTTGATCGATACGCTCCTGTAAACAACTTGTTCGTCGCTGCAATACCAGCGACATGGAACATACCAAATGTAATGGCATGCATAATTTGTGCGATACCGAGCAACACTAAGCTATCGTGACCCACGTAAACGAGAGAAAACCTGCAAACCGCAATAAAAAAACAAAACAAAAAGAAATCATTAATGCTGAATCTCTTAAAAAGACGAGGCATCCATAAGAAGATGAAAATTTCGGCGATGACGGCGATCGCCCATAACCAACCAACTGTGGACTTACTGTGACCAAGGTCAACCACAAAAATTGAAAAGAATGCGTTGTATGCCCCGTGAGCGAACTGCATAATAAAAAAACAAACCATTAACGCAATGATCCGTTGGTCTTTCAGAAAAAAGATGGGTTGCGCAACTTCATTAGGTCGCGCTGATAGCTCGTTGTCACGCGGAAGCATCAAAACAGCCCCTAGGATGATCACCAATAGGGCACAAATAATCCAATCCAAATAAAGGACGTCTAACCATTCAAAGAGGTAGCCTCCACTGACAACCACCAAAATAAACCCAATCGAGCCCCAAACACGAACCTGCCCATAGATTGATATTTCCTCTCCCAAAGCCTCAACACAGAGAGCTTCAGCAATGGGGAGGATCCCCGACCAAAGTAAACCCCAAATAATTAATACACCTGCGACGGAAGAAAATGACCCTTTCGCGATCATGAACGCGAAAAGTGCAGGACTAATGAATGCAAGAATCCTAAGGAGCTTGTATTTGTGGCCCCAATGATCTGCTAACCAAGCCCAAAAGAAAGGAACAAGAATCCTTAACGTGGGGCTGATCCCCAACAAGACTGCTATTTCAAGAGGGGCAAACCCTCGCCTCTGAAGATACAGAGAAAAGAAGGGTGCGAAGGCGCCTACAAAAGCAAAGTACCAAAAGTAAAAATTTGATAATCGACTAAACAGAGATGTCATAAACAATCAAGCACCGCAAGCATCCTTAGCGCGTGTAATTGATACGTCGAGCCGAGAGGCTAGAGACCAAACTTTTAAACGTCAATCAACTACAGGGTTTTGGACAGATAGTTTTGGCGTAGTCGTTTTAACATCTGCGTTCTGACCCCGATGTCTTAACGCATGATCAATAAGAACCAAAGCAACCATAGCTTCCGCAATAGGCGTTGCCCTTATACCCACACAAGGATCATGCCGTCCGTAAGTATTCACAGTAACGGAAGAGCCGCCCTTATCTATCGATTGGCGATCTAGCCGAATACTAGACGTGGGTTTTATTGCTATTCGAGCAACCACGTCCTGACCGGTTGATATTCCACCAAGTACGCCACCCGAATGGTTACTTAAAAACCCGTCCGGGGTCATTTGATCGCTGTGAGTCGTGCCCGTTTGAACCACCGACTCAAACCCGTCACCAATCTCAACTCCCTTTACCGCATTGATTCCCATCAATGCGCCGGCAAGGTCCGCATCGAGCTTATCGAAAACCGGCTCCCCCCAACCGACCGGAACACCGGTCGCCACCACAGTTATCTTGGCACCACAAGAATCACCGGATTTCCTCAATTGATCCATATGCTGTTCCAGTTCGGGCACGATTGTTGGGTCAGGCGAAAAAAATGGGTTTTGGTCTACGCTATCCCATGTCTTAAAATCAATTTTTACAGGACCAATTTGAGACATGCATCCCCGCACCTCGACGCCGTAACGCTCTCGCAACCATTTTTTCGCAATTGCCCCGGCTGCGACTCTCGCTGCGGTCTCCCGAGCGGATGATCGCCCACCGCCTCTAAAATCACGCTCTCCATATTTTTGCCAGTACGTGTAATCAGCATGACCAGGACGAAACTGATCAGCTATATTGCCGTAATCCTTAGATCGCTGGTCAACATTACGGATAAGAAGCGCTATAGGAACCCCAGTTGTACGGCCGTCAAAAACTCCAGACAAAATCTCAACAGTGTCCGGCTCTCTTCTTTGCGTGACATGACGCGAAGTGCCAGGTCTTCTTCGATCCAGCTCTTTTTGTATGTCTTCCACACAAATACTCAATCCAGGCGGACATCCATCGACGACGCACCCAATAGCGGGGCCATGACTCTCTCCAAAAGATGTCACACTGAAAAATTTTCCGAATGTGTTACCAGCCATTGTCAGTTCAACACAGTTATTAATAAGAAAACATTATGTATCACGAGTTTAACACAGCACCTGCTTGCCAAGAGTCATGAAAATGAGTGCTCGCTTGGAAATTAGTTGATAAACTCAAGCGTCTGAACATCAAGTAGCTAAAGCACCCATAACGAGGAACATCGATGCGATCATACCTTGACCTCATGAAACACATTCGTGATAACGGGACCCCTAAAGGGGATCGAACCGGCACGGGAACATTAAGCGTGTTTGGGGCCCAATTACGCTTCGACCTCAACGAGGGTTTTCCACTGCTCACCACGAAAAAGGTTCATCTAAAATCGATAATCCATGAATTACTGTGGTTCTTAAGTGGCGACACCAACATCAAGTACCTCAAAGACAACGGCGTAACCATTTGGGATGAATGGGCAGACGAGCATGGGGATCTAGGTCCGGTCTATGGCCACCAATGGCGATCATGGCCAACCCCCAACGGAAATCACATCGATCAAATCACGAAAGTCATTCAAGACATCAAGGAAAATCCAAATTCACGTCGTCTCATCGTCTCGGCTTGGAACGTCGGGGATATAGAGAAGATGGCTTTAGCACCCTGCCATACTTTTTTTCAGTTTTATGTCGCAGATGGCAAACTATCCTGCCAACTCTATCAACGAAGCGCGGACTTTTTTCTTGGCGTTCCCTTCAATATAGCGTCGTATGCTTTATTGAATATGATGGTTGCTCAAGTGTGCGGCCTTCAATTGGGGGACTTTGTGCACACCTTTGGTGATTGCCACCTGTACATCAATCACTTAGACCAAACAAATGAACAACTTTCCCGCACACCTCGCACACTACCAAAAATGAATATCAATAAAACAATCAAAAACATTTTTGATTTTAGTTACACAGACTTTAACCTTGAGGCCTATGATCCGGATCCGTCGATCAAAGCTCCCGTAGCAATATAGTTAGGAGAATCCAATGGGCATCACGATTATCGTAGCTCAGGCTCAAAACGGAATTATTGGTAATAATGGCACGCTGCCGTGGCACCTGTCAGCGGACCTCAAGCGCTTCAAACAGTTAACTACCGGGAACACGGTAATCATGGGCAGAAAGACCTGGGACTCAATAGGGAAAGCACTTCCTAACAGGCACAATATTGTGATTACCAGATCAGCAAACTTACCTCTTAATGGAGCCCAAACTGCTGCGACTCTCGAGGCAGCGATTCACATGGCGCCGGAGGGCTTAGAAAAATTCATCATTGGTGGCGCTGAAATTTATAAGCTCGCTCTGATGCTGGCTAGCACCATCGAGATGACCTTAATTCATAAAGAGGTGTCCGGAGACACCTCTTTCCCTGATGTTGATTTCACGAACTGGCAAGAATTGGGTAACACGCAACATCATGACGAAACAACTGGTTTGCCATACTCATTCATCACTTACCAACGAATGATTGCGCGCTAACCCAAAGAATTGGAATGTGCCTATTCGTTAATTACGAGGACCTTCGGTAATGGAAATCCATTAAACTCGTTCGCATAGACCGTGGTGTAGGCGCCCGCATTAGGAAAATACAAGAGGTCACCCTCAATAGTTGTCGCAGGTAACATTTGCTCCCGACTCAGCACATCCACTGAGTCGCAACTCGGCCCTGCCACATACCATGGGACTTCATTACCTGATTTATTATTGACCTCAATCTGATACTGAATACCCTGTGAGCACTCCATAAGTCCACCAAATATGCCAGCGTCCAAATACATCCACCTCTCGTCCCCCTTGGTAGCCGTTCCAATTACTTGGCATACAAAGTAGGCTGCGTCGGATACCATGTATCGCCCAGGCTCTGCAGTAACTCGAACCTCAGCGCCAATGCCGTCAAGCGCATCTTTAATGGCACTACCAATATACTCAATGGATGGTATGGGCTTTGTGAGACGAACCGGATAGCCGCCACCAACATTCAACAATTCAGGTTTTAAACCTTTGGCCTGCATGCTTTGAAAAATACGCTTTGAGGTTTCAATTGCTTGATTCCAATTCTCAATGTTTCGGCATTGAGAACCTACGTGAAAGGTCAGACCACAAAGGTCAGCACCAATCTCAACTGCCACATCTAAAATGCTGTCTATATCTCGAGGTTTAACTCCAAACTTACCCGACAGCGGCCAATCGCTACCAATATTAGACGTATCGAAACGTAAATATAACTTTGCATCTGGGACAAGAGCATGAATCTTTACGAGCTCTTCTTCGCTATCCAAAACGAACCACCGCACCCCTTTAGCCGCGGCATACTGGATAAATGAGCTGGGCTTTACTGGATTGCTGTACTGAATCGTGGAAGCATCTACACCAATGGACAAAAGTAAATCAAGCTCTTTTATCGATGCAATCTCAAATTGACACCCCTCGGATTTGAGCGCTTGGAGCACGCGCATATCCGGATTAGCTTTAACCGCGTAGTGAGGTGTGATGCCAGGCATTGCTGACTGAAATCGATGATATTTTTGACGAACAATATCAAGGTCTAAGATAAGTACAGGTTGATCGTAACCACCCCTTAACAGTTCATTGACGCGTGCGACATCAAGACTCACCTCTACATGTGAATCAAATAAACTTTCTAATTCAATTTGCTGATTGAGCGCTGCTTGTATGGTCATCTCATTTCCCAAAAAATAAACCACAGTGATTCACCCGCGAGGACAGAGGCCCCCACTCCTATCAAAGCTTTTTCAAGTCACACGCGGCATACACCCTTTAGGACAGTTCTGGATGAGAGTATGTAATTTGAAGCGCGAATTATAGGCACTCTCGTGCAAGAATCAAGAAAAATTACCTAACAAAGAAAATCTTCAAGTTTTTTAAAAAAAATACAATATATACAATGAGTTAAACCTTGGGCAAGGTTACACCGGACTGACCCTGATACTTTCCACCGCGGTCACGATAGGAGGTTTCGCAAACGTCTTCGGCATCTGCCTGAAAAAATATCACTTGAGCCACGCCTTCATTAGCATAAATCTTTGCCGGCAAAGTAGTGGTATTCGAGAACTCTAAGGTCACGAAACCTTCCCACTCAGGCTCAAACGGTGTGACATTAACGATAATTCCACAGCGCGCATAAGTCGATTTGCCCAAACAAATCGTTAAGACATCTCTCGGAATACGGAAATATTCTACAGTCCGAGCAAGCGCAAATGAATTTGGCGGAATAATACAAACATCCCCTTGAAAATCAACAAAAGAGTCTGAATCAAAATTTTTAGGATCCACAATTGTCGAGTTAATGTTGGTGAAAATCTTAAATTCACTGGAACACCGAATATCGTATCCATAGCTTGAAGTTCCATAAGAAACAACCCGCTCCCCATTAACAGACTTTATTTGTCCAGGCTCAAAAGGTTCGATCATCCCCTTCTCGGTAGCCATTTGCCGAATCCATCGATCAGACTTAACACTCATTTAATCACCCCATCCTGTAAGTTCGCTTCAATCTGTTTTGCGACCGAAACTCCCAATCTTTAATTGTTATCCACTCTAATTTTTGGGAACGTCTGACTATAATCGCGCTTTCTTTTAGCGAGCTTGAGTCCGATATCTCGAGCAATTTTTTTATAAATTTCACTAGCAGGTCCATCTGGATCAGAAATTAATGTTGGAGTCCCCGCGTCCAAAGCTTGTCGGATCTTTATGTCTAGAGGCAACGCGCCAAGCACATCAATCTCATAGTCTCTCGACATCTCATCCCCTCCCCCTTGGCCAAATATATGCTCAATGTGGCCGCACTGAGAACATACATGAACACTCATGTTCTCAATAATGCCCAATATCGGGACGTGAACCTTTTCGAACATCTTCAACGCCTTCCTAGCATCAATCAACGCAATATCCTGAGGCGTGGTGACAATAACAACGCCTGTAAGCGGTACCTTTTGAGATAAGGTCAACTGAATATCCCCAGTGCCAGGTGGTAGATCAATCAATAAATAATCCAAATCGGACCACATTGTGTCTCTTAACAACTGCTCAAGTGCTTGAGAAACCATAGGCCCCCGCCATACCATCGGCTGATCAACATCAACAAGCGCACCAATCGACATAGCTTGTACGCCATAAGACTCCATTGGAGTTATAGTCTTACCATCAGCGGACTCCGGCTTACCCTTAAGGCCCAACATAACGTGCTGAGAGGGCCCGTAAATGTCGGCATCTAAAACGCCGACGCGAGCGCCTTCCGCAGACAAAGCAAGGGCAAGATTCGTTGTGGTCGTCGATTTACCAACCCCGCCTTTACCAGATGCAATCGCAATCACATTGCGCACATTGGGGAGCAACTTCAATCCGGACTGAGCAGCATGCGCAACAATCCTTAACTCTAAAACAACCTCTATCTTTTTCTCACCCGCAAGCTTGCCCAGCTCTTTCACGATAAGTTGAGCGAGATTTGCCTCAAAACTCTTCATGGGATACCCCACAAGGAGGGTAATTTTAATCAGGGATTCATCAGTTTCAACGACTACTTTTTCGCCGCATTGACCAATCACCTCACCCGTAGCGGGGTTTTGAATTTTTAGAACTTCTTCTTTAATAGCTTCGTTAGTTATCATTATGATTTACACTCACTTTCTGTAACGCCCATTCTAACTAAAACCTACGCGCTGTTGTACGCCCTTTACCGATTGGTTTGCTAAAATCATAGGGTCAATGGCCAAGAATCGTAACGAACATAAAAAATGACCAGAAGAATCCTTGTTACATCAGCCCTCCCATACGCGAATGGCAGCATTCACCTTGGTCACTTAGTCGAATATATTCAAACAGACATTTGGGTTAGAGCACAAAAGATGTTTGGGCATGAGGTGCATTACGTATGCGCCGACGATACGCACGGAACTCCAGTAATGCTTAGAGCGGAGCAAGAAAACATCTCTCCCGAGCAATTGATAGAAAGAGTGCATCAAGAACACTCTTTAGACTTCAATGACTTTGGCATCCGCTTTGACAACTATTACACCACCAACTCACCTGAGAATCAGGAGCTTTGCGAAAAAATATTCAATTCATTAACCGAAGCAGGTCTAATTGCCGAGAAAGAGGTCGAACAATTCTATGACCCGCTCAAAAAAATGTTTCTCCCTGACCGTTATGTCAAAGGAACCTGCCCAAAATGTAGCGCATCGGATCAATATGGAGACTCTTGTGAGGGATGCGGTACGACATATTCTCCAACAGAACTAATCGACCCCTACTCAACTATTTCTGGTGCCAAACCAGATCGAAAAACATCTACCCATCTCTTTTTCAAACTCTCAGATGCGCGCTGCGAAGAATTTTTAAGGGAGTTCACACAAAACGCACACAGACTGCAGCCAGAAGCCGCAAACAAAATGAAAGAATGGCTTGGGGAGGCTGGGCAAAGTAAGTTATCTGACTGGGATATTTCTAGAGACGCGCCTTACTTTGGCTTTCCGATACCAGGAACCAATGAAACCAAATTCTTTTATGTTTGGCTGGATGCTCCTGTGGGATATTTTGGAAGTTTTCTAAACTACGTTGCAAATCGACATTCGGAAGATAGAGCAAGGCTGACCCGTGACTTCCTTAAGCCAGGAGGGGATACAGAACTCATACACTTCATCGGCAAAGACATTCTTTATTTCCATGCACTTTTTTTCCCAGCTGTGCTCCAATTCTCCGGGTTCAGGACTCCCACGAAAATATATGCACATGGGTTCCTGACTGTAAACGGACAAAAAATGTCTAAATCACGCGGCACATTCATTACCGCAAGGAGCTTCTTGGAAAGCGGCCTTGAGCCGGAATGGCTCCGTTATTATTACGCAGCCAAGCTAAACGCCTCCATGGAAGATATTGACCTTAATCTGACTGACTTCATGGCGCGCGTTAATAGTGATTTAGTCGGCAAATACATCAATATTGCTAGCCGCGCAGCGAACTTCCTTAGCAAAAATTTTGATGGATACCTAAGTGATGCATCGCTGGATGACCACGAGATATTGCAATATTTTTTCAGCCGATCGAAAAATGTTTCTGATGCGTATGAAGCGCGAGAATACAGTAAAGGCATTAGAGAGATTATGTCACTGGCGGATCGAGCAAATAGTTACATTGATACCCAAAAACCCTGGGAGTTAGCCAAATCCGAACCTAATTCCAAAAAGCTTCAAGAGGTGTGTTCAGTAGCCATTAATTTGTTCAAAATACTCACTGTGTACCTGAAGCCTGCGCTACCGAAACTCGCAACTGCAGTCGAAGACTTTCTTAACATCAAGGAGCTTCAATGGCCCGATAGTGAGAAGAGCCTTCCTCCAAAACACCAGATCAATGCTTACAGCCATTTAATGGGTCGCGTCGACCCCAAACTGATTGACAAACTAATAGCCCTAAATGTTCAAGAGCCTGTTGACGCCAAGTCTCAGCCAACAAAGAAAGACCAAAAAAAGATGACCGATAAAAACACAAAAGAAGCCGGAAACGAAGGCCCCAATGAAATCACAATTGATGCATTTAACAACATAGATCTCCGAGTTGGAAGAATTCTAGAAGCCGAACACGTTGAGGGCGCAGATAAATTAGTACGTCTACAAATAGACCTTGGCACAGAGCAACGACAAGTGCTCGCGGGAATCAAGTCAGCCTACAATCCGGAAGACCTTAAGCAAAAGCTTGTCGTTGTCGTTGCCAATTTAAAGGCAAGGAAAATGCGTTTCGGAGAATCGCAAGGCATGGTCCTAGCAGCCAGCGGCGAAGAGTCAGGGATTTTTCTAATTTCCCCAGAGTCAGGCGCAGTCCCGGGCATGCGGGTTAAATAAGCTGAAGTGCTCTAATACGTAAGACTGACAGCCTCTGGGCTCAGCCATTCACTCAACTCACTAAACAATGAGTCTTCTGGGCGAACACGCCATTCATCTCCCAGGTCAATCTCAGCCTCGCCACTCGGCCCTTGATACAAGACTTTCACCGGAATCGGGCCGTCACGATACTGAGCGAGAATCGTTTTAAGTTGCTTCGGGTCAGCCCCGCGATCAATACGCAACTTCAGGGTTTTACCAAACCTCTCTCTTACAGTCGCCAAACTAAAAACATTTTCTGCCGCAATTCGAGAAACAATAGACGCTTCATTCAACTCCGATCCTCGACGATAGGAACGAATCTTCGCCTCAAAAACGACGATTGCATCTTCTTTTACAAGATCCCTGAATCGATCCAAGAACTCATCATAAAGCACCACTTCTTCAGAACCATAACCATCCGAAATCGTTACTATCATCATTCTTCCATTGTTGGTCTTTTGTATACGAGTCGAATCAACAACCCCAGCGAGCAGCATTTGACGGACACCCTCCCCTGGAGCAGGAACAGAAATCGCATTAAGGCGGCTGGACACGACTAACGATAATTCTTGCTCAAAACTCTTAAAGGGATGACCGCTGTAATAAAAACCTAGGGCCACTTTCTCGTTCTGAAGTTGCACATAATCAGCCCAAGGACGCGCCTCAGTCATTGCCGCCTCAAACACTGAAACGACGTCATCATCAAACAAACTTCCCTGAGAAAGATCTCGATCTTGTTGCTCGGCTGCTGCTATGGCAGAGTGCACTGAAGCCAGCAACCTGGATCGATTGGCATCCAGGCTATCAAACGCACCAGATCTTATTAAAGACTCAACACTGCGCTTATTAACGACTCGTCTATCCACGCGGCAACAAAAATCAAAGAAACTTTCAAATGCACCACTTGCTCGGACATGAAGGATATGCTCAATAGCTGCCTCTCCTGTCCCCCTAATTCCGCCTAGACCGTACCGTATCTGCGTGTCTGATACCGGCACGAACCGATACTCCGACTCATGAATATCTGGCGGCAAAAGTGTTAACTTGTTTTTGACGCAGTCTCCAAACAAATGCTGGATTCGGTCAGTATCGTCCATCGTAGCGGACATATTTGCCGCCATAAATGCAGAAATATAGTGGCATTTAAACCAAGCCGTTTGATACGCAATTAACGCATACGCTGCCGCATGCGATTTATTAAACCCATATCCGGCAAATTTTTCCATCAAATCAAAAATTTCATTTGACTTGGCCTCACTTAATCCATTCTTCTTCGACCCTTCCAAAAATAATTGACGATGTTGCGCCATTTCTTCTGGTTTTTTCTTACCCATCGCCCGACGTAAAAGATCAGCGCCACCGAGAGAATACCCCCCAATGATTTGCGCCATTTGCATAACCTGCTCTTGGTAAACCATAATTCCATAGGTCTCCTCCAAGATGGTTTTGACGCGCTCATCAGGGAAATTTACCCGTTGACGGCCATGCTTTCTCTCGACGAAATCTGGAATCAAATCCATCGGCCCTGGCCTAAAAAGAGCCACTAAGGCAACAATATCTTCAAAGCGATCTGGCTGCGCCCTTTCAATTAAATCTCTCATCCCTCGAGATTCAAACTGAAAAACAGCAGCACTATTTCCACTCGAAAAAATACGATACGTCGATAGGTCATCAAGTGGTATTTCGGCAAGATCAATAATCTTGTCAGGATCTAATCTCCTAATAAATTTTAAGGTCCAATCAATAATCGTCAGCGTGGTTAGCCCAAGAAAATCAAACTTAACAAGACCGATATGCTCAACATCATCTTTGTCCAACTGAGAAATAACACTATGAGAACCATCAGCAGAGTACAGCGGGCAGAAGTCGCTAAGAGCTGATGGCGCAATCAAAACGCCTCCAGCGTGCATGCCAACGTTTCTAGTGATGCCCTCCAATTGCCTCGCTAACGCAAGAAGCTCTCGAGTCTCCTCATCCGAGTCCTCTCTTTCTTTAAAACGAGGCTCCATTTCCCTTGCTAGATCTAACGTAATGAGCTGCCCTGGCTGAAATGGGATTAACTTTGCAAGTTCGTCAGCCCGGCTATAACCCCACTCCATAACTCGAGCCACGTCTCTCACAACAGCCTTTGCTGCCATTGTTCCAAACGTTACAATTTGCGACACCGAGTCTGACCCATATTTTTCGCGTACATAGTCAATGACACGATCTCGTCCATCTTGACAAAAATCGATATCAAAATCCGGCATTGAGACCCGCTCTGGATTCAAGAAACGCTCAAAGAGCAGGTTATACTGAATAGGATCTAAATCAGTAATGCCGAGGGAGAAAGCGACCAGAGAACCCGCGCCGGATCCTCGACCAGGGCCAACGGGCACATCATTACTCTTCGCCCAATTGATGAAGTCAGCGACGATCAAGAAGTAGCCTGCGAACCCCATATTTACAATCGTATCGATCTCAAACTTCAATCTATCTCGATACGCTTGGGAAATAACCGCCCCCTCAATTTCACCACGACGAATACGCCTCATTCGCTTGTCGAGCCCATCAGTGGCTTGCTGCTCTAAGAACTGCTCTAGCGACACGCCAGAAGGGGTAGGGAAATTAGGCAGCTGAGGATTACCTAAATCTAGCTCCAAGGAACATCGTCGAGCAATTTCTAAGGAGTTTTCAATTGCCCCAGGCAAATCCGAGAAGAGCTCGCGCATCTGCACTTCCGATTTAAAATACTGCTCCTCGTTAAAAGGCCTCGATCTATTCTGGTCGGCAAGCAAAAGTCCCTCTGCGATACAATAGCGGGCCTCATGAGCCATAAATTCTGCTTGCGCCAAAAACTCCACGGGATGAGTTGCCACAACCGGAATTTTTTCTTGCTTTGCGAGCCGCAATACAGCCGTCTCCAGAGAGCCTCTAATGTCGCCATTTGACCTTTGTATTTCAAGATAATAACGCCCATCAAACAAAGCGCCCCAATGCTTAAGCTTTTCGGAGGCTTCAGGAATATCGCCGTTCATGAGTGACCGCTCCACATCGCCTTGCCTCCAACCCGATAGGGCAATGAGGCCCTTGGAACCTTCGGCTTTAATCCACTCACTATGAATAGCAACCCGAGCACCCCTATCACTACCAACATAGGCACGTGTTAACCAGCGACTCAGCCTTAAATATCCCTCCGTGTTCTGAACCAAAAGTAATAAGCGCACAGGGGCTTTACCAGCCTCCGTCAGCACCGTCACATCACAACCTACTATTGGTTTGAGGCCCCGTTTCCGAGCCGCACGATAAAACTTAACCACCCCAAATAAGTTATCAAGGTCTGTAAGGCCGACCGAAGGCATACCATACTCAAGAGCGCGGTCGCATAACTCAGGTATACGAACCATACCCTGAGTAATCGAATATTCACTGTGAGTTCGTAAATGTACAAATTGAGAAATGGTCATGCCATTATTGTACGATGTGTATCGGTACTATATCCAATGATTAAAAATCATCCTTTTGAATATGCATCACTAGACAAGGCAGGCCATTGCACTCAGCATCAAAAAGCCAATTTTTAGATATAAACGGACTGAAAATTCACATCAGAACTTGGGGCAATCCAAAATCTAAACACCTGTATCTAATGCACGGATGGATGGATATGTCCGCCTCCTTTCAATTTACAGTAGATGAACTCGATAAAGACTGGTTTGTCATCGCCCCAGATTGGAGAGGTTTTGGCCTCAGCGATTGGGCCCCACAAGGTTATTGGTTCCCAGATTACGTTGCCGACCTATCGAGAATAATCAACATAATTTCACCTGATGCGGAAATTAGTCTCGTCGGACATAGCATGGGCGGAAACATTGCCGGTTTATACGCAGGCGTGTATCCGGAGAAAGTCCAAAAACTCATCTTAGCCGAAGGTTTTGGCATGCCCCCTCGGGATGCGAGTGAAGCTCCGAATCGACTCAAGAGATGGCTTGAACAAAAGGAGAAAAATCCCTCTCTGAAGCCTTACAGCTCGCTCGGAGAAGTAGCTCAACGGCTCATCAAGAATACACCCGAGCTCACAGAGGAGCGAGCATTCTTCCTAGCAGAACACTGGTCTGCACAACAATCCAATGGCGAATTCAATCTTCGAGCGGACCCTAAGCATAAGATGACTAACCCAATACTCTATCGGTCAGTCGAGGCGTCTTTTTTTTGGAAGCGCATCACCTGCCCAACACTTTGGCTACACAGCGATAGTGGTTGGCTTCGTCGCTTTATGAAAGATGATTATGCAACAATCGATGAATATCGATCAAACTACCAAAACCTAAGCGAGAAGACCATTACTGAATCCTCTCACATGATGCATCACGTGCAGCCGAAAAAATTTGCTGCAGCTATTGAATCGTTCATTAACTAGCCCAATTTTTAATTGCCTCTATTTTGGTTCGATTGGTCGAAAAAACAATACGCCACGCCACACAGTAACAACACCTAAGGCTAAGAATCCCCACACATAACTCTCTGTAACTGAATGGATGAGCCAAAATAACGTTGGCAATAAAACAACTCCCGAGTAGGTCATTGCAAGAGACGCCCCAGTTGCTGTTCCAGCTTGACCCATTGGAGCAATTCGAGCAACTTCAGCCAAATAAACCCCATTCCATCCAACAGCAGAAGCACCAAAGAAAAAAGAAAAAATATAAATAAACGTTATCGGGAACGAAGCGTGAACGAAGCACATAGCGCCTGCTGACACACCCATTAATAGTCCAAGAAAACCCAACACCGAACGCGGAGAGACACCATAATCAGTAAGCCCCCCCCAAAACAAACGCCCAAAAATACCAGCGATCATCGCAATTGAAAGCGCAGATCCGGCAACAGACACTGTAAGCAGCGCCCTCTCCGTTAACATAACCACCAGATAGGAAGCTAAACTCATCTGCATACCAGAAAAGGCGAAAGACGATATAGCCAACTCTCTTAACTTGGAATGTGCAAACACAAGACGTAACGGCTCTAGCAAACTTAATTTTTGCGCCTCATGTAAGGCATTAAGGGATGGACGATCGACTTTTTTCTGAATGAGTTGCGCGAACAAGATAACTGCCAAGCCGATTAAACTAATAATGATTGATGTCTGTCTCCAACCAAATCGATACATTAAATAAGGCACGAGAGCTCCCGCAATCGCACCGCCGATTGGGACTCCTGACTGCTTGATTGAAAAAATCAAGGAGCGCATATTATTCGGAGCTTGGTCAGCAAGGACTGTTGATGACGAAGGCGTTACCGCGCCATAACCTAAACCAACAACAAGAGCGCCCAACGCAATGATTAAAACATCACCCGTCGACATTAATGCGATGCCCAGAGATGCAAAAAGCACACACAGTTGACTCACACGGATGGCACCAAGACGGCTAATTAATACCCCAGAAAATAGCGCGGACGGGACTGATGACAAATAAATTAGAGCCGTTACAAGACCTACTGATGCCGCATTCACACCAACATCCCCTTGGGCCACGGGCGCTAAGATTGGTGGGGTAAAAACGACTAAAGAAGCCTGAATTTGAACCGCCAAAGTAACAAGCAAAGATGCTATAAACAAAGACATAAATGAAACTCAGGGCAAATAGAAACCCATTAGCTTAATCCCATAACGGGATTGCTAATGTGCTCGAAAATCAAGAGGCAGATGGAGACTTGCTTAACGCTTGATCAAGATCCCACAGAATATCATCTATATCTTCAATGCCGACCGATAGACGAATCATGTCTGGAGATATGCCCGCTTTCAGTTGATCTTCCTCAGACAGCTGCCTGTGTGTTGTTGAGGCGGGATGGATCACAAGCGACTTTGCATCGCCCACATTGGCCAGATGAGAGAAAAACTCGAGCCCTTCAATGAACTGCACACCCGCCTTAAGTCCGCCTTTAATACCAAACGTCATAATCGATCCACAACCTTTGGGCATATATTTTTTACTGAGTGATGCATACGGACTCGAAGCCAAACCTGGGAAATTAACCCAAGAAACACAATCATGAGACTCAAGAAAGTTTGCCACTTTAAGGGCATTGGAAACGTGACGATCCATACGTACATGAAGGGTCTCCAGACCCTGCAAAAGAAGCCACGCGCTCATAGGTGACAAAGAGGGGCCAAGCGTTCTCAAAGTTTCCATTCGAGCCTTCATCGTAAATCCAAAATCGCCAAAGGTCTCAAAGAAACGAACCCCATGGTATCCCTTAGATGCCTCTGTCATGGAGGGGAAATTACCGTTATCCCAAGGAAACTTTCCGGACTCAACAATCACCCCACCCATTGTCGTGCCATGACCTCCAATAAATTTGGTGGCAGATTCCACCACAATATCTGCCCCATGCTTGATCGGTTGACACAGGTAAGGCGACGCAAATGTATTGTCAATCACTAAAGGTATTCCAGCCTCGTGTGCGATATCTGCCACCGCACTAATATCAAGAACGTTGATCTGAGGGTTACCCATCGTCTCCGCATAAATCGCTTTAGTTTTTGATGTAATCGCCGCCTTAAAATTTTGAGGGTCGTTGGGGTCAACAAAAACCGTATTGATCCCAAAGCGTCTAAACGTAACATCAAATTGCGAATACGTTCCACCGTATAAAGCGCTCGACGAGAGCAACTCGTCTCCCTCGCCAAGTAACGTCAGAATCGCACACATTTGCGCTGCCTGACCAGAACTCACCGCAAGTGCAGCCCTTCCACCTTCGAGTGCGGCCACACGTTCTTCGAGAACCGAAACTGTTGGATTGGATATCCTGGAATAAACATTCCCAAATGTTTGCAAATTAAACAGACTAGACGCGTGCTCCGCCGAATCAAAAACGTAAGAAGTAGTTTGATATATCGGGGCGGCTCTTGATCCAGTTACCGCATCTGGGATTTGGCCTGCATGCAAACAAAGGGTTCCAACCCCATACTCTCGGTCCGCCATTATTTAATCTTCCTCATTCTTTAGGGTAGCCATCTAGGTCGCTTAGAAGAGATCACCTTGGTATTAACTCCCACCCAATTTAAACCTCCAAATAATCGACCATGCTCAATCTTGGTACAACGATCATGGACATAGGTAATGCCCGCATTTTCGGCGATGCGGCTGGCCGCATCATTTTTCACGCCAATCTGCAGCCAAAGGACTTTGGCTCCGATAGTCACCGCCTGTAAGGCAATTGGCTCAATATCTTCACTTTTTCTAAAGCAATCCACCATATCAACCGGCTCCTTAATATCCTCAAGCGAGCCATAACATCGTTCACCTAGAAGCTCCTGCCCCTCATAAGCAGGGTTGACAGGGATAATCTTGTAACCGTGTTCTTGTAAGTATTTGGCAGCAAAATAACTTGGCCGGTACCAGTTTGCTGACAAGCCAACGACTGCAATAGTCTTAGACTCTCTCAAAATTTGTCTTAGTTCATTTATGCCGTGGTCGTCACTCATCAGTATTTGATCTGGTTTTCGCTTGAGTTGATTGAATAAGAATGCTCACTGGGTCCGCATTTTAGCATTGTCTAAAAAATGAACTGTTGTCGGACAATCAGAAAGGTGGGTTCAGCTGTCCGTCAGCACTTTGATTGCGGCTTTGAGTTTTATGACGTATCGGTCTCGAGCCACACGTATCGATTCCTGGTCCCAATTCCAAAACCCCACCTCCGCTTTCATGCCAAGCTCACCTCTTTTAACTTTATCACTGAGAATCGACGGTGGCTCATCATCATTACTCAAGTCTGGAAACACATTTTTACTCGCTGAGTACGTGATGTCTAATCCTGACATTTCCTTTTGCATAACCGGACCAGCAGCAAGGAAACGACATCCAAATCCGTATTTCACAGCCTTATCAACATCTTCTGGCGTGGCGATTCCCCGCTCCAATATGTTCCACACCTCTCTCATCATCGCCGCTTGAATACGATTCGCTAAAAACCCGGGAACATCCTTGCGCACGATAACGGGAACGAAACTTAAAGAAGTTAAATACAGTTTTATTTTTTCCGCTATCTGCAAGTCCGATTTATCCGAGGTAACAATCTCGACTAACGGCACTAAATGTGCCGGCATAAAAAAATGCAATCCGAAAAAGCGACTTTGAGGACTCAACCCACTTGAAATTAAGGATATCCCGAACGTCGATGAATTACTCGCGATAATGGCATCTGCGTTCGACAGAGCGACCACCTGCTCGAAAACACTCTGCTTAATTACCAGGTCTTCATTGACGTTTTCAATAATGAGGTCAGCTGATGACCAATCAACCGACGTTAAATCAGACAACAACTCCAGTTTCAATTGATCTAATGCGACATCTAGATCTCGAGCAGCGCTGAGCGCGCGAGTATCAAATGTGTCTGCCCGCCCTCCGGATCGACCGACAATAGTCACGCGAGCGCCGGAAGCTGCCAATTTAACAGACAGGTCCGTGCCCATGGTTCCTGCCCCGATGATGACAATGTGTTTAAAATTCACCTGATATCCATTTAATTATTGCTGCACTCTATTTGATGGGTGCGCCGAATTTAAATAAACTCTTTTCCAAGCATCCCTTCTTCATCCAAGAGAGCTTAGTTTGACGCAAAGCAAATAAAATGGTTAACCCAACTAATAGGTATAAGTGTAGCGAACCGAAACTAACTCAGACCCAGGGTTGCTGCTTGTCAAACCACCATTAGAAAGATGATCAACGCTCACTGATAACGCAGAATCGCCCCCTAGTCGCAAACCAAGCCCAGCTAGTGAGCGAAAATGAATGTTGCCACCAAGGTCTGTATCTTCAGGATTATAGTATCCGGGCATAAAACTGGCTTCTATGAACAGTCGACTGGACAAGTTAAACTGTGCATGAAGTCCAGCCCCAACCCAAAAATCACTGTCAGCATCAGCCCTAATCGCTGCTGCCCAAGGCCAGTTCTTTGCTTCGCCAGAAAATTCTCCACCTTTGTGATACTCCAGAACCATTCCACCACCGCCGTCCGGATCAAATCCAGCGCCGATAACGACGTCTTGTGCCAAAACCACACAAGGAAGACAACAAAAGAGGACTAAAACTAATCGAGACATGATTATTTCTTAAACCTTTCAATAAGGGCATAGTAGAAGGACGGCGGGAGCTAATTAGCTCCCGCACTAGACTAAATTAAGAATCCAGCTGCCCTCGGCAACCAAAGCACTATCTGCGGAAACGCAATAATCAATCCGAGTCCCGTCAACTGAAGTAGCACGAAAGGGATTATTCCTCGATAGATATGACCCATATTAATTGATGGTGGAACAGTGCCCTTCATGTAAAACAGTGTGAACCCAAATGGTGGGGTCAAGAATGATGTTTGTAAATTAACTGAAAGCATCACCACGAACCAAGTAAGGAATACGATCGGTCCACCATCACCGATATGCGGTCCAAAATCGACACCCTGAAGTATTGGTGCGAACACAGGCAGTACGATCAGAGTAATTTCAATCCAATCAAAAAAGAATCCCAATAAGAAAGTAAGTACTAACATAAACGTCAGGATTTCCCATCCAGTATCAATACCAATGACGCCTAATAATTCCAGAATTAAATCGTCACCACCAAGCGCTCTAAACACGTAACTGAACAGCGTCGCACCAAAAAATATGAAAAACACCATGCCATTGGTTAAGCCAGCAAGCCGGATCACATCCCTTAGCGTCTTCATACTCAGTTTTTTATTCATCCAAGCGAGGAATATAGCCCCGAGACAACCAACACCTGCGGCCTCTGTTGGCGTTGCAAAACCACCAAAAATGGATCCTAAAACTAACGTGATCAGCAAAACAGGCGGGAAGAAACTCTTAAACACCAGAGCTATGAGCTCTGCGTTGGAACTCGGCCCGATATCATCTGGCAGCGGAGGTGCCCGATCGGGATTCCTATAACTCGTGATGCCAATATAGAGTAGGTAGAGTCCCGCCAGCAGCATTCCCGGCAAAATTGACGCCGCGAACAACGCACCAACCGAGACAGATAAAAGGTCACCCATAATCACCAACATAATGGAAGGCGGAATCAAAATGCCAAGAGTGCCCGCAGACGCTATCGTCCCCACAGCAAGCTCCTTAGCGTAGCCCCGCTCCATCATTGACGGCAATGCAATCATAGTCAACATCACAACGGAGGCGCCCACGATTCCAGTTGTTGCAGCCATGATCGTACCCATCAACGTGACGGACATCGCCAAGCCGCCCGGTATACGTCGAGTAACAATTTGAAGGGTATGCAATAGATCCTTCGCCACACCACTCCGCTCGAGCATGGTTCCCATAAAAATAAACATAGGTACGGCAACGATAATCGGATTCGCAGCAGCGGATCCCCAGACACGAGGCATCAAATTAAAAAATTGTATCGGGTGAAAGATATCAAGCGCCATGCCGATACCACCGAACAAAATAGCAACGCCACCAAGCACAAATGCCACCGGAAATCCACAGAAGAGCGAGAGCGCTAAAACAAGAAACAACAATAGTGAAATGTGATGTGTGAGCCAGCTCATGACGATGCCTCCAATTTGTCCGCAATCACGGGCGGCGTTGCCCGCTTCCTAAGACCTGGGTCACCGTACAAGTAAACAATGGATCGCATCAATACCGAGATTACACCAGCAAATAATAGGAGCAAGCCAGCAGTCATACAGCCTTTAGGTATCCATCTAAAAGCTAAGCCATTTGAAGATGGCGAAGCTTCACCGACGACCCATGCTTCCCAAGTGAAGTCAAAACTAAAATAAAGTGCGAGCAAACAATATGGAATAGCGAAGACTAAACATCCAATGAATTCTGCAAACACGATTGTTCTTGGTGCGGCACTGATAAAAGCAATATCAATTCGGACGTGTGAGTTATGGATATATGCCGCTCCAAGCCAGAACGAAAATAACGCCGTATGCAAATGCCACTCCAACTCTTGCAATCTCGTCGAGCCCATCCCCGGCATCTGATACCCGAATTTACGTGTCAGCACATCGAAAGCGATGACAATCATTGTTACTAAAAACAACCATCCGACAGCGCCCGAGACCCGATCAAGCAATCTATTGATGCGGTCACTCACATTAAGCATTGATTCCATAATCACCACACACCATAAAAAAACATATAAAAAGAGCGGGCATAAGCCCGCCCTGATGCTAAACCTAGCCAGTCATCGAGATTCTATTTGAGGTAACCATTATCTCGCCAAATCGCAAACTCCTCACGAAATGCCATGTAGTTTTCATACACTCGCTTGAATTCCGGATTCACTGCCATTTCCTCTGCTGCAACCTCATCCCAAGCACTCTTAAAGGCCGCGAGAATCTCAGGTTTCCAATAATGAATTTGAACGCCTTGCTCTTCAACTAATTTAGCGAGCACAGCTGGTTGAGCAAAATCCCCCTGTGCGAGACCGTCACGAATTTTATCGCCACACGCCACTTCAATCACCTTTTGGTGATGCGCAGACAGACTATTCCAAATATCTATATTGATGAAAACCCCATTAAACGAGGCAGGCTGATGCCAACCCGGGAAATAGTAGTGCTTCGCCACTTGATACATGCCCGAACTTTGATCAATAGATGGCATTGAGAATTCTGTAGCGTCGATCGTCCCCATTTGTAAAGCCTGGAAGATTTCACCGCCAGCTAAGAGCTGAGTGGATACCCCCAACTTATCCATAACTTTTGCGCCCAAACCAAAGAAACGCATCTTTAAGCCCTTGAGGTCATCAACGCTGTTAATTTCTTTCTTGAACCAACCGGAAGCCTCAGGTGGAATCATATGGCACGGAAGGTACTTAATGTTATGCGCGCCGTATAGTTCATCCGCGAACTTGGAGCCGTCACCGTAATAATACCAAGCTAAAAATTCGGTAGCATTGGGTCCAAAAGGCACAGCAGTAAACATGCTAAAGACATTGTTGAAACCTGCGTAATAACCAGAACTTGCCCAAGCCATTTCGACCGAACCTTTAGATGCTGCTGGAATAGCCTCCAATCCAGGCACTAACGCATTGGGCTCATAAAATTTAATGTCTAAAGACCCACTGGACAAAAGCTTAACGGTTTCTGTCCACTCAACAGCACCAACACCAAGAAGCGGCAAAGACGCTGGAAACGCGCTGGCCATTTTCAACTTAACTGTTTTCACCGGAGCACCTGGTGTCGTTTCAACAGCTGCCGTAGTCGCGCCGTCGTCTCCCCCACCACAACCTGTCAAAATGAATAGACTAATAAAAACAGAAGCCAAACCGGCTTTAACTTGCATCATAATTTCCCCCACGCACTTTTGAGTGCTTTTTAACTTTATGTATCTTTTAAGCCTATCTGAATCGAACCCAACTTGCGGCAAACGAGTCACGACAACGCCTATTCCATATTAAACCCTGCTTTACCGTAATTTTACGACAGAAACATGGCCCACGTATTTCGATCAATCAGCAGTTTCGCAATTTAGAACGCTCTCCCCTTACGATCGTCTATCTTAAGTACCCATTCTCACTCCAAAGTTTATAATCCTCTCGGAACTTCGTATAAGAATTATGAACTTTTTTAAAATTAGCATTTTTTTCGGACTCCTCCTCCACCACCTCATTCCAAGCAGTACGATATGCATTAAGGATCTCATCTGACCAATAATGAATTTTGACCCCATGATTTTCCATCATCCGCCGAATAGCAGGCGCCTGCGTAGCTTCACCTTCTGCAATCATTTCTTTCAGAATGTACCCGCAGGTAACTTCCACAAGTTTTTGATGGTGGCTGGACAATGAATTCCAGACGTCGATATTAAAAAATAAGTGCCCAAGCGCTGTCGCCTGATGCCATCCCGGGAAATAATAATGTTTAGCCACTTGATAGAAACTCGCGCTCTCATCGACTGTAGGCACTGAAAACTCTGTCGCATCAATGGTGCCTAGTTGTAAGGCCTGGAAAATATCTCCGCCCGCGAGTAACTGAGTCGCAACACCCAATTTGTCCATCACTTTGGCACCTAAGCCAAAGAAGCGCATCTTCATGCCTTTAAGATCATCAACAGAGTTGATTTCTTTCCTGAACCACCCTGAAGCCTCTGGTGGCGTTATAAAACAAGGTACTGCCCTTATGTCGTGTTCGGCGTACATCTCATCCGCTAGTTCGTTGCCACCACCGTACTGCAGCCAAGCCAAAAGCTCATCAGCCGAAGCGCCAAAAGGAACCGATGTAAAAAAACTAAAGGCTAAATCATTACCCGCGTAAAAACCCGAGGTTGACCAGGCTACATCGACAGAGCCCTTGGAGGCAGCAGGAATCGCTTCCAAAGCAGGAACAAGCGCACCTGGCTCAAAAAACTTTATCTCTAACGACCCTGCAGATACTTCCTTAATGGTTTTTGAGAAGCGCACCCCATTCTTGCCGATCAACTCGAGAGAGCCGGGAAATGCACTGGCCATTTTCAGCGATACTTTTTTTTGTACCTTAGGCCCATCCGAAGCAGTGGACTGCGGCTCCTCCGAATCACCCCCGCCGCAACCACTTAACGCAATTAACATCACGATAGACAGAAAACATGCGAACCAATTAAATTGTTTCATTATTTCTCCCAGAATCGATTTAACGTCTTAATAGGATCTTCTAATTATCAACGTCCTAGAGCTGAAGCGCCCACATGCCACCTAATGTGGGAATACTCTATCACAGTTTTTCCTCCTTTAAGCCGCAGCACGCCAACCCCTAGCATGCTCAGCGACTCATCGGAAAGACCTAAAGAATTGGCGCATATCCTGCACCAACAGCTCTGGCTGCTCTAATGCAGCAAAGTGCCCGCCTCTGTCGCACGTAGTCCAACTTTGAATATTAGAATAAAACAGATCGGCTACCGAGCGCGGCGGAGAGAGAATTTCCTTTGGAAATTCGATATATCCGGTAGGCACATCAACAGTTTTGCCGATTGGAATAGGCCATGGGCTGTGCATTCTGGCGTAATAGGGCCAAAACGAAGAACCAATAGCGCCCGTAATCCAGTAAAGCATGATGTCAGTGAGCATTGTGTCACGACCAAAATAACCATCTAGATCACCCCGATGGTCAGTCCACGTATGAAACTTCTCAACCAACCAAGCCGCCAAACCGATAGGGGAATCGGTCAAGCCGTAGGACAGCGTCTGTGGTTTCGTCCCCTGAATCCACTGATAACCAGTTTCATCTTTCAAAAACTTATTCAGTTGCGCGAGGAAAATAGCTTCTTCCGGAGTCGGATTCTTGACAATACTTGAATCCCTGCGCACAGCAAGAAAATTAAGGTGTATCGCTCTCAACAATTCCGGATAAGCAAAACCCATGCGGGAGGTTACAAAGCCGCCCCAATCCCCTCCTTGCGCAACAAAAGAGTCAAAGCCCAATACTTTCGTCATCAACTCAGCAAACGCATCTGCAATCTGCTCTACTGAAAAACGAGCTTGGCCTGGTTGGTACGAGAACGTATAGCCAGGTAAAGACGGCGCAATAACTGTGAAGGAGTCCGCCGCAGATCCGCCATGCGACACAGGATCAGTAAGCATCGGCAATATCTTATGGAACTCATACACCGACCCTGGCCAGCCATGCGACAGCAGCAATGGCAAGGGGTTTTCCCCTTTCCCCTCCTCATATATGAAGTGCAAGTCAATACCAGCGACCTTGGCCTTGTATTGTTTAAAGCGATTGATGACCCCCTCATGCGTTCGCCAGTCATATTCATTGGCCCAGTACGCACAAAGGTCTTTTAAATATGCTAAATCCGTCCCGTAGGCCCAATTGTTATCGGGGATTTCATCTGGCCAGCGCGTATTCTCCAATCGCCGCCTCAAGTCAGTTAAAACCTCATCAGGAACCGAAAGCGTAAATGGTGTCAGCAGCTTATTGAGCATATGGATGTATCCCAAGATTCAAAAAGAGTTATTTTAACGAAAAGCCCTTGCCGAAAAAACTGACGGCAAGCAGGATAAGGTGAGGAACGAATAAATGTTGACGATTTCTAATCTTTGAACAACTCTATGCCGCCGGGCTTGCTGGCAAGCAAGTGCACAACAAACTATTCGCCCGTATCGGGATCACAAGCCTGACCCTGAGAGTAAGCCACTCTTATTTGGCTGCCAACAATTTCTAAGAAACGTTTCTGAACCGCATAAGCCTCCTGCTCACGTCGGTACCAACGTTCACACTCCTTAAGGTCTAGCAGCTCTTTATTCACATCCTGCACATAGTGAACAAGTTCATGTAGTAACACTGAGCGTGCGAAGACATTCGTCTCAGGCTCCATCGATTCATCAAGATAAACACCTTCACCCGCCCGATAAACCGCAAGGGCGCCGCATGGCTTCTGGCACGCATATTGCTGCACCAAAGAGCCCGGAACCTTTCTTATTAGCGGAGGTGTCTCAGGTATCCGATATTTGGTGATTTGATCAAGCGCCGCAAGAAGATCCGACACAAGCCTATCGGTCGGGATATGTTGCGTTTGGCCCAATATTTGACTCAAATCACGCCCGCCATCGGCAGGATAATTACTGTAGACACCCGGAATTTGAGAAGTCGTCTCATCTACCGCCACCGCGCTCGAGAGACCGCATCCGATAACAGACAAACCCGTCAATAACCAAACACCAAGCCGTCGATATCTGGCTGATGTCACAAGATGTTTCCCCCGTCTTATCACTAGATGCTCGACTCACCTTCATCCAGGCTTTTCTGCGGTTCTTGAGGTGCTGTAAATTTTTTCAGAGCATCCAAACGACCCGTAGCTTCCAGTCGTTGAGCATCCGTTAATTGACTCACGAGCGAGCGAGCTTCCCGCTCAGCAAACCGAAGGCTATCCTGGTCTTGCGGGTCCAACATCAGGCTCGAAACCTGATACCACGCCAGCGCTTCAACAAGATCTTTCTTAATCCCCGAGCCATCGCGATACAATCCACCCAAAGACAACATTGAGTAGGGGTCGCCCAACTCAGAACCCAGCAAGAACCATTCATATGCGGATTCAAAACTTTGATCTAGGCCTCGGCCAGATTGATAGAGTGCCCCAACATTGTAATGAGCGAGTGGATCTCCGGCATCTGCTGCAGTTTTATACCAAGTCATTGCCAAAATATAGTCTTGCGTGACACCATCTCCAATTTCATAGCAATCACCAACAGAGTTCATAGCCCAGGCATTACCTCCTATTGCAGCCTTAAGCCACCAACCAAAAGCCTGTTTAATGTCTCTTTCAACTCCCTGTCCATTGGCGTATGCAAGACCAAGATTATTCATGGCAAGGAGATAGCCTCGATCAGCTGCTGCAGTCCACCACGTCACAGCCTCTTCAAAACTTTGCTTCCCGTCGTAACCTGTAGCCCACAACAATCCGACATTATTCATTGCCTTCACGTCCCCCCGCTCCGCAAGCAAGCCAAGATTATATGGGTCGAGCATATCCTTATTCGACTCAATATCCGTAAAGGTTTCAGCTCGAGGCTGCGAGAGCTCATCTGCGTGCAACCCAGAACTCAATCCAAAAAAAAGACTCAGCAAGCCCATCACAAAATATTTAATCTTCATATCTTTCCTCATTTAAAGTCTAATCGACACTCCAAATCACACCGGCTAGCCGAGAAAGAATGGCACAACCTCCTCGAGCAACTCTTCGGGAGCCTCCTCCGGGATAAAATGACCACACGGAAGAGATTTACCAATCACGTTGTCCGCTTTTTCTTTCCAGGTATCCACCACATTGAATAAAGAGTCCATTTTGCCAAACTGACCCCATATGGTATAGACCGGACAAGAGAGTTTAGTTCCTAGATCTTTTTCATCATCCTCGTAATCGATCGTTGCTGCTGCTCGATAATCCTCCAATCCACAACGAATGGTTCCAGGCAAAGTGAATGCTCTTAAGTACTCCGCAAATAGCGCATCATCGATAGCATCTGGACGCCAACTGAGCGAGCGGAACATCGACTGAAGAAAAGGCTCAGCACTATTTCTGATCATAATTTCCGGAAGATCTGGTGCTTGAAAATAAAACCAATGCCAGTAGGCGGCCGCTAGCTCTCGCCCCATCTGACTGAAAACCGTGTGGGTCGGAACGATATCCAAAACCACTAGCTTTTCAACTCGGTCTGAGAAATCAAATGCCAAACGATGCGCAACTCGAGCACCTCGGTCATGACCCATAACATAAAATTTTTCGTGCCCTAGTTCAGTGACCAAACAGGCGATATCTTTGGACATCGTTTTCTTGTCAAATCCAGAAGCGGCCTTCTCTGAGTCTCCATACCCTCTCAAGTCAGGGATAATTAAGTTAAAGTTCTTCATTAAATGTGACGATACCTTATGCCACATCTGCCCTGTTTGTGGGTACCCATGCAGCAGAACCAAAGTAGGGCCTTGGCCTCCGGTCCAAACATTCATTCGAATACCGTTAGCACGAACCGTTGAACGACTCATTCCCACCATAAAATCAGACATACCGATCTCTCTCGTAATTACTAAGCACTTATTGTACTCACACACTTCATTTAAATTCAGCCACCCAAATGAACTTTTATTCTACGTACTCCTTCAGCGAGCACGGCTATCGGCTTGGGATAAGAAAAGCGAATATGCTCACTCGCTCGATTAACACCAAAGTCTAGTCCAGGGGCAACAGCCACGCCTGCATTCTCGAGTAGATCCTGACAAAATCCGAAGCTATCCTTCGTGAATTTACTGCAGTCCGCGTAAATGTATATCGCGCCCATTGGATCAATAGGGATCGTGAAGCCGATATCTTTAAGCTCAGCCAATAAAAAATCTCGTTGCTCTTGATAGCGACTACGATACTCCTCGCACGCTTTAATAGTTTCGGGATGAAATGCGGCGACTGCAGCCCTCTGAGCAACGTCGGGACTTGAAATATATAAGTTTTGGGCAAGCTTCTCAAAATCATCGACATACTCCTCTGGCAAAACGGCCCAACCCAATCGCCAACCCGTCATCGCGAAATATTTAGAAAAGCTATTAATCACAAATAAATCATCCCCAAATTCAAGCGCAGATGAAATTTCTTCCCCATAGGTAAGTCCGTGATAAATCTCATCAACAATTAAAACCCCTTGATTTGCTTGAACCACGCGATGAATATCTCGCAAAACGTCTTTTTTAATCAATGTGCCTGTCGGATTAGAAGGGCTGGCGACCATAACCCCCACGGTTCTCTCCGTCCAATACCGCTCGACCAACTCTGCAGTTAACTGATAATCAGTATCGGGGCCAACAGGGATCAATGTTGATCGACCCTCCATAGCCGAGACGAAATGGCGATTGCACGGATAGCTTGGATCCGGCATGAGAATTTCATCTCCTGGTGACAAAAGCACACCCATTGTGAGTAGTAACGCGCCAGATGAGCCCGTCGTAACCGCAATACGTTTTTTAGAAATATCGAGGCCATATCTGTCTCGATACCATTGAGATATTGCTGAGCGCAATTCATCACTGCCAAGCGAAGGTAAGTAACGCATACTGTCTGCGCGGAGCGAACGAACCGCCTCATCAACAATCAGTTGAGGCGTTGCGAAATCAGGCTCACCAACCGCCAGATTCACTATATCCACTCCTGCGGCCTGAAGTTCCATTGCGCGCGTGATGATGCCCATCACATAAAACGGTTCGATATGCCCTAACCGTGATGCTTTTTTTAACTTTGATTCATTGCCCAAAGCCTTCGCATGCTCCATATTCATCATCTTTTCACTTCAAATATATAATTGTACTCGTCGACAGCACTAATCTAAGATTCGAAAACATAATTGTTCTATTTTTTTGGGGAAAAGAATGCGAATAGCAGTGATTGGCACCGGGGGCGTTGGCGGTTATTTTGGTGCGCGGCTTAGCGAGGCCGGGGAAGATGTTGTATTTGTGGCTAGAGGTGCGCATTTAGATGCGATGAAGCGCCAAGGCCTAAAAGTCTACTCAGCCCTCGGCGACATGCACTTGACTAACGTCCAATGTACCGATAACACACACGAAATAGGACCCGTAGATATCGTAATAATCGCAGTGAAATTATGGGCTACTGATGAAGCCATACAGGCTGCCAAACCTCTACTGAAGGCTAAAACGGGGATCATCTCACTTCAAAATGGAATCTTAGCGGAAGACAAATTAAAAGAAACCTACCCTGAAAAATATGTCATGGGCGGAGTCGCCAACATTGCCGCATTAATAGAAGAGCCAGGGGTCATTCGACATAACGGAAACATGGCGAGTCTGATTTTTGGGGAGCTGGACAACTCCACATCAGAACGAGCGCAATTGTTGTTTAACTCTTGTCAGGCCGCGAATATCAAAGTCGAGATACCCAAAGATATTAATCTTGCAATTTGGGAAAAATATATACGTTTAGTCACTATGTCAGCCATGACGACGCTATGCAGAATGCCCATTGGCCCAATACGGAATGACCCCGAGACAAGAAATCTACTCGTTCAAATACTCTCAGAAATTATCGAGGTCGCCAAAGCTAAGGGGCTAACATTTGGGGGCAACGCTGTTAACGATCAGTTATCCATCATCGACGGTTATCCGCCGAGCATGGTCGCGTCAATGTGTGGTGATTTACGACGAGGATACCAACTCGAAGTGCCTTGGTTCTCAGGGACGGTAGCAAAACTCGGAGAGTCACTCAACATCCCGACTCCTGCGAATGCATTCGTCTATACAGCATTGAAACTCTTTGAAGATGGAAAACCCGAAGAAGCTCAAACTTAAGTCCTAATACAAATTTAAAAGTCGAAAGAGGAGATAACCATGCCCATTACGATCACAGGGTTCCGAGCTCGAGCCGTAGCCGCCCCAATCAAATACCCACCTCGTCCTGCGAGTGGTGCGATCGATACAGCCACCCTTGTTCTCATCGACATAGAAACTAATGAAGGGATCACGGGACACACGTACTTATTCACTTTCTCCAAAAGCATGCTCAAGCCGACTGTGGACTGCTTTAATGCCGTTTGCGAGCTTATCGTCGGAGATGTCGTGTCTCCGTTAGATATTGAAAGCAAACTCAGAAGACACTTCACTTTATACGATACCCACGGGATTTTAGGTTGCGTACTTGCAGGCATTGACATGGCGGCTTGGGACATCCTCGCAAAAAGCCAAGAGCTTCCGCTGGCCGCCGCACTTGGCGGCACTCCAACCTCAATCAAAGCCTATAACAGCTGTGGGCTTTGGACCAATGAAACTGCAGACACTTTGCCAAAATTAGCACAGGAACTCATCAGCAGCGGCGATTACAAAGCTGTAAAAATGCGGATTGGACGACCTGACTTCAACTTAGATCTTGACGCCATTCGATCTGTCAAAAAAGAAATTGGCGATGACATTGGCCTAATGGCTGACTTTAATCAATCACTCTCATTGAATGAAGCCATAAAACGTTGTCAAGCACTTGATGATGAGGGCCTTTACTGGATCGAAGATCCAATTCGTCATGATGACTACGAAGGTTGCGCGAAAATCCGCGTATCGATTAACACCCCGATTCAAATCGGAGAAAACCTACTAAACTCATTAGAGATGAAAAAAGCAATTGATGCAGAGGCGGGGGATTTTTATATGCCTGATGTGCAAAGAATAGGAGGCGTCACCGGATGGCTAAGAGCAGCAGCCCTAGCCCAAGCAAACGCTTTAGACCTCTCCAGTCATTTGTTCCCAGAAATTAGTTGTCACCTACTTTCTATTTCACCCACACGACATTGGCTCGAATACATGGACTGGGGAGCCGGCGTGGTTCAAGAGCCTCTCAAAATTATCAATGGAATGGCAATAACGCCGGACCGGCCAGGGATCGGGATTTCATGGGACGAAAAAGCCGTCGAGCAATATTTGGTCCTTTGAAATAGACTAATAAAATGAGCATCCAAATTTTTGGTATTAAAAACTGCGACACGATGAAAAAAGCTATGAATTGGCTTTCAGTAAATGGGGTGGAGTACGATTTTCACGACTACAAAAAAGAAGGGGTCAATGAAAAATCGCTCAAGGCTTGGTGTAAGTTGGTGTCCTGGGACGCCCTACTCAACACTCGGGGTACCACTTGGCGTAAACTAAATGACGACGAACGTGCCAACGTTGACAAAAAAAAAGCATGTGAACTAATGAAACAATATCCTTCATTAGTAAAAAGGCCGGTTTTGGTTGATGACTCTGGGCAGGTTCACATTGGATTTTCTGAGGCTCAATACCAACAGATGAAGTTCGCACGTAAAAACTAACTTACAACTCGATTACAGGTTTAATAAAACATGGCTCTTCCAGAAAAAGATTCACAGACCATACTCGATAAATTATCCAGCTTGCTCAACGAGCGGATTTCAACCAATCCCTCGGTTAGAGACACACACGGAAAAGATGAATCGTGGCACCATCCACACCGACCTGACGTCGTGGTTTTTCCAAAAACGACAGAAGAAGTTTCAGAAATTGTAAAGATATGTTCTGAATTTGAAATTCCCGTTATTGCCTATGGAACAGGTACGAGCCTCGAAGGCAATGTCATTCCGCATAACGGGGGCATCGTCGTCGACCTCATGCACATGGATCAAGTATTACGTGTCAATGCCGAGGACTTGGATTGTACTGTGCAAGCAAGAGTGACTCGAAAACAACTGAATGAATTCATTAGAGACCAAGGCCTATTTTTCCCGATTGACCCTGGCGCGGACGCTTCTTTGGGCGGTATGGCGGCCACTCGAGCATCAGGAACGAACGCTGTTCGATATGGAACGATGCGAGAAAACGTATTATCGCTCACCGTCGTCCTAGCAGACGGACGTATTATTCGCACATCAAGAAGAGCGCGCAAGTCTGCCGCCGGCTATGATTTAACTCGACTGTTTGTTGGCTCCGAAGGAACCCTTGGGATTATTACAGAAGTTACTTTAAAGCTCTACGGAATCCCCGAAGCTATGGCAGCAGCCGTCTGCTCTTTTGATTCACTTGAGGGCGCAATTGATACCGTGATACAAACGATACAACTAGGTGTCCCCATCGCTAGAATTGAATTACTGGATGATGTTCAAATGGGGGCGGTTAACGCTTTTTCAAAGCTCGACTATCCAGTGAAAGATACCTTATTTCTAGAATTTCACGGCAGCGAAGCTGGGGTTCAGGAGCAAGCAGAAACGGTGCAGGCCATTGCCGCAGAGAACTCTGGCGGAGAATTTAAATGGGCTACCAAACCAGAAGATAGAAATAAACTATGGGCAGCACGGCACGACGTTACTTATGCCACTAAAGCCCTACGACCCGGAGCTGAAGTGTGGGCAACCGATGTCTGTGTCCCCATTTCACGACTTGCCGAATGCATTTTAGAAACCAAAAAAGATCTAGCCGATAGCTTTTTGATGGCACCACTTGTCGGTCACGCTGGGGATGGGAATTTTCATCTTGGCTTCGTGATTAAGAGAGAAGAGGAACACGAACTCAAAGAAGCAGAAAGATTGAACGACCGATTAGTCATGCGCGCTATTGCTATGGACGGCACCTCCACCGGAGAGCATGGCATTGGGCTTGGGAAGATGAAATTTTTAACTGCGGAACACGGTGAAGCAGTGTCTGTCATGCGTAGTATTAAAAAGGCACTCGACCCAAAAAACATCATGAACCCCGGAAAAATTTTCACCATATAACACACAAAAGCTGTCTCTTTGGACTCGCTGACTCAAATTGCTCTTGGAGCTACTGCCGGCGCAATATGCGTATCCCCAAAAGATAAGCGTCGCGCGGCGGTAGTCGGTGCTGTACTAGGCACACTGCCAGACCTAGATGTGCTGATACGCTACGCTGACCCCATCGACAATTTCATTAAGCATCGAGGATTCAGTCACTCTTTTCTGGTACTGGTTACGCTATCGCTATTAATTTGGTTTATTGCCAGGAAGCTCACCAATTGCGTCTCAAGCGACCCCTATACTTGGCTAGCCTCAATCACACTCGCGCTGGTAACCCATCCGATTTTAGATGCCCATACCGTGTACGGCACGCAGCTACTTTGGCCCCTCGATTCGCCACCGGTAATGTGGTCCACAATTTTTATTATCGATCCGGCTTACACGCTTCCACTCGTCCTCTCGACAGTTTTCGTGATATGGGCACCCCGATGGAAATACATCCAAACAACTCTGGCGATAGGACTTCTAATAAGCTCCGGATATCTAGCTTGGTCGTGGGTAGGGAAAAGCATGGTCGATCATAAGCTGGCCTCGGCGCTACACCTGAACATCACTGAGACAGAAAAATACTTTACCGTCCCCACGCCCTTTAATACGTTGCTGTGGCGCGTCGTTGTGATGAATGCCGAAGGATATCAGGAGGGTTTTTACTCCCTGCGTAAGCCTAATCAAGAGATTAATTTTCGACAAGTAGATATCGACCCAGAAGCGAAAGCTCTGGCATCTGCATACGTGAGTTATAAAAAACTCCAATGGTTTGCACACGATTTTCTCAAAACAGAGATCATCGAAGATCATCTGGTAATCAGCGACTTGCGTATGGGATCGGAGCCGGATTATGTTTTTCGTTTCGCAATTGGTGATAAGACTTCTGGCACATGGTTGCCGATCACACCTTTAAAAAAAGGAACACGTTACGACCGAGAACGACTAAAAGAAATATTCGAAATACTTTAACTCTGATCTCTATGCATTAACTAGCCCCCACCAGCCGGATGTTTATTTTTATGCGCACCATCGCAAAACGGTTTCATCTGTGAATAGCCACATCGACACAGCTTCACTTGATCCCCCTCCCAAATCGCTAGGTTTTCATCGCCGATAGATACTGATCCAGTTATATAAAAAGGTCCGCCCGCTATCGCCTTCACAAGAACGGCTCCATCTAACGGAGCAATATTCTCATTCCTGATTTTATATTCCACGTTGAGGTGATCATCTGTTGTAAACAGAAACGAAATATGAGATCGATCACAAAATGGAATACTGCTCGTCTTGCCACAGCGGCATAAGCTCAATGGGATGCATCCCAACTTGCGAGACACATCCTGCTCGTCACGATAGGTGAATCGTCCGTTAAAAGATAAAGGACCATCTCTAATGACTTTAATTTTCAACATGACTGATGAAGGTATAACTAGTGCGCAGTCCAGCCACCATCGATAGAGTACGCAGACCCTGTAATCGATGAGGCTTGATCGGATGCAAGAAAAAGCGCCAAAGCGGCGACTTGATCTATTTGCACAAATTTTCGAGTAGGCTGCCGTTCTAGTATTAAACTTCGAACCACCTCGTCTTCGGACATCGACTTGGCTCGCGACAACGCCTCAACTTGCGCCTTAACAAGAGGTGTTTCTACCCAACCTGGGCAAATAGCATTGCAAGTCAATCCGAACTCCGCCACTTCAAGAGCCACCGTCTTAGTAAGGCCTACCAATCCATGTTTGGCCGCCACATAAGCCGACTTGTTTGGTGACGCGATCAAGCCATGGGCTGACGCAATATTAATAATCCGACCAAATCCCTGATTGCGCATGCCTGGAAGAATCAATCTCGTCATGTGAAAGGCCGACGATAAATTAACGGCTAACACCAAATCCCATTTATCAGTTGGGAAATCTTCAACAGATGAAACGTGCTGAACTCCAGCATTGTTAACCAATACGTCGATGGTACCCAATGCCTCTTTCGCATCATGCACATAGCGCTCAATCTCATTCGGCTTAGACATATCAGCATTCGAATAATACACTCGGGCACCAGAGTTTTCCTTCAGATCGCTTTCGATCGTTTGGATATCGTCTTGGCTGCCAAATCCGTTAAGACCAATGTCATATCCGTTCGATGCAAATGTCCTCGCAATTCCTAGACCAATACCTGAAGTAGAACCGGTAACAACCACGACCTTTCGTCTATTCATACCTTGTCTCATTCAAAATATCTCCAACAAATTGAACAATTGCCTCTAAAGTAGCCGTAGGTTGGGCTGCATGCGGCGAATGCCCACAATCTTCTAAAATTACTCGCTGAGTCGGTGCCGGTGATAACTTCTCAATGACTTCAATTTGAGCCAACGTACCATAAGGGTCATTATCACTTTGAATAAGTAACGATTCACAATTTATACGCTCTACGTATGTTTCGATATTCCAACTTTTAAATTGAGGCGATAACCAAATATCATTCCACCCCCAAAAGGCCGATTCAACATTATCGTGATAGCGACCTAATTTCTGTGGCAACTCCGTTTTTTCGAAAGCCAATCGAGCCTGCTGAATACTCTGCACCGTCAACTCTTCTACAAACACGTGAGGAGCCATTAACACCAAACCGTTAACGTCATGTCCACCGCCATTATGAATAAGCGCAATGGAAGCTCCATCGCTGTGCCCAACCAATATGGGCGACACGACTCCAATATGTTTTAAAAAATTAGGCAAAACATTCAAGGCTTCATCATGCATATATTCCACTGACCGTTTTTCGGAGAGAGCCGTGGATCTACCATACCCATATCTCGAATATATGAAAACACGACATCCCGTTGCTTTAGCAAGGTCCTCAGGGAAGCTCTTCCATAAGTCAATAGAACCAAGACCTTCATGCAACATAACAAGTGCGTCTGTTGTCAAAGTCGCATCATCAGGCTCGATACATCTATACTCCAATCTCTTATCATCGATATCAAATACACTATCCGTAATTCTCATGACTGCAGTTCTTTCAAAAAAATTTACCGACTGATTGGGAACCTTAAATTCCCAACCAACTTTTAAGTTCTTTGGGTTGCTCAATTAGTTTCGACGGAGAGTCGTCAAACACAACGCCACCTTTAACCATTACGACACTTCGATTCGATATTTTTGAGAGCGCGTTAAAATTCTTGTCGACAATTACAGTTGAGATGCCAGACCTTTTAACGATGCCGATTATGCTCCAGATATCCTTGGCAATTAGCGGCGCGAGCCCCTCTGTCGCCTCATCCAATATCAATAAATCAGGGTTGGTTAGTAATGCTCTACCGATACTTAACATCTGTTGCTCCCCCCCGGAGAGCTGCTGTCCACCATGAGTCAAACGCTCTTTAAGTCGCGGAAAACTATCAAGCACTCGATCGTAGGTCCACTCCATTCGGCCCTCAAACCCCGGTCGCGCAGCTAGCAGCAAGTTCTCTTTAACAGACAAGTTTTTGAAAATACCACGCCCTTCTGGAACATACGCTAAGCCCCTGCGAGCGAGTACGTGAGTAGCTAAGGATCTAATATCCTGCCCTCGAAACCGAATAGAGCCAGAAGTGGCCGGCACCAAACCCATAAGACATTTAATGAGTGTCGTTTTGCCCATTCCATTGCGACCCATCAACGCTACTGTTTCACCACGTTTAATATCCAAGCTCACACCATGGAGTACATGACTCAATCCGTAATGAGAGTGCAGATCTGTGACATTTACTAACGTATCAGTCACTAAAATCCCCTCCTAGATAAGCGGCTTGAACCCGGGCACTAGAACGAATATGTTGAGGTAACCCAGCGTCAATCACTTGGCCATTTAACATCACTGTCAGCGTGTCCGCTAAGGCGAATACCGCATCCATATCATGCTCAACCAATATAACCGCAAATTCGGATCGAATACTTCGAAGCAATTCCACAATCCTTAAGGACTCTTCCGCCCCCATCCCCGCTAAAGGCTCATCCAGAAGTAACACCTTTGGGTTTGTTGCAAGGGCTAAGGCAATTTCAACCTGCCGCTGTTCTCCATGAGACAACTGACTGACTTTTTTGTGCGCAACTGATTCAAGCCCTACTCGCTCCAAGACACGCTTAGTGCCAACCTCAACTCCGGGATACGCGCTGACGGCTCCCAAAAACCGCATAGAAATTTCAAAGCGAGACTGGACGGCAATATTACAATTCTCAACGACGGTCAGACTAGGATAAATATTACTGCGCTGATAACTCCGACCCACCCCTAGCAGACTCATCTGGGACGATCCAGAGCCAGTAACATCGAGCCCATCAATTAATATTTTTCCACTTGTTGGTTTCAAGTCACCCGACAACAAATTTATTAATGTACTTTTACCTGCTCCATTAGGGCCGATCACAGCGTGAATCACTCCGGGCTCGCAAGAAAGTGAGACATCCGAAACTGCCGACAAACCGGCAAAGCGTTTTGTCAAACCTATAGCCTCAATCACTGATCTCATGTTTCAGGTCTCTTTTTTGGAAAATTCAATCCAGCTAAGCCATTTGGAAAAAATAACGCAACCAAAACCACCACAATTCCGGTTAATAGTTGCCAATGCTTGGTTGCGACCTGAAAGATTTCCTCAACAAGCATAAGCGTCGTTGTGCCGAGCACAGGTCCTAATATAGAACCTTTACCGCCAAGAATAACCATCATAAGAGCGTGCCCTGATGCATGCCACCCAACCATTTCCGGGTTAACAACACCAAACTGAACCGCAGCTAAAAATCCACTGATAGCCGCAATCATGCTCGCAATGACAAAACACACCAGCTTGAATTTATAAGTGTGATATCCGAGAGCTTTGGTTCTATGTTCATTAACACGAATTCCAGAGATAACACGGCCAAACGGTGAATTCATAATTCTCTTGATCAACATTAAAACCAAACATACAAGTATTAACGCGAGATAATAAAAGTGGCTTACATTAGATAGATCGAGTTGCCACCAACCAAATAGATTAAACCCCGGTCGGTCGTGGATATAGATGCCATCAGAACCGCCTGCAAAAGCTGTGTCGTGTAAGAAATAAAATAACATTTCACCAAGAGCTAACGTAGACATGATGAAAAATATACCTTTTGTGCGCAACACCAAAGCCCCAAATACGGCGCCCAGAGCTCCCACACACAGCACACTGGACAGCAGCGCTACAAATAAATTCATTGACGTCCCGATGGGGCTCAAAAGAGCAATAACGTAGCCCGAAGAACCAAAAAATGCCGCGTGTCCTAAGCTCACCAATCCAGTGAAGCCAACCAACAAATTAAGACTACTCACAAATATAATCATGATCAAAATCTTCGAGGCGAATTGAATGTAAAAACGTTCGCCAAAGACGGGGAGCAGGATTAGCATCATGAGAATTGCAATCAAAAGAGCATTTTTAAATATAGTGTTCAATCAACGCTCCCTGCCGAATAGCCCTTGAGGGCGTAACATCAGTATCAACGCCATCAGTGCAAAAATACTCATTCCCGACATCTCTGGAAAAATGTTTACTCCAAAAATATCCAAATGAATTACTTTTCCAAAGGTGTCTATCAACCCGACCAGTAAGGCCGCGATCATTGCCCCCTTGATCGAGCCTAAACCACCAATAACGACGACCACAAAACTAACAATCAGTACTTGGCTACCCATGCCTGGAAATACTGACGAAATGGGAGCGGATATCATCCCTGAAAAGCGGCTAGTGAGACGCCTAGCGCAAATATAAATCGGTAGACCAATCCGATATTTATACCTAAAGATTTCGTCATTTCTCGATCAGATTCGCCGGCACGAATCATCATGCCCAGCCGAGTATGTTGTATGCCCAAAAACATCAGTATCGCGATAACGATACAAACACCGGACAACCAAAGACGATAGATCGGGTAGGCTAAGTTTTCCGTTAATTGTATTGAGCCATTCAAGAGTTCCGGAATAGGAACGCTATGCACATCATCTCCCCAGATCATGCTTCTCAACTCAGAAAAAATAAGTATTAACCCATATGTAACTAGTACTTGCTGGAGATGGTCTCGGTCATACAAAAACCTTATAAACAACCACTCCAAAACCAACCCGAGTAGCAATGCGACTGTGACACCAACAATGAGCCCAATCCAAAAACTTCCAACCCACCCCATTAATGACCAGGCTAAGTAAGCCCCAATCATATAAAAACTACCATGAGCAATATTGATTACACCCATGATGCCAAATATCAACGTCAAACCACTGGCCACCAAAAATAAAAGTAGGCCATATTGAATGCCATTCATGGCTTGTATCAGAACTGTAGCCGCATCCATTCGAATTCCTAACTCAAAACACTTGAGAGATCTTCAAGCATATCGTCAACGGATCCTGACTCAAGCAAATGTTTCGTAGTTATCAATTTATCATCAGGCCGACGCATTGCGCTAAGCGCCGCTCGCGGTAATACTTGGACTGACCCGACCGAAAGCATACTCATGCGTGACGCCGCAGCAGATAATGCAGCAAAAATCCCACCTCCCGAAGAACCTATTACCAAAACATGAACATTAACCCCACTCAAATGTTTTAGTCTCACGCCCAGGGCCAATGTCGCAAGGTACTCTGACAAGAGTAACGTTTCATCGCTCAGGCTGGGGGAATGACTGGGGCAATCGATAAAAATATTAATGTTCGAGATTGAATTGGGCAAAGCATCAATCGCTTTTACTAAATCATAAATACTCTCAGCATCCGCAAAAAAATCCGTCACTAATGCGTAAGTGGCTGTTGCAGAGCCAACCTGAGTATCCAGCGTGAATAATGAAGCTCTCCCAGACCAGGAATTCCCGTAACCGAACTTACTCTTGTCGATTGACGGATGAATAGACGCTTTAGCGGTAAACCGATCAGAAGGTATCACTCCATTTTCCGCAAATCTACGTTCCAGATTGAGTAGAGATTGCTTGATAGAGGACCCTAGATTTTCAGAGGACGATAACAAATGCTTGATACCTCCTCGGTAACCCTCTACGTTGTCTTCAACCAATTGAAATCGATCCGATGTGGCAGCACGACTCTTACCACATAAAACCAACCTAACCCGATCAGTCGTTACATCATCCCCTTCGACATATTGATTCAAGGCTTGGATCAGTCTGGGCCCAGACATCGAAATTTGCGACTGCGCATTCACCAACACAACGTCACTAATCGCCGCAAGCATGCTGCCGCCTCCGTAGCATTGCTGCGTCACTAAGGATAAAACTTGCAAACCTCTCACTTTTGCGTCCAGCAATTCTCTAAAGACGAACCGAAAAGCTCCCAGGCTATTAGCACCTTCGGGAACTCGAACGCCTCCAGTATTGAGCATCATAATCAGCGGCAAGGTCATTTGTTCGGCTGTAGTTATAGCAACGTGCAGCTGACTCGCTTCCGACGGACCAATGGATCCTCCGGCACGATTAAAATCAAACGCAACAATCACGGCAGACTTTGCGTCAAGCGTCCCGCGAACAACATGCAAGTCCCCCACCGAATCGCATTCGAGGTCAATGCACTGGTCAAAGAGTGCATCTATCTGATGAGCTAAATCAAGTTGAGAAAAAACCATACATTCACGCCAAGACCAAACATACTAGGAAATGAGATACGACCAGCAGCCTTACTACCCATTGAAATGACATCCGAGACAAACCTTATTGGTTCGCTTCTAGTTTTGATAATAAGTGCTATCTAAAATTTAAAGGCTACATCCGACACCTGGGTCCTCTAAACTTTCCCATGCAGTACCAATCACGGTATTGATACCGTTTTCCACTCTCAAAGTATAAAAATTTTGTATGGGGTTGTGATACTTGGACATCCTCCAAAGCCCACGTGGGCTGTCGATTTCCGCATCCTCCATGGCTTTAATCGCCTGAGTCTTTTGAGACAAGTCACCGGAAGTTTCCTCGAGCGCCTTGATCAACAAAAGGCCAGCGTCATAGCCCTGTACCGCATAAACGTCAGCCTCTTCATTGTATGCTGCTCGGTAAGCCTCTCGGAACTCGAGATTCTTAACATTTTGAAGTCCGTCAGCATAGTGGAGCGTTGTTGTAATACCCTCCGCAGCCTCACCCTGAGCCTCAAGCACGCCCTCAGTCAGAAAACCGGATCCGTAAAGCGGAATTGAAGACTTGAGTCCTGCTGCTGCGTAATCCTTAACAAACTTTACCGCTCCGCCTCCAGCAAAAAAACAAGCTACTGCATCAGGTTTTAGAGAAGCTATTTCGGTAAGAATCGCCTGGAATTCAACGTTAGGGAATGGTACGAATAATTCCTTAATGACTTCACCACCCGCAGCTTCAAATCCCTCTCGAAATGAACCTAATGCCTCTTCCCCTGCACCATACTTCCAAGTAACGAATACAGATTTTTTATGTCCATTCTCAACCATGACTTTACCCAACGGGTGAGTGGGTTGCCAATTAGAGAATGAGGTGCGAAATACATTAGGTGCACACATCGAACCCGTAGCTGCGTTCGCTCCAGCGTTAGGAATGATCACTAACGTCCCAGTTTCTTTTGCTACTTTGATCATTCCCATAGCTACGCCCGAATGCACGGTGCCAATGACTACATCGACGTTATCGCGCGTCATGATCTTATTCGCGTAATCAGTCGCCTTTGCAGGATTTGATTCATCATCAACAGTAAAAAAATCGATCGATTTTCCATAGGGTTTATCCCCCAACTCAGCTAGAGCCAATCTAAACCCATTCTCAATGGCCGTCCCAAGCTTCGCGTATGTCCCTGTATAAGGAAGCATGAATCCCACGCGGATGGCGTTATTGGTTTTGTTACACCCAGCTAGTGACAAAAAAGATAAGCCAGCTAAAGCCGAAGCTCCGGCCATAAATTCACGACGATTACTGATTGACATCTTTCCCCCTTTTAATTTTTATTGTGCTCACGTATTTTTTTGACGCAACCTAAACCGTTGGATTTTACCAGTCGCGGTCTTTGGTAACTCTTCCACGAACTCAATCCACCTCGGATACTTAAATGGGGCTAGCTTGGATTTAACATAGTCTTTCAATTCATCAACAAGTGATTGGTTGGCATCTGAACCACTGATCAACACAATGAACGCTCGCGGCTTGGTAAGCTTATCATCGTCTTCATCGCCGACTATAGCCGCTTCTAGCACAGCAGGGTGCGACATTAAAACCGCCTCGACCTCAAAGGGCGAAACGTACAAACCGCTCACTTTGAGCATATCGTCTGATCGTCCACTGTAAGTATAAAACCCTTGCTCATCACAACTATACTTGTCCCCCGCTCGGGTCCACTCACCACAAAAAGTATCTTTTGATTTCTGCCTTTGATTCCAATATAAATTTGCTGACGACGGCCCCTTAATTTGGAGCTCCCCAAGCTCCCCAATAGGGACATCTAAACCATCTTCGCCCACTAAGCGTATCTCATAACCTGGGACGGGTTTGCCAGTGGTCCCGTATCGTACGTCTCCTGGTCGATTGGATAAAAAGATGTGCAGCATTTCAGTTGATCCAATTCCATCTAATATTTCACTACCAAAATGAGACGTCCAGCGTTTCCCAATTTGTGGGGGGAGCGCCTCACCGGCCGAGGTCGCGACACGAACTGAAACTTCATCCCTGCTCGGCAAATCACCACTTGCTAACATTGCTCCGAATAACGTTGGCACCCCATAAAATATTGTAGGTTGGTGATCCTTAATTCTTTTAAACACGGAATCAGGCGTGGGCCTTTCTGACATTAAAACCGTTGTGGCCCCTACAGAGAGCGGGAATGTCAAACCATTCCCCAACCCATAAGCAAAGAATAATTTGGCAGCAGAAAATACAATATCGTCTTCCTTTATCCCCAAAATTGGTTTGGCGTAGAGCTCGGCCGTATAAGTTAAGCTCGAGTGGATGTGGACTGTCCCCTTAGGCGCACCAGTTGAGCCAGATGAATAAAGCCAAAAACAAACATCATCACATGACGTGCTCGCGGGCTCACAATCCTTGCTTGCTTGGCTTTGGAGACTTTGTAAGTGATGATATTCTGAGTTCGAGTCTCCTGAAACGATAATGTGTTCGAGATACTCAGACTCTGTAATCGCATGACCCAATTTTTCCAATAACGATGAACTCACAATCAGCGCCTTCGCCCGACTATCCTTCATCATGAATTCGTAATCGTCTGGAGTCAGCAGCGTATTGACTGCAATAGGTATGATTCCTGATTTTATGGCACCAAGAAATACTGATGGAAAATCGATGGTGTCAGAGTGCACAATCATCACTCGATCCTCTATCTTCAAACCTAGCTTTTGTAACGCGTTCGCTGAACGGTTTACACGTGCGCACAACTCTTCATATGTATAGCGTCCATCATCATCAATATAGGCAATTTTTGCCGCTCGACCCTCTACAATATTTCTCTCCAGTAAATCATGTGCCGCGTTGAACAGTCGCGGCATATTGATGGTCGGAGGGCTCGTTGAGCGATCGGCCGTATAAAACTTCAAATTGCTAATCTTGCTTTTTGGCACGCTAGTTCGCTTCACCGTGGATTGTTAATTGGATTATCTTTGCTCAATCAGCTGACATATCTCGGTCACACAACTCCAACCATCCTTCAGACCAATCAGCCGCCTCCTCCTCTGGCATTGTGCCAGAGCTGGCGTCATGCATCAGTATATCCCCGATACGCTCAGCCCCGCACTCTTGTAAAACCTCATCAAATCGTTTCCCACCGAAACAGAATGTTTCCGCATAGGTGCGGTCGCCTAGCGCAATTAACCCATAACGTATGTTTTTTAAATTGGGCTTTGAGCTTATAAGGTTCTCTATAAAGGCCCTAGCATTATCAGGTACATCACCTTGTCCATAAGTTGATGTACATATTAAATATATGCCGTCCGAACCAAAGATATCCGAGGTTAGTTTATCCATGTCCACGGTTTCGACTTGAATCCCCTCCCCATCAAATCTCAACTCTAACTCCTGCCCTACTAACTGAGCGTTACCGGTCATGGTACCAATCAGGATTGTGATCTGCTTTGTCATCTGTTGTATTCCAAGCTCATATAATAATATGCAATATATTGCATTTAATTTAACATTTATTGCCTTATTATACAGATACTGAAAAACGTAGTATCATTCATGCTAATTTATAACAATAAGAAATATAATTCCTGACGAAAGGAACTCGATAGCAGTAAGCGAGTCCATATTCGAACCGTTAACTTGAATAATTAAAGAATCAGGAAGGCTAAAGCTATGCTTGAAACAGTTCAGAATAATGGAATCGACCGTAAATCATCCGATACACGAAAAACTCGAGAATCAATAAACACTGAATTTTTAGAATTAGTAGGCTCAAGAATCAAAAAGATTCGAAAAGAAAAAAAATACACCCGAAAGCTATTGTCTGAACAGTCTGGTGTATCAGAACGATACCTAGCCCTACTTGAATCGGGCAAAGGGAATGTGTCCATTGCTCTGCTTCGTCAGGTAGCTCAGTCTCTGGATGTCGAGCCAGAGATCCTAGTATCAAATTCGACACCAATTAACGCCGAGTCTCGACTCTTGCTTGGATTATTAGCTGGCCTCGCGAGTAGCGACCGTCTCAGATTCAAAGATCAATTGCTGAGAGAGCTTCGTAATTCTCCGGCAAGTCGAAGTTACCGTATTGCATTAATCGGGCTGAGGGGGGCGGGGAAAACCACAGTAGGAGAACGGTTATCTATAATTTTGGATATTCCGTTTGTTGAGATTGATCGAGAGATTGAAAAACTAGTCGATGCCCCGCTCTCAGAAATTTTCATTACTTATGGGCAAGAAGGCTATCGAAATTTAGAAAAGACGTGTCTTGAAAATGCGCTTAGCAACGGGGGTAATTGCATAATTTCTACTGGCGGCAGCATTGTTCAAGAACAGTCTGCCTATGACTTACTCTTATCGACATGTTATACCGTGTGGCTTAAAGCCTCTCCCAAGGAACACATGGATCGAGTGGTAGCGCAAGGCGACTTGCGACCAATCGCTGGAAACAGTAAAGCGATGGAGCAACTTAAAGAGATCCTTATAAAACGACAATCAAGCTATGAAAAAGCAGATATAACAGTAGCCACTGACGGGAAAGATCCACACATCATTGCAAGTCAGATCTTAGCGGATCGAACTCTTCGTAAACTAATACAACATACAAACTGATCAAATCTCCTAATGATGACGAAACCTTCACCTCAAGAAATAGAAGCGAGCCAAGCCCAAATGGTCCAGTTCGATACCCGTCCAGATCTTTATAAACACTGGACCCTGTCCGTAAGCGACAGCACGGCAACACTGCGTATGGACGTAAATGAAGATGCTGGACTAAAGCCCGGCTACAAACTGAAGCTCAACTCATACGACCTAGGTGTTGACATTGAACTCTATGATGCAATCAATAGAATAAGATTTGAGCACCCAAAGGTCACATGTGTTGTGATCACATCCGCGAAAGAAAGAATGTTTTGTTCTGGTGCGAACATTTATATGCTCGGACAGTCAACGCACCCTTGGAAAGTTAACTTTTGTAAGTTCACCAATGAAACCCGAAACGGCATCGAAGACTCAAGCCGGCATGATGGCTTAAAGTTTCTTGCCTCCATCAACGGCACGGTTGCCGGGGGAGGCTATGAACTCGCACTCGCTTGCGACAAACTCCTTATGATCGATGACCGATCCTCCAGCGTGAGCCTCCCTGAGGTGCCTCTACTAGGCGTCCTCCCAGGGACCGGTGGGCTGACGCGAGTTATCGACAAAAGAAAAGTTCGAAGAGATTTAGCCGACGTGTTCTGCTCCACAACTGAAGGAGTCAAAGCAGACCGCGCACAGGCCTGGGGGCTTGTAGACGAAATTGCGAAACCAAATGACTTTAGCTCAATTGAAAAAAAAATCGTCAAGGAATTATCTTCAGAAAGCACACGACCCCACGATGCAACCGGCGTGAATCTAACCCAATTAAAGCGAACCATAGATAGCGCGGGGATACATTATTCAAACGTAGACATCACTATCGATCGCACATCTCGGACCGCAACAATCACTATCAACGCACCACCACCGATAACAGACGAGAGTCTGGAATTCATTCACCAGCAAGGATGCGATTGGTGGCCATTAACATTCGCTCGAGAGCTTGATGACGCGATTTTACTGCTTCGAACCAATGAACTTGAGATCGGCACCTGGATTTTTAGAACAGTTGGAAATTGTAGTGACGTCCTCAAAATGGATGAAATCATAGTAGCGCATCAAGAAGATTGGCTTGTTAAGGAAACAATCGGATTTTTGCGCAGAACTTTAGCGCGCTTGGATGTTTCATCAAGAACGATGTTCACACTCATCGATGAAGGCTCATGCTTTGCGGGAACCCTTTTTGAAATTGCTCTCGCTTCAGACAGAATTTTTATGCTTTCAGAAACAGATAATGGAGAGAACCCTACCATCGCTCTGTCCAGATTAAATTTTGGCAGCCTCCCAATGATCAATCATCTATCTAGATTGCAAAACCGATTTTATGGTCATGAGCATCCACTTCAAGAACTGCCATCGCTTGAAGGTAAATTGTTAGGGGCGGAAGAGGCGCTTGAAATAGGCCTCGTAACATATGCTCCTGATGATATAGATTGGGATGATGAGCTACGCATCGCGATAGAAGAACGCAACAGCTTATCCCCAGACGCACTAACAGGGATGGAGGCGAATCTCAGATTTTCTGGGCCTGAAACAATGGAAACCCGCATCTTTGCCAGATTATCCGCTTGGCAAAATTGGATCTTTATACGACCCAATGCAGTGGGAGACCACGGAGCCTTGAAGTTATTCGGTAGCGGAAAAAAACCGGACTTCAACTGGCAACGAATTTAAGGATTAAGGCACAACCACTTCAAAAGAAAACCAACAGGAAAATTAATCATGGACATTAACTACAGTGAAAAAATTCCAAATAACGTCAATCTTGCAACGGACAGAAAACTACAAAGAGCGCTAGAGCACTGGCAGCCACACTTCCTTAATTGGTGGAGCGAACAAGGGCCGAAGGATTTTCAGTCGAACGATGTTTATTTACGAACAGCCGTAGGCGTTGACGCAAAAGGATGGGCGAGCTACGGACACGTCAAAATGCCTGATTATCGCTGGGGAATATTTCTTGCAGACCAAATCCCTGATAGAAAAATTGGCTTCGGCGACCACTTGGGCGAGCCTGTTTGGCAACAAGTTCCCGGCGAATTACGGTCTCAATTTCGCCGAATTATTGTCACTCAAGGAGACACCGAACCAGCTTCAGTAGAGCAACAAAGATTACTGGGGCTTACCTGCCCCTCACTGTATGACCTAAGAAACCTATTCCAGGTCAACGTTGAAGAGGGTCGCCATTTATGGGCAATGGTTTATCTTCTTCATTGCTACTTTGGTCGAGACGGGAGAGAAGAGGCTGAAGAACTTCTCGCAAGACACTCTGGAGATAGTGACAACCCTCGGATTTTAGGAACATTCAACGAACCAATTAATGATTGGTTATCCTTTTTTATGTTTACCTATTTCACCGATCGAGATGGCAAGTTCCAACTTAAAAGCCTCAGCGAATCAGCCTTTGACCCTCTTGCGAGAACTTGCCGGTTCATGCTTACTGAAGAAGCCCATCACATGTTCGTTGGTGAAACTGGAATAGGCCGCGTCATCAGACGCACACTTGAGGTAATGAATGAAATTGGGACAGACGATCCGGGCGCCATTCGTGAACAAGGTGCCGTTGACCTCGTCACGATCCAAAAATATTTAAACTTTTGGTTTACCTCGTCACTCGATCTTTTTGGCTCTGAGATATCTTCTAATGCGGCGACTTCTTTTGCAAATGGGATTAAAGGTCGACCTGATGAAACTCGATTCGAAGATCACCTGTGTCTCGATTCAAGCTACGACATCGATACACCTGATGGCATAGAGATAGTCGGCCTTAGAAATGCAATGAATGAGGTGACCCGTGTAGCGTACGTCAAAGATTGTGAGATCGGCATTAAACGTTGGAACATGATGATTAAACGAGCCAAGTTTGACATAACGTTGTCGCTGCCCAGCACGCGATTCCACAGAACAATTGGAAGCTGGGCGAATCAAACAACAGACCCACTCGGACAGGTAATCACTAAAACAGAATACGACAAGGGAATTCCAACCTGGTTGCCGACTGAAGAGGACCGAGGATTTATTAGAAGCTTAATGCAACGCGTCACTGAACCCGGGAAGATGGCCAGCTGGATAGCGCCTCCCGATCGCGGGATTAATAACAATCCAGTTGACTATGAATATGTTCGTCTGAAGTAAAAAAAGGAAGCTTACGCTTCCTTTTTTTACTTCCACATCTAATAGACTCATGCTACTTCATCACCACCCCTAGGTTCCATCCCTAATACGTGGCGTTGTTCTAACAATTAACGAATACGCGACAGGAATAATAAACAACGTCAACAACGTTCCAATCGAAACACCCCCAACAATCACCCAACCAATCGCTCTTCTGGCTTCAGAACCAGCACCAGAAGATAGCGCTAGTGGCAAAGATCCCAACACCGTTGCCAATGCCGTCATCAGAATGGGGCGCAACCTCAAAGTAGAGGCTTCTAATACTGCCTCTACTTTTTCCTGTCCCGCTCTGCGCAGTTGATTTGCAAACTCCACAATGAGAATTCCATTCTTAGTAATCAAGCCAACTAACATGACCAAGCCTATGCGACTGTAAATATTAAGCGTACCTCCATCTCCGAATTTGGCATTAAGCCACATCGCAAAAAGCGCACCAAGGAATCCTAAAGGTACCGTCAACATAATGACGAGCGGCCCAACGAAGCTCTCAAACTGAGCAGCAAGGACGAGATAAATAAAGATGAGAGCAAGCACCAAAGTAACCTTCATTTCGTCCCCACTTTCCCTGTACTCTCTTGACGCCCCATTTAGATCAGTAGTTACATTCTGAGGTAACTCTTGAGCCACAGTAGAATCAATGAAATCCAGCACCTGTCCCAAACTAGCTTCAGGACCTACGTTTCCGTTAATAACCGCAGCACGGAATCGATTAAAATGATTCAGTTCTTTTGGTGTAACCGTCTCCTCAAGAGTCACAAGGTTTGATAACTGCACTAGCTGCCCACTCCTCGCCCTAACATAAATAGAGGTTAGATCCGTTGGTTGGCGTCGCTTTGAATCTTCCATTTGCAAAACAACATCATACTGTTTCCCTTCTCGCTTATATCTAGTAACGTCACGCCCTCCCAATAGCGTCTCTACCGTCCTACCAATTGTTGCCATTGATATACCCATCGAAGCGGCCTTATCTCGATCAATGTTGACTCTGAGCTGAGGTTTGTTGAGCTTGAGGTCGGTATCAAGTCCGGTAATGCCAGGATACGTACTCAGTTTTGCCATCACTTTATTTACGTGATCTTGCAACTCCTCATATGAACTTCCATAAATCACATATTCGATCTCCTTCGACAAGAAGCTTTGCCCTAAGGAGAGTGGGTTCATGGCAAAAGAAAGCACACCGGGAATGCCACCATACAACTTAGGTGTAATTTGTTTAGTGATATCGAGTTGGTTTCGCTTCCGCGTGTCCCAGTGTTCAAGTATGGCGAACCCAATAGCAAAATTAACTGGATTAGGTCGTTCTAAGCCTGGGGCCACGACCTCAAAGAGCGTGTCTATTTCAGGAACCTCTTGGCCTAAGATACCTGCAACTTGCTTCATATACCTGTCGGTGTACTGCATTGTGGACCCTTCCGGGGCAATCGCAAATGCCATAAATACACCCCGATCCTCTAGGGGAGATAACTCTGGTTTCAACTGCATGAATAAACCAACCATCGCAAACATTGCGATGACAAAAGCACCGACCACAACATACCATCCTCTAAGGATGACTCTTAAGATAGCTCCATAGCCATTATTAATTTTTTCAAAAACCAATTCACTCATTTTGTAGGCGGGGCCGTGATTCTCTTGCCGCTTCAACAAAAGCGAGCACATCATAGGTGTTAAAGTTAAGGCAACAAAACCACTCACCAATACTGCCGACACTACAGTTAGCGCAAATTCAACAAATAATTGGCCTACTCGACCTGTAATAAATACGAGGGGTGTAAATACCGCAACTAATGTGATGGTCATTGCAACAACGGCAAACCCGATTTCTTTTGCCCCCTTCATCGCGGCCTCAAATCGATTCATTCCGGCTTCAATATGACGGTGAATATTTTCCAGCATAACAATTGCATCATCAACAACTAGACCAACCGAAAGTACGATTCCCAAAAGTGTCAAAACGTTGATTGAGAAACCTAGTACGTAGAGGAAAAAGAATGAACCAATGAGCGAAATCGGTATCGTGACAATAGGGATCAACGTCGCACGAACACTGCGCAAAAAGACAAAAATCACAAGAACAACCAAGATCAATGCTTCGATAAGCACCTTATAAACCGACTCAATAGCTGCAGATATAAACTCAGACGTATCGAACGCCACCTTCATCGACATCCCTTCAGGCAGTCCAGCAATAAGCTGAGGAAGAACATCTCTGACAGCTTGGGCAAGCGCTAGGGTATTCCCCGTAGACTGTTTTACAATCCCCAAGCCGAGGGCCTCCTCACCTGAAACCCTAACAACTTTTCGATTCTCATAAGGTGCGGGGGTGGCATGTCCCACATCTCTAATTCGTATTGGATATCCAGAGACTTCTCGAATGATCATATTATTGAATTCTTCGGGACTCTTAAGGTCAGTTTCAGTCATGACCGTCAGTTCTCTATCGTTGCTCTCAATCCGCCCACCCGGAGAGTCCAAATTTTGCTGTCTTAGCGCGACTTCCACATCTTGAATCGTCAATCCTCGAGCGGCCAGTTTGTCTCTGTCGATCCACACCCTCATCGCATAACGACGTTCGCCACCAATAATCACCGTGGCAACGCCAGGAAGAGTTTTCAAAGGGTCAGTCAAATATCGATCAGCGTAGTCGGTCAACTCCATTGGGCTGTGACGATCGCTTTTCAACGCCAGCCACATAACAGGCCACGCATCCGCTTCAATTTTAGACACCACGGGATCGTCGGCAGTTTCTGGCAACAAGGTTTGAATACGGGAAACCCTGTCTCGAACGTCATTCGCAGCAGCCTCGACATCTCGATCAGTTAAAAACGTAACCGTAATCTCGCTGACTTCCTCTTTACTCTTGGATTTAATGGTGTTGATGCCTTCAATCCCGGACAGGACATCCTCGATCGGCGTGGTGATAACGCTCTCCACAACCTGTGCGGTCGCACCCTTATAAATAGTTCTAACCGAGACGACCGGCGGATCTATTTTTGGATATTCTCGAACTGATAAGCGATCGAACGATATGGCGCCCAAAAGCACGATTAACAAACTTAATACTGTTGCCAGTACCGGTCTGCGTATAGAAATCTCAGAAAGGATCATAAGTCTCTTAAGCTAAAAAAAATCTTTATGCTACGAATGGCGTTCTTATTATCACTGCGCACCACCCAATACCGTCACTGGCGCACCATCTCTAATTTTCATCTGCCCTTCAGTTACAACAAGGTCACCAGGGCTCAACCCTTTGAGAATCTCAACATACCCTGGGGTTCTCTGTCCGAGTTCGACCTTCGTGAGTTCCACTTTTCCATCTATAACCTTGTATACAAAATTCTCAGTCCCTTGCGGCCAAAGTGCTTTTTCGGGCACTGATAATGCATTTTTCTTTTTGGCCATAATCAGAGATACCCTAGCGAACATGCCGGAACGTAATTTGCCCGCCTTGTTACCCAATTTTGCACGCACGAGCGCCGTTCTCGTCTCTCTGTCCATACCAGCTTCAATTGCATACACTTTCCCCTCAAAAACAGTATTAGGGAAAGCATCCACGACTACGGATATTGACTGACCAGAACGAACTTTAGCGAGATACACTTCAGGAACTCTAAAATCTACTTTTACCGAGCTAATATCCTCCAATCGTACGATGTCATCACCTGCTTGCAAATAAGCTCCGAGACTAACTTTCCGCAGACCTATCACTCCAGAAAACGGAGCTGTAACTACTGTTTTTTGCAATCGCGCATCCGCCTCTTGAACCATTGCAGCCAATCGATCGACTGTCCCAGCCTGTAAATCTAGGGCTTCCTTGCTGATAAACTTTTGCTCATAGAGTTCTTTGGACCTCAAGAATCTTTGCTTCTCTGTTCGAAGCTCCGCGTTAATTGCCGCGAGTTGTGCCCGGTGCTCCCCGTCATCTAAGGCCACGAGCAACTGACCTTTTTGAACCTCCTGCCCCTCGTCAAAATTCAATTTTAAGAGGCGACCATTTATCTCGGTTCTAATCCGAACTGATTCGTTCGCAACCACAGTACCCACGGCGGTAATGTCATCTATGAGTTCACCAACGATTACAGGTATTGCCTGAACCGGTAACCCTTGAGGTTTAGCTGGAGCGGCTTGTTCAACTACCTCAGGTGCAATCTCAATCTCTCCAGCAGGCCGATTTAACCATGCAAACAAACCCAATACTGTGGCCAGAATCACTGCCCAAAATGCTAAGCGACTTTTATTTTCCAACAACTTGCCCCCCATACCTCTCAAAAGACTATTAAACAAATCGTATAGCCTCTAATTATTCATTCCAACCAGAAAATTTTTCCGTTCTGAAACTCTATATTTCTGCTTATGACTTAACCTCTAATTGCGACTTTTCGATCTCATCTCGTACTTGAGCCATATCCAATTTCCCCATTCGTTCAAGCAACCCCTCAAGCGAATAAGCCGGAACAGCACCCGGCTTAGAGTAAAGGATAATTTGTTCCCGAATCACTACCAACGTAGGAATAGAACGAATCCCAAAAGACGAGGACAATGCCTGTTCCTCCTCAGAGTTCACTTTTGCAAAATATACCCCTGTATATTTCTCCGAAGCAGCCTCAAACACTGGGGCGAAGGTCTTGCATGGGGCGCACCAAGGCGCCCAAAAATCAATAATAACCATTTCATTTTCTTGAAGGGCTTGATCAAAAGTATCACCGGTCAAGTTAGCTACTGGCATGTTTCATGCATCCATAATATAAAAGTTATCCCCTTAGTCTAGCACTTTCCGAATTGTCGCAAGTAAGATTTAAACTTCTGGGCTTAATCTACGAAATCTACCAAAGTGATACAAAATGGTGGGGAGAACGAGAAGATTTAATAGCGTTGATGTAAAGAGCCCACCAACAATAATGGTGGCCATGGGCCCCTCAATTTCGCGACCAGGCTCTCCCGTGCCTAGCGCTAGGGGCAACAAACCAAGACCGGTCACTAAAGCCGTCATCAAAATAGAAGTTAGTCGCTCAGACGCCCCTCTTACGACAGTATCGAAATTCCAAGCAACTTTCTCAACTTCGACAAGATATTGATAGTGGGATACCAGCATTATGGAATTCCTGAGCGTAATACCAAACAACGTCACAAACCCAACCAAGGAGCCTAGAGATAGCCATCCCCCGGAGAATATAACTGCGATTACGCCGCCGACAAGTGCAAAAGGCAAATTTAAGAAGGTGATCGCCATGTTATGCAGTTGATTAAAGGCAATAAAAAGGAATATAAAAACCCCAATTCCGGCCAACAACGAATGAACCACTAAATCAGTCTTTGCTTGCCGCTCAGATTCAGCAGTCCCAGAAAAGACAATATAATTTCCGGGCGAGAGCACCACAGTGGACAAAACTTTCTCTTTCGCTCTGCGCTCAAAAGAGCCCAAATCTCGGCCAGAGAATTTTGCGGTGACAGTTTGTACTCGACGGCCATCCGAATGAAGTATTTTATATCGACCACCAACCAAACTGATATTGGCGACATCTGATAATCGAATGACAGAATCGCCAACTTTCTTGACAAATAAGTCAGATAACGAGCGTACGTCTTGCCTGAGGGCATCCTCAAGAATCACGACAATATCTACAACTCGATTTCCCCTCCTAACCTGTCCAACAACCTCACCGTCATAAGCCGCACTGACCACCCGCAGCACTTCGCCTGGAGTCAGGCCCAATGCCGACAAACGGGCATGCCGCAGCCTGATATCAAGCTGTGGCGTACCTGCAGGTGCCTGTATCTGAACATCTTCTGACCCATAGACTTGATTTAAGGTGGCAGCAACCTGACGCGCATCATGATCCAACCTATCGAGATTAGCACCATAAATCGTAGCCACGAAAGGGGCAGCAAACCCCGTGACTGTCTCTTCGATACGCTCTGTCAAAAATGTATTAACACCAAAACTTAACCCCGGGAAATGTCCTACTTTTTCTCCACCAAGCACCTCCCGTATTTCCAAAAGAACTCGCTCCTGCTCATCGCCATCTATAGCTCCAATTTCTATCTCAAACTCGCTATAGTGCGTTCCAAAGGTATCTGCACCATTTTTAGAGCGCCCCACCCACTGCGCCACAGATTCGACCCCGTCAATTCTTCCTAAAACCGCAGATACTCGATTACCAATTCTCAACGACTCTTGCTCTGATGTGCCGGGGACAGCAGTCATATGAGCAATATAGTGCCCCTCTTTCAAAGCAGGAATAAACTCACCAGAAAATAATGGGAAAACGCTGATGCCTGAAATAACGATAACGATAACCACCGTGAGGTTACGCACGAATTTCCCCTCAAACCAAATCAATAGCTTTTCATATCGAGGCCTAAGAAATGAGACTGCTGGAGAATCGCCTGCGGATAAACTGCGTCCGCCCAAAAGCAAATAACTCAATGCCGGGGTCAGCGTCACCGCTGTAACCAAAGATGCCAATATGGCAAATATATAAGCGAGACCAAGAGGCGCGAACAGTTTGCCCGCAATCCCTGATAGGGTTAACAGTGGGACAAACGCCAAAACAACAATGAAGGTGGCATAAACGACAGAACTTCTCACCTCTACTGAGGCTTCCAAAACCACATCGGATACTCTTTTTTTATTACCTGAAATTTGATTTAATCGCAGCCGTCGAAAGATATTCTCTGTATCAATAATGGCATCATCAACTACCTCTCCAAGTGCAATTGCCAAGCCACCAATCACCATTACATTGAGCGCCACATCGAGCGCGTCTAGAACAATCACTGCGGAGAGCAAAGATACTGGCATCGCTACCGCACATATAATTGCCGTACGCACGTTATAGAGGAACAAAAACAAAATGCTAATAACGAGAGCTGAACCGATCAGCACGTCACGCCGAACATTTTTAACCGCTGTTTCTATAAAGTTTGCTGGCCTAAAAAGATTCTCGTGAAGAGTAATCTCTTCTCTCTTAATCAATGGAGCAAGTTCTGATATGGCTCGCTCTAGGTCTTGCGTAACCGCGTACGTATTAGCGCCGAGCTGCCCTTGTATCATTAAAAAAACACCCGCCTGCGCATCAATGGACGCAGCACCAATAGATGGCGCAGGAGCAGCAATAACCTTGGTCAAATCTCTGAGATGAATATTGACTCCAGCACGCGACTCAACAATCAAATGTCCAAGATCATCTAAATCTCTCGGCTGTCCGTCCATTTGAATATTCAAATGTTGATTAGGCGTCTTAATAAACCCCGTACCCACCATACCTGTGGCAGATTGCGCAGCATCAATTAAGTGTTGAAATGAAACATCTGCTTGTTCTAATTTTTGAAGGTCAACCTGAATTTGCCACTGCTCGACATTGCCACCGAAAACATTAACCTCAGCAACCCCTGGCACGGCCAATAAATGAGGGCGTATGGTCCAATCCACTATAGTCCTCAAATCAGAAAGGGAGCGCTTATCTGAGGTCACACCAATGCCTAAAACCGTACTGGCAGAAGAGGTCAGAGGCGTCATGGTTGGCGCTTCCACCCCCCGAGGCATTTCGTTTGCTAGGCCGGCTATACGCTCCCCAACCACCTGTCTATTTAGATAGACATCGCTGCCGTCCTTAAAGACCACGGTCACAACCGACAATCCAGGTATCGACTGGGAGCGGATATTCTCCAGCTCCGGAATGCCCATTAAGGCATTTTCTATCGGTTGCGTTACCAACTTCTCAACCAATTCGGAGGAATACCCTTGAGCCTCTATTTGAAGGACGACTTGGCTTGGCGAAAACTCTGGAAAAACATCTAAGTTAGCATTAGAAATGGTATACAAGCCATAGCTAACAACGGTAATTGCAAGAGTGACAACTACCCCAGCATACTTAATCGAATTACGAACGATTCCGGCAATCATGAGGCGTCATCCACCACTATAGAAGTAGAGTCCTGCCACCCCCAAAGATGAGCCTCAGTCCTCATTCTCGTTACGTATTTGATATTTCAACTCCTCTGACAACAGAAGTTGCGCGCCCGATACAACGATCTGATCTCCTGGCACGAACGCATTAACCTCGAACCAGCCTAACCCCAAATCAACATCGGCTTCAATTTCGAATCGAGCAAAAACCCCGTCACTGAGCCGCTTGAAGACCCATGGTTTACCTGAATGCCATAAAACCGCCTCATCAGGGATAAAAACACCCGAGACCCCTTCTGAATTTTCAGATAATGAAACAATGACGCGAGTACCGGTTGGCATTTGCGCATCAGCCATAAAAAATTTATCCGCTGCCCCAGTACCCAATTGGGCGCTCGGGGCCTCCGAGACATAACGCGCAGATGTTTTTCGCGTTGGGAAGCCCACTGGAGCAATATCAACGGTGCTAATTCCGTTATCCGATAGAGAAATATTCCTTACGAATAACCGTATAAGACTCGATTGTTGAGTCACCAAACTTTTAAAATTTGGAGAATACTCATCAAGTAACCAGTCGCTAACTTCAGCACCCCAAGTCGCGTTCGCAGAATGCTTTAATGACGCTAAATTCCTACGCAAGTTAAGTCGATACGTTCTAACCGCATTGAGCTGATACTCACTTTCCATTAACTCACGTCGCGAAATATTTTGGCGATCTTCGAATAACAGACTAGCCCGCTTGTACGCGTCTGCCAAATGGGCCTCTTCGACAGCTTTAGCTCGATCCTCATTTGAAAGAGTAATCAAACGCTCTCTGAGTTCTAACAATCCAGTGATATCGAGAATCTCTCCGAACAGTTGATACTCAGCTTGATGAAGCATCACTGCCAGCTCTGTCACTTCAATACCGGATGCATCCTGATCCGTACGAGCTAGCCGGACTAGCGAAACGCCATCTTCGTAACCTGTGGCATCCCTAGTCTCTATCTCCTCTTCATAATCAGAATCGCTGAATAAGAAGTCGTCTCGATTAAATGTCACCAAGACAAATAACAGCAAGGCGATAAAAAGGGTGAGTCCACCAATGACCAAATTGTATTGACGCGTATTCAAGTCAATGCCTCTACTGTTTATTGATATCCATCGGGACCCGATACTTAAAAACTAATGGAGTTTGACACGAATCCTCAAGTTCAGCGACCGCAGAAAAATAGGTAAATTTATTGTCAACAAACCGTTCTGCTATTTGAAGGTAATTTAAACGCGCATCGTAGAGTTCGACTCGGCTGATATCTCCCGCACTAAACCCCGCCTCCTTGCCAGCAAACATATCGTGGGCTCGACGCAAATTTAAGCGACTCTGTCGGAAACTCTTTTCAGTTGACAGAACAGTCACGTGATTTTGATCAACCTCAGAAAGAATATTAATTTGCTTCTCTTTAACTTTCAGATGTTCCAGCGACCTTGAAGCCTCAGCCCGCAAAACGAATACATCAGCATGATTTGGCAAAACCAATCCCAATGCGAAATTCCATATATTGTCCCCCTGATCCCAAAAGTAACCCGGAACTATCGAAATCTGAGGGTACTGATTGATAAGCGACAGCTTCAATTCAACATCGGCAATACCGAAATCAACGAGAGATTTTTGTAAATCGATGCGATTGCGCAGCGCCGCACTCTTAAAATCCAAGGCGTCCATAGTGTAGGTCTGATCAAAATCAGGCATCTCGAGATCAAGTTTTTGGAAGTCAGCCGCAGACATGCCTATCAATCTGGCCATGAAGTAAATAATCTCCAGCCTTTCTATTTCAAGATTCAGTTCAAACTCACGAAATAGTCCCAGCTCAAACCGTCTTTTATCTAACGCCTCTCGGTCCGCAAAGCCATGAGAAAATCTAACCTCAATAAGCTCATCCAACTCTTCCGCTAACTTAATTTTCTGTACATAGAGTTTACGTTTAGCATCATTTACAGCCAAACGAAATAAATTATTGCGTAGGGACGAGTGCAGCAACCATATTTCTTGGCTGAGCTCGAGCGCTGCTCCATCTAAATAAAACAATGACTTTTGGGAAAAAGCCTCTCGCTTTTTTGTCGAAAAAAACGGCAAATCTACTGCAAACCCCACCCCCCAAGGCTCTTGGCCATTTACTTCTCGGCTATGGTATTCGGTAGCCACTTGGACTTTTTGCCGCATTCCTAGAGCAGACAACTGTGCTGAAATCTCAGATAACTTTCTATTTTTTCGAGCAACTTCAAGCCTCGGACTGTAGTAAAGTCCGGCATACATGAGCTCCTCAAGTCCCCATTTCTCGGGAGGCCAAGATCCGCCATAGCCCGACTCACTCACAAAACCCACCAAACTATTGAGGCTTGCACCCCTAGAATCAAAGTCTTGTGTTATTTGCTCTTTTTCGGGCGCATCGGCAACGTAGCTCTTCATGTGCCCACATCCAGCAAGAATTAGGTAAAAAATACCCAAACAGAAATATTGCGCGACATGACAATAACTGCGCATCCAGGCTCCGAGCATTTTGTGAATAAACTTGCTGTTTTAAGTTAATCGATGGCCGTTAAGCAACTCGTCGTTAATCGACGCGGGCTATATCGACATCGCTAAACTTGTGGATTAACTTTCTCGAGGCCAGACTGCAGCTTGTTGACGGCATTCAAATAAGCTTTGGCTGAAGCAACTACGATATCCGTGTCAGCTCCATGTCCGTTCACGATCTTACCGTTTTTGGCAAGCCTTACACTGACCTCGCCTTGAGAATCTGTCCCACTCGTAACGGCGTTAACAGAATAAAGCTGAAGATCCGCCCCACTGGTAACGATCGACTCGATCGCCTTGAATGTAGCGTCCACTTGACCACCACCAGAAGCATCGGCACTCTTTTCCTCACCGCCCTCTGACAAAAATATGGTTGCCTTTGGTGCCTCACCAGTCTCAAAACAGGCTTTTAACGAGAGTAGTTTAAAGCGCTCGTCATTCACACTTATCGCCTCGTCTGATGAGACAAGCATGATCAGATCTTCATCAAAAATCTCATGCTTCTTATCGGCCAATTCTTTAAAACGTGCAAATGTGGCATTCATACCTTCTTCGCCACTCACCTCGAGACCAAGCTCGATTAATCTTTGCTTGAATGCATTACGCCCAGAGTGTTTGCCGAGTACTAATTTATTCTTAGACCAGCCCACATCTTCCGCCTTCATGATTTCATAGGTTTCTCGATGCTTTAGCACACCATCCTGATGAATTCCAGCCTCGTGCGCAAATGCATTAGCACCCACAATTGCCTTATTCGGTTGCACCGGGAAGCCAGTTATTGCAGACACCAATTTAGAAGCTGGAACAATTTGAGTCGCATCAATCCTGGTGTCACATTGGAAAAAATCTTGCCTTGTCCGGACGGCCATAACGATTTCTTCTAAAGACGCATTGCCCGCTCTCTCGCCAAGCCCATTAATCGTGCACTCAATTTGACGCACTCCAGAAGCAATCGATGCTAACGAATTAGCAACAGCAACTCCAAGATCATTATGACAATGTACGGACCAGACAGCCTTGTCTGCATTAGGTATGCGGGTCATTAAGTTACGGACTAATTCTGCGAACTGATCCGGCATCGTATAACCAACGGTGTCAGGAATATTGATGGTCCGAGCACCCGCCTTAATAACAGCCTCGAGAATTCTACAAAGATAATCCGGCTCCGACCTTCCTGCATCTTCTGGAGAAAACTCCACGTCTTCACACAGTGATCGGGCTAACGTGACTGCTTTTACAGCCTGCTCCAATACTTGATCACCACTCATTCGTAACTTCCTCTCCATATGGATTGGTGAGGTCGCGATAAACGTGTGAATTCGGGCACTATTAGCGGGCTTTACAGCCTCAGCAGCGCGCCTGATATCTTTTTCTGAGGTTCTTGCTAAGCCACAAACCGTGCTATCTTGTATCGCTTCGGCTACCGCCTTTACTGATTCAAAATCACCATTACTGGCGGCTGGGAAACCTGCTTCGATCACGTCAACCCTCATCCGCTCGAGTTGCTTGGCAATGCGCAGCTTTTCCTCTCGAGTCATCGATGCACCAGGACTTTGTTCTCCATCCCGCATGGTTGTATCAAAAATTATCAAATGATCAGTCATAGAAATACCCCGGTTAGCAACCGCTCTTACTCTCTTACTTCAATCTAACAAATAATCAAAAGGACACATCAATATAGAATTATTCCATACACGTAGCAAGTCGTTCACTAGGTGGCGTGGTTTTGATGCCGCCCCTCATTACTCTTTTAAATCCATTTGAGCGCGTCGATTCTTAAAATAAACAACCACCCAAGCCACAAACCCTGATAGAAAATAAGATAGGAAGGTTAAAAACAGCAACTCAGGTAGGTTATCCGCTGAATTAATAACAAGAATAACAAAGAATGAAATCAGCACCACAACCGAGAAAGGCACTGCCTTACGGAGGTTGATTTCCTTTCCGCTGTAGTATTTTATGTTACTAACCATAGTGAAGCCGAGTGTTACGGCCAGAACCCAGGCGACCCACGGTAGCCCTTGAAAATCGTTCGCAGTAGTCGCCCATATAAAACCCGCGACCACTCCCGCTGCGGCCGGACTAGGTAAACCTTGAAAATACGACTTTTCAACGGTATCCATATTGGTGTTGAAACGCGCTAACCTGAGCGCCGCACATCCGACATATATGAACGCTGCTACCCAGGCGAGCTTACCGCCAATTGAGCGAAGTTCCGCCTCGTATAGAACCAGAGCAGGAGCCGCGCCAAAAGCAACCATATCTGCCAAAGAGTCAAACTGAGCCCCAAAAGCAGATTGAGTTTGAGTAAGGCGTGCGACCCGGCCATCTAGCCCATCAAAAATCATCGCCGCAAAAATACCAATTGCTGCCAATCCAAACTCATGATTCATGCCTTGCACAATGGCATAAAAACCGGAGAATAAACCGCAAATAGTAATGGCATTAGGTAGCCAAAAAAATCTTTGTCTACGGCTAGGGGAAGTGTCCTCGGCACTCAAAACTGTTTTATCTTCACTCTCCAACTGGATTCACTCCCTTACTGGTAGTTCAGCCACAACCGTCTCTCCACCCACGACCTTGTCCCCTAGGCTCACCATAACTTTAGTCGATTTGGGCAAATAAAGATCAACTCGTGAACCAAACCGAATAAAGCCAAAGCGCTCACCCTTGATCACTTCTGCTCCCTCATTGACGTAACAGAGAATACGCCTGGCGATCAAACCCGCGATCTGAACACACGTTACTTGATGCCCTTGTTTTGAAACTAACAAAAGCGCGTTACGCTCGTTACTCTCAGATGCCTTATCGAGATCGGCATTAAAAAATTTCCCCGGGAAGTAATGCTTCGCATTAACCACCCCTGCTATCGGCATACGATTTGAATGAACATTAAATACGTTCATAAAAATGCTGATCTTTAAACATTCTCGATTAGCGTAAGGATCAAAGGCCTCATCTACAAAAACAACACGTCCATCTGCAGGCGAACATGCTAGCCGGTCTCCCTCGGGAGCAACACGAGTGGGGTCTCGAAAAAACTGCAGGATGAAGATGAAAATAAGCCATAGAGGAATAGCCAGATACGCACTGTAAACAGTGCTTAATCCGGCCAGCACTCCAGCAAGAAGCAAGAAAGGCCATCCCTCTCTCGCGATTATAGGATGTTGATATTTGTGATTCACTTAAGCCTCAAAAAACCGTTGACCAACCGGTTCTGCCAACTCTCTTGAACCGAACCACTGTAATAAAGTAACCCATATCACCCTAGTTCTTAGACTTATCAACCAATCTATTTGCTTTGATCCATGGCATCATCGCGCGAAGCTTGCTACCCACCTCTTCAATTTGGTGCTCTCCAGAGATACGTCTGATCGAAGTAAGTTTTGTATTTCGCGTTTGATTCTCGAGCAAAAACTCTTGTGCATATACGCCCGTTTGAATCTCTTTGAGAATTCTGCGCATCTCGTTTTTACTCTCTTCATTAATAATTCTTGGACCACGCGTGATATCGCCGTACTCCGCATTGTTTGAGATCGAGTATCGCATGTTGGCGATGCCACCCTCATAAATCAAATCAACAATCAACTTCAACTCATGCAAACATTCAAAATACGCCATCTCTGGCGCATAACCAGCTTCAACTAAGACCTCAAAACCAGCTTGAATTAATGCGGTAGCTCCACCGCATAGAACAACTTGCTCACCAAAGAGGTCTGTCTCTGTTTCTTCCCTAAAATTAGTCTCAATGATTCCAGCCTTACCCCCACCAATAGCTGCGGCATAAGACAAAGATACGTCTTTTGCTTTTCCAGATGCATCTTGGTGAATGGCAATTAAGCAAGGCACGCCACCGCCCTGTGCGTAAGTAGAGCGCACTGTGTGTCCCGGCGCTTTTGGTGCAACCATAATGACATCCACATTCTTATCTGGGTTGACCTGCCCAAAATGCACATTAAATCCGTGCGCAAAGCCTACCGCGGCTCCCTTTTTGATATTGGGCTGCACGTCATTTTCAAAAACTTCAGCGATATTCTCATCAGGCAAAAGCAACATCACCACATCTGCCCCTTTGACCGCCGCACCCATCTCCTTGACAGTAAAACCTGCCTTTTTTGCTTTTGTCCAAGATCCGCCACCTTTTCGCACGCCCACAGTGACAGTAACGCCTGAATCCTTAAGGTTTAGCGCGTGCGCATGCCCCTGAGATCCATATCCAAGGATCGTTACCTTTTTACCCTTAATGAGCCGTAAATTTGCATCTTTGTCGTAAAAAACTTTCATAGCTACCTCGCAACAAATGTATTCAGTTATTATTAAGTCAGTTTATTTCAAACCTTTAAGATTCGATCACCACGCCCTATTCCTGATGCTCCAGTTCTAACCGTTTCAAGGATTGCCTCCCTATCTAGTGCATCGAAGAAAGCATCCAACTTAGCTCCAGTTCCGGTCAGTTCAATCGTATACGTTTTATCCGTAACATCTAAAATTCGCCCTCTAAATATGTCGGAAATGCGTTTAATTTCCTCTCGATCCTTCGCCACAGCACGCACTTTTACGAGCATTAACTCTCGCTCTATATGACTGCCTTCCGTGAGGTCAATGACCCTAACCACATCCACAAGTTTGTTTAACTGTTTCGTGATTTGCTCAAGCACTTCATTCGACCCTATGGTAACGATCGTCATCCGCGATAACGATGGGTCCTCTGTAGGAGCCACCGTTAAAGATTCAATATTATATCCCCGTGCCGAAAAGAGCCCTGCAACACGGGAAAGAGCTCCCGCCTCATTCTCTAAAAGCAATGAAAGAATATGCCTCATAGTAATTGCCTTATTAGACGAAAAATTTAATTGGGCGCATCATTCAAGAATCATTTCCGATAGCCCTTTTCCACCCGGGATCATCGGAAAAACATTTTCAGTCTGATCCGTAATGAAATCCATAAAGACCAAACGGTCTTTAAGCGCTAACGCCTCCTTGAGCGCTCCCTCTACATCTGATGGCTTATCGATACGCATACCGACATGACCATAAGCCTCCGCTAACTTAACGAAGTCTGGTAGCGCATCCATATACGATTCAGAATGACGGTTTCCATGGAAAAACTCCTGCCACTGACGCACCATCCCCAAGTAACGATTATTTAAGGTGATGATTTTGATCGGCAAACTGTATTGCTTCGCGGTAGAAAGCTCCTGTATACACATCTGTATGCTCGCCTCGCCTGTAATACAAGCGACAGTTGCATCCGGATAAGCAAACTGAACGCCCATCGCATACGGCAGACCAACCCCCATAGTGCCAAGACCTCCGGAGTTAATCCACCTTCTTGGCCGATCAAATTTGAAGTACTGTGCGGCCCACATTTGATGCTGTCCCACATCAGACGTGACGAATACGTCCTCATGTTTGGTGAGCTCATAAAATGTTTGAACGACCGCCTGAGGCTTAATCACCTCATCTGACAACGCAAACTTAGAGCTGTCTTTTTCTCGCCACACTGAAATTTGCTGCCACCATGCCTCGATATCAGGCTTGTGCGATTTTACTGACAGCTCGTCAATGTGCTGAAGCATCGCTTTCAGAACCTCTATCACATCGCCAACAATTGGAACATCAACTTTCACACGCTTAGAGATTGATGATGGATCCACATCAACATGAATAATCTTGCGCTCAACACTCATAAAATGAGTCGGGTTTCCGACAACTCGATCGTCAAAGCGCGCGCCAATTGCCAACAATACATCGCAATCTTGCATTGCCATGTTGGCCTCATAAGTGCCATGCATTCCCAACATGCCTAAAAATAATGGATCCGTTGCGGGAAATCCGCCAAGACCCATCAATGTATTCGTACACGGATAACCTAGCGTGCGAACTAACTGGGCAAGCAGCTCAGATGCGTTACCCATAATGATGCCGCCGCCTGAATAGATCATCGGTCGTTTAGCTGACAGCAACAATTCAACAGCTTTTTTTATCTGACCCGAATGACCTCGTGTCACCAGATTATAGGATCGCAAAGAAACAGACTCAGGATAAAAATAATTGGTTTTATCCAGAGTTATATCCTTAGGAATATCCACAACAACCGGACCGGGTCGACCCGTCGCCGCTAAATAAAAAGCTTTTTTTATAGCTGGCGCAATATCTGCCGCCCGCCTAACCAGGATATTATGTTTGACACATGGTCGGGTGATCCCAACGGTATCAACCTCTTGGAACGCGTCTTCCCCAATGGCATGAGTTGGCACCTGACCCGTAATCACTACCATAGGGACAGAATCCATATAGGCTGTAGCAATACCAGTGATCGCATTGGTAACCCCTGGACCAGAAGTCACCAGAGCGACTCCCACTTTGCCAGTAGCTCGAGCAAACGCGTCCGCCGCGTGCACAGCTGCTTGTTCGTGCCGCACTAAAATGTGCTTAACTTTATCTTGCTTGAATAATGCATCGTAAATGGGTAGCACTGCTCCACCAGGATACCCAAACAAAAATTCAACCTTCTCTTCCGCCAAACAGCGCGAAACAATTTCAGCACCCGATAGCTCGGCGACTTGCCCCCCCGTCATTTCCATACAACCACCCAACGCTTGCGCTTTTAAAAAGAAAACGTTCCACAATACCGATTTCCCCGTTTGCCGTCAACAAACAAAGACTTACATCACTCAACATGGATCTCTACTACAGAGAAATATGCAACCAATTCGACCAATCTTTAAAAATAGCCGGGTCGCGCGCGGCAATCACTGGTCGCGACAGTGCATCACCGTCCCAGAAGTGGTCTTTCGTAGTCGCGAAAGATGACATCACACCTCCAGCCTCAGACACAATCAAGGCCCCGGCCGCATAATCCCAAACCTTTTGGTTCCCATGCACGTAAACATCAAATAAGCCTGACGCAACATGACACCACTCTAGACTGGCCGCACCAAAATTTCTTTGCGACGCATATGGCGGCGCAAAAACCAAACGCATCCTGAGAGCTTCTGGCAATCTTTTAAAGTCAACGCTGGCGACACACTCCTCTAGCCTGGCATGCCGAGTCGCATTGTCCGATAAATTTTGATCCCCTAGGTAGGCACCACCGCCTTCTTCCGCAGTAAAAACTTCTCCACTGATTGGATTAAAAACCAATCCGAATATGGATTTTCCTCCTGAAAAATATGCAATCGACACCGCAAAGTAGGGGATGCCATTGATGAAATTAGTGGTCCCATCTATCGGATCCACACACCATATTCCAGAATCACGCAGCCCCCAAATTTGAGATTGCTTGTCCGCGGGCATTTCCTCGCCAAGAACCGGCACATTCAATATTTTGGGTAATCTATCCTCAAGAATAGACTGCACTGCGACATCTACAGGGGTTACCGGACTCCCATCACTCTTTCGAACGTGAGTAGATGTTTTAAAATTAGGGATAATCTCTTTTTCTGAGATGTATTTAGCTAGATCAGTCAGCTGGTCTAGAACTACAGTAGTGCTAAATTTTGACATGACAAACGGAACCTAAGGGCAAACTTAACTCATCACGGCATTTCCACGAACTTCAGAACACAATCAAGACCAAATGACCATATCCTCTTCGCTCAAAGCCTTCATTTCGCGTACGATCGAACAATCATTTTACCCTTGAATCTTGTCATGAGCTTAAACCACGATACGAAACAGCCCAAATCTGGCGCTAGATTTTATTTGTGCAGAAAAATTAGGGAAGGCGAAACCCTGGTGGAACTCCCTAAAGACATAGCAAATCACGCCAAATCAGCACTGAGATTAAAAGAAGGGGCGCTCTTTTATCTATTTGATGGGACCGGCGGTGAATATTTGGCCAAACTAGTCATGGCCACCAATGGCAGCCTCATGGCTGAAATTATTAACTTCTCAGCCGTTAATCCAGAATCAAAATTGAAAATCTCTTTGGTTCAATCTGTCATGTCCAACGACAAGATGAATTGGCTGATTCAAAAAGCAACAGAGCTGGGTGTCAACGAAATTAACATTTTCAAAGCCGAGAGAAGCGCACTCAAAATCGATGCTCAACTGTTGGAAAAGAAAAAATTGCATTGGCACAAAGTGGCTATTGCCGCATGCGAGCAGAGTGGTCGCACGAAAATACCCTCAATTAGAACCTTTTTGTCTCTGAGTGATTATCTAGCAAGCTCATCAAGCACAAATGCCAAAGAAACCAAAATTGTTCTTTCGCCCAGCGGCTCGAACACCCCACAAAACATTCCTCGCGATCAAGAGAAGCTTATCATTACGATTGGCCCCGAAGGGGGGTTCACTGACCAGGAGCTAATCATGGCCAAATCCAACAATTTTTTAGATATACGTTTAGGGCCCAGAACACTTCGAGCCGAGACCGCCGGCATCAGCCTTGTAGCCATCTCGCAAGCACTATTTGGGGACTTATAAACTCAGAAAAGTTATACTTTGGCACTTGTTTTAGATCATGATGAAAAAGAGAGCAAAGATATGGACATTAAAAATAATACGATTATTGTTACCGGTGGGGCCTCTGGACTTGGAGCGGCGACTGCTGAAATGTTGGTGGCCCAAGGCGGTCGTGTGGTTATTGCTGACATGAACAACGAGGCTGGGAAAGCTTTAGCAGCAAAACTCGGAACTGCTGCGCGCTTTATAGAATGCGATGTCACAAAAGAAGAACACGCGCAAGCGACTATTGCGTTGGCACAATCTGATTTCGGCGGATTACAAGGACTCATTAACTGCGCAGGAATCGCTATAGGAGAAAAAACTATAGGTAAAAATGGTCCCCATAAGCTTGAAACATTTGCTCGAGTCATTAACATCAATTTAATTGGCTCGTTCAATATGCTTAGGATCGCAGCCGATGTGATGTCAAAGCAAGAGCCTAACTCAGAGGGTGAACGAGGCGTCATCATTAACACGGCTTCGGTCGCAGCTTTTGATGGGCAAATTGGCCAGGCGGCGTATTCGGCATCAAAAGCTGGCATCGCCGGCATGACACTACCTATCGCAAGAGACCTATCGCGAAGCGGCATTCGAGTCATGACGATCGCACCTGGAATTTTTGAAACAGCAATGCTCATGGGCATGCCTAAAGATGTTCAAGACTCCCTTGGACAACAAGTGCCTTTTCCCTCGAGACTTGGCCGTCCACACGAGTATGCAAATCTTGTTCAGAGCATTTTTAGTAACGTCATGCTTAATGGTGAAACGATCAGACTTGATGGCGCCATTAGAATGACCCCTAAATAATATGTTGGCCTGACGATGAGCAACCCAAAGGAATTTGTGACGTGGTTTCGGTCAGCCGCACCCTACATCCGAACTTTTAGCGGCCAGACATTTGTCATCGCTTTCGATGGGGACGTTATCGAGGAAGGGAACTTCACTGATTTAACGCACGACATTAACTTGTTAGTAAGCGTCGGGGTTAAGGTCGTTCTGGTTCATGGCGCCAGGCCTCAAATCGAACGAGCAATGAAAGCCAAGAAGCTTAAGACTGTGATGTCGAGCGCTCATATTAGGGTGACCGATGAGCAAAGTTTAACGTGCGTCAAAGAAGCCAACGGTCGACTCAGATTAGAGATCGAGGCGTTACTCTCCATGGGCCTGCCAAACACTCCTCTCGCAGGAAGTCCGATACGAGTGACCTCGGGCAACTTTGTCATTGCACAACCTAAAGGCGTCATCAACGGGGTGGACCATCTCTACTCTGGAGATGTGAGAAATGTGAGGTGCGAGGCCATCAATAAGAGGCTAGAGGACGGTGAATTGATCCTAATTTCTCCGCTCGGGTACTCCGCTACCGGAGAAATTTTCAATCTTACTTATGAGGATGTCGCTACTGAAGTTGCGGTTGCCATCGGTGCTAACAAATTAATTTACCTTAGCGACCAAACAGGATTGAGCGACAAAAAAGGCAATCTTCTTCAAGAGCTCACGACATCGGCACTCAAATTACAGGCAAAAAATAAAACGAAGGATCCCCTGCAAGATCGTATAAGGGCGAGCTTAATTAAAGCCTCCGATGGCGGGGTGGAAAGACTGCACGTGATTGACCGCAAAATTAATGGCGGAATATTGCTCGAGCTGTTCACCCATGAAGGCATAGGCACAATGGTTAGCCGAGATCCACTAGAAACAATTCACAATGCGACACTCGACGATATTGGCGGCATACTGAGCCTAATAGAACCACTAGAAAATGAAGGGGTTTTGATCAAAAGGCCTCGAGAAAGTTTAGAAACAGAAATCCAAAAGTTCACGATTGTTGAGCATGATGGTCTTGTCGTGGGTTGCGTTGCGCTGAATCCATTCGGAAAAGAGAAAATCGGCGAGTTGGCATGTTTGGCTGTTCATTCAAGCTTTCAACATGCCGGGGTTGGAGAGGGACTTTTAAAAGCAATCGAAAAAAAATGCGCCAAACAAAAACTTACGCATGTCTTTGTGCTCACAACAGCATCGTCTCATTGGTTCTTGGAGAACGGCTTTAGACAAACTAACTTGACGGCTCTACCTAAAGCTAAAGCGAAACTTTACAACTATCAAAGAAACTCAAAAATATATATCAAAACAATCAAATAAAGGCTATTAAACTAAAAATGACCCAAACTATTACATGCATCAAATTAGGCCCAAACCAAGAGGCGATGGATTCCCCTCCTTTCCCTGGAGAGCTGGGGGAGCGCATTTTCAGCAATGTCTCTAAAAAATCTTGGGGAACCTGGCTGGAACAACAAAAAATGCTTGTTAATGAAAATAGGCTCAACTTGTCAGACCCCGAGGCGAGAAAATATTTAAAAGAACAAACGGAAAAATACTTCTTTGGGGATGGCGCAGATAGCGCACAGGGTTTTGTGCCGACTGACTGAATAGGTGCTGTTCTAAATATTACCCATCTAATAAAGCCGTCTCAACTCGCTAGCTATTTGCCTGACGCTCAACCTCTTCTCTAGAAACGTGTCTGACATCCTTGCCCTTCACGATATAGATGACGTATTCAGCAATATTCTTAGCATGATCCCCGATACGCTCAATTGCTTTAGCAATGAACAACATCTCAATGGACATAGATATAGTTCTCGGGTCTTCCATCATCATCGTGATTAACTGACGCAGTATGGCCTTGAATTCCTCATCAACATCATCATCTCTAGCGATCACTTCTGCCGTGAGTGAGGCGTCTAGCCGAGCAAAAGCATCCAGAGCATTTCTCAGCATGGCCAAGCTGATCTCTGACATATGTCGTATCTCGGTCGTTCGAGGCATGCGAATGCGTTCGTTCGTATAAATAAGTTTTGTCATACGCGCGATCTTGTCTGCCTCATCCCCTATTCGCTCTAAATCAGTAATTGTTTTCTCAAAGGCCATCAGCAATCGGAGATCGCCAGCTGCCGGCTGACGCAAAGCAATGACGCGACTTATTTTTTCGTCAATCTCAACTTCCATCGCGTTGACTTTATGGTCACCTTTTTCAATCTGGTCGCATAAGGCCAAGTCACCAGTCGTTAATGCGTTTAATGCTTGAGTAATTTGCTCCTCGACCAAACCACCCATCTTTAAGATCTGAGCACGCAAACCTTCAAGCTCGGCATCAAATTTTTTCACTGTATGTTGATCAATATTCATAAATTAACGCTTTTTCAAATTCGGTGGGTATTATAAATTTTATATAATCCAGCATAAATATTACGGATTCACTACAAGATCACAATAAATTCAGCGTCTTGAGACGCGAACACCGTCATTTGTCCCTACAACCATCACATCCGCAGCTCTGTTCGCAAAGATGCCATTCGTAACGACACCAACGATATTGTTGATCTGGCGCTCTAGTTCTACAGCATTTTTAATACTCAGTCCATGAATGTCCAGAATCACATTACCGTTATCCGTCAAAAACTCTTCCCTAGGTTTTGGCTCTCCGCCTAAATCCCGCATCACTCTCGAAACCTGCGCGCTGGCCATCGGAATCACCTCAACGGGCAGAGGAAACCCCCCTAAAACGTCAACAACCTTAGCTTCATCGACTATACAAATAAACCTCTGGGCCACGGCTGCAACGATCTTTTCTCGAGTGAGCGCACCCCCACCGCCTTTAATCATTTCAAGCTTGTGATTGATTTCATCTGCTCCATCCACATAAACCCCAAAACCCCCTATCTGATTAAGGTCTAAAACGGGAATACCACAAGCACGCAAACGAGACGCGGTTGCCTCAGAGCTGGCCACTGCTCCAGCAGCCCCGCCCCAAATAGACAATTCTTCGATAAAATAATTCGCAGTTGAGCCGGTGCCGACACCCACAATATCGCCTCTGGATAAATGGTTTACTGCCTCTCGTGCTGCCGCACGTTTCATGTCATCTTGCGTCATCATTCAACCTAAAAACTTAATTTTTAAAATTAAAACTAAAGAATTGTTCATAGTGCCTCATTCTTATTACTTAATTGTTTGGAGATAGAATATCATCAAGCAAACATATGAGCAGGGAATTTAATGAATAAATCCAACCAGACTACAGTATTGATTTTAGGCGGCGCCGGATTTGTCGGCGGCTACCTGACTGAAGCCCTATCGCGCGCCGGTTATCGCGTTCGAATCCCCACCCGAAACCGTGAACGCACCAAGGGAGGGTTGATCATCCTTCAAAATGTAGAACTACTTCAAACCGACATTTCGAAACTTGAGAGTCTCGATCAATTGTTTATAGGCGTTGATATCGTCATCAATTGTGTGGGCATTCTCCATGAAACCCGGAAAGGTGACTTTAAAAAATTTCACGCCAACTTCGTGGGAAAAATTGTTGCCAGCTGTAATAACCAAAAAGTTAAAAAACTGATTCACCTATCGGCACTAAAATCCTCAGCCTCAGCGCCAAGCGCCTACCTGAGATCAAAAGCTGAGGGAGAACAAATCATTGCGGATACATTGCACAAGTCGACTTCTTTCCACATTCTTCGTCCATCTGTAGTTTTTGGTGATGGGGATTCTTTTTTATCAATGTTCACCAAGCTCGCCAATTGGTTGCCCCTCATACCATTAGCCAAACCTACAGCCAAGTTTCAACCCATATTCGTTGGCGACTTAACCCAGGCCGTGATGAATTGCATCAATGGAAACGAAAAAAGATCCCTGATAGAGCTGTGCGGACCACGACAGTATGAGTTAATCGAACTGGTTCGCTATGCCACCGGGTTTGGCCGGCTGTCTCCGAAGATAATCCCACTTCCGGACTGGGCGGCCCAATTGCAAGCGCGAACATTAGAGCTACTTCAACTCAACCTAATCACGCGAGATAACTTAGCGTCCATGTCCATCGATAATACGTGTGACGCAGCATCAATCACCTCTTACAAAACAATCGAAAGCATTGCACCGAGTTACCTCTCTCAATTAACTTAAAGAGCTCGCCCTTCAATCGAGGTTATCTCTATGAATAAACCATCTTATTATCTAGTTGGCGGAGCGGTCAGGGATGATTTACTGGGGATCACAGTCACTGACCGAGACTTTGTGGTTGTGGGCTCTAGTGTCGAGCAAATGATCGCGCAAGGTTTCATTCCAGTCGGTCGAGACTTTCCAGTATTTCTGCATCCTCGCACGAAAGAAGAATATGCTCTTGCACGCACTGAGCGAAAAGCGGGCCGAGGTCATCAAGGATTCACCTTCCATGCGGAACCCTCAGTAACCTTAGAGGAAGACCTAGAGAGACGAGACCTAACGATTAATGCGATCGCAAAATCTACTGAAGGTGAACTGATCGATCCATTTAACGGAATTTCAGATCTCAACAAAAAAGTACTCAGGCATGTCAGCGAGGCCTTTGTTGAGGATCCACTGCGAGTACTCAGAGTATGTCGATTCGCATCTAAACTTGAGTTCGATATTGACCCGAAGACACTTGACCTCATGGTTAATATTGTCAATTCGGGCGAACTCGCACACTTGAGTCCCGAACGAATTTGGAGTGAGATTATTAAAGGGCTTATGGCGAAGGCCCCCTCTCGAATGATCCATAGCTTAGCGAGCTGCGGTGCGTTAAATGCAATCAGCGATACATTCTCGCGCGGCATGCTCAACTCTGACAATAAAGCACTTATTATCAAAGCTCTCGACCTTGCTGCAATAGATCAAGCGCCCATTGCAACTAGAGTGGCAATTTTTTCGTTACTAACCGAACACGACATCACTGCGATTATCAGAAACAAAAAACCTAACGTTGCTCCCCGCAATGTCGAACATGCAAAAAAATTATTGACCCAACTCAGGGTCTCTAAGGATCAATACCAAACATCGACCCTGCTTTTAAGTCATCTTGCTTCAATCTCTCAAGCGGCAGAATTATCTAATGAAAATATGCTCGATCTTGTGATGCACCTTGACGGGTTAAGAAACCCAGAACGTTTTAAAAATATTTTAGGCGCCGCAAAAATTATTGGTCACGTCCTTGCCGAAGAGATGTATCCACAGCACTTAAGAAGTCTTACGGCAGCATTAGAAATATTGAAATCACTCAAGTATGATCACTTGGCGACTAAAGAGAATACAAGGACCATCAATCAACGCGTAAGAGATGCGCGCATTACCGCTCTGTCGCAAGCGCTTCCCAAGCGAAAATGATGGCGAATAAAACCCATTACGGCATCAACGAATACTCCAATATAAGCAAGTCGCAATACAACTAAACAATATCGTCGAGCCAAACGGCAAATACAGCTTCCGCCCAAACAAATGCACCGTGATATCACCGGGCATCATCTCCCGACCAACCAATTTTCCCAGTAATTTAAGAAAAACAGGCTTGGTGTATGCGACTAAACCTACGACGAGCACCATCGTCAGAATCCACTTAACCAAGGACTTTAGTAACCTCTTCGTTTAAACTGCTTGGAAATAACTCACATGATGACTGTCATCATACAACTACATAGCTCAGGGGGTTACATTGATAGATTTATATACATGGGGAACGCCGAACGGCAGAAAAGTCTCGATCATGCTGGAGGAGTTAGCCACGGACTACCGAACCATCAGCGTCAATATCGGCAAAGGCGAGCAATTCACCCAGGACTTCCTCTCGATCAGCCCCAACAATAAAATTCCAGCGATTGTCGACCACGATACGGATAGTGGATCTCCTCTAAAGCTCTTTGAATCAGGTGCTATCTTGATTTATCTTGCGGAGAAGTTTCAGCGATTTTTGCCGGTCTCAGGCCCTACGCGATACACCACCATTCAGTGGCTCATGTTCCAAATGGGGGGGGCAGGACCAATATTTGGACAAGTTCATCATTTCCTTCGGGCAGCCCCTGAACCAATCCCCTATGCCATCGACCGTTATCAAAAAGAGACCGCACGGCTATATGGCGTACTTGATAGTCACTTATCTAACAATGAGTTTTTTTCCGAAGACTACTCGATAGCCGATATCGCGACATATCCTTGGGTGGCTCGACATGAATGGCATAAAATCGAATTAACCAATTACCCCAACGTTTTGCGTTGGTACGAGGCTATCGGGGATAGAGAGGCCGTCAAAAAGGGAATGTCCGTTCCATTTGCAAACTAAACAACCGAGACAATGACTACGAACGTGTGTGAGCGGTGCGATGCTGAGTTTAGCTGTGGAGTGCGCGATACCCAGCCGTGCTGGTGCGCAACTGACTTCCCAAACGTCTTATATGGGGATCTTGGTGATGCCTGTTTCTGCCCTAGCTGCGTTGACGAAGCAATCAATTCAAAAAAACTTACATCAGAGAACCGATTTTAGAAGTGAACCCATTTTAGATGGGTCCCGAGTGACTGAAATGCCACTGGCATCCATGATTCTGAGCTTTTCATCAGCGGTTCCCTGACCACCTGAAATGATGGCTCCCGCATGTCCCATTCTTTTACCAGCAGGCGCTGTAACTCCAGCTATAAACCCCACTACTGGCTTTGACATGTGCTCCTTAACCCAAACCGCAGCGGCCTCTTCATCGGTGCCGCCAATTTCACCGATCATTACGACGGCATCAGTTTCTGGGTCTTCATTAAATAGTTTTAACACATCAATGTGTTTGAGCCCGTTTACAGGATCACCGCCAATACCGACAGCGGTACTTTGCCCAAGACCCAACTCAGTTAATTGAGCAACGGCTTCATACGTCAGAGTCCCAGACCGAGACACCACACCGATACGGCCTTTCCTATGGATATGTCCCGGCATGATCCCAATTTTTAATTCATCAGGCGTGATCACACCTGGGCAATTCGGCCCAAGCAACAATGTACGACTATTCATATTACGCATGCTATAACGAAGTTCGATCATGTCTTTAACCGGAATTCCCTCCGTAATACAAATCACCAACTCAAGCTCCGCCTCTACTGCCTCTAATATTGCCGCAGCCGCGCCGACCGGAGGAACATAAACTACAGACACCGTTGCCCCAGTTTGCTGTTTCGCCTCGACTACCGTCCCATAAATCGGGATTCCTTCAAAATCCTGCCCGGCCTTTTTGGGATTCACACCAGCGACGTAACAAGATCGACCATTTGCGTAATCCCGACTGGTTTGCGTATGAAACCGACCTGTTTTACCCGTGATGCCTTGAGTGATAACTCGCGTATTTTTATTTATTAAGATCGACATCTTATTGACCACCTCGCGCTGCTTCGACGACCTGCTGAGCAGCATCAGCCATGGTGTCAGATGAAATAATTGGCAAACCAGACTCTCTTAAAATCTGTTTGCCCAAGTCTTCGTTAGTCCCCTTCATCCGAACCACCAAAGGTACAGTAAGATCAACCTGCTTCGCAGCCTCGACCACACCAGTCGCAATGACGTCGCATTGCATGATGCCACCAAAAATATTTACTAAAATGGCTTTTAGCTTTGGGTTGGACAACATAATTTTGAACGCCTCAGTAACTTTCTCGGTCGTGGCGCCACCACCCACATCTAAAAAGTTCGCGGGCTCACCACCAAACAATTTAATGACATCCATAGTCGCCATCGCCAAGCCTGCGCCATTGACGAGGCACCCGATGTCTCCATCTAGAGAGATGTAGGACAAATCAAATTTTGACGCCTCTATTTCAGCGGGATCCTCCTCATCCAAATCCCGCATATCGAGAATCTTAGGCTGCCTGAATAATGCGTTAGTGTCGAAATTCATTTTGGCATCAAGCGCCAATATGTCACCATCAACCGTATGAATCATAGGATTGATTTCCGCTAACGAGGCGTCAGTATCAACAAATGCTTGGTATAACCCCTCAAATAGATCCGCCCCTTTTTCTAGAGCCTGTTGAGGTAATCCAATCTTTTTATTCAATTGAATTGAAGCAATACGATCAAGTCCCTGCTTAGGGTCAATAAAAATTTTATGGATTTTTTCAGGCGTAGACGCAGCGACTTCCTCAATGTCCATGCCCCCCTCTGAGGAGGCCATAAGACATATAGTTTGAGTCGAACGGTCAACAACCATGCCGACATATAGCTCTTTTTCGATCGCCGCGCCCTCCTCAACCATGAGGCGTTTAACTAACTGCCCAGTCGAGCCAGTTTGATGCGTCACTAGCTGCATTCCAAGAATACTTGAAGAGACCGCCCTCACTTCGTCAAAAGACTTTACAACTTTGACGCCACCACCCTTACCACGACCACCAGCGTGAATTTGTGCTTTTACAACCCAGACATTGCCGCCCAATTTACGGGCGGCCTCCTCGGCCTCATCAACTGAGAAACATGGGACTCCTTTTGGGGTTTTAACGCCATAAGCACGCAAAATTTCTTTCGCTTGATATTCATGGATTTTCATACGAATTTACACCAGATTTTCAGAATAATTGTGAGGCTAACGATGTTCCTTACTGTGAATTTCTTTGAGCCTTTTTGCTTCCTCTGCCCAAATTTTTTGTAGATTTTCATATTCCTTCTCCAAGCTGAGAACTTGGGCCTCAGCCTCATCAAGCTTTGCTTGAGCAGTTTTCAAATTTGCGGTGAGGTCAGCCACTACTCCACGTCTCTTCTGAGCCTCTTCAACAGCAGCATCGTATGGTCTTTTCTTCTCTTCCATCTGCTTACGAGCATGGACAGTGCGGATCTGCGCGTCCTCAAAAGTCATCTCAGCAGCAACTACGTCTAAAGTTGCTAGCGCACAGAGAGAAAATCCCACAAGCCACCCCAATCGGTTCTTCGTATTGCTTCCAATCAGCATTACAACCTCCCGGTAGTGTTCAAAAATATGGTGCCGACACACGGATTCGAACCGCGGACCTGATGATTACAAATCAACTGCTCTACCAACTGAGCTATGCCGGCTGAAGTACCAATTATAAATGCTTCAATCACTAAGTCACTACTTAACGATCTTTAACCTTTTCTTCGACGAAATACTAACTGGATCGACCAGTTTCTTTTCCTCAATATTTGGGCTCTCCTGCTCTGGGCTATCCTGTAAATCAAATGCCAGTCCTTGTCCAGATTCGCGAGAGAAAATTCCCTTTACATCCTTAATGGAAACATAAATTTCCCGAGGGACCGCATTAAAGCGCGCCGAGAAAGTTATGCCGTCATTTTCAATTCGAAGATCTCTTGTCGCACCTACGCCAATGTTCAAAACAATTTCGCCATCCTTAGCGTGCTCCATCGGAACGCTCGATGATTCCGACACCCGAACCGATAGATACGGCGTTTGAGATGCGTCACAACACCAATCATAAATAGCCCGAATAAGATAAGGCGAAGTTGAGGGCAACGCCTTCACTTACGCATCACCTTTTCTGACGGCGTTAATGCTTCAACGAAAGCAGAACGGCTAAATAACCGCTCCGCATACTTCATGAGTGGAGCTGCTTGTTTAGGAAGCTGAATACCGTAGAGATCCAGTCGCCAAAGTAGGGGCGCGATAGCCACGTCAAGCATAGAAAATTCGTCACCCAACATGTGTTTCTGACGCAAGAAAACCGGAGCAATTTGAATCAAACCATCTCGAACCTGAGCTCTCGCCTGATCAGCTTGACGCGTCGTTCCAGATTCGATGGCTGGGATATGAGAAAAAAGATCATCCTCAAAGCGAAACAAAAACAATCGAGCTCTTGCTTTAAGAGCAGGATCAGCCGGCATCAATTGCGGATGTGGAAAGCGGTCGTCAATGTACTCATTAATGATGTTTGATTCATACAGTACAAGATCCCTTTCTACCAAAACCGGTGTTTGATTGTAAGGATTCATCACGGCCAGATCCTCCGGCTTATCGAACAAATCAACGTCTACAATCTGAAAATCCATACCTTTTTCGTATAAAACAATCCTGCATCGGTGGCTAAAAGGGCAAGTCGTGCCCGAGTAGAGCGTCATCATGTTTATTGTCCCCTTTTTTTAATCAACGCCTTTACCTTGACGCTGTTCATTAATGTATGTCCTTCCAAAATTCCCTTTTAACGGCCCACGCCATAAAAGCAAAAAGAATCAAGAAGATAATCACAAAACTGCCAATTTGCTTACGTTTTTCCGCCGCGGGCTCTCCCATAAATACTAAAAAATTGGTTAGGTCCAGCATTAAGTCGTCGAACGCATCGGCAGTTAATGAGCCCTCCGTCTCAACCTGTAAGGTCAAGCCGCTCTGTCCACTCGTAGAATGAACCGCACGCAAAACACCTTGCTCCTGCGAGAAGACATTTGGCATGGCAACATTAGGGAAGACTAAGTTATTCCAACCCGTAGTTGCTGCTTCGTCTTTATAAAAAGTTCGCAAATACGTATAAAGCCAATCTGCTCCTCTTGAACGAGAAACGACAGACAAATCAGGTGGTACCACACCAAACATGGTCTTTGCATCTGACGCAAGAATAGCGCTCTTTATGGTATCCCCAACTTTAACTGTATCGTCAGTAATAAAATACTGCTGGATCTGTCTCTCCGAGAGACCTATGTCTGTAAGTCGGTTAAAACGCATAAAAGCGGCCGAGTGACAACTCACGCACCGATCAATAAATATTTTTGCTCCTCTTTGTAACGATTCCGCATCAGATGCGTCAATGTTGGCTCTATCCAGACTATAGCCACCACCCGCTGCACTTGCCAACCCAACGAACGACAAGAAACTCAAAAAAATTAATGTACTCTTCATGAGGTCACCCGATCCGGCTCCGCCTTTGTTCGATCAAGTCGAGAAATGATAGGTAAAGATAGGAAAAATAGGAAATAGAGCACCGTACAAAGTTGCGCGGCTAACGTAGCCACATCAGCACTTCCGACTTGCCCCCAAATGTTAGAAGGCTTCAGCCCTAAATATCCGAGCAACAAGAATGACGTTACAAAAATCGTCAACGATGTCTTAAATAATGGTCCTTTATACCTGATCGAGCGCACCGGACTCTTATCCAACCAAGGTAACAAGAACAAAATGAAGACGGCACCCCCCATTGCTAAAACGCCAGGGAATTGAGAACCAAACATCGGTGGAACCGCTCTCAGAATCGAGTAAAAAGGTGTGAAATACCAAACGGGCGCAATGTGCGGTGGCGTTACCATTGGATCAGCTGGAATAAAGTTGTTGTGCTCTAAGAAGTACCCACCCATTTCTGGAGCAAAGAAAACAATCGATGCAAATATGATCAAGAAAATCACAAGACCAAAGATATCTTTCACCGTGTAATAGGGATGAAAGGGAATCCCGTCCAGAGGCTTACCTGTTTTGGGATCTTTATGTTTTTTTATCTCAATACCATCAGGATTATTGGAGCCCACCTCATGCAGAGAGATAATGTGCGCCACCACTAGTCCCAGCAAAGCGAGGGGTACCGCGATCACGTGTAGCGCAAAGAAACGGTTAAGTGTCGCATCGCCAACAACGTAGTCGCCCCGGATCCAAATTGCCAGATCAGGCCCAATAAAAGGAACGGCTCCGAATAAGTTGACGATCACCTGAGCCCCCCAGTAAGACATTTGCCCCCAAGGCAAAAGATAACCAAAGAACGCTTCTGCCATCAGGCAAAGGTAAATTACCATCCCAAAAATCCACAACAATTCTCGAGGCTTTCGGTATGAGCCGTACAAGAGCGCTCTAAACATGTGCAGGTAGATGACCACAAAGAACATGGACGCTCCAGTTGAGTGTATGTAGCGAATTAGCCACCCCAAAGGTACGTCCCTCATGATGTACTCCACCGATGCAAATGCTTTATCGGCATCCGGTTTGTAATGCATCGTAAGAAAGATGCCGGAGAGTATTTGTATCGCCAACACAACTATGGCTAAACCGCCGAAAAGGTACCAAAAATTAAAATTCTTTGGTGCATAGTATTCGGTAAGATGTTCCCGCACCAACTTGCTCATGGGGAAGCGTTCATCAATCCATGTCATCACTGGTCTAAGCATCACATTAACTCCTAGCTGCATCGTCCCCGATTAACAATCGGGAATCAGACAAAAATTGGTGCGGAGGAACCTCCAGATTCGCAGGCGCTGGCACGCCCTTATAAACGCGCCCGGCAAGGTCGAATTTAGAGCCGTGACAGGGGCAGAAGAATCCGCCGCTCCAGTCAGCGCCAAGGCCCGAAGCCTCTCCCGCCTCAAGCTTTTGAGTTGGCGAGCAACCTAGGTGTGTACAAATGCCCACCAAGACCAGATACTGAGGTTTGATTGAGCGTTCGACATTTTTTGCATAGTCCGGCTGCATCGGCAACTTGGAGTCCGGATCTGATACGAGTTCAGCAGTTTCCCCTAGCTTGCTTAGCATCTCATCCGTGCGATGCAAAATCCAAACTGGTTTTCCACGCCACGCTTCGGTAATGAGCATCCCCGGCTCCAACTTAGACAAATCAACCTCAACAGGAGCACCCGCAGCCTTGGCCCGCTCACTTGGAGCCATGCTGACAAAAAGCGGCGATATCGCAGCCAAGGCACCAACCGCACCAACCGCGCCGGTCGCCACAACAAGCATGCGACGCTGCTCATTCACTGAATTTTTAGAACTCAACCTCAAACCTCCTCGAAACCAAACAAGTCAGGAAACAATTACCAATATTAATAACTCGCAATTATACACATTACTGCAAAATTAAATCTAGTGATGATACCGTAACAATATGATTTTATTGATAATTTATTGATATGCGTATGCCGCAATTCTAAACTGAATAAAGTTTAGTAGACTTACACATCTAAAAGTTCTTTCTAATGATGGGTTATTAATGAAAACAGCAATTAAGTTGTTGAGCGGCGTGGCCTTCGAAGCAAAAAGCGGCAGCGGCCACACCATAATAATGGATGGCGCAGCAGAATCTGGCGGCCAAAATCATGGGGCACGCCCCATGGAAATGCTTTTAATGGGCCTCGGCGGATGCAGCGCTTACGACGTAGTGTCTATCTTGCGCAAATCACGGCAAGACGTTACCGATCTCGCCTTAGAAGTTGAGGCAATACGAGCGGAAACTGATCCAAAGATCTTCACCTCGATTCACCTGCACTTCAAAATTTTCGGACAAAATATCAGCAAAAAAATTGTCGAACGCGCGATCAATCTGTCTGCGGAAAAGTACTGCTCAGCATCGATCATGCTCGGAAAATCAGCTCAAATTACTCATGATTATGAAGTTTGCACTCCCTCCACCTAGAATCAGGACTGAATTAAACGATAAACGTTACTCTTGTCATGATTTTAGACATCAACCCCATCAACACGCTCACAGGCTTAGGTAACGCATTCGCGCCAAGGTGCTGAGCACGGTCCGCATGGCACCGCTCCTCTTCCTTCATTTGCGAAATAATTGCGCGACTACGCGTATCCTCGACAGGCAACAGATCCAAGTGGTCAGATAGATGTGACTCAACTTGACGTTCTGTTTCTTGCAAAAAACCAAGACTGTTTTGCGTGCCAAACAGTCCTGCTAGCGCACCAATGGCGAATGACCCAACATAAAACAACGGATTAAGCACACTCGTTCTACCACCTAATTCTTCTATTCGTTGCTGCGTCCAGACAAGATGATCCAATTCCTCTCGAGCTGATTGAGTCAGCGCAACCTTAATAACTGGCTTTCTCTCAACCGCAGCTTGCCCCAGGTAAAGCGCTTGGGCACACACCTCACCAGCATGATTCACTCGCATAAATTTAGCAGACAGTTTTTTTTGCTGATCGTTAAGCTCCAAACCAGACTCAGGAAACCTCAAATCACGATGCGCCGACACCGACCCCGTCAATACCCTGAGACTCTGATCAAGCTCTTCAATCATTCGATCTACAAATAAAAACATCAAATACCCTTAATTCACCTTAGAATTTTGCATCGCCCGTGCTTATGGTGCCCTACATCACTTCGCCAACGTTCTTTGAATTTCCTCTAACTCACGAAGCCGCGAATCAACCGAAGTACGCAGAAAAAAATCCCCGTCGGTTGCCTTTTGCGCCGAAAGGAGCTCATTAATAGCGCCAACTAAATTTCCCGTCATCGCAAGAACCTCTGAGTAATCTAGATGCATGGCCATTTGTTGTTTCAAACCAGCGTGGGCTTTTGCGCGATATTCATAATACTTCGGGTCACGCACCTCAGCACTCCAAACAAGATCAGACATCAATTTTTCTAAATCTTTGAATCTCTCAGAAGACATAAGAAACTCTGCGTATCCATACACAAGTGACTTTCTTGAGGGATAACGCTCTAAAGCCTCAGCATACAACACGCCAGCACGCTCGGGATCGCCGAGTAATCGCTCGAAATCAGCCTCTAACGATAAGAGCATTGGGTGCCCGGGCTCGACGCTCAACGCAGCATCGACCGTTGCCCTCGCCTCATCAAGCGTGAGCGTATTTAACTCGTTTTCAAATATGAAAGAATAAATTAACCCATACATTCCCGCGACTCTAACTTTTTTGTCTTGCGAATTGAGTTGCTCTTTAAATATTTCAACAGCACTTAAAGGTCCATCTTGGTAGACCCTTAAACGAGCTTTGACAAACAGCAGCGCGATACTGTCTTCAACTTGAGTGGGCGACACCTTAGCTAACCTAGCCTCTATATCTGCAATTCTCTCCGAATTGATCGGATGAGTTCGCAGATACTCAGGAACCCCTGATTCATAAAGTCTTGATTGTCGTTGTAAATGCTTAAAAAACAATGGGACCTGATGAGGGTCAAACTCCGATTGTTTCAGTATTCGCAGCCCAATACGATCGGCCTCCCGCTCATGCTCGCGCGTAAAATTCAATCGACTCTGCATCGGCAATGCCACAGAAGTCATCACAGCAGCCTGCGCGACATCTCCGCCTGATCGGGCCGCCAGTATGGCTGCCGCCATCGCTGCCAATGAACCGATTCGAGCTCTACCTTGTCCAGCTATAATTCGTGCGATGTGTCTTTGGGTCACGTGAGCGACTTCGTGCCCCAAGACACCAGCTAACATAGACTCATTATCCGACTCTAGAATCAAACCAGAATGGACACCAACATACCCGCCGGGTAAGGCAAAAGCATTCAGTGTCTGATTAATAAGCGCAAAAAAATAAAATTCAGTAGCGGGGGAATCGCTGTTGGCTACCAATTGATACCCCAAGTGATTGAGGTAATCGGCAATCTCTGGGTCCGATACGTACGCAGTGCTTGATCGTATATTACCCATGATTGAATCCCCGATAACGCGTTCTTGGAAAAGGGAAAAATCATCACGAAATGGGTCCCCCAAATCAGGAAGATCTTGGGATAGGGCATTTTTTCCTGTCCCCATTGCACAGAAAAGGATTAATAAAAGTATTCGAGTCACAGTGCTATCATAAACGTTAGATATATTTTTGATAACTTTTATCATTAATAAGTTCAACCAAAGTGAATTTCTAAAGGACGATACTACCTTGAGTGACTTAACCCATTTTGATGTGACTGGACAAGCGCATATGGTTGACGTGGGAGACAAAGACGAAACCAAGCGAGTGGCTATTGCCAGCGGCATCATCAGCATGCTTCCCGATACGCTGAGACTGATTCAAGCGGGAGAAACTAAAAAAGGCGACGTGCTTGGCATTGCCAGAATCGCTGCGATTCAGGCCTCTAAACGGACGTCTGAGTTAATTCCTTTGTGTCACCCTCTTTCCATAACTCGAGTTACCGTAGATTTCAACATCCAAAAAAGTGCTCACTCAGTTCTTTGTACCACTAGGGTAGAGACCTGGGGGAAGACTGGCGTTGAAATGGAAGCGCTAACAGCTTTATCAGTTGGTCTACTCACGATCTACGACATGTGTAAGGCGGTTGATCGAGGAATGATTATCAAAAATATTGGCCTAAGGGAAAAAAGTGGCGGGAAATCTGGCACGTGGACTGCCAATGAGTGATCAAACAGGAACTTTTATCTACTAATTTCGCTCTCAAAACCAATGGCACGAGCTGTACTAAAACATAAACTGATCGGTCTCTTTTTTTGCTTCGCGAGCCTATTAGCGCCCATTCACTCTAAAGCAGAGCCTGAGTCTGTTCGCGACGGTCGAGAACTTGCTCACAATTATGATTACGGAAATTGCCTTGCCTGTCACAGCGCACCCAACGATAAACTCGCAGTAACCCTAGCTAATATCGGGCCGCCTCTGATGGACATGAAACGTCGGTTCCCCTCTAGAGACGCTCTATTCAAGCAAATTTGGGACGCCCGGGATACTTACCCGGATACGATCATGCCACCTTTTGGCGCGCACAAGATTCTAACTGAGATACAAATTCACACAATCATCGATTACCTTTACACCCTATAGCACTTATGAATCTTTCAAAAAAACGAAGAGCATTTCTTAACTCGGCGCTCGCACTGATAAGCACCCTATTGATACCCGTCAAGGGGTACGCTCGTTGGGATGAAACAGCCTATAACGAAGTCGATATCGCCGATTCGATTCGGAGCATTGGCATCAGAAACCCCGGCGAGCTGCGTGATGCGAGCAAAAATATCGAACTATCACTACCGGAAATTGCTGAAAATGGCGCTATCGTTCCGATAAAAATTCTCAGTAAAATTCCAAAAACTGAGAGAATTTTTGTGTTTGCGGAAAAGAATCCTCAACCCTTAGTTTCGGATTATATATTCACGTCTGACGTAGAACCCTTCGTCGCCTCTAGAATCAAAATGGGCGAGACAGCATTTGTACATGTCATCGTATTGGCAGACGGAATCTTCTACCGAACTGCTCGACAAGTTAAAGTAACCATCGGTGGTTGCGGAGAAGAATAAATCAGAGAAAGACTTAAGAATGGATAAAACAGTACGCTTCAGAGTGAGACTCAAAGACAACATAGCGGATGTCAAAATAATGATTTTTCATCCAATGGAAACGGGCTATCGAAAAAATAAGCATACGGCAGAAATGATTCCAAAACACTTCATTCATACCGTTAAAATTAGCCATAATGGAAAATCGATCATGCAAGTTCACTGGAGTCGATCCGTGTCCAAAAACCCTTATTTGAATTTCCGGGTGCCTAATGCAGTCAGTGGTGATGAGTTGAGCATCGCATGGGATGACAACATGGGGGAATCAGGGTCCGGAACAGCGACAATTTCCTGAGTTATCTCCATGCGCCTTCTTCAACACCTTACAGCTCTAATAATTTTCATTGCCTCCTCTCAGGCCTGGAGCAATCCGGAAGAAGATCGACAGCTTTTTTTAGATACTTTCGCAGGAAACATCCCTGACGTACCCATATCGCAATACATATACGGCTCTATGATGTTGAGCGAAGATGCGCTTAATCAATACGAAAGCATCATGGATTTTCCACCTTTCCAAGAGATGGTTGACCAAGGTAAAAAAATCTGGGAAACACCTTTTAAGAATGGGCAAAAATTTGCGAATTGCTTTGGCAATAAAGGGACTAACGTCGCTGGCAAATTCCCTTACTACGATACAACACAGGAACAAGTGGTCACATTTGAAATGGCGCTCAATTTTTGTCTGGAGCAAAACGGAGAAACACGGATGAGCTATGTGAACCCCAAAACGATGGGAGTTCTAAGCGCTTACGCGAGATCTTTATCAGACGGCATGCTGATGCAAATTGAAGTGCCCAACGCACAAGCCTTAACTAAGTATGAGCTCGGCAAGTCGCTCTACTTTAAACGCATTGGTCAATATAATTTAGCCTGCGCATCCTGTCACTTAACGCATGGGGGGCACTATTTTCGAGATGAACTCCTGTCTCCAACTATTGGACAGGCTGTTCATTTTCCTGTGTTTCGAGGCGGAGAACGTCTCTACACACTACAGATGAGATATCAACGCTGCATGGAGGCTGTAGGCGCTGTCGCATTTGAATCTGGAAGCGAGACGCTTAACAACCTGGAGTTCTTTCATTCCTACCTGAGCAACGGATTGCCCCTACAATCATCCGTCTACCGTCGCTAACTTGACAAGCTGACCTTTCACATTTGCATCAATGCAAATTTCAAAAGCAATCCTAAAACTGCGACAAACAATAGTCTTTCCATGATTGTTATTTTAATCTTCATACACGTCACCATTAATCATTTAACTAGTCCCAGAATTGATTACATCTATATTAAGAACAAAGCGAAGTCTATTCTTTCTCTACAAACTCAAGGTATTGAGCTTGACTCATTAGCGCCTCAATCAATCTTGCATCCATCACTTTGACTTTAAATATCCATGTCTCTTGAGGCAGCTCATTAATTAATTCAGGCCGCTCTCTCAATAACTCATTAACCGCGATGACCTCTCCAGCCACCGGGATAAATAGATCAGATGCAGTCTTCACCGACTCAACAACACCACATTGCTCGCCGGATTCGAATACAGAACCCAGCAAAGGCAGCTCAACGTAGACGACGTCTCCAAGTGAATTTTGAGCGTAATCACTTATGCCTATCGACGCAACATCCCCCTCATTGAGGAGGATCCACTGATGCGTCTCACTAAACTTTATCTTTTCACTATTTAACATTGTCACTCCAAAAATTTTAATCTACACGTGCATAAGCACCAAAGGCTCCGCGCAACTTAAGTCCATTCTTTTTTGGATAGAACAGATAACTATCAAAGGCTACTGGAGGAGAGCCGTCAATAAGAAGAATTAAGTTCAATTGTTGTTCGCCCTTGGACTCTATCCCCACTTGAGCAACCTCTGCAACATACTCGCTCGGATAAATGACTCGACTCGTGATAATTCGGCCTTGAACATCAGTCAATTTCAACTCCATTGCCGGGAATTGCAGTCGCTGTTCCCCCACGTTCTGAATCGTCGCACGGAAATGGTAAAACGATTCCCCGAAATCGGGCCTAACCGCTAGATCCGTCCCAATCAACCTTAGATCATCAATACGTCTTGGCACTCCAGCCTCACAACCAAGACTGTCACACACGCCTAAAGCCCATTGACCAACCTGAGTATTGTTAGCATATATGTGCTGATTAAAACCCAAGATTACCATTGATATAAAAGTTAAAAAGAACATGATATTTGCATACCACCAGCGCGACTTTAAAACGGGGAGAGGCGCAAACACGGCCTCGTACAAATTTGCATTACCGTTTGAACGAATCTCTTGCTCAGTCGCATCGGGCAACACAACCTCTTTAATCCCGATCGCCTCTTTAAAATTATTTGGTCTAGCTGAATCCAATCTGTGGCGCTGATCAGGCAGACTCTCCTCTTTTATTAGTTCGCCTAACACCACCCTTACAGGTTCACCTACAACATCAAAACGATAATGAGCGTAACCATCAAAAGAATTATTACACGAGAGGCAATCAACACGACCGGATTGTTCGATGAGTCGCGCAGTAGTCGACCCAAACAAATGTGCGCATTTTGGGCAGACAAGAAATAATTTCATAGTGTTATGAACTCAGCTTGGTGCCTTGCAGGCAGACCCAATCATCCATAGTTTGAAATGTACTCATTTCAAACCAGCGCCCATAAATACTAAGTAACTCTTGTTCATGACTCACGAGAATACCTGACAACACAATGTCTCCTCCCGGCTTAACCAGTTGGCTCAATAGTGGCGCCAAGACCTTCAAAGGTGACGGCAGAATATTTGCAATAACTATATCTACTTGCTCGTTAAAACTGTCACCCGCAGGAAACACCTCCAAGTCAACCTCGTTTCTAAGCGCATTGTACTGAGATGCGGCTAACGCATCTTCATCTATATCGATTCCAACCACCCTGCCTGCACCGAACATCTTTGCTGCTATTCCTAAAACCCCAGACCCACATCCATAGTCTATGACCGTTTGCCCGGAAACCAAATTGCTCTCTAACCAATGCAAGCAAAGCTGCGTCGTAGGATGACTACCTGTACCGAATGCGAGGCCCGGATCAAGAATGATATTGATTTCTGACGTAACTTTAACGGCCGACCAACTCGGTGAGATTTGTAAGCGCTTTGTGATTTGAATGGGTTCAAATTGTTGCTGTGTTAAACGAACCCAATCTTGATCATCAACAAGGCGCGTTTGAGGCGGTGACAACTGTAAGGGTTGCAGGGCATTAGATACGAAGGAACATATATCGGCTACTTCGATATCCTTATCAAAAAGCCCAACAACCAGATTGTATCCCCATGACAGTAGAACCTCCTCTCCTGGCTCGAGATAGATCGCTCTCTCTTTGACTGACCCCTCATCCGCATCAGTGACATCGACCGATAGAGCCCCAGCGTCAAACAACGCATCGCTCAAGGCTTCCACATCGGCCCCTGAAACTTCAAACTCTAATGCCTGCCAAGCCATAATTAAATCGAAAGAATATAGGTGAAGATGTGCAAACTAAGCGTTAGCGAGTTTTTTCTCGAGGTAATGAATATTTACACCACCCTCGATGAACTTTGCATCGGACACCAATTCACGATGCAGCGGAATGTTGGTTTCAATCCCCTCGACAATCATCTCGGATAAAGCAACTTTCATTCTGGCAAGCGCTTGCGCTCGGGTATCCCCATGCGCGATTACCTTACCGATTAGAGAATCATAGTGTGGCGGCACAAAATAATTCTGATATGCATGCGAATCTACCCGAATGCCAGGTCCTCCAGGGATATGGAGTGTAGTAATCCTTCCTGGTGATGGCGTAAATTTAAAGGGATGTTCCGCATTGATCCTACACTCAACTGCGTGCCCCTTAAATTGAATATCTTTTTGCCTAAAAGGTAATTTATCTCCGAACGCAACAGAAATTTGAGTTTTTACGATATCGATACCCGTAATCATTTCGGTTACAGGGTGCTCCACTTGCACCCTCGTATTCATTTCAATGAAATAGAATTGTCCATTCTCATATAAAAACTCGAATGTTCCTGCACCTCGATATCCGATTTTTCGGCATGCGTCGACACATTTCTCCCCAATTTTTACTCTCTCCCTAGGGCGAATATGTGGTGCCGGCGCCTCTTCAATTACCTTTTGATGACGTCGCTGCAAGGAACAATCCCTATCGCCCAAATATACAGCGTGCTTATGTTGATCGGCCAGAACTTGCACTTCAATATGCCGCGGATACTCTAAAAACTTTTCCATGTAAACAGTTGGATTGCCGAAGGCGACTTGAGCTTCTTGTTTTGTCATGTTCACCGCGTTAACCAATGCCGCTTCGGTATGAACAACTCTCATTCCGCGACCGCCTCCGCCCCCAGAGGCCTTTATGATAACTGGGTAGCCAATATCTCGGGCAATACCAATAACCTCCTTCGGATCATCAGGAAGAGCGCCGACGCTACCGGGAACAACAGGTATACCAGCTTTGATCATCATAACTTTTGCGCTTACTTTATCCCCCATTAGGCGGATCGTTTCTGGTTTTGGTCCAATAAAAACAAAACCACTTTGCTCAACCCGCTCAGCGAAATCGGCATTCTCCGACAAAAACCCATAGCCTGGGTGAATCGCTTGCGCATCAGTGACTTCAGCCGCGCTAATGATTGCGGGAACATTAAGATAGGAGTCCGCACTCGACGCTGGGCCGATACATACTGACTCGTCCGCAAGGCGCACGTACTTGGCTTCCGCATCCGCCTCAGAATGAACAGCTACGGTTTTGATACCCATCTCCCTACATGCTCGCTGAATTCTCAGAGCGATCTCGCCGCGATTCGCAATTAAAATCTTTTCAAACATAAACGTTTTTACACCCCATTATCTAATTTCGCACACCTATACAATCTAGATCTATAAAGTCTCGTATAAGGGTTAGGCGATCACAAAAAGCGGCTGGCCATATTCAATCGGTTGTCCATTTTCAACAAGAATTTTTTTAATAACACCGGATTTCTCTGACTCAATTTCATTGAGCAGCTTCATTGCCTCGATAATACATAATGTCTCGCCCTCGGAAACCGTTTGGCCGAGCTCAACAAATGACGCAGATTCCGGGTTCGAGGCACGGTAAAACGTGCCCACCATAGGTGACTTCATCACAAATCCTTCATCCGCAGGAATCTCCTCAACAACCGCAGCGGCCACTGGCTGAACAATCGGTGCGGCGACATGAGCCATCGGCGCCTGTGTATACGACGAAATCGGCGCTTTATTCCCACTATTAATTCGAACTCTCTCCTCACCTTCTGTGATTTCGAGCTCCTCAATCCCAGACTCCTGGACAAGATCAATTAATTTTTTTAATTTTCGCAGATCCATTACAGACTTCCCTTCAGTTTTTCTAATACATAATCCAACGCAACGTCATAACCCATAGCGCCCAGCCCGCAAATCACTGCCTCAGCCTTGTCGCTAAGGTACGAATGATGACGAAAGTGTTCGCGCTTGTAGATGTTCGATAAATGAACTTCAACAAAAGGGACATCAACGGCCGAGATCGCATCACGAATAGCGATGCTGGTGTGCGTGTAGGCTGCAGCATTAATAATCAAAAATTTCGCTCCAGCCGTTCGAACTTGCTGAATAAAGCTGACTAGCTCACCTTCGTAATTTGTTTGACAGCAAACTAATTTCATTGTGGCTGCTTGAGCTTTTGAAACTATTCGGGCTTCTATTGAATCGAGCGTCTCGGTACCGTATACACCGGGCTCTCGCGTGCCCAATAGATTTAGGTTTGGCCCATTCAACACAAGGATGTCGCAGGGCTCTAATGGTGCACGTTCATTTGACATATTTAAGGCCTTAAATTGGTATAAGAAAGGTTAAACGGGTCTCTACTTATTGAAAGTTAACTGCATATTCGGCGATTATACACGCATTATGATGCTTTTAATCAATAAGGGGGCCACCTAGAAGCGTCATTCTGGGGAAAGCACACAACCAAGAGAAAACAGCCATTAAAATACGAACTTTAACGACAAATAGGCGCATTTTAGCGGATTTTATCGACAAATTTTCGTACTTTAGACTCTGGGACTACGCCAGAATGCATATCGATTAAGTCCCCTGAAGGGTTTAAAAAAACCGTGAAAGGCAACCCCGATCTTTTGTTACCGAGAATTTCTGAAATACGAAGCGCGTCGCCAGACCCAATCAATACGGGGTAATTGATCTCATTATCCCTAACGAATTCACGAACGCGGTGAGCATCATCTACCGCAATCCCAATGAAAGTCACATTACGATCCTTATACTCATCCTGGAGCTGAACAAATAAAGGGATTTCCTCAAGACAAGGGGGGCACCAAGTTGCCCAAAAATTAACGATGCGATAGCTACCGTCCCAATGTGAGATCTGCCGCCAATTACCAGTAAGGTCCTGAAACTGCGCATTCTGAGCATCTTTGACTGCGCTCACGTCTAAGGCTGTGCGAGTATTGCTCATTAGGATGCCCATCACTACCGACCCAATCACGACACAAGTTATCAACAAGTGTCTCGCCCACACTGTCAATACCTCTTTATTCATTCGAGGCCGGGAAAACTAGCAAAACGTAATACATTACGGTCAGGCAAGAAACAAATACCCTCGTCTGAACATCCTTGATGCTCAGCGCTGATACTTAGTGAGTCGCTTCGCACCTCAACTTGACTGGTGTCTAGATCCAAAGTAATGAGCACCTCTCCTCTATAAATCTCTACATCACCAAAAAATTCATCGTGATGTCTTAAAGACTCAGGAAACGAAACATGACCGACGATCACCTCGGAGTCTAACGCTTGAAAAGAAAAACTACGTTTATACAAATAACAACAGGGGTGAATATCGTAAGCGAGCGCTAACTTGTTACCCTTGGATAACGTTGCGGATAACGTATAAAAGTCGCTCGCACCAGGCCCCTCAACCTCACCAGAAACAACAAACTGGGGAAAGCAGCAAAAAGCCAAGAATGCGACGACACATCGATTGGCGATCAACATTCTAATTATCTGACACATTGAGTGATGCCGGCACACCGTCCAGCACAGTAGGATACCGTAAGCGGACTTTAAGCTCCTTTTTCATCCGATCATTCAAAACCAATCGAGACTCATTGAGAAATGACCACAACATTTCGGGCAACACATCCTTCGCTTCAGACTTAGTGAGACGTCTCGGCCTTGGGAGACTAGCCCTGTCCGCAACCAAATCGAAATAATCGCCAACTTTTATCCTCGAATCATCAGTACAGTTGTATATTCGACCACCCTTACCCCGGAAAAGTGCCAGAAAAACTATCTGCGCCAGATCATCAGCGTGAATGTGGTTAGAGAAGCTATCCTCGTCAGCCCTCAAGGTCGGCAAACTCTTCATAAGTCTATTCAGCGGAAGCCGATTGGAGGCATAGATCCCAGGCACTCTTAGAATAATTGACGTACACCCCGTGCTTTTCGACCAGGCTCGAACTTGCGCTTCCGCATCGATCCGCCTTCGAGCCCGATCTGTTTGAGGATTGGCCGCACGCGTTTCACTCACGTGCTCGCCCATACAATCGCCGTAGACACCGGTCGTGCTCATATAAACAAGTCGCTGTGGTATTCTTAGGCCCGACGTAATAGATCTTAAAAAATTACGAATTCGCATGTCGGTATGTCCGGATGAATTTGGAGGCGCAAGATAAACCACGCCTTCCGACAAACCTACCAACCTCTGCAGAGTTCTCGGTTCATCAAGATCTGCACTCAACCAATTAATTGACCTTGTCCAGGAAGGGGATTCACCAGTCTTCGTTCTCGACACAACAGATAGATTAAAACGAGAGGCATAACGGGTGGCAAATCGTTTCCCGACATCTCCAAATCCGACGATCAACAGCCTATGCATATTCAATATTTATTTCAGTTACGCTCATAATATTTAGGCATTAAAATTTCTTACCAACTCAGTTTAAGGTTATCTCCACAATGGCGCATAAAGTCACGATTCAACCCAGCGGTAATACATTTACAACCGAAGAAAACGAAACCATTCTCTCTGCAGCAATGCGCTCAGGATATACGCTACCATACGGATGCAGAAATGGCGCTTGCGCAGCATGTAAAGGTAAGATTATCGAGGGAACGGTTGATCACGGCAACCCGCAAAGTTCTGCCCTCGTCGATTTCGAGAAACGTGACGGCCTCACCTTATTCTGCCAAGCAACCCCTCTCAGCGATTTAGTGATTGAGGCAAGAGAGATCGAAACAACCGGAGATATTGAAGTGCGCCGGTTACCGAGTCGCGTCCAGTCAATACTTCGCGTTTCCGATGACATTGTTATCCTAAAGCTTAAACTGCCATCTAACGAACGTTTCCAGTTTTTTGCAGGACAGTACATCGATGTTCTATTACGCGGGGGGAAACGGCGCAGCTACTCTATGGGCAACCCCCCCCATGAAGCCGAATATATCGAACTGCATGTCCGAAACATGGCAAATGGTGCCTTCACAACACAAGTTTTTGAGACGCTCAAAGAGAAAGATATCCTTAGGTTTGAGGGGCCTCTCGGAACCTTTTTTCTGCGAGAAGATACCGACAAACCCATAATTTTTGTCGCTAGCGGAACTGGTTTTGCTCCGATTAAAAGTATCATTGAATATACCTTTGAACAAGGTATCGACCGGCCAATGGTTCTCTACTGGGGTGGACGAAGACCTCGAGATATCTACATGAGCGATCTGGCCAGTCAATGGCAAAAAGATCACGAGCACTTTAATTTTGTTCCTGTCGTCTCCGATGCGGAACCCGAAGACAAATGGGACGGGCGAACCGGCATGGTTCATGTCGCCGCAATGGAAGATTTTCCTGATATGGCGAACCATGAGGCGTATTCATGCGGCGTGCCCGCAATGGTAGAAGCTGCCCATAAAGACTTCACTGAGCAGTGCGATTTACCTGAGGACGCATTTTTCTCTGATGCGTTTACCCCGTCGGTTGATCCAAAACCTCAAGACTAAAGTAGCATTAGGGACTTAACCACTGTTTCTGAGTCCGGCTGAAATGCCGTTAATCGTCTGAAGTATCGAACGCTTTAGCTGCTCATCATGATTGCCGCAACGGTATCGTTGCATCAATTCAATTTGCAAATGATTTAACGTATCAATATAAGGAGATCGACTCTGCAAACTTCTTGAAAGAGACGGGTTTTTCTCGAGCAAATAATTTTGATCGCTAATCTTAAGCAACCATTTCACTGAAAGCTCCCACTCTTTTTCAATCCGCCCATAAATACGATCTCTGAGATCAACATCTTGAACCAATTCAGCATACCGACGGGCAATATCAAAATCACTTTTGGCGAGCACCATGTCCATATTTGAAAGCATGACATTGAAAAATGCCCAATCTCGATACATACGCTGCAACTTCTCAATCGCATCATCACCATGACTTTCAACCCATGCTTGGACGGCTGAGCCAAAACCGTACCAACCTGGCAACATCATTCTTGCTAAAGACCACGAAAATACCCAGGGGATAGCCCTCAAATCCTCAATACGAGCAGACTTGCTCCGAGACGCGGGCCGACTTCCCACATTAAGATCAGCAATTTCTGCAATAGGTGTTGCCTGGCGAAAAAACTCAACGAAGCCAGGATCATCAAAAACCAAGGAACGGTAGGCCACAAAACTCTCTTGGGCCATTTCACGCAAAATATCTTCATAGTCGGACAGCGTCGCTGACTGATTCACGTCCTGCAGAACAACCGTCGCTTGAAGCGTTGCCGCCACCAAGGTTTCTAGATTACGTCGACCAATTTCGGGATCAGAATATTTACTGGCAATCACTTCCCCCTGCTCCGTAATTCTAATCTGACCGGCTACACTTCCTGCAGGTTGAGCAAGAATCGCCTCGTAACTTGGCCCGCCGCCGCGACCAACCGTCCCACCTCTGCCATGAAATATCCTCAGTTTTACACCGTGCTTTGCAAATACCTTAACGAGCTCTTTTTCTGCATGGTAAATCTCCCAGTTAGCCGTTAAGAAGCCCCCATCTTTGTTGCTATCTGAATAGCCCAACATGACTTCCTGAACGTCATCTTTATTACGCAACAATTTTCTATAAAAAGGATCGGAGAAAAGAGCATCCATGACATCAGACGAATTTCGTAAATCTTCAATCGTTTCAAATAGTGGCACGATATTCATAGATGAATCTGGATTTTCCCCGGCACTTAGACCGCCCGACTCCTTTAAAAGCAGTGCCACCTCAAGGATGTCGCTCACATCGTTAGCTTGGGAAATCACATAATTTGCAATTGAATCCTTGCCGTAGTCTCGTTGCAGTTTGTTGGCGCCGTCTAATATCTTTAATTCCTTATGAGTCAATTCATCATAATTCAGAAAAGTTGATCTAAGCGGTCTGTTTATGCTTAATTCGCTTAGCAGCCAACTCCGCTTTTCTTTTTCATGAAGCTCGCTATAACCTAACTTATTCATTCCCCGCGCAAAAAGATCGGATACCACACTTTCATGAACCTCTGAATGCTGTCTTAGGTCTAACGAAGCCAGATGAAAACCAAAAACCTCAGCTGCCCTTAGTAGAGCTCGAATTCTTCCGCGCGCGACTAATGCACTCCTATTTTGGTAGAGCGAATCACTGACAATCTTTAGGTCAGCAGAAAACTCCTCAGGACTTAAATAAACGAGTGGCGCATTTTCAGTCGAGGTATAGGCTTTTCGGGCCTCACCAAACGTATTCTCCAATCGAGCACGTATTGCCATTAACGCGCGGCGATAGTGTTCGTCTTTTCTATGGTCAGAAATATCTATTGACCGATCTGCCAAAGCAATCAATGGACCAGTCACTTGAACACGCCAATCCGACTGAGATAGCTCACCAGTCAACGCCTCAAGCTCACGCCGATAAAACTGATACAGCACTTGACTTTGTTTACCGACGGCATATGTCATAACCTTGTCAGTGACAAAGGGGTTGCCATCCCGATCTCCACCAATCCAGCTGCCCATTTTAAAAAAGCTTGCCAAAGCTGGGGGAGGGGTCGCTTCTGTCGAAACTGAATACATACGATCTTCAATGTCACCGTATAGGCGAGGAAGTTCAATTAGAAAAGTAGACTCATAATATGAAATCGCATTGTCTATTTCGTCCTGAACGCTGAGCTTCAACTCCCGCAAGATTCGGGTCTGCCATAGCGTGAGTATTGCCCTACGGAGCAACTCGTCATTTCTGGACAATTCGACTGGCGTTAAATTCTCTCGATCTCTTTTATTCAGTAAATCGGCAATCGTTTTTTGAAGGTCTAAAATGCTTTTTCGCTGCACCTCGGTCGGATGTGCAGTGAGGACCGGGACTATTAAGCTCCTAGAAAAAAACTCTTCTAGCTCACGCAATGATAATGCTTGGATTTCAGGCATCAACATCACCGCATCCAGAGATCCGGCCTGCGGCCCCGAACGAGCGGCCTCATACGCACGGCGGCGGCGAACATGATGCTGATCTTCTGCGATATTAGATAATAATGAAAAATAACAATAAGACCTAATGACAACGCTGGTCTCAAAACTATCTAGGGATCTGAGTCTTTTAAATAACTTACGTTTAGCTCCATCGGAGCCTGTGCGTTGAAGCGACACCGATAACTGTCGAGTTTTTTCTACAAGATCAAATATTACCTGACCTTCATGGTCACGAATCGTATCTCCGAGCATATCTCCAAGGAGTCTCACATCCTTTCGAAGTGCGTGGTCCTTTCGAGATGACTCCGTCGTTTTAACGTACCTGTTCATACACCACCCATACTTAACTATCGACCTTAGCGACTTGTCGCGCCGCAAAAAACTCCAACTGTACTTTTGACTCTTCTAAACGGTTCATTCTTCGATACAGAATAGAAAGTTCATATGCCACTTCTACAGAGTTCTCCAGCGCATTGCTTGCCCTAAAATAACTCTCAGACTTCCCCCATAACTCACGCTCTCGACACAGAATTCCCAACCCAGTCAACAACCTCGGGTTACGGGGTTGCTTCTCCAGCCATTTCTCAGCTTTTTCTAGCGGTGTTACATTCTGATTATCTGATGAGCGCACATAGTGCAGCATGATCTCATCGTCCCAAGATCTACTCAAATAATCCTCTACTAAATTTTGAGCCAATCGATTCTCGTCAAAACTTAAAAAACCTTTTGACATGGCCATGACAAAACTTGCCTCACCACGAATACGCTTATTAGCTTGTTTTAATATTTCTTTAAGTGCCGATAGCGACATGTCTGGCTTGGACAGGATTCCTAAAAATGCCTCAAGCTCAATTTGATCAACTCTTTCAGAACTGAATGCGTCAAATTTTTTTGCATCTTTCAACACCAACAAGACTTGATCCCACTTTTCACCCAATCTTAATGCTGCAACTTCGGAGCGAACTGAACTCGTACTTCTTTTGTTTATTTGAGACAGTGCGGCCAACGCATCGTGATATCGAGCCTCGTCGATCAACATTAAAGATTTTGCAAGATATACATCGTCATCATCAGCCAACTCAAGACGAGCAATAGATGCATCTCGATCGGAATAATGTCGCTCGACATGTGCAGCCCTAGCAGCCACTAAAAGCGTCTCCCGAGAGACTTCATCACTATCACGAATATATTTTTGGGTTTCCTTGTAAAGAGACTGCGTTTCTAACGTAACCAAATTCTTGATAAAACCCTTCAACCGAAGAATCTCATGACGCTCTTGACGAACCTTCAGATACGCCAAAAATCTTCGTTTTGAACTCCAGATAAAAGACAGGATTTTCAAGCCTAGATACAAGAAATAAATCAACACCAATTGCACGACAATAAACACAGCTAGTGACAATTCGACCTGATAGCCAAAGCCCCTGAACAAAACGAGACCATCGCTGTGCTTGGCGAAAGACACACAGGCAAACGCCAAAAAACCAATCATCACAAAAGACAGAAGTCGTCTCATATCAAAAACTCACCCAAACAGCCAAAAGATCGCGAAAAATGGACAGACAGGCAAATACCAAAACTCATCTTCATTGAGCTCCATCCTTATCCGCCTGCATAGCATTGAAGTAGTTTTCAATCGCAGAGAGTGTCGATATAAAGCTTGGGCCAGGAATATCCACCAAACTATTTAACTCGTTGATAAGACCCAATACAGCAGGTGTTTCTGGGTCATTAGGATCAAAATGAGTTTGCACATATCTTTTAATCCATCCCAGTTGTTGGCTCAGACGAATCATGTCGTTCGCGTCAAAAAGATACTCCATCTCTAACACTTTCAACCTAAACTTTTCAAGAACAAAATATCGTTCATCAAAGTCCGCATCTGGGCCATTCAATCGACGCACCTGAATGACCGACTTAATTTCCTTCCAAATATTCCTTAGTACAACCCAATCATTCGCCGCAACAGGACTATCACCCCTCAACACATCGGGCGAGGGACGCTCGCGATCGGTTAACTGAAGAAGATCCGTCAACTCCAACAATTGTAGCAACCCTTGATCAATACGATTCACGTCAAGTGTCTTTGCTTCCCTCAAAGACACCAAGTCCTGGCCTAAAGATTTAATGACTTCCTCACCATGCTTTCCGAACTTAACAGAGTCAGCGGATGCTCTCAGCTGAGACAAAATAGCCATGCTTCCTTTTTTCTGAACAGAATCCAACGGATACTTATGAATTCCTAAGATTAGGTCTCTCATGTGCCACACGAACAAAGATCCATCAGGGCTAGCAGGCATCGCAGTCGAGGACTCATAGCTGTCATTAAGTCGTTTGACCTCGAGGCCCAAGCGTTTTAATTCGCGAGATTGCCTTTCTGCTTTGGCACTCAAGTCCGGCACGCTATTCATAAAGTCGGATTGCAAACTCAAGCTATAGCCTTCCAATTCGAGTTTTCCTGCTGCAACCTGGGCACTTTGATTCACAATTTGATCTATGTACCAGACCCCAAATGGGATGCCTATGCACAAGTTACATATCCCAACAATCACTGAAAACTTACCGAGCCAGCTGCTATTTTTTTTCTTCGACTCCTGGGGCAAGGAATCTCCAACATTAAGCGCACCATCGGCGTCAGTGGTTTTTGGTTCTGTATTCTGCTGATCGTCCACGCGAAACCCCTTCTACTGTCTTAAATCTAATGACAAAAACCAATCCTCAAGACTATGCATCATGGCCACCCCTGCATCTTGACAAACAAAAATGGTTGTCACCCCAAGAGCCAAAGCCTTTTCCGCAACCGCAGAGTGATTGACAAATAGAGGAGCGGATGTGAGCAACGCCTCCCGTCCCTTGAATTGAACAAAAATGTTACCTATCGACCTTCGGCTCGTAACTATCCAGCCATCAAGCCCCGCTTTCAATTGAGCCAGCACTTCCGTATCGATTGGATCTTGTATATCCGATCGGTGGTAGCATGCATGCGTTTTGACTGTGGCTCCTTCATGCTCTAGTAAATGCTCTAAACGCCCACTACCACCTTCCGCAGTAACGACCAATACCGTAGACAAAGACAAGTCTAAGTTACCTCTCATTACTTTCACAAGTGAATCAGCGCCACCCTGCCCTTCTGGCGCAAAAACCAGCCTACCTTTGGCGTTAAGCTTGTCCGCTGTTGAGCGGCCCACAGCCGCGATCTGGATGCTTGGTTGGACCTTAAGCAACTCAGACACATTCTTCCAACCCATCTCAACTGACGTCGGGCTGACGAAAACAATGACATCGCATTCATCCAATGGGCTGACTGGATCAATTGGCAACTCTTGAACATCCAAACCGGGACAAAGTACAGCTCGACCTGCTCTCGCGCCTACTTGCTCCATGAGATATTCGCTTTGAAAGCGTGGTCTGCCAATCAATATCGTCTTATTTGCTAAAGATCTCATCTCCAGGGTTGCCATCTACTCAATCTCACTGAGCAACTCTCGAGCACCTAAGACCATCAATTCGTCAACTAATGTCTGACTGAGATGCAAGCCTCTGCCACTGAAATTATCCGTTCGTCCCTCTACTCTCAGACACCTCGACCCATCTGGCAACGCGACGAATGCGCTCATTTCTAAGCCGGTAGAAGAAAAACGCGCATAAGCACCCAATGGGGAGGCACAGGACCCCCCCAGTGATTGGGAAACGAAACGCTCCATTTCCACACATGTCCTGCTGGATTCATGATCTAACCTAGACAGTAACTGACGCACGTCTTGACGAGAGTCTAAGCATTCGATGCCCAAGGCCCCCTGGCCTACAGAAGGGATGCTGACATCAACAGGTAAATATTCCGCAATTCTCTCTCGAAGCCCAAGCCGCTCTAACCCAGCCGCCGCCAGGATGATTCCATCGAACTGTCCTTCATCTAGCTTTCGCAAACGCGTCTGAACATTTCCTCTAAGTGGATGCACGCTCAAGCCTTTAAATTGATTTCTTATTTGGCTCTCTCGCCTGTAGCTAGAGGTCCCAATCACCCCGCCTTCGGGAACATCACTGAGATGTTGATACTTAGATGAGACAAAAGCATCCCTGACATCTTCTCGATCTAAAATAGCTGGGATGCAAAATCGGCTCGGTAGATTAACAGGTACATCTTTCATAGAATGGACAGCAATATCTGCTCGCCCATCAAGCATGGCCTGCTCTAATTCTTTAATAAACAGCCCCTTACCGCCAATTTTAGCGAGCGATGTGTCCAGCTTTTGATCACCCTCGGTTGTCATGCCAAGAATCTCAACTTCTAGACCCGGCTCGGCTGTAGATAATAAATATTTGATTCTATTCGCTTGCCATAGCGCTAATTCACTCTCGCGAGTCGCAATAACCACTTTGTTCATTCGAGCTGCTTCCGGTTGGTCAAACAAAAAATCATGTTCTGTTTAATACACAGTATTGAGGCCAACGTTACAGGCCGCACCCTTGATTAGCCTTCGCTACCATTCTCGTAATGATACCTCACCAAGCACCCTTGCCTCACTCAGAAGTGCGGGATTTAAATTTTCGATATATGCTTACCTAGAAAGGCACTTCAAGTTTCGCAAACCAATTAAAATAAGTGCGCTAATTTAACGAAACGTGCGTGATAGCGATTTATGAGTAATAAAGATAAAAAAAGCAATCAAAACACTTGGTCTGGTCGATTTGACGAACCGGTAACCGAACTGGTTAAAAGGTTTACGGCCTCCGTTGGATTTGACTATCAACTTGCTGAATACGATATCGACGGCTCGCTCGCACATGCTGAGATGCTGTGTGAACAGGAAATAATTAGCGATACGGACCTTCATGATATTAAAAGAGGCCTGATCCAGATTAGAACCGAGATCCATAACGGCGACTTTAATTGGTCGCTCGACTACGAGGACGTGCACCTCAACATTGAGCACCGGCTCACCGAATTAATCGGGGACGCTGGTAAAAAGCTTCATACAGCACGATCAAGAAATGATCAAGTTGCGACTGACATAAGACTCTACGTCAGAGACCAAGTAGATTTAACCATTAAATTGATACATCAATTTCAATCGAATCTCCTCAATCTCGCAGAACAGCATGTCCAAACTGTCATGCCTGGTCTTACTCACTTACAGGTTGCTCAACCCATCTCCTTTGCGCATCATTTAATGGCCTATTTTGAGATGACCAAACGAGATGCAGAACGATTTCATGATCTACGCAAAAGAGTAAATCGACTCCCTCTGGGCTCGGGGGCACTTGCTGGCACCACTTTTAAGATTGATCGATTGAGCGTTGCTAAAAAGCTTGGCTTTGATGGTGTGTGTGAAAATTCTTTAGACGCTGTATCCGATCGTGATTTCGCAATAGAGTTTTGTACCGCAGCGGCTCTACTGATGACACATCTATCGCGATTGTCGGAAGAACTCATTCTTTGGATGAGCCCACAGTTCAATTTTATTGAAATAGCAGATCGCTTTTGTACTGGTTCGTCAATGATGCCTCAAAAGAAAAATCCGGATGTCCCAGAGTTGGTTCGCGGGAAAACCGGTCGAGTCAATGGGCATGTCGTATCGCTACTCACCTTAATGAAAGGCCAACCACTTGCATACAACAAGGACAACCAAGAAGATAAAGAACCACTATTTGATACGGCGCAAACTATTCGCGATACACTTTTAGTCTATGCCGATATGCTGACAGGCATTACCGTGAACAAACAAGCCATGCGTGATGCTACTGCGCGAGGGTTCGCAACAGCCACTGATCTCGCTGATCACCTAGTACGACAAGGTCTTCCCTTTAGGGAGTCACACGAAGTTGTCGCAAAAGCAGTAAAGACGGCGAGTCAACAGAACGTAGATATTACCGATTTAGCCATAGAGGAGCTTCAAGCCATATCGCCACTGATCAGCAAAGAAATGGTGGCGCTTCTATCGCCAGAGCAGGCTCTGGAGAGCCGTAACCATATCGGGGGCACTGGGTCGCAAGCAGTCATGTCCGCCATCTCAAACGCTCGAAAACTTATTGCGTAAACATCCGATCTCTTATTAAAAATCTAGGAAGTTAATATGGCCATAACTAAAAAAAATATCAGATTGGCTGAATTTTTCGGCTGTTTCGGGCTGATTGCTTTCGCACTATTCCTTCAACACTACGAAGGACTGGCACCTTGTCCGATGTGTATCTTGCAACGATATGCGTTTATTCTCATTGGAGTGACCGCCTTAATTTCTCTACCTTTTCTCACAAAGAGATTTCTTTCGCGAATATCCTCTTGGCTCATCATCCTCTTTGCGGGACTTGGGTCTGGTGTTGCCTTGCGACATGTATGGCTAGAACACAACCCACCCGAGATATTTGATTGTGGCGCAGACCTCGGTTTTGTCGTAGACACCTTCCCATTAGCGGAGGCCTTACCAATGATATTCAGAGGAACCGGTGACTGCTCAATCGTTTTATGGAGATTTGCAGGATTATCAATTGCGGAATGGGCCTTAGCTTGCTTCATCATCATCCTATTGACCGAATTAACTTTTCTAAAGAGAAAGTAAAAAAAAGAATCCGGCTGACCATCAGTGATCATAATAAGGACGTAAAAAAACCAGCCGACGCTGGTTTTTTTACGAACATAATGTTTGCTTATTTTCCAAGTAACTTCTGAAGCTCTCCAGACTGATACATTTCACGCATGATGTCTGAACCGCCCAAAAATTCACCGTTCACGTATAGCTGAGGGATCGTTGGCCAATTTGAAAAATCCTTAATCCCCTGACGAATATCTTCATCAGCTAAAACATTAACAGTCGCGACATCCTCTGCACCGCACGCTTCTAACATTTGCACAGCAGCAGCAGAAAAGCCGCACATGGGCGCCTCTGGCGACCCTTTCATATATAAAACAACTGCATTGTCTGTTACTTGTTTTTTGATGATCTCATTCGCATCCATTTAAATTCCTTTTCTCATACCCTTCAATTTGCCCGCCACTCGGAACTAACAGCCATAAGCTGTCCGGGTTACAACCCCTATTCTACCACCGCTGATCCGTGGGTTCCCTGACAAATCTACCGCATTAAACAAAGACATAAAACCTTGTTCAGCCAAAAGATCTTGGCAAAGACCAAGCTGGTCGTAACCGTGCTCGAAAAACAACCACCCTCCCTCATTGAGAAATGATTGACCTTGCTCCAAAATTTCGCTGATTGCATCAAGCCCTTCCGGTCCAGAAACAAGGGCTCCGCGAGGCTCATAACGAAGTTCTGGCGAATTAAGATGACTATCATCAGCCGCAATATACGGCGGGTTAGCCAGGATCAAATCAAAAGTTCCAGATACTTTAGAAAACCAATTGCTTTCAACGAAAGAAATTGAAGCGCCGGGGCAAAGGCTTCTTACGTTCGCCTCTGCGACTTTAAGGGCATTCTTGGAAATATCAGCGGCCACGACATCAACACCTGGCGCATTGATCGCCACTGAAATAGTGATGGCCCCCGATCCGGTGCCGAGATCCAACACTCTTTTTAGGTTATGGCTTTGAATTTTTTCGATTGCCACATCAACCAGCAATTCAGTCTCAGACCTGGGGATCAATACATGTTCGTTGACTTTAAAAGAAAGACCGTAAAACTCTTTTTCACCAAGAATATAAGCAATAGGTTTCCCGTTAATTCTGTCTTGAAATAATTTTTTGTATTTTTCGATATGCAATGGATCTGACATTAAACTTGGCTCTTTAATCAAATCCAACTGACCCAGCCCAATCGCATGAGCGAACAAGATTTTTACCTCTCTAATGGCCTCCATTCTAGATAAGCCAAAAGCCCGAACCAGGCTCAGAATATCAGACTCAATTGAGCCGTCTTTGATCATGATGGTAGCCGTTAATTCAGTCTCTATTCCGATGCAATAGCGAGTAATTCAGCTTGATGCTCGGAGAGGAGGGTGCTGATGACTTCATCAAGCTCTCCCTCCATAATTTGAGACAGCTTATATAAGGTCAAATTGATTCTGTGCTCAGTCAATCGACCTTGAGGAAAGTTGTACGTCCTGATTCTTTCCGATCTATCACCACTGCCGATAAGTGTTTTACGTGTTGCCGCCTCTTTAGCCTGATGCTCTTGAGTTTGCAATGCATTTAACCTTGCGGCCAAAACTGAGAGTGCCCGCGCCTTATTCTTATGTTGTGACCGATCATCCTGACACTCAACAACTAATCCAGTAGGAAGATGAGTAATACGAATCGCAGAATCGGTTTTATTAATGTGCTGGCCTCCGGCCCCTGAGGCTCGATACGTATCAATGCGTAGTTCACTAGGGTTGATTTCAACATCTTTCAATTGATCAGCTTCGGGCAAGACTGCCACTGTGCACGCGCTCGTATGGACGCGACCTTGCGTCTCCGTTTCTGGGACACGTTGCACTCTATGACCACCGGATTCAAACTTTAATTGTGCATAAACATTGTCGCCGCTGATCTTAACGATCACCTCTTTGTACCCACCAAGGTCGGATTCATTGTGAGAGATCATCTCAACAACCCATCGATTCTTTTCGGCATACTTATAGTACATTCTGAGGAGGTCTCCTGAAAAAAGAGCGGACTCATCTCCCCCCGCACCTGCCCGTATCTCCAAGAACACATTGCGACCATCATTCGGATCCTTGGGCAATAAAGACTTTTGCAAAAGACCCGTAAGAACAATCTTCTTTTCTTCTCCCTCGAGAATTTCTAATTTTGCCAACTCATTCATGTCAGGGTCATTAAGCAAACCTTTAGCCATTAACACATCGTGATCGACCTTTAGATAATCGCGATAATTTAAAACAATCCGCTCAAGCTCTGCATGCTCTCTCGTCCACCCAGTAAAGACATCCATATCTAAAGTGGCACTCTCTGTACTCATCAGCGCATTGAGCTCCTCATGCCTTAGAGATAATTTTTCTAATTTATCTAGCAATGACTGCTTCATTTAATCTTTATCCAATCCATAAAGCCTCTTTAAAGCATCCGAGAGACTCATTTGTTCATTGTTCGACTCATCATTAAGCGCACGACTGGGCTCATGCATGAATTTATTAGTGATTGCACGCGACAGGCTTTTAATCACTGCCTCTGGTTGCTCACCCTTAGCAAGTAACGCAAGGGCTTTTTCTAACTCACTCTCCCTTATGAATTCGCCATGCTGACGAAACTTCTTGATAACCGGAGCAGATTTCGCTCTATCAAGCTGATCTGTAAATTGAACTAACCTATCCTTTATTATTTTTTCAGCCTCCCGCGCCGCTTCCTCTCGATTCCTCATCCCATCTTTAACAATTTCACCAAGATCGTCTACGGTATAAAGAAACACGTCATCTAATTCAGACGTTTCAGTCTCAATATCACGAGGTACCGCAAGATCGATCAAGAGCATTGGTTTATGCCGCCTTAACTCAATGGCCTTCTGAATCACGCCTTTCCCAAGAATCGGTATTGGACTACCCGTGCACGAGACAACAATATCGAATTCGCATAACCGCTGAGCAATCTCATTTAATGGGAAAAAGTTACCATTCAGCACGCCAGCTAATACCTCTGCCCGGCTCAACGTTCGATTGGTAAAAGACATACCGCGAACATTTAAGGATGCAAAATATTCAGCGCACGTGCGATTCATGTCCCCCGCACCAATAAACAAAACTTTTGACTGCCCAAGCGTCCCAAAAATACGCTCGCTCACTTTGACAGAAGCAGCCGAAAGCGAAATCGAGTGGGCACCCACATTGGTGTTTGTCCTTATATATTTCGCGACCGAGAAACTCGTATCAAATAATTGTCTTAGCTTAGGCCCGAGCGCTCCTGCTGCCTCTGCTGCACGCACTGATTTTTTTAGTTGCCCAAGAATCTGCGTCTCACCAAGAACCATCGAGTCAAGGCCAGCCGACACACGAAAAGCATGCTGAGCCACAAATTCTCCAGTGTGCCTATAAAGAACGGGAGAGAGCTTCTCCACAGAAAAACCACGGTAATCGGCGAACCATTTAAGGACCTCGTCAAAGCCTGTGGCTACGCTATATATTTCCGTACGGTTACAAGTAGACAAAATCACCGACTCACTAACCCCCTCTGAATTTTGTAAGCTTTTTAGCGCCGATTCTATTTCATCGTCGCCAATAGCCAATGCCTCTCTTAAATCGAGAGGGCAGGTATCATGGCTGAAACCTACGGAGTAGTATCTGTGGTCCTGAGCTGTCAATGGAGAGGGCTATTTTTACTGATTATGAGCGGGAGAAATTCATGTTTTTAACTTCACTAATACGACTAAAATCGACACAGCCTTCAGCTAACATCGGCATGCATTGGTGATAAAAGTACCTTTAATTCGCAGCGCCTCCAGAGATAAATGCACATCACGGGCCGAATTGAACTGGCAAATTTAATTTAAGGATACAACCACCGCCGCTACCCACGTTTAACAGCGCTTACAGGAACGGACAGCCTCGCCGACTTGCCAAGAAGATCAAATAGCAAGATCACCCGCCTGTCCCCATCAGACTCTTCATAGACAGCACTAATATCTCGGAAAGCCCCGTGTGTAAAAATCACACCGTCACCCGACTGATAAGCTTTAACTGGGAGCAAAGAGATCTCTTCCTGCAAACTCATAATTTTTTTGAATGTTTGCTCGTCTAACTCTGCAAGCCTGCCACCAAACTTTACTAACTGCGAAACGCCTCTTACGTTTCGAAGTGTGTGCAGCACCTTTTGAAAAACAATAGGTTCAATCCTGACAAAGAGGTATCTTGGGAAAAGCGGTTCGAAATCAACTGAAATCACGCCACCTCTTGCTTTCTCGATTGGTCTTAGAGGGGATGAAACATCAAGCCCCAAACCCTCAAGATTTTCTTTTGCTCTAGCTTCCTGACGAGGTTTTGTGTAAATGACAGCCCAAGACAAATCAAATCCCCTCATTTTGACATCGTCTAACCGCGTATACGCTCAACATCTTGCTAAATCAAAGCAGCGATTAAAATTAAAGCGAAATTTTAACATGTCTGCCAAATTCGCTCTCTAATTGGCAAACGAATTTATTATGCCCTTTCCGCAGCGTATACCCAATCAACTATGTCACTGCTCGGCGTGTAGTCCGGGATCAATCTTTCCATTATTAATCGAATCACACCTATATCATTGACATTAAGCGCCATCTCGAGTGTTTTTAACTCATCATCTAACCGCTCCCAGGGCATAAAATCTTCATTGGATTTCATAATTCGCTTATGAGATGTGGGCTTTGGGTCCCCACCAATGAGCAACTCTTCATACAGCTTCTCCCCAGGGCGCAATCCAACGATCTCAATCTCAATGTCGCCCTCGGCATTTTGTTCGTCCCTGACTCTAAGGCCTGACAACTCAATCATCCTACATGCTAAATCGAAGATTCTGACCGGCTGGCCCATATCAAGCAAAAACACATCGCCCCTCGTAGTCATCGCGCCCGCCTGAATCACAAGCTGAGAAGCCTCTGACATTGTCATGAAATAGCGCGTAATGTCAGGGTGCGTGAGTGAAATTGGTCCACCACTGCGAATTTGTTGCCTAAATTTGGGCACAACGGAGCCCGACGAGTCGAGCACATTGCCAAAACGAACCATGCTGAATTTAGTGTTGACCTCAGTTACAGATAGTGCCTGCAAAACCATTTCTGATAATCTCTTGCTCGCACCCATAACATTTGTGGGGCGCACAGCTTTATCGGTACTGATCAAAACAAAGTCTGAAATGCCATGTTGCGCAGCCGCCCTAGCTGTGGATAAGGTGCCGAATACATTATTCTTAATTCCCTCAGCCATATTGTGTTCCACCATCGGCACATGCTTATAAGCAGCCGCGTGATAAACAGTATCTGGATGCCAAGTTGACATGACTTCACACATCCTCTCGTCATCTTTAACGGAACCCAAGAGAGGAATCAAAACGACTGCTCTACTAGGAAATTTTTCTAAGAGTTCTTGGTGAATGGCATAGAGTGCGAACTCGCTTTGATCGACCATCAGGAGCTTACTCGGACCCAGGGCCAAGATCTGACGACAAAGCTCGCTCCCGATAGATCCGCCAGCACCCGTAACCAGAACAACCTTACTGCGCGTACACTTCGCCAACAATATAAGGTTTGGCTTGACCGGCTCCCGACCCAGCAAGTCATCAATATCAAGCTCACGGAGATCTGAAAAGCTGACTTTGCCATGGACCATATCTGCCATACTAGGCAGGGTACGTACAGCAACCCGACTAGGTCGAATCCTAGTTAAAATATGGTTTCGGTGCTTACGAGCCAAATTTGGCATGGCCAGCAGCACAACACTGACATTAAGTGTACTGACCAAATTACTGAGGTCGTTGGGGCTATAAATTGGTTGACCATTCAGAATGTGACCAAAAAGTCTCTCATCATCGTCTAAAAACCCAACCAACTGCATCTCAGGACTGTTTGCCATAGCACCGACTAATTGACGGCCTGTTGCCCCTGCGCCATAAATCATAACTTTTGCTCTATTGGCTTGTTTGAGCACCGTCTGGTATTGATCCCCTAGCCAGAGTCGAGCAATAGCTCGAGATGCCCCAACAAAAAGCAAAAGAAGTATCGGTTGAATAATTCCCAAGGTACGAGGAACATCTTGGATTCCAATTGCCGTAAAGATAGACGCATAAAGAACCCCGTAAATAGCTATGGCCCGAGCGACAGCCAGTAGTGCCGGCCAACCACTGTAGCGAAATATCGCGCGATACAGGCCGTTGGCAACGAAAATGGGCAATGCTATTAAAATAGAAACCATTGCAGGAGCCAACGCGTCATCAGATAGCGTGATGAACTCTCCAAGCCGAAGGTAAAAAGCAAACCAAACTGTCAAGACGCAGAGCGAAGCATCAACTGATACAACTATAGAGCTCTTCGCCAAACGCGGTAGGGCCAGCAAAGGCAAAACAAAGCTTTTAATATTCACTTTTTTAAAATCCTCATGGAGACTTCTTAATTGGATACACCATATCGACTCAGCGCACTCAAAAATGTCAAAAATACAATCTACAGATCAAACCGTAATAAACGTCGTTGCAGGCATTCATCGTCTAGATCAACCTTATCTGCGAACAGATCGCTCGTCACGCCCGCTAACCCGGGCCCGCCCGACGTGCTAGCACGAGTCTATGAACCCCTCTCTCGGCGCTCAACTCGATTAAGTCTTGTTGATTGAACAAGGCTGGCCGAGGGCCCATAAAACTCATATCACCCGCTAAGATACTGCCAACTGGGGTAACTCATCAAGGCTACATTTAAGAAAAAAGGATTCGACTGGTATGAGCCATGAGATGGGTCCTATCATAAGTGAGTTGCTACTGTGGGGGTTTCAATATGCATGCTAAGAAATTTGAGCATCTGAAAATTATGGTCGATGGGGGCTGGGTCAAGCCGGATACCATCATGCAGTATATTGAGCGGGCACGCCTCAATGAGACACCCTGTCTCGCCGCAACACCTTAACAAAGGTCAGCCACAAAATGTGAATGTCAAACCACAGGGACTGGCGCTGCAGATAAGCCTCGTCTAGCTTGACCTTGTCAGGAATCGGTAACTCGTCGCGGCCATTGACTTGCGCCCAACCGGTCAGGCCCGGCACCAATGTGTGCACACCCCGCTCTGTGCGCAGAGCAATCAAGTCTTGCTGATTGAACAGCGCCGGCCGCGGGCCCACAAAGCTCATGTCACCCAACAGAATGCTCCACAGCTGCGGCAACTCGTCCAAGCTGCTCTTGCGCAAAAAAGAACCGATGGGCGTCAGGTGTGAACGGGCATCAGGCAGCAAATGCGTGGCAACTGCTGGTGTGCCCACTCGCATGCTGCGGAACTTCGGCATTTTGAAGATCACGTTGTTCCGGCCAACGCGGTCCGACCAATACAATGCGGGCCCTTTGGAAGTGAAGCGAACGGCAATCGCCACCAGCAACACCGGCACAAGCAAGATCAGAGCTGCTAAACAACTAAAAAAAATATCGAAGACTCTTTTCATGCCGCCATGGCCCGCCTCAAACCTTCTTCCACAGACACCGGCGGCACCCATCCCAACAAGCTGCGCGCCTTCGAAATATCAACTTGCAAATTACCGCACAAGCGCCGCACCACATCGCCCTTGCCCAACAACAAAGCCCCCGTCTGCAAAACCCACACCGGCACTGGCACCAAACGCACAGGCACCCCAGCTGCTTGCGCCACGCCGCGCACCAGCTCAGTGGTAGACAGGTCTTGCCCATCACTCACCAAAAAAGTCTGGTTGGCTGCTTGGGGGTGGGTGATGCAGGTGACGATGAAATCCACCAAGTTATCCAACGCCACTAAGCTGCGCTGGTTATGCACCATGCCCAGCGGCAAAGGCCAGCCTCGCCGCACGGCGCGCATGAGGGCGGCAAAGTTAGCCTTGACCCCGGGGCCATACACTAACGGTGGGCGAATAATGACAACTTCCATACCCGTGTCGACGCTGAGTTGGCGCAAACCCTGTTCGGCCTCCATCTTGGAAACGTCGTAGGGGTCTTGCGGCGCGGGAATGTCGTCAGGCGTAAACGGCCGGCCTGGCAACGTTGCTTCTCCGTTGACCTTGACCGAACTGATGAATACAAAACGTTTTACCCCTGCTGCGGCAGCTTGGCGGCCTAGATTCAAGGTGCCTTCCACGTTGACGGCGCGAAACACAGTCAATGGATCGGCCTCGGCGTCGTGCATGACGTGTACGCGGGCAGCGAGGTGAACGATTGCGTGAACGTTAGTCAGTGCCGGTTGCCACTCGGTTTGAGAAGCCAAATCCCCGCCAGGGAGGTACGTCGCCCCTGCCACTGGGTTCGCCGCAGGGGCTTGCCGCGTCAGGGCCAGCACCTCAACACGACCCAGTTCTACCAACTGCGCCACGATTGCGCGGCCAATAAAACCCTGCCCTCCTGTAACCAAAACACACTGTGTCATGCGCCCCCTCGATCTGCAGGCTTGGCCACGGCAAACAACACACACAAAATGAAAAACCACAACTGATCAAGGCGCTTACGCCTGCATTGTTTAGCACGCAAGGCCAGCCACAGATAACCTAGCCGACCACCACGCAACCCATGTTGCACAACAGGTGTCGACGATGCATGAACTAAATCAGCAATGAGCAAAGACTGCTCGAAACCATGGCCACTCAGCATTTTGCGAATTCGTAACCAATACGAGCGCCATCCCGCATTGACGCCAATCTGGTTATTTGCATGTTGGCGATATTGCAGGCTGGACCAGTCATCAATTACCCATGAATAGTTATTCGCCCTGGCAAAGGCATAGATCAACCAGTCGTGATAACCAACACGCAGCAGGCTTTTATCAGCGCCACGCACCAACTGCTGGAGCGCTAAGGCAAGGCTTGTCTTTAGTACATAAGTACATCCCGGACCCGCTGCCTCAAACAGAAAATCCCAAGACCGCTGTGGTTGGGATTTCTTCACCAACCAACTATTGCCCGAGGGCCAGAATGCAGTAACGTTACTCGAATATCCTGCCACGTTTTGTGCTGTCATCGAACTTTGCGCACGCCACAATTTTTCGGGACGCCAAAGGTCATCTTGGTCGGCAAAACTCAAATAGTCAAAACCGCTCAGATCTACATCGCGCAAGAGACGGTAGAAATTCGGTCCAGCTCCGCCAAAACGTTGGCCAAAAGGCAACAAAGTCAACCGCGACTCGGACAGAGCCCACTCTGTAAGGCGACCTTCAGTACCGTCTGACGATTGATCCACACTGATGAATACCTGAATATCTACGCCCTTCTGCTCCAAGATGGATTCAATTTGCTCCACCATAAAAGCCATTCCGTTGTATGCAGCCAAGCACACTGCAAAGTATGGTCTTTTTTTTTCACTCATCATCAGATATTGCCAGCTTCGTCATATTTTGCTCGATCTGTGCTGATCTGTGCCGCATACGGCAGTCCGTGAGTGAGAATGCCCCACAAGCTCGCCCAGTCGGGCGCACGAAGCTGCCGTCTTGGACGGATAAAGCCATGGACTGCTGGCAGGCTTGCAAGATGTCGGGGGCGTGCTGGTCCAGAGCGCTGAGCAGGGTTTGGGCAGAGCACAAGAAGATGCCGGCATTCCACAGCGCACTGCCTGAGAGCAGCAAGGCTTCGGCTTTGTCTTGGACTGGCTTTTCTGTAAAGCCTTCGACGTTGAATGCGTCGTCTGGCCGAGCGCTGCCTTGGCGGATGTAGCCGTAGGCGGTGCTGGGGAATGCGGGGGAGATGCCGAAGGTGACGATGGCGCCTGCTTGCGCTGCGGCAACAGCTTGCTTTACCACTTGGGCGAATGCTGCTCCGTCTGGAATGTGGTGGTCTGAGGGGCAGAAAAGCAGCAGGTCTTCTGGCTTAGCAGCCAACGCGGCAATGGCCATGGCTGCAGCAGTGTTACGCGCAACGGGCTCAAGTAGGACCGTGCCCTGCACTTTGGAAGCTTGCATGGCCTCAGCGACGAGGAACCGATGCTCGTCTGAGCCGACGCAAATAACGTTTTTACTGAGCAGGGAGACGCGTTCCAGCGTGAGCTGCAGCAGGCTCTTGTTGCCGATCAGCGGCACGAACTGCTTGGGGAAACTCTTGCGGCTGAGCGGCCAAAGCCGAGTGCCGGAGCCGCCGCAAAGGACGACAGGGGTGATCGGTGTAAACGACGAGCTCAAAAAACGACTCCAAAAGAACTTAGATGGTTCATGTTTTGACTTTCATCGTTATTAACGAAATGAATACCCCCATGCCCACTAAACCCCATTATCGAGACCTACCAGGACACACCACCAAATTGGTCGAGCTCAACACCCCCGGCACTCCGCCAACGCGTTAATCTCGTCGTGTGGTGCATTGTTCTCGTCCAACTTACTCGCAATGGCTGTGGCGGTGAGTCTTGACTCCTCGACAACGCCTGCTGGCGCGAGCAGACAGGTATATCCAAATTTGTTCTTGCTGGCCGCAAAGTTACCTACCTTGACATGGCCCTCATCACCCAGGGCCTTTATGCAGTAGTTAACGTGCTCCAAGCTAACCCCAAGCACCACGGCTAGCTTGCGGCGGGTAATATAAGTTTCCTGCGGCACCATCAGGACCTGCGGCCGTGGACTTATTGCTTGGGAATGATTTAGCAATGGTTATCTCTCGCATCGGAATTAAGTTGATTGGACCACAGGTTTAGAGCGGGCAGGCTAGCGCACTAACGCGGGGACAATCGCGCAGTGTTATAGCTTCTTTTTCGTCAACACTACTATTTATAGTTACACGAGTGGGAATTCTTTTTTATGTTACCACCAAAACGGCACAACATCAAAAACAGAATATAAGCAAACGAACGCTGCGATTGCAGCCATCAATACGAGAGCGCTTTTTAGTTAATGTTAAAAAAACACACGCCTAATAAAAAGCCTGCTTGCTTTTCCAAATAAAAACTCAGCCCAACTGGACTTGGCGAACTTCTTTTTCATTTAAACGGCGTTCGTCGTCTGCAAGCAAGCCATCATTGGCAGCGTCTAACGCTAACCGCACCACCTCAAGTCGCACTTCTCTGATTGATTTCCAACTAAGTGTTTGCTTCTATCTCGTCAGCACGCGCACGCTTACTCTTCTTCAGCTCAACTTCCACAGCTAGCGCACCTGGGATCTGCTGTTCAGCGTTGAGTAGCGCTGATGTCTTTGGCTGTCATCTCTTAGCCAAGCCCAAGTAGATGGATGCGCTTTGGCACACATACGCCTACCAAATTTAAGGCGTGATGGACGCCGATTTAAACTGCTCTTCACGCCGCTTCTTAACGCTAGCAAACGCAAGCCTTAAAATAACCATAAGCACTCCGAAGAACAAGCTTGCCATCGCGCTGATCATTACGATTTGGCTTCGATGAGGCGACACTCTTTGCTCTGATGCGAAGATTGGCGTTAGAAATTTCGCTTCTTGAGTATGTGGCGGCTTAAGCATAGCCTCCATTTTGGAAATTTCTTTTTCGGTATCTGACAACTCGTCTTGAATTTTTGATTGAAACATGTTCGCGATCAATATGGTTACCGGATACTCTGCACTTTTAAAGTCTAAATGTGAGTCTCTGTCAATCTCCATCTGCTTGAATGACTTACGCAATTCATCAGCTTTCTTTTTCGCACTGTCCAAACTAGACCTAACGAAAAACGAACTCGCTTCCATTAGAGGTTTCTGCCTTTCAACTACAAGAACTAGTAATAGCTCCAGACATCTCATAGCTTTATCTCTGGATTCTGCTCGATACGAAACTGACACAAAATTTGAATTCTTCGCAATATTGGCACCCACCGCTTTAGCAAAGGCTTCTGAGTTGCCAGCCCCGCCCTCGTTGACACATACCGCTAGCGTCTTGCTGTCATAGTAAGTCGGGGAGCGCATTTTCTCGATAAGAACTGTAGCTGGTTCAGCGTCAATACTGTTCATGCTGTTCATGCTGTTCATGCTGACAACATTACCGGCTTGAATGACACCCTTAGCTTCGAACTGATCTGGTAAACCCAGCGACGTCACAACTCCGATGCCAGTACCTATAAGTGCTATGGATAGGATAACTTTCCATCCATCCGCTAAGAAGTCGCAGACATCCATCAAGCTTATTTGGTCGTCAACGCTTGTTTCTGTTTGCATGTTTCTACATTTACGGTTATGTAATATTTGTCAATTATAATCGTGCAGATAGCAGGCCAACTTCTTTCTTCCTTCGCCACCATCCCGCAACTAGTCAGTTTCGGGGTTAGATGTGAAGTGTACTATAAGTATTCTGGCACGTTTTTAGAGGATCATTAACCAATTAAGTTAGAGTTTAGCTTAGCGCAGTGAGCGTGGATTGTATTTACGCCTGCAAACAGCAATAATTTATACAAGTACAAAAAAATCGTAGCGTTGCATCTGCGGTGTTTATGTGGTGGCCCGGGGCGGAATCGAACCACCGACACAAGGATTTTCAATCCTCTGCTCTACCGACTGAGCTACCAGGCCATCAACCGTTGGTCGCAACATTCTCTGCAACTCGCGGTCATTATAGGGGCTGGATTTTACATTAAAATTATACTTTCTCCAAAAAAATCTTAAGCGGCAAACATTAGTTTTTAAGCCCACGCTCGCTCGCCTCAATCCTAGGCAAACAATAAGCCAGAAGGATTGCAAGGCACAGCATATAAAATGACATCGTCATTTTCAAATTAAACACCTGAATCGTAAGGCCAGAAAAAAACACGGGAACAATTAATCCATAAATCCCCGCAGCAAGTCCCGAGTCTGCCGTCGACCACGCCCTAAGTTTACAGCTAACCAAATAAATTGGGTATAGGAACAAACCCCACAAAGCAAGCCCACCTAAAAATAGACCCTTACGAACCAATTGCCCAGATATCTCAGAATGAGATCCTGCAAGCGTTTTTATTTCATAAATTTGTGCATCAAGGGATGGAACTAGTGCTTTTAAATATTCGAAAGTAGGCATGGCGCCATCGGCAACGCCAAAAAACATTTGGTCTTTTATAAGTTCAAAATCGACTAACAGCAATATCATCCGTTGACCAGTAGACGATTGCTGTCCTCCGCCTTCTCCCGCGAAGCTAACCAGCCCTTCTAAAGCCTCTGATGATCTACCGCTAACGACATCAGAAAAAGTAAAAATTGCAAAAACACCGAACACGAGAACCAGCGTGGCTAGAATCGGTTTCATTAACGAGGCTCTGAACGAATACAAAATATAGACTTCGGCCAAGGCAATTCCGGCAACCCAGGAGCTACGCGACTGAGATTCAATCGCAATATATATCGCTAATATGGGAATCACTATCTTTGCCATATTGTTAACTTTTTTAGGAATCTTTGAATAATCCCCAAATAAGTAAAGTCCCAGCAAGGCAAACGTGTAACACGGCAGCGTAATAGGGTCTACAAAATATGTAGCGGCCCGATCACCCCAATAGTATTCGGGGAAAACCTGCAGACACAGGAAGACCAGCGTGATGCCAACGGCAGAACCAATGCCTAATGCCGAAAGCAGATTTGTACAGTCTTTTTTAGAAAGATAGACAAATACACCCGCTGCCAAGATCGCCCTAGACGGGCCATCGAGGCTCGAGCCAATAAAACTTCCCCGCCCAATTTGCGCAAGTAGTTCAGCAAGAAAAGGGGACAATAAACATAACATTATCGTCCAAAATTTTGGCCCTCGGGCAGCAAAGTAATGTCTAGGGGTCTTAATAATCGAACAACTACAAAGAAAAAACATTAAAAACAAACTGGTGGTGGCTGTACCTTTTAAGGTCAGGAAAAAAGCTGGCGAAAAAAAAACTACGGCGGCGAGCCAATTCATCGGATTGCCACGAAATTCAGCCAGGTGTTTTAACGACTGCTTCATCGAGATTCTCATTTGATATAAAAAATAAAAAAAGGAGCGGCATCTAGCCGCCCCCATTTAATCAAACTCCACCAGCTTTAGTGGCCGGATCCGGCCCCAGCACCACGAGGCACACGTATATCCTCAACCAGAGCTTGAATGTGCGCCGGAGGAGGAGCAGTGACTTTAGACACAAGCCAAGCCGAACCAAAATTAAGCAACGCCCCAACCGCACCGAAGGCTTCTGGCTGAATGCCAAACAACCAATTATCAGGCGTATTAGGCAACGTATTTGTTCCTGGGACAAAGAACCAGCCTTTGAATACGAAGATATAAATCAGCGTACTCAATAGACCCACCAACATCCCAACAATTGCTCCTTGGCTATTCATGCGCTTATTAAAAATACCCATCATGAGTGCTGGGAATATCGAGGAAGCCGCCAAACCAAACGCTAGCGCCACAACCTGAGCTGCGAACCCTGGCGGATTCATCCCAAGATATCCCGCAATGAGAATGGCAACACCCATTGAGACGCGAGCAGCTCTTAACTCATTCTTTTCAGAAATGCCAGGCCTGAATACCCCTTTCAATAAGTCATGTGATACCGATGAGGAAATGGCCAACAACAAACCTGCGGCGGTAGACAATGCAGCAGCGAGACCGCCCGCGACAACCAAGGCAACCACCCAATTAGGCAACTGGGCAATCTCCGGGTTCGCTAAAACCATGATGTCACGATCAATCTTAGTCATCTCGTTACCCTTCCAACCGTACTCTGCCGCTTGGGTCGAGAATCCCTCGTTCTTATCATTGTAATATTGGACGCGTCCATCACCGTTCTTATCTTCGAACTGAAGTAAACCAGTCGTCTCCCACTTCTTAAACCATTCAGGACGCTCCTCATAAACAAGGTTGCCTTCAGGACTACCGATCTCTCCTGGCTGAATGGTATTAATGAGATTAAAAAACGACATGGCGCCTACAGCAGGTGCCGTCGTATACAAAATCGCAATAAAAACTAAAGCCCATCCTGCAGACGATCGAGCATCTTTCACCTTAGGTACCGTGAAGAACCGAACAATCACGTGAGGCAGTCCAGCCGTGCCGATCATGAGTGACAACGTCAGCGCGACCATATTTAAAGTAGTCCCTTTTTGCACCGTATATTCCGCAAAACCAATATCCATCAGAACCTGATCAAGCTTCCCCAACAAAGAAACGCCCTCGGAGACAGAACCGCCGAGGCCCAACTGAGGAATCGGGTTACCCGTAATCTGCAAGGAAATAAAGACTGCGGGCACTGTGTAGGCAAATATGAGAACACAATATTGCGCAATTTGAGTGTACGTAATCCCTTTCATGCCCCCCAGTACCGCATAGAAAAACACGATCGCCATACCAGCTATTAAACCCATGTTGTAGTCCACGTCTAGGAATCGAGAAAAAGCGACTCCGACGCCCTTCATCTGACCAATCACATAAGTCAGCGACGCGACGATCAAACAAATGACTGCAACAATACGTGCCGCCTTTGAGTAGTAACGATCACCAATAAACTCTGGCACAGTAAATTTGCCGAATTTCCTTAAATACGGCGCGAGAAGAAGCGCAAGGAGCACATAACCACCCGTCCAACCCATCAAATAAACAGACGCGTCATAACCGTTAAAGGCTATCAACCCAGCCATCGAAATAAAAGATGCGGCAGACATCCAATCAGCCGCCGTCGCCATACCGTTGAGCACTGGATTAATACCTTTGCCCGCAACATAAAATTCACCGGTATTACCCGCTCGAGCTGCAATCGCGATGACGACATACAACAGAAAGGTGGCTCCGACAACAACCCAAGTAATGGTATTGAGATCCATATCAGCCCCTTATTGTTCGTCTACATCAAATTCACGATCCAAGCGGTTCATGCGTTTAACGTAGTAGAAGATTAAAATTACAAAGATGTAAATTGAGCCTTGTTGCGCGAACCAAAAACCCAACTGATAACCGCCAATGGATACTTCATTAAGCGTATCAACCAAGATAATGCCGAACAAATAAGAGCAAACAAACCATACGACGAGACACTTTAATAAGATGCCGACGTTAACCCGCCAGTAATCTTGAGCACTTTTCATACCCCCCCCCTTTTTTTATCAACGTTCTAATTTTTATAGTTGTTAATGATCATACCACCCTCATTTGGCCATGGTCAGCCCATTAAGACAAAAAAACGCCAGGTCAAGCCTGGCGTTTTCATTGGAACTTAGAACCTAGACTGCAAATGACTTACATCATGCCGCCCATACCACCCATACCACCCATGCCACCCATATCCGGCATACCGCCACCAGCACCATCTTCTTTAGGCGCTTCAGCAACCATAGCATCCGTAGTGAGGATCAAAGAAGCCACCGAAGCGGCATTTTGAAGCGCAGTACGCGTTACTTTGGTCGGGTCAAGCACGCCCATTTCAAACATATCGCCGTATTCACCGGTCGCTGCGTTGTACCCAACGTTACCTTTAGCCTCAAGGACCTTGTTAAGAACAACAGAAGCCTCATCACCAGCGTTGTTAACAATCGTTCGAAGAGGCTCTTCTAGTGCACGAACCACAATACGAATACCTGCATCTTGATCAGAATTGTCACCCTTAAGCTGATCAATAGCCTTTCGAGCGCGGACATACGCAGTACCACCACCAGCCACAATGCCCTCTTCAACCGCAGCACGTGTGGCATGCAGCGCGTCTTCAACGCGTGCTTTTTTCTCCTTCATTTCCACTTCAGTCGCTGCGCCAACTTTAACGAGGGCAACCCCGCCAGCAAGCTTGGCCACGCGCTCTTGTAGCTTCTCGCGATCGTAGTCACTTGAGGATTCCTCAATTTGGCTTCGAATGGCTTTAACGCGCCCTTCAATAGCGGCCGCCTGTCCAGCACCATCAATGATTGTGGTTTCTTCTTTGCCGATCTCGATCTTCTTAGCTTCGCCCAAATTCTCTAGCGTTGCTTTCTCAAGACTCAAGCCAACCTCTTCGGCAATGACTGTACCGCCAGTAAGGATTGCGATGTCTTCAAGCATCGCCTTACGACGATCACCGAATCCTGGCGCCTTAACAGCAGCCACTTTCAAAATGCCACGAATGTTATTCACAACAAGTGTTGCAAGCGCTTCGCCCTCAACATCCTCAGCGATAATCAGTAGCGGACGGCCAGACTTTGACACCTGCTCCAACACGGGAAGCAAATCTCGAATATTTGAGACTTTCTTGTCGTGAAGCAAAATGTATGGGTTCTCTAAGGCAACCATCTGCTTATCCGCATTATTCACGAAATAAGGAGACAGGTAACCACGGTCAAACTGCATACCTTCAACGACTTCAAGCTCACTTTGGAGACCAGTTCCGTCTTCAACAGTAATTACGCCCTCTTTACCTACTTTATCCATCGCATCAGCAATAATCGTGCCAATTTCTGGATCTGAGTTAGCAGAAATCGCGCCTACCTGAGCAATTTCTTTACTGGTGGTGCAAGGCTTGGAGTTTTTCTTAAGCTCTGCGACAACAGCCGAAACAGCTTTATCAATCCCTCGCTTAAGATCCATTGGATTCATACCTGCCGCGACGTATTTCATACCCTCTTGAACAATTGATTGAGCAAGAACGGTAGCTGTCGTGGTTCCATCACCGGCAACGTCAGAAGTTTTTGATGCAACTTCCTTTACCATCTGAGCGCCCATGTTTTCAAACCTATCTTTGAGCTCAATTTCTTTCGCTACGGAAACACCATCCTTAGTAATGGTTGGTGCGCCGAACGAACGCTCGAGTACAACGTTACGGCCTTTAGGGCCTAAGGTAACTTTAACTGCGTCCGCCAACACATTCACACCAGCAACAATTTTTGCTCGTGCGGCGTCGCGAAACTTTACTTCTTTAGCTGCCATGATTTAACTCCTTAAAACTTTTAATGGTTCGATGTAAATAGGTCGAAGATATTATTCGAGGACGCCCATGATGTCTTCCTCGCGCATAACGAGAAGTTCTTCACCGTCAACTTTAACGGTTTGACCTGAGTATTTACCGAATATAATCTTGTCACCAGGCTTAACGTCTAACGCTCTACTCTTGCCATCATCGAGAACTTTGCCGGTACCGATAGCAATTACCTCACCTGTGTCTGGCTTCTCAGCGGCAGAATCAGGAATAACGATACCCGAAGCAGTTGTACGTTCTTCTTCGAGTCGCTTGACGATCACTCGATCGTGCAGGGGACGAATTTTCATAATGTGGTGTCTCCTAAAAACTTATGTTTAATGTTAAAAATACTCTGAGTTACCCAAAGCTGATGTGCAACCAGACAAATTTCTCCGCCGGGAACTTCATTAGCACTCGACATCTGTGAGTGCTAATAATATGGGATTAGATTGTTACTTTTCAAGTGGTAGACCAGTAATATTGATAATATTGATAATATCCAGGCGTCAACAACCAATAAAAGCGTGTGCTTACTAACGTAAATAATGTTTGTTTGTATGAAAAAGCCCTCTACTGAACGCCCAGTGACGAACCGGTGAATATTATTTAAGTTATGACTCGATTTCTACTCATTCTGGCATTAGTGATCCCCCAACCTTCATTTGGGGAACCACTAAACCTTCCTGAGGCACTTAAAAAGCAGCTAGAGAAGCTCGTCACAGAGTACCCCAATGAATTCGCAGTCCGGATCGATGACATCACACGTGGCGAGACGGTGTTTGCAGGAAATCAAGATGTCCCACTTAATCCTGCTTCCGTCATGAAGTTAGTGACCACGAAAGCAGCCCTCGATCTTCTCGGCTTAGGGTTTCGATGGAAAACCGACGTATTAATTGACGGGGGGCTTCTAAGCAAGTCATTGACAGGTGACCTATATTTGCGTGGTGGGGGTGACCCCACGCTTGATCTAATGCGCTTCAAATTACTTTTAAAGCGTATCTACGATCTCGGGATTCACGCCATTAACGGGAATGTCTACGTCGATCGCTCGATTTTCCCCTCAGACACGCATGATCCGGGGCAATTTGATGATGAGCCATTGAGGCCTTACAACGCGGGGCATGACGCCTTATTAGTTAATGCAAATGTTTTCGATGTCCGCTTTATTCCAAATCAAGAGACGCAAACAGTAGATCTCATCAGTTCCCCAGAGAATTTGAATATCATTAATGAACTCAAATTAACGGATCGACCTTGCACAAAGTGGCCAAAGAGGCCCTCTATCATCAAAGGCCAAGTCGTTTTCCAAGGTTCATATCCTGCCTCGTGCGGCATAAAACAGCGCCAATACAACTTACTGTCTCCGTCGGCTTATTTTAAAAATGTATTCATGACCGAATGGGCGGCACTTGGGGGAACGCTAGACGGCCAGATCCTCGACAAAAAAACACCCGAATCAGCTCAAGAGTTCCTGAGCATAGAATCTGAGCCGCTGGCCTCGGCCCTTCGCTTGACCAACAAGTGGAGCAGCAATGTGGCCGCCCGACATATTTTTCTAACGTTATCACTACAACCGAATAAGACCGCTGATATCACGGCATCTCGCTTAAACATTAACGACTGGGCAAGACAACGCGGATTCAACACCAAAGGATTCTTTATTGACAACGGGTCTGGGTTATCTCGACACGGGCGAATCCCCGCCTCATTGATATCATCAATTTTGAATGCAGCATGGGTCGAAGCATCCATGCCAGAATTCGTCTCGTCTTTTTCTATTCCTGGCGTTGACGGCACACTTGAAACTCGCTTTACCCATAGCCCAGTAAATGCCAAAGCCCATCTCAAAACAGGCTATCTAGAAAGCGTCCGTTCTATCGCTGGATATCTGCATTTATCTAACGGCCATACACTTTCTATAGTTTTTATTATGAATGGTGACACATTGACGAAAAACCCAGAGACACTCGAACATATTGTCGAATCTTTATACGAGACTCAATGATTGCCAAATCCAAGTCGATTGAACCCAACTCAAACCTCCTATGCCATAATCAACTGCACAAACCAACTAACATAGATCTATGAAAAATATTGACGTTGTCATTCTTGCTGCAGGCAAAGGCACTCGAATGAAGTCGACAAAACCGAAAGTAATGCACCGGCTCGCCGGCAAGCCACTTTTAGACCATGTCATCGAAGCGGCAAAAAGCATAAACCCTACAGAAATCATCATTGTCGTGGGGCATGAGGAAGCCGCCATCCGCGAACATCATGCGCTGAGCCCTGTGACATTTGTGTCACAAAAAGAGCAACTCGGCACGGGACATGCCGTCGCACAAGCGGTCGACCACCTGACCTCCTCAAAAACGCTCATATTGCTGGGTGATGTGCCCTGCATTCGAGAAGAGTCAATCAAGCAGCTAGCTCAATCTGATGCAGACGTTGTCGTGCTGACACAAACAGTTAACGACCCCAGGGGCTATGGTCGCATCATCCGGAATGAGAAAGGACAACCCTCAAAAATCGTTGAAGAAAAAGACGCAAACCCGAACGAGAAATTGGTTAAAGAAGTCAATACTGGCATTTTTTGTGTCGACACGGCGCTGCTCAAAAAATTTCTGAGCACACTCAATAACAGTAATGCAAAAGGGGAATACTACCTAACAGACTTGATTGAGTTCGCCTCAAGTAAGGGCGCCTCTATAGAGACGGCGTACCCCTCTTTGGCGTTCGAAGCCAGCGGCGTGAATAGCAAACGACAATTAGCTGAACTGGAACGATGCTACCAACTCGCGCTCGCTCATGAGCTCATGGACTCGGGGGTGACGATTTCAGATCCAAAACGCATTGACATACGCGGAACGCTCGCTTGTGATGCTGATGTGTCCATTGATGTCGGCTGCGTATTTGAAGGCAAGGTGCGCCTAGGAAAGAATGTCACGATTGAAGCCAACGTAATCATTATAGACTCCGTCATTAAAGATGGCAGCACGATAAGGGCCTTTTCGCACATCGAAGGTGGATCAATTGGCAGCCAAAATGAGATTGGGCCGTATGCGAGAATTCGTCCCGGAACGGAGTCGCAAGCTCAGGTAAAAATTGGCAACTTCGTAGAAGTGAAGGCGGCCACAATTGGCACAGGATCAAAAGCAAACCATCTGACATATATTGGTGACGCTAAAATTGGATCATCCGTTAACGTCGGCGCGGGAACCATCACGTGTAACTATGATGGGGCAAACAAACACCTTACTACCCTAGAAGATAACGTATTCATTGGCTCTGACACCCAACTCGTAGCCCCAGTCACCATCGGGGCTGGAAGTACCGTTGCTGCGGGCAGCACCATCACGAAAGACGTTCCACCAGGGGGCCTAGCATTATCTAGAACCAAACAAACGTTCATTGCCGATTGGCAGCGACCAGTAAAAACAAAGGCAACAAAATAAAAACCATCGTAACTTTAAGGTGAAACATCAGAATGTGTGGAATCGTCGGCGCCGTCTCAACTAAAAACATAGTTCCCTTTTTAATTGACGGGCTACTGAAGCTCGAATACCGCGGTTACGACTCAGCGGGCCTCGCCGTGGTTAATGAAACGCTTGAGCGAATTCGAAGCAATGGTCGTGTGAGTGAATTGTCCGACAAAGTGCACACGCTCAACATGCAGTCGACCCTGGGCATTGCCCACACCCGCTGGGCCACACATGGTGCACCCCTTGAACGAAATGCACACCCACACATCAGTCGTGATGGCATCGCACTCGTGCACAACGGCATCATTGAAAATCATGAATCGCTCAAACAATCGTTGACCAAAGAAGGCTATGAATTCACATCCGACACAGACAGTGAAGTCATCGCCCACCTCATACACAAATATATTGGCATCAAAACAGATCTACTTTCCGCGGTACGTTACGCAGTGGGGGATCTAGTAGGCGCCTTCGCATTAGCAATCATTAACGAACGATTTAAAGACCGGATGATCCTCGCGCGACGAGGAGCTCCATTATTAGTTGGCCTGGGTGATCGCGAATTTTACTGCGCGAGTGATGCTTCTGCACTCTTACAACGCACCAAAAAAATGATCTTCATGGAAGACGGTGACCTTGCAGAAATTACCATCAATGGCCCAACGTTTTTCGATGCAGCAGGAGTAGTCGTGGAACGAACGGTTTACGAAAGTAACCTTTCTTCTGAGCAGGTCGAATTAGGTCAGTTCAAGCATTACATGCAAAAAGAAATTTTTGAACAACCGGGTGCGTTAGCAGCCACTTTAGAAATGGTAACGGGTTCCAGCGCGATTGTGCCTGAACTCTTTGGCGCTGAGGCTTCTTCCATCCTAAACGCCATTGACT
>Ga0075118_10000021_pt1 | contig 174402 bp, 158 predicted proteins | sample AntAceMetag02UKE_FD_69794 | JGI IMG/M metagenome (GOLD analysis project Ga0075118, IMG submission 69794) | Saline lake microbial communities from Ace Lake, Antarctica - Antarctic Ace Lake Metagenome 02UKE | ecosystem: Environmental > Aquatic > Non-marine Saline and Alkaline > Saline | place...
AACCTCTTCAGGCGCGCCAACACCAAGGACTCACTACGGATGCGCCGAAAAGTCGCCGCTTGGGACGACGACTTCCTCGCATCCCTCATCGCATCATGAGCCGTTCACCCGATTCCCCTGAGCACACCCTCGACCGCGCGGGGCTGGGTCACTGCAGGACCGCCGGGCTCTCCCCAAGCGCGATCCGCGAGGCGTTGAACGCCTGCTGGAAAAGGTCGCGCTCGTCCAGGAGGCGTCGCGCCAACAGGGTGTCGAGGTCGTCGTCGGCCGGCGGATGGTCGGCCTTGCACCAGGACAGCAGGGCCTCGCGGCTCACCGTGTCCAGAGTCTCGGCGACGCGGCGACGGTGCACGGCCTCCCCGGCCTGCAACCGACCGTCCCTGAGGCCCTTCACCACGGTTTCAACGTCAACTTTGCCCTCGGCCGTGCAGATCGACGGGAACACCCCGAAGGTGGACAGGGCGTAGCCGGACGGGGCGTGCATCCGTGCCCAGGTCAGGATCAGTTCACCATCGTTCGGCATCGGGACGATCTGCTGCACGGTTCCCTTGCCGTAGGAGCGCGCGCCGACCACCAGGGCCCGCCCTGCGTCCTGCAGGGCGGCGGCGACGATCTCCGCCGCCGACGCCGACCCGCTGTCGATCAGCACCACCATCGGCAGGGTGGTAGCGTCGTGGTCCTGCGCCTCGAAGCGCTGGATGGAGTTCGGGTGCCGCCCGCGGGTGTCGAGAATGGTGCCGCGGTCGATGAACAGGTCGGAGACGCGGATTGCCTGGTTGAGCTGACCGCCGCGGTTCTGCCGGAGATCGAGGATCACTCCGCGCAGGGCCTTGCCGCGGGCCTGCTGCAGATTGGCCAGCCCCCGTTCCAGGCTGCTGGCGGTGTCCCTGTTGAAGCCGGACAGGCGGACATAGGCGATGTCGTTCAGGCGCCGGGCGTGGACGGTGGTTTCGATCACCGGGCGCCGTTCCAGGTCGGCGGCGACCGTGGTGCCGGCGCGGTCGAGCAGCACCCTGACCCGGCTGCCGATCAGGCCACGCAGGCGGTCGGCCACCTCGTCGATCGACAGTCCGAGCGCGGATTCTCCCGCGATACCAACGATCCGGTCGCCGGCCGCCAGGCCCGCTTCCGCGGCCGGCGAACCGCCGAACACCGAGGTGATCCAGACGCTGCCCTCCCGCTCGGCGATCGTGATGCCGACTCCGGTGTAACCGTTCCGGGCCGCCTAGGCCTTTCGGGCCTCCTCGGCACCGAGATAGCGCGAGAACCGGTCAAGCTGGCGAAGGGCCGAGGCGAATGTCACCTCGTAGATCCGCTCCGGCGACGCGTCGTGAACGGCCTTGGAGGCGCCGCGTCCGGCGTCGATCGCCGCTGAGGTGAGCATCGCCCAGCGCGGCACGTCGTCCGAGCCCGGGGTCACGAACTCGGCGATCGGACGGCCTTCCAGGCTGACGGTCAGGCGATCGCCCCGGCGTGCGTAGCCGAGCGTGGGGTCCAGCGTGCTGACGCCGGCCAGGGCCCCGAGCGCGATCGCCTCGGTCGGGATGGCGTCGACGTAAAACTCGGCGATGCCGTCATAGCCCGCCGAGTACACTTCGGCCGCGAAGCCGCGATCGTATCGATCCGACTGGACGGCCTTGCCGGGGGCAACGCAGGAGCCCAGGCCGACCAGCGCCAGGACCGCCACTGCCATCCGCACCGCGCGCGATCCGAGACCGCTGCCGGCGCCATCGGGCGAGTCGCTCATTCGGTTGTCGTTTCCCCGGAAGACCGTCTGTTGCACCGCGAAACAATGCGCCGATCCGCGTCGCGGATCAACGGCGACGGCCGTTCCGGCCACCGGCTCCCGGACGTTTCGGTGGCGGGCCGCGCCGCCGCACCCGACCCAAGCTGCCGGGCGTCGGGTCTGACCCGCCGGCCAGGATCTCGAGGCCGAGAGCGCCGGAAATCGGATCGGCGTCGACGAGTCGCACCTCCACGGGGTCGCCGAGGCGGTAGACCCGGCCGTGGAATCGTCCGGTCAGGGTGTGGCGGGCCTCGTCGTGGTCGTAGTAGTCGTCCGGCAGCGAGCGGATCGGTACCAGCCCGTCGGCTCCGGTCTCCGACAGCGTGATGAACAGGCCGAATCGCGTGACCCCGTTGATCCGGCCGTCGAACTGACCGCCGATCCGGTCCGCCAGGTGCCGGGCGAGGTAGCGGTCGACGGTCTGGCGCTCCGCCGCCGCCGCCCGCCGCTCGGTCGCCGAGATGTGCTCGCCCCAGTCGCCGAACTTCTCGACGTCGTCGTCGCCGAGCGCGCCGTCGCCGAGGCGAAGCCCGCGGATCAGGGCCCGGTGCACCAGCAGATCGGAGTAGCGCCGGATCGGCGAGGTGAAATGGGCGTAGCGCGCGAGGCCGAGGCCGAAATGCCCGGCGTTCGCCGGTGCGTAGTGGGCCTGGGCCTGGGCGCGCAGGATCATCTCGTTGACCATGCGCTCCGCCGGCTGGCCGCGAACCTTGGCGAGCACGCCGTTGAAGGTTTTCGGGCGAATCACCTGGCCGCGGGCGAGCGCGATGCCCAGCCCCTCCAGCACGTCGGCAAGCGCGTTGACCCGCTCCGGGTCGGGGCTTTCGTGCACCCGGTACATGCAGGACTGGCGCCGGGCCTCCAGGGTTTCAGCGGCGCAGACATTCGCCAGCACCATGAACTCCTCGATCAGCATGTGCGCGTCGAGATGTTCGCGGATGCCGATCTCGACCACGTCGCCGGACTCGTCCAGAACGACGCGCTTCTCGGGGATCTCGAGATCGAGCGCCCCGCGCCGCTCCCGCTCCCGGCGCAGCGCCCGGAAGGCCCCGTAGAGCGGCTCGAGGATCCCCTCGGGAACCCCGGCCGCGTCGCCGCCATCGGCGGCCGTCTGGACCTGACGGTAGGTCAGGCGGGCGCGCGAGCGCATCAGCCCGCGGGTGAAGCGGTGGGTGCGCTTGCGGCCGTCGGCGTCGATGACGATCTCGACCGCCATGCAGGCGCGGTCCTCGTCCGGGCGCAGCGAGCACAGGCCGTTCGAGAGCGCCTCCGGCAGCATCGGCACCACCCGGTCGGGGAAGTAGACGGAGTTGCCGCGCTTCAGCGCCTCGCGGTCCAGAGCGTCGCCGGGACGGGCGTAGTGCGCGACATCGGCGATCGCGACCAGCAGCCTGAAGCCGCCGGCGTTGGCGGCGTCGTCGTCGGCGGTGGCGAACACCGCGTCGTCGAAGTCGCGCGCATCCTCGCCGTCGATGGTGACGAGCGGTACCTGCCGGAGATCCTCGCGCTTGCCCAGTGCCACCGGTCTGGCCTTCTCGGCAAGCGCCAGCGTCTCCTCGGGGAACACGTCCGGAATGTCGTGCTCCTGAACGGCAATCCGGCTGAACGATCTTGGGTCGGCGATGCCGGCGAACCGCTCGAGCACCCGGCCGACCGGAAGGCCGAGACGGTTGCGGCTTCGGGCCAGCAACTCAATGGTCACCAGGTCGCCGGGGGCGGCGTCGCCGGCGTCGCGCCGGTCGACCAGGATCTCCGAGCGGGCCTTCTTGTCGGTCGGCCGCACCCGGCCACTGCCATCCTCGGCGCGCTCGTAAATCCCCAGGATGCGCGGAGCCGATCGGGTCAGGCGGCGGATGATGCGGGCGATGTAGTGGTTCTCGGCGCGTCGTTCCAGACGCACCAGCGCCCGGTCGCCGGGACCGAGCGCGCCGCCGCGCCGATCCTCGACGATCAGGATGACCGGAGCCGGCCCGTCATCCTTCCAGGCTGCCGGGCGGGCGAGGGTCTCGCCGTCGTCGTCGGTGCCGGTGACCTCGACGACCGTCACCTCCGGCAGCGCGCCGGGCGTCGCCACCTTCCGGCGTCGCCCGAAGTCCAGCAGGCCCTCGTCGGCCATTTCCTTCAGCACCCGGCGCAATTCGGCGCGATCCGGTCCGCGCACGTCGAAGGCCTTGGCAAGCTCGCGCCTGCCGACCGGGGTCGGGCTCGATTGCACGAACTCGAGGATCGCCTCGCGCGTGGGGACCGGGCCGGAGGGGCGCGCCATCGATCGTCAGGACGCGGGCTTGCCGCTGCCGGGCGTCGAGGCCGCCCGCTTGGCCGCCGGCTTTTTGGCGGCTGGCTTCTTCGCCGCAGCCTTCTTGGTCGGCGCCTTCTTGCCGTCGGCGTCGGCCACCGCTGGCTTGGCAGCCCCGGTTTTGGCGGCCCCGGCCTTGGCCGTCGCCTTGCCGCGGCCGGCCGGCCGTTTGCCGCTGGCGGTGTCGCCCTTGGCCGCCTTGGCCGACAGCACCTCGATGGCGCGCTCGAGCCCGACCTCGTCCTGCGACTCGCCCTTCGGCAGCGTGGCGCGCAGCGCGCCGTGCTGGACGTAGGGGCCGTAGCGGCCGGCGTGCGCGGTCACCGGCTTGCCGTCGGCCGGGTGGTTGCCGAGCGCCCGGCCAGCCGATTTCTTGACGCCCTTCTGGGCGATCAGCTCGACGGCGTGGTTCAGGCCGATGGTCAGGACGGTGTCGTCGGGCGGCAGGTTCACGTAGGTGCCGACGAATTTGAGGTAGGGCCCGAACCGGCCGATGCCGGCCTCGATGGTTTCACCGGTCTCCGGGTGGTTGCCGATCGGTCTCGGCAGCGACAGCAGGGCCAGCGCCTTGGTCAGGTCGATCTCCGCCGGCGGCAATTGCCGGGGCAGGGAGGCGCGCTTGGGCTTCTCCTTGCTGCCCTCGGCCGGCTCGCCAAGCTGCGCGTAGACACCGTAGGGGCCCTTGCGAAGGCTGACCTCCAGCCCGCTCTCCGGATCGGTGCCGAGCGTCTTCGGAAGCGCCTCCTCGCCTTCGCCGGTCGCCGGCTTGCCGCCCGCGGCCTCGCCGAGCTGGCGGGTGAAGCGGCAGGTCGGGTAGTTCGAGCAGCCGATGAAGGCGCCGAACTTGCCGAGTCGCAGCGACAGCCGTCCGCCGTCGCAACTCGGGCAGCCGCGGTCCGGTTGGCCGTCGGGTCCGGTCGGGAAGAAGTGGTCGGCGAGTTCCCGGTCCAGCGCCTCGATCACCTGGCTGATCGAGAGATCCTTTGTGCCGTCGACCGAGCCTTTGAACGACTGCCAGAAGTCGCGCAGCACCTTGCGCCAGTCGAGTTGCCCCGCCGACACGTCGTCGAGCTGCGACTCGAGATCGGCGGTGAAGGTGTAGGCGACGTAACGGTTGAAGAAGCTGCTGAGAAAGCTCGTCACCAGGCGGCCCCGGTCTTCCGGCAGGAAGCGCTTCTTGTCCAGCACCACGTATTCGCGGTCCTGCAGCACCTGCAGGATGCTGGCGTAGGTCGAAGGCCGGCCGATTCCCAGCTCCTCGAGCTTCTTGACGAGGCTGGCCTCGGAATACCGCGGCGGCGGCTGGGTGAAGTGCTGCTCGGAGCGGACCTCCTGGCGGGCGACGTCCTCGCCGCGCTCGACCGGCGGCAGGATCCGGCCGGACTCCTCGTCCTCCGCGACCGGCTCGTCGCGGTCCTCCTGGTAGAGCTTCAGGAAGCCGTCGAAGGCGATCACCGACCCGGTGGCGCGCAGGGTTGATCGGCCCTTGCGGTCGAGCACGTCGATCGTGGTCTGATCGAGCTCGGCGCTGGCCATCTGGCTGGCCACCGCGCGCCGCCAGACGAGGGTGTAGAGCCGGAGCTGATCGGCGTCGACGCGATCCCTCAGGCTGTCGGGCGTCCGCCGGACGTCGGTCGGACGGATCGCCTCGTGCGCCTCCTGGGCGTTCTTGGCGCGCGAGGTGTAGACCCGGGCGGTGTTCGGCAGGTAGCGGTCACCGTAGGTCGAGCCGATCGCCCCGCGGATCGACTGGATCGCCTCCTGGCTCAACTGCACGCCGTCGGTTCGCATGTAGGTGATCAGGCCGACCGTCTCGCCGTCGATTTCCATGCCCTCATAGAGGCGCTGGGCGAGTTGCATGGTTCGGGTCGCGCCGAATCCGAGCTTTCGCGACGCTTCCTGCTGCAGGGTCGAGGTGGTGAACGGTGGCTGCGGGTTGCGCCGGACGCGTTTCTTGTCGACCTCGGCGACGGAGAACTCGCCGGCTTCGACCGCCGCCACCGCGGCCTTGGCGTCGGTCTCGTTGGTGATGTCCAGGCGGTCGAGCTTGCGGCCGTCGAGGTGCGTCAGCCGGGCGGTGAACGACTTCCGCTCCCGGGTCCGGAAGTCGGCCTCGATGCTCCAATATTCCTGCGCCCGGAACTTTTCGATCTCGGACTCGCGCTCGCAGATCAGGCGCAGGGCCACCGACTGCACGCGGCCCGCGGACTTGGCGCCTGGCAGTTTGCGCCAGAGAACCGGCGACAGCGTGAAACCGACCAGATAGTCGAGTGCCCGGCGGGCCAGATAGGCGTCGATCAGGTCCTGGTCGAGGGCGCGGGGCCGGGCGATTGCGTCAAGCACCGCCGACTTGGTGATCTCGTTGAACGCCACCCGCTTGACGTCGATGCCGTTCAACGCCCGACGCTCTTCCAGAACCTTCTGGACGTGCCAGCTGATCGCCTCGCCCTCGCGATCCGGGTCGGTGGCGAGGATCAGATGGTCGGCGCTCTTGAGGGCCTCGGCGATGGCCTTGATCTGCTTCTCGGCCCGCGGGTCGGTCTGCCAGAGCATCGCGAAATCGCGCTCGGTGTCCACCGAGCCGTCTTTCGGCGGCAGGTCGCGGATGTGCCCGTAGCTGGCGAGGACGTGATAGTCGTCCCCCAGGTACTTGTTTATCGTCTTGGCCTTGGCAGGGGACTCGACGACGACGACTGTGCTCATGCGGCGGGTTCACTTCCCTGTGACGCTTCCGACGTCGCCCATCGGGCGCGCGGTCGATAGTGCCCGGCGCGTCCGTCGGGATTATCGCCCTCAGGCCGGGGTATCGACGCGCCGAGCCACTTGATTTCCCGGGTAGCGGTCGATCAGACCAGCCAGTTCCCCCTCCAGCAGCGCGGTCGCTACGATCGGTGCAGACAATTGGCAGCCGCGAATGAGTTCGTCAACCGGCACCGGTTCGGCGCCGAGCGCATCCAGCACACGGCGACGCGTGGCGTCGTCGGTCTCGACGGGAACGAACGCCGGCTCGTCCTCGCGCAGGACGCGGCTGTCGGCGGCGGGTCGCGGCGGCGGCGCCAGCGTTTCCAGGACCGCCAGGGCATCCTCGGCGCCCTGGATCAGCAGGGCCGCTCCCTCCTGGATGAGCGCGTTGCAGCCGGTGCAGCGAGGGTCGAGCGGCGAGCCGGGGACGGCGAACACCTCGCGTCCCTGGTCGAGGGCGAACCGGGCGGTGATCAGCGATCCCGATCGCCGCGCCGCCTCGACCACCACGATTCCGATTGAGAGACCGGCGATGATGCGGTTGCGCGACGGGAAGTGTCGGGCCTGCGGTGTGGTGCCGACCGGCATTTCGGCGACCGCGGCACCTGTCCCGGCGATCCGGCGCAACAGGTCGCCGTGTTCTGGCGGGTAGACGACGTCGATCCCACCGGCCAGCACCGCGACGGTCCCGCTCGGCAGGGCGCCTTCGTGAGCGGCGCCGTCGATGCCGCGCGCGAGCCCGGAGACCACGACGTAGCCGGAGTCGCCGAACGCCCGGGCAAGGGCGGCGGCGAACCGGCAGCCGTTGACCGAGGCGTTGCGGCCGCCGACCACCGCGATGGTCGGCCGCCCCAGTATCGCCGGGTCCCCGGCTACCGACACGCAGGCCGGTGCGTCGTCGATCGCTGCCAGCCGGGCCGGATAGGCCGGGTCGCCGATCACCAGCAGCGTGGCGCCGGCGTGGCCGTTGGCGGCGAGTTCGCGTTCGGCATCGGCCCGGGTCGGTACTCTCAACGGCCGGCGGCGTCCGCCACGCCGCGCCAGCTCGGGGAGGGCGTCGAGCGCGGCGGCGGCGCTTCGGTAGCGATCGAGCAGGTGGCGGAACGTCACCGGCCCGACATTCTCGGTCTGGATCAGGCGCAGGCGGGCGAGACGCTCGGCCTCGGGCAGGAACGTGGGGGCGGTGGTCATGGACGGTCGCTCCGGTGGCGTCGATCCACGCGGCTATGGGCGACCGTGGGAAGCTCTTGCCGGAACGTTCCGTGCGGGCAATGAAATAAACGTTGAAACCGCGATGCGAGTTTTGAAACCGCGGATCAGGTTTCCGGGTTCCTGGGGCGCCCTAGTTTGATCCGGCTCTCCTCGCCGCGCAGCAGGCGCATGATGTTCTGATGGTGGCGGAGCCAGACGAGGACGGCGATGAACGCGCCGAGTTCGGCGTGTTGCGGGCCGTCGATCCACCAGGCGGCAACCGGTGCCGCGGCGATCGCCACCAGGGCGGCCAGCGAGGAGTAGCGCAGCACCACCGCTACCAGTAGCCATATGCCACAGGCGATCAGCCCGACCGGCCAGGACAACCCCAGCCAGACGCCGATCGCGGTGGCGACGCCCTTGCCGCCCTTGAACCTCAGCCAGACCGGAAAGCAGTGGCCGATCAGCACGCCGGCGGCGGCCAGGACCGCGGTGTCGGGTCCGAACGAGGCGCCGACCATCACCGCCAGCGCGCCCTTGCCGCCGTCGAGCAGCAGGGTGGCGGCCGCCAGTCCCTTGCGGCCGGTGCGCAGCACGTTGGTGGCGCCGATGTTGCCCGAGCCGATCTGGCGGATATCGCCGAGGCCGGCCAGCCGCGTCAGCACCAGCCCGAACGGCACCGACCCCAGCAGGTAGGCGAGCGCGAAGGTGGCGTAGAACGGCCACGTGTAGGCGAAGCTGCCAAGCGGGTCAGGCATGCTCTGGCTCCCGCCTGGACCTTGGATCGGCGGGCTCGGAATCGAGGTCGAACACCGTGCGGCCGCGGTACACGGTCCGCCACACACGACCCTGGGCCGGCTTGCCGTCGAACGGGCTGTTCTTCGATTTCGAGCGGAACCGCGAGGCATCGATCCGCACCGCCCTATCAGGCTCGAACAGCACCAGGTCGGCCCAGGCGCCGACCGCCAGCCGTCCGGCCTCCAGGCCGAGGATCCGGGCCGGGCCGGTGGTCAGGCGCTCGATCACGTCGAGCAGCGCCATGGTGCCGTCATGGACCAGGCCGAGGCTGATCGGCAGCAGCGTCTCCAGCCCGACCACACCCGGCTCTGCCTGGGCGAACGGCACGCGCTTGGAGTCCTGGTCCTGCGGGGCGTGGTCGCTGGCGATCGCGTCGATGGTGCCGTCGGCGAGGCCGGCCGCCACCGCCCGCCTGTCGGCCTCTGAGCGCAGCGGCGGCGAGACCCGCGCGAAAGTCCGGTAGTCGACGATGGCCAGTTCGTTGAGCGCGAAGTAGTGCGGGGCGGTGTCGCAGGTTACCTCCAGCCCTTCGGCCTTGGCCCGGCGAATCGCCTCGATGGCGACGGCGGTCGACACGTGGGCGGCGTGATAGCGCCCGCGGGTCAGGCGGACCAGCGACAGGTCGCGCTCGATCATCATCACCTCGGCGCAGGCCGGAATTCCGGCAAGGCCGAGGCGGGTGGCGGTCTCGCCCTCGTTGGCGCAACCCTCGCGGGCGAGGCTGGGCTCCTCGGGGTGCTGGATCACCGGCCGGCCGACCATGGAGGCGTAGGAGAGCAGGCGGCGCATCACCACCGCGTCGGCGATTGCCTTGACGCCGTCGGTGAAGCCGACCGCGCCGGATTCCGCCAGCATCCCCATTTCGGTCATCTGCTCGCCCTTCAGCCCCTTGGTGGCGGCGGCGTAGGGATGGACATTGACCATCCCGACCTCCTGGGCGAGGCGCTCAACGAACTCCAGCAGCGAGACGTCGTCGATGATCGGGTTGGTGTTCGGCAGGGTGGCCAGCGTGGTGACGCCACCGGCGACCGCGGCCGCCTGCAGGGACACCATCGTCTCCATGTGCTCCTCGCCGGGCTCGCGGGTCTGCACCCGCATGTCGACCAGGCCTGGGGCGAGGCACCGCCCGCCGCAGTCGATCACCTCGACGTCGGCCTGGATGGCGTCGACGAACACCGCCGGGCCGACTTCGGCAACACGGCCGTCGCGCACCAGCAGCGCGCCCTTGGAATCCAGCCGGGCGGCGGGATCGAGCAGGCGCGCGTTCTTGTACAGCGTCGGTCTCACTGGTTCTTCGCCCAAGGTTCGGTCTGCCGGGAGACGAGGGCTTCCAGCACGGCCATGCGGACCGCCACGCCCATCTCGACCTGCTCGCGGATCAGCGAGCGGTCGATGTCGTCGGCGACCACCGAGTCGATCTCGACGCCGCGGTTCATCGGGCCGGGGTGCATGATGAGGGCGTCCGGCTTGGCGGCCCGCAGCTTTTCGTGGTCAAGACCGTAATAGCGGAAATACTCGCGGATCGACGGCACGAAGCTGCCCTTCATGCGCTCGGTCTGCAGGCGCAGCATCATGACGATGTCGCAGCCTGCCAGCCCGCGCTCCATGTCATGATGCACCTCGACCCCGAACCGTTCGATGCCGGACGGCAGCAGGGTCGGGGGCGCGACCACCCGCACCCTGGCGCCCATGATCGACAGCAGGTGGATGTTGGAGCGCGCCACCCGGCTGTGGCTGACGTCGCCGCAGATCGCGACCTCAAGGCCCTCCAGCGGGCCCTTGCGGCGGCGGATCGCCAGGGCGTCGAGCAGCGCCTGGGTCGGGTGTTCGTGGCTGCCGTCGCCGGCGTTGATCACCGAGCAATTGACCTTCTCGGCCAGCAGGTGGACGGCGCCCGATTCCGAGTGCCGGACCACCAGGGCGTCCGGGTGCATGGCGTTCAGGGTCATCGCCGTGTCGATCAGGGTCTCGCCCTTCTTGATGGAGGAGGTCGAGACCGACATGTTGATGACGTCGCCGCCGAGCCGCTTGCCGGCCAGTTCGAAGCTGGTGCGGGTGCGCGTCGAGTTCTCGAAGAACAGGTTGATCAGGGTCCGGCCGCGCAGGGTGGTCGACTTCTTGTCGGCCTGACGGTTCTGCTCGACGAACCCGTCGGCGCGATCCAGGAGAAAATCGATGTCGGATCGCGACAGCCCCTCGATCCCGAGGAGGTGGCGATAGGGGTACCGCGAGCCGTCCGAACGGTCGGGCGCGGTGCCGGGGGCGATGGCGCTGGTCATTAAAGCGTCGTTATAGAGGGCCTGTGCCGGCACCGGCAAGGGCGCCGGCGAGCCGCCTCAGATCACCCCGGATTCCTTGAGCTTGGCGAGTTCCGCCGCCGGCAGCCCGAGCTCGCCGACGAGCACCTCCTCGGTGTGCTGGCCGAGAATCGGCGGCGGCCGGCGCAGGGTCGCCGGGGTGTCGGAGAGCTTGAGCGGGTAGGCGATGGTCGGCACCGGCTCCGGCGTCAGCGGGTGGCCGGGGATGCGCTGCTCCATTCCGCGCGCCCGCACCTGCGGGTCGGCGAACACCTGGTCGATGTCGTTGACCGGCCCGCACGGCACGCCTACCCCCTCCAGGCCGTCGACCCAGTCGCGGGTGGCGCGGGTCTGCATGATGGCGGCGACGACGGCGACCGAATCCGCGCGGTGGCGAACCCGCGCCACGTTGGTGGCGAAGCGCGGGTCGGCGACCACGTCCTCGCGGCCGGCGAACCGGCAGAACTTGGCGAATTGCTGGTCGTTGCCGACCCCGAGGATGACGTGGCCGTCGGCGGTGGCGAACACCTGGTAGGGGGTGATGTTCGGGTGCGCGTTGCCGAGCCGGCCGGGCGGCGTGCCGCCGACCAGGTAGTTGAGGCCCTGGTTGACCAGCCAGCTGACCTGGGTGTCGAGCAACGCGGCGTCGATGTACTGGCCTCGGCCGGTGGCGTCGCGATGCCGCAGCGCCGCCAGGATCGCCGTCGCGGTGTGCATGCCGGTCATGACGTCGGCGATGGCGACGCCGACCTTCATCGGCTCGCCGCCCCGCTCGCCGGTGACGCTCATGATGCCGCCCATGCCCTGGGCCAGGAAGTCGTAGCCGGCGCGCGGGGCGTACGGGCCGGTCTGGCCGAAGCCGGTGACGCTGGCGTAGACCAGCCGGGGGAACCGGTCCCTGATCTGGTCCCAGGCGAGGCCGTAGCGCGCCATGTCGCCGACCTTGAAGTTCTCGATGAAGACGTCGGCAGTCTCCAGCAGCTTCAGGAGCACGTCGCGGCCCTGGGGCTGCGAGATGTCGAGGGCGACCGAGCGCTTGTTGCGGTTGCAGGAGAGGTAGTAGGCGCTCTCCGAGGTATCCTCGCCGTGCTCGTCCTTCAGGAACGGCGGGCCCCATTTGCGGGTGTCGTCGCCCATGCCGGGGCGCTCGATCTTGACGATGTCGGCGCCGAGGTCGCCGAGGGTCTGGGTGCAGACCGGACCGGCCAGAACCCGCGAGCAGTCGATGACGCGGAGTCCGGCGAGGGCGCCGGCGGGGGACCCGGCGGGGGATGATGTGTCGGTCATGGCGCTCGTCAATCGGGAAGGATGCGGGGCGGGCGTTGATGGTGCGACGGGTGGACCGGGCGATCAAGCGCTCTACGCCCGCCGCTCCGACCCCTAGAACTCGATCCCTGCCTGCGCCTTGAAGCCGCTGCGGAACGGGTGCTTGATCATGGTCATGTCGGTTACCAGGTCGGCGGCCTCGATCAACTCGTCCTTGGCGTTGCGGCCGGTGACGATGACGTGCAGGTCCGGGCGCTTGGCTTTCAGGGTCTCTACCACCTCGGCGATCGGCAGGTAGTCGTAGCGCAGCACGATGTTGAGCTCGTCCATCAGCACCATCGAGATCCCCGGGTCCGCCATCAGCGCCTTGGCCGCCTCCCAGGCGGCGCGGGCGGCGGCAACGTCGCGCTCCAGGCTCTGGGTGTCCCAGGTGAAGCCCTCGCCCATGGTGCGGATCGTCACCTGGTCGGGGAACGCGTCAAGCACCTTGCGCTCGCCGGTCTCCCACTTGCCCTTCACGAACTGCACGACGCCGACCCTCATGCCGTGGCCGATGGCGCGGCAGACCATGCCGAAGGCGGCGGTCGACTTGCCCTTGCCCTTGCCGGTGTGGACGATCAGCAGGCCGCCGGACTTGTCCTTGGTCGCCATGATCTTGTTCCGGGCGGCGCGCTTCTTCGCCATCTTCTCGGCGTGCCGGGCGGCGACCTCGGGGTCGATGTCGGGGGCGGCGTCGGTCACGGCGTATCCTCGGTCTGCGGGGGCGGGTTCTGCTGCTGCCGGGGCCGGCGGGGTGCCGCCAGGATGGCGAGCCAGGTGCCGAGCACGCCGAACGCGCCGAGCAGCGACAGCGCGGTGAACGGGAACACCACGATGCCGCCGCCGGTGAAGAACGGCCGCACGCCGAACAGGTAAAAGGTCAAGTGGTTCAGCGAGTTGTCCGGCAGGACGTCGCCGCCGCCGTCGACGAAGAAGGCGGTGGCGACCAGCAGCGACAGATGCGAGAGCCAGAGCACGTAGGCCGGAACCCGCTTGCCCGAGGCGGTCGACACGAGCGCGATGTGGAGCAGCAGGACGATCGGGAAGATATAGGCCAGGCTGGACGAGATCGTCACCAGCCCGAACGAGGCGTGCTTCAGGACGATCGCCAGGAACACCACCACGGTCAGGGCGGTGCCGCCGTCCGGCGTTATCCAGGGTTTCCTGTCGATCACGGTCATCGCACGCCGGCTCCGGCGATCGCTTCGAGCCGATTATGCACCACGTTGCGGCGTGGGCGCCACAACCCGCGGTCGATGGCTTCCTGAAATCGATCGGCGATCTCGGTCAGGGCCGCCGGGTTGCTGTCCTCCAGGAACTCCCGCACCGCGTCGTCTTCCAGATAGGCGTCGAACAGCTGCTCGAAATGGTGGTCCTCGACGCAGCGCGCGGTGGCGGCGAAGGCGAACAGGTAGTCGACGGTGGCGGCGATCTCGAAGGCGCCCTTGTAGCCGTGCCGCATCACCCCGGCGATCCACTTCGGGTTGGCGGCGCGGCCGCGCACGATGCGGGCGATCTCCTCGGCGAGCGTGCGGACCTTCGGGCTCTCGGGCCGGCTGGAATCGGTGTGGAACACCACCGGCTGGGCGCCCGAGAGGTGGCGCACGGCGGCGGTGATGCCGCCCTCGAACTGGTAGTAGTCGTCGCTGTCCAGCAGGTCGTGCTCGCGGTTGTCCTGGTTGTGCACCACCAGCTCGGCGCCGGCGAGACGGGCCCGGAACAGCTCGGGCTCGGCGGCACCCTCGGCACCCCGGCCATAGGCGTAGGCGCCCCATGCGAGATAGGCCTCGGCGAGGTCGGCCTCGGTGTCCCAGATCCGCTCGTCGATCAGCGCCTGCAGGCCGGCCCCGTAGGCGCCGGGCTTTGAGCCGAACACCCGGAAGGCGGCCCGCGCCCGGGCCGCCGCCGGCTCGACCCCGGCCGCCGCCATGCGCCGTGCGTCCTCGCCGACCCGGGCGGCGATCGGGTTCAGCTCGGCCCGCTCGTCCAGCTCGGCGACGGCGCGCACCGCGCTGTCGATCAGGTCGATCTGGTGCGGGAAGGCGTCGCGGAAGAAGCCGGAGACCCGCACCGTTACGTCGACCCGCGGGCGGTCCAGCACCGACAGCGGCAGGATCTCGAAGCCGGTCACCCGGCCGGAGGCCGGCTCCCATTCCGGCCGCACCCCGAGGAAGGCGAGGATCTGGGCGATGTCGTCGCCGCCGGTGCGCATGTTGGCGGTGCCCCAGGCCGAGACCGCCAGCCGCTTCGGCCACTCGCCGTTCTCCTGGCGGTAGCGGTCGAGCACCAGGGCCGCCGACTTGACGCCGAGCGTCCAGGCGGCCGGCGTCGGCACCGCGCGGGTGTCGACGGAGTAGAAGTTGCGGCCCGTCGGCAACACGTCGGGGCGGCCGCGGCTCGGCGCGCCGGACGGGCCGGGCGGCACGAACCGACCGTCAAGCCCGCGCAGCAGGTTGGCGATCTCGTCCGGCCCGGACTGCAGGATGGCGGGGCGCAGCCGGGTCTCGACCTGGTCGAGCACGGCGGCCGTCCGGGACCAGCCGGCGGGGCAGGGGATCGCGCCGGCGACCAGGGCGGACGCCAGGATCTCCAGCCGCTCGACGGCGTCGCCTTCGGTGCGCCACGGGCCGGCGTCGATCCCGGCGAGCGCGTCCGGGCGCGTCCCGGTCCAGGCGCTCGCCGGCGCCGGGTCGAGCGGGTCGAAGCCGTCGAGGCCGAGGTCGCCCGCCAGCGCGCGCTGCAGCGAGGCGTCGCCACCGGAACCCCGGCCGCGCGGCACCCGGGCCAGCGCTACCAGCAGGTCGGTCAGCAACCGTCCTTCAGGCGCGGTGCCGAACACGTGCAGGCCGTCCCGGATCTGCAACTCCTTCAGCTCGCAGAGGTGGTTGTCGAGCTTGCCAAGGGCCACCGCCTCGGCCTCGTCCGGGTCGATGCCGACATCCTTGTCGAGGCCGGTGCGACGCGCCGCGTCGAGGATGCGCTCGGCCAGCACCGGCAGCCGGCGCGGGTCGACGCCCATCGCCTGGAAATACTCGTCGACCAGCGCCTCCAGCTCCTGCAGCGGCCCGTGCAGCTCGGCGCGGGTCAGCGGCGGGGTCAGGTGGTCGATCACGGTCGCGGCGATCCGGCGCTTGGCCTGGCTGCCCTCGCCGGGGTCGTTGACGATGAACGGGTACAGCACTGGCAGCGGGCCGAGGGCGATTTCGGGGAAGCAACCCTCGGACAGCGCCAGCGCCTTGCCGGGCAGCCATTCAAGGTTGCCGTGCTTGCCGACGAACACCACGGCGTGGGCGTCGAACGCACCGCGCAGCCAGGCGTGGAAGGCGAGGTAGCCGTGCGGCGGGGCTAGATCGGGGTCGTGGTAGCTCGCTTTCGGGTCGATGTGGTAGCCGCGCGCCGGCTGGATCGCGACCGCGACGTTGCCGAGCCGGTGCACCGCGAGGCGGAAGCGGGCGCCTTCGACGTGCGGGTCGGCGGCCGGCGCACCCCATCGGTCGGTGACGGTCGATCGCGCCGGCTCCGGCACCCGGTCCAGGAACCGGGCGTAGTCGGCGAGCGGCAGGTCCTCGCCGCCCGCTCGTCCGGTGCGGCCGTCGAGCCGGTTGGTCGGGCCGGCCGACAGCATCCGCATCAGCGCGGCGCCGTCCTCGGGCGCGCCGTCGACCCGGTATCCGGCGCCGGCCAGGGCCCGCAGGATCGCCACCGTCGCCGCCGGGGTGTCGAGGCCGACGCCGTTGCCGAGGCGACCGTCCTTGGTCGGATAGTTGGCCAGCACCAGCGCCACCCGGCGCTCGGCCGGCGCGGTGGCTGCCAGCCGCGCCCAGGCGGCCGCCAGGTCGGCGACGTGGGCGACCCGGTCGGCGACCGGCTCCGGCGCCGCGATCGGGCACTCGGTCGCCGCGTCCCAGCGACCCTCGCCCTTGAACGACACCGCGCGGGTCAGCAGCCGGCCGTCGATCTCCGGCAACGCCACGTGCATGGCGATGTCGCGCGGGCCGAGGCCGCGGGTGCCGTTCTCCCAGGCCGCCTTGGCGCCGCCGGAGAACACCACCTGCAGCACCGGCCGGTCGGAGGCCGCGAACGGTCCGTCCACCGCCTTGCCGGGCTGCGAGACCGCGAAGCTGGTGGCGTTCAGGACGACGGCCGGCCGGCAGCCGGCGAGCGTGTCGGCCACCAGGGCGGCGGACACCGGCTCCTTCAGGCTCTGGACGTAGATCGGAACGGCGCCGAGGCCGCGCGCGCCGAGTGCCGCCACCAGGGCGTCGACCGGGGCGAGCTGGCCGGCCTGGACCAGCGCGCGGTAGAACACCACTGGCACCGCCGGCGCGCCGGGCCGCGGCCAGCGCGCCCGGATGGCGGCGAGGTCCGGGCGGTCGAGGCCCGGCCAGTACAGCCCGGCGCGCGGGATCGGCGCCGGCTCGCGCCACTCGCCGCCGCGCCCGATCAGGTCGTCGGCGTAGGCCAGCAGCTGGGTCGCGTTCTCCGGCCCGCCCTCCTGCAGGTAGCGCCAGACCCGGTGCACCGCCTCGGCCGGCAGGGTGGAGCGCCCCATCAGGTCGGAATCAGGCGTGTCGTCGCCGGGGACGCAGGCGAGTGCTGCGCCGTTCTCCCGGCACGCCGCCGCGATCTGCTCGATGCCGTAGGGCCAGTAGGCGACGCCGCCGATCAGCCGGACCACCACCAGCCGGGCCTTCGCCACCACCGCCTCGACGTGCAGGTCGACCGACAGGTGATGCTGCAGCCGCATGACGTTGGCCAGCCGCAGGCCGGTGCCCACGGCCGGGCGGCCGGCACGCGCCGCCGCCAGGCAGGCGAGGTCGGTGTCGGCCGCCGACAGCACCACCACCTCGCCCGGCGTCTGGCCGAGGTCGACCGCTTCCGACCCGTCGTCGACCGCGCCCGAGCGGGTGGCGAGCAGGTGCATCAGGCGCGCAGCTCGGCCGCCACCGCCACGGCGTCGAAACCGGCCTGGCCGATCACCACCAGCCGCGAGGTGCGCCGCTCGTCCGGCTGCCACGGGCGGTCGAAATAGCGCTGCACGCGGTCGCCGACCCCCTGGACGATCAGGCGCATCGGCTTGTCCGGGACCGCCACGAAGCCCTTCACCCTAAGGATGTCGTGGCGGGTGGCGACCCGCTTGATGCGGGCCTCGAGCGCCGCCGGGTCGGCGACCTCGCCGAGGTCGACGACGATGCTCGCGAAATCGTCGTGGTCGTGCTCGTGGCCGTCATCGTGGTGCGAGGGTCGGGTGTCCAGATCGTCCTCGGCGCCAGCGTCGAGGCCGAGCAGTACCGCCGGGTCGAGGGCGCCGCCGACCGACGACACCGTTCGCACGGCGGCGCGCAAATGCGGCGCCATCAGCGCCTTGACCCGCGCCAGGGTGGCGGCGTCCACCAGGTCGGTCTTGTTCAGCACCACGAGATCGGCGCAACCGAGCTGCTCCTCGAACAACTCCTCGAGCGGGCTGTCGTGATCGAGCGACGGGTCGGCGAGGCGCTGCGCGGCGATCGCGGCCGGGTCGGTGGCGAAACGGCCGGCGGCGACGGCGGCAACGTCGACCACCGCGATCACGCCGTCCACGGTGGCGCGGGTCCGCACCTCTGGCCACCCGAACGCCTTGACCAGCGGCTTCGGCAGGGCGAGGCCCGAGGTTTCGATGATGATGTGCTCCGGCGGCTCCGGCCGGTCGAGCAGAGCGGCGATGGTCGGCAGGAAGTCGTCGGCGACCGTGCAGCAGATGCAGCCGTTGGTCAGCTCGACGATGTCGTCATCGGTGCAGTTCTCGTCGCCGCAGCCGCGAATCAGCTCGCGGTCCACGCCGAGGTCGCCGAACTCGTTGATGATGAACGCCAGCCGCCGGCCGCCGGCGTTCTCGATCATGTGGCGGATCAGGCTGGTCTTGCCGGCGCCGAGGAAGCCTGTGACGACGGTGGCGGGAATCTTGGTGGTGCGCGCGGATTGCGCCATGCAGGCCTCCATAGGGCGGCTCGGGGGAGCGGCCCATGTGCACGCGTGGCGTCGCCGGGGAAACCCCGCGCCCCGACCTCACCCCGGGTCGGAACGGGCGACGGTCGACGGCAGGTCTCCTGGCTCGCGGGTCCTGGCTCCGGGTTGCCTTCCCACCCCCGGACGGATCCGGTTGCAGTGGCGTCGTCACCCGTCGCTCGCCGCTCACAGTTGCGGGGGCAGCCGCGGCTTCGCGCGCCGTCCTGCGCGCGCTCCGCGTTCCCTTTCAATCCCCTCCTGGGGGAACCGTCGACCCTCCGCTTATCGGTTTCGGGCGGAGCCGTGTCAAGGTCGGGCGGCCAGCCAGTCCCGAAACTCGGCGGGGGTGAGCGCCGGCACCCCGGCCCCTCTCCGCAACCTGCCTTGTGGCGGTCACATATCGCGGGTATTGGGGAACGGTTGCGGAATACCGAAACGGAGGACGGGCATGCGTCGTTTGGCGAGCGGGGTCGTCGGTGCGGTGTTGGCGGTCGGACTGGCGGTCGGGGCCACGAGCGGCGCCTTGGCACAGGAAAAGACGGCGATCTCCATCGAGCTGAACAAGCTGGAACCGCTGGAGGGCAGTTGCCGGGCGTACTTCGTGGTCCGGCCGGAAGGCACCACCGAGTACAGGGAGTTCAAGATGGAACTGCTGGTGTTCGATACCGGCGGCGTCATCCAGAAGTGGCTCGCCATCGACGCCGCGCCGCTGCGCGCCGGCAAGACGTCGGTCAAGCTGTTCGACGTGTCGGGCGTGACCTGCGACAAGGTCGGATCGGTGCTGCTGAATGATGTGACGGCGTGCGCCGGTGCGGCCGGTGACATCGCCGGGTGTGTCGACCGCGTGACGCTTTCCTCCAAGGCGACCGCGACGTTCTACAAGTAAATCGGCCTACAAGTAAATCGGCCGGCTCGGGGGCCGCGCACCGTGGCGCGTGACCTGCGCCTTCTCGTCGACCGTGCGGCGACCCCGATCGGAGACCTGCTGGTCGTGGTGGACGAACAGGGCTACCTGCGCGCTGCCGACTGGGCCGATCACGAGGCGAGGATGCGGCATCTCCTGCGCCTGCAATACACTGGCCGCAACCCGCGGATCGAGCCGGGCGCGGCCGCGGCGACGGCGGCGTTCGCCGCCTACTTCGCGGGCAATCTTGCGGCCATCGACCGGCTGCCGGTCGAGACCGGCGGCACCGAGTTCCAGCGGTCGGTCTGGAGCGAGCTGCGGCGCATTCCGTGCGGCCAGACCCTTACCTACCGGGCGCTCGCCGAACGGGTGGCCCGGCCGACGGCGGTGCGGGCGGTCGGCCACGCCAACGGTTCAAACCCGATCAGCGTCGCCGTGCCCTGCCATCGCGTGGTCGGCAGCAACGGCACGCTGACCGGGTATGGCGGCGGGATCGAGCGCAAACGCTGGCTTCTGAAGCATGAGCAGGTGACGCTATAGAAGCGTTTATTTTCAGTTGTTTATATGAAATTACAAATGTTCTGATCGAACATCATGCGGCGTCGTCGTCGGCGATCGGCAGGACGTCCACGGCCACCCGAACGCGATGCTGGCCGCCGCCGACGATGGCACCCTTCACCGGGCTGACGTCGCCGTAGTCGCGACCCCAGGCCAGGGTCACGTGCTCGGTGGTGGCGAGCTTGTCGTTGGTCGGATCGAGGTCGACCCAGCCGTGCCCCGGCACCCTGACGGACACCCAGGCGTGACTGGCATCCGACCCCTGCAGCTTCTGGCCGCCGGGTGGCGGGTAGGTCAGAAGGTAGCCACTGACGTAGCGCGCCGGGATGCCGACGCCGCGCAGCCCGGCCAGCATCAGGTGAGCGAAGTCCTGGCAGACCCCGCGGCGGATGCGGAACACCTCGGACACCGGCGTCGACACCGTGGTGGCGGTGGTGTCGTACTCGAAGTCGTGGTGGATGCGGTGGTTGAGATCGATCGCCGCTTCCAGGACCGGCCGTCCGGGGGTGAACGATTCCCGCGCCCAGCGCCAGACCGCCTCGCCGGCCCGGGTCATGGGGGAATCGTACGCGAAGGGCTGGGCCGACAGGATTTCAGGGTCCGTCACGGCCGAGCCGTTGACCCGGGAGCGCTCCCAGGGCGGGGTTGCCGCCGGATCGACCGCCTTCGGTTCCTCGACCGCCACGGTGCCCCGGGCCTGGATCACCAGGCGGGTGTGCTCGTCCTGGATCGTCAGGTGTTCCACCGGGTTGCCGAAGAAGTCGACCTCGGTGCGGCGAATGGCCGGCGCAGGAGTCAGGGCGACACGCCAGATCTCGGTGCGCTGATTGGCGGTCGGCCGCGGGGTCAGGTGCAGCAGGTGGTGCGAGATAGAGACCGGCGCCGAATACACGAAGTCGGTGCGGTGACGGACGTCGTAGCGAACCACCGCCGGGCTCATGGCTCGAAGAACCGCCGGAGCGAGGCGGCCTCCGTGTGACGGCCAAGGTCAGCGTGGCTGAAATAGTGCCGGCCGATGGTCTCCGACAGATCGGCGAGCGCGCCGGCGACCCGCGCCAGCAGCGTGTCGAGCTCCACCCGTCGCCCCTTGCCGTCGGCCTGCGCCAGCAACCGCACGTCGGCCAGCCGGATGGCGGCCTGGCAGGACAGGATCTGGCGTTGCTCCGGCGACCGGTCGAGCGCGTCGCCGAACCGCGGCAGACGGGCGGCGTGGTGTTCCAGGGCGTCGAGCTGGAAGCCGACCGAGCGCGGGTTGCTCTCGTCGACCAGCAGCAGGTCGAGGACCGGGACGAGGCGGGGCGCGCTGACGTAACGCGCCCGGTAGGTCATGAAGCTGTCGGCCAGTTCCAGCAGGCGGTCCAGGAAGCCCTGGCGTTCCGGGTCGCCGACCGACAGCAGCCCGCGCAGCAGACCGGCCATGGTGGCCGCGCGCTCCATCCGGCGGCCCATGTCGAGAAACCGCCAGCCCTGGGTGCGCGTGGTGTTCTCCATGCCGAGGCCGGCGAACGCCGACATGGTGCGCAGCATGTCGTTCAGGATCGCCGAGGCGTCGCCGATGTCGAGCCACACCCGCGGGCGCTGCCGCAACACTTCCTGGTGCAACTGATCGAGCGTGCGCCAGGCGTCGAGCGACAGCCGGTCGCGGGTCAACGATGCCACCCGGTTCACGGTCTTGACGAGCTGCGGAATGCCGTTCGGCTCGGCCGGGTCGAACAGGTAGGCCTGGATCCGGTGCTCGATCTGCGCCGGCGACAGGGTTCGGCCGCGCCGTCGCATCAGCCCGTCCACGTCGCCCGGATGGGCCAGCATGTAGAGTAGCTTCTGCACGGCGACGTTGGCGGTGCTGTCCTGGACCGAGTCTTCGGCCAGCCGGGTCAGCAGGCTGCGCAGCAGCCGCATGGCGTTCTCGGTTCGCTCGGCGTAGCGGCCGAGCCAGTACATGTTGTCGGCCGCCCGGCTCGGCAGGTCGTCGCCGGCCCGGCGCAGCACCGGGGCGCTCTCCTCCGGACGCAGCAGGCTGAAGCTGTCGACCGGCGCCGAGGACAGCACCCAGGTGTCCTTGGAGCCGGAGCCGCGCTGCATCGACACCGCGCGGGTCGAGTTGCTTTCCGAGATCCGGGTCAACCCCCCCGGCATCACCACGTAATCGTCGCCGAGCGCGGTCGCGAACATGCGCAGCGCCATCGGGCGCGCCACCAGCCGCCCCTGGTCCCAGGCCGGCGCGGTCGAGAGCGTGATCGCTTCCTGCCCGACATAGTCGTAGCCGCGCTGGCGGATGCGCTCGATCAGGGCGGCGCGCTCCGCCGCGTCGAGGGCCGAGCCCAGCACCTGGCCGGCTTCGGCGTTCACCAGGGTCGGGGTCTGGAAGGTGCGGGCGACCACCATGCTGTCGAGGTTGGCGATGACGTGCTCGCGCGCGCTGTGCTGGCCGCACCACCAGGTGGCGATGTGCGGCAGCAGCAGTTCCTCGCCGAGCAGGTGGCTGCACAGTCCCGGCAGGAACCCCATCAGCGCCGTGCATTCCACCAGGCCGGAGCCGAGGGCGTTGGCGATCGTCACGTTGCCGGCCCGCGCCGCCTCCACCAGCCCGGCGATTCCGAGCGCGGAATCCGGCCGCAGCTCCAGCGGGTCGCACCATTCGGTGTCGATCCGGCGCAGCACGACGTCGACCGGCTGCAGGCCGCCGATGGTCTTCAGGTACACCCGGTTGTCGCGGACCGTCAGGTCGGCGCCCTCGACCAGCGGGTAGCCGAGATAGCGCGCCAGGAAGGCGTGCTCGAAATACGTCTCGTTCAGGGGGCCGGGAGTCAGCAGGATGATGCGCGGGTCGTCCTTGCCGGAGAGCGCCCTGAGGTTCTCCCGCACCGCCTGGAAGAAATGCGCCAGCCGGCGGACCCGGCCCTCGCGGAACAGGTCGCTCAGGCACTGCGCGGTGATCACCCGGTTCTCGAGCGCGTAACCGGCGCCGGACGGCGCCTGGGTGCGGTCGTTGAACACCCACCACCGCCCGTCCGGCGAGCGCGCGATGTCGGCGGCGTAGAGCTGCAGGAAGGTCTCGTAGGGCGGCACGATGCCGTGGCAGGGCAGGTGGAAGTTCGGGTTGGCGTACACCAGCGCGGACGGCAGCACGCCATCCTTGATCAGGGTCTGCGGGCCGTACAAATCGGCCAGGATGGCGTTCATCAGCCGGGCGCGCTGCTTCAGCCCGCGCTCCAGCAGGTCCCACTCGTCCTCGGGAATGATCAACGGCATCACGTCGAGTTCCCACGGGCGCTGCTCGCCCTTGGGATCGCCGTACACGTTGTAGGTTACGCCGTGCTGCCGGATCAGACGGAGCGCGGTCTGGGGATGCTGGGCCACTTCGTCCGCGGGCAGCGACCGCATGCCGTCAAGGAACGACTGCCAGTACGGACGCCGCTCGCCGTCCGGGGCGACCAGCTCGTCGTAGATCCCCTCTAGAGTGCGGTAGTCGACCAGAAGGTCGTCGGGATCGTCGGAATTGACGGAGGCGCTGGGGGGCATTCTCGAATCCGGAGTGAGGGCAGCCGCGACGCTAGCACGCGACGCCGTCTCACGTCAGACGAAGGTCGAGGGTAAGCGGGAACTCGGGGTTATCAACGGCTTTGCGGGGGGGCGCCGACCGGCCGGGGGTGTGGCCGATGGTCTCGAAGCGCGCGAGTCGACGGCCCTCGGCCTCGAACGCGTTGATCGGCGACGTCTCGTGGCTGCGCCCGCCGGGGTGGCCGACATGGTAGACGCAGCCGCCCACCGTCCGTCCGGTCCAGTCGTCGACGATGTCGAAGGTAAGCGGGGCGTGCACGCCGATCGTCGGGTGCAGGGCGGAAGATGGGGCCCAGGCACGGAACCGCACGCCGGCTACCGCCTCGCCGCTCCGGCCGGTGCCGGTCATCGGCAGGTCGACGCCGTTGCAGGTGATCCGGTAGCGGGTCGGGTCGAAGCCGGTGACGTGGGCCTGCAGCCGCTCCAGCGACGAATCCACGTAGCGGACGGTGCCGCCGATCGCCCCTTCCTCGCCCATCACGTGCCAGGGCTCAAGGGCGGTCCGGATCTCCAGCCTGAGGTCCCGCCAGGCGACCGCACCCATGGTCGGGAACCGGAACTCCAGGTGCGGGCGGTACCAGTCGGCCTCGATCGGGTAGCCAGCCGCCCGGAGGTCCTCGATCACGTCCTCGAAGTCCTGCCAGACGAAATGCGGCAGCATGAAGCGGTCGTGCAGCGCGGTGCCCCAGCGCTTCAGACGGCTCGTGTAGGGAGTCCGCCAGAACCACGCGATCAGGGCCCGCAGCACCAGTGTCTGGGCCAGGCTCATGCGCGGGTGCGGCGGCATCTCGAAGGCCCGGAACTCCACCAGACCGAGACGCCCGGTCGGGCCGTCCGGGGAATACAGCTTGTCGATGCAGATCTCGGTGCGGTGGGTGTTGCCGGTAACGTCGATCAGCAGGTTCCGGAAGATCCGGTCGACCAGCCAGGGTGGGACGCGGCCGGCCGACGGGTCGGGGATCTGCCGGAAAGCGACCTCGAGTTCGTAAAGCTGGTCGTGGCGGGCTTCGTCGACCCGCGGCGCCTGACTGGTCGGCCCGATGAACAGGCCCGAGAACAGATAGCTGAGCGACGGGTGGTTCTGCCAGTAGGCGACCAAGCTGCGCAGCAAATCGGGACGCCGCAGGAACGGGCTGTCGGCCGGCCGCGCCGCGCCGAAGACGACGTGGTTGCCGCCGCCGGTACCGACCGCCTTGCCGTCGACCAGGAACTTCTCGGTACCGAGCCGGGCAAGGCGGGCCTCCTCGTACAGCGCCTCGGTGATCGCCACCTGCTCGTCCCAGCTCCGCGCCGGATGGATGTTCACTTCGATCACGCCCGGGTCCGGGGTGACCTTGATGACGTTGATCCGCGGGTCGGTCGGCGGCGTGTAGCCCTCGACGTGGACCGGAACGTCCAGTTCGACCGCGGCACCCTCGACGGCGTCGAGCAGGTCGACGTAGTCGTCGACCGACCGGGTCGGCGGCAGGAACACGCAGAGCCGCCCGTCGCGCGGCTCGACCGCCAGCGCCGTCCGCACGGCGCGCTCGGAATCGCTGTCGGGCAGCGTCTGGGGCCGGGTCTCCTGGCGCACGTCGGCCTCGTCGGGAGTGCCGGGCAGGGAGGCCTGCTCGGGCCGCGGCGTCGGCAGGGCGCCGGTCTCCTCGAACGGATCGGTCGGGTAGAAGTAGGGGTAGCTGGCCGGCGGAACGTACGGGAGGGTGCCGAGCGGCAGCCGCAGGCCGGCCGGCGAGTCGCCGGGCGCCAGCAGGATGCGACCACGCCGCGACCGCCAGATCTCGGTCAGCCACTTACGGCCGCCGTCGCGGCCCTGCCAAGCCTGGATCGGCAGCACCGTCCCGACCGGCTGGCCGAGTCCGCGGTCGAACACCCGCACCAGACGGGCCCGCTCCTCCGGGTCGTCGAGCTTGGAATCCAGCGGATCGACGTTGTCGGGCAGCTTGCTTTCGCGGTCGACGAACCGGATCGGGTCTTCGAAGGCCCACAGCACGGCGTTCTCGTCGACATCGAGGCGCCGGGCGATCGCCTTGGTCAGCGCTTCGGCCTGGGCCGTGGTCGGCGCGTAGTCCTCGCCCTCGCGGGCGATCAGACGGTCGGTGCGCCACAGCGGCAGTCCGTCGCCGCGCCAATACAGCGCGAACGACCAGCGCGGCAGGCTCTCGCCGGGGTACCACTTGCCCTGGCCGTAGTGCAGCAGCCCGTGGGGGGCGAAGCGCTCGCGCAATCGACGGATCAGCGTGTCGGCGAGGCGCCGCTTGGTCGGCCCAACGGCGGCGGTGTTCCACTCGGCGCCGTCCAGGTCGTCGATCGAGACGAAGGTCGGCTCGCCGCCCATGGTCAACCGCACATCCCCGGCCGCCAGGTCCGCGTCGACCTGATAACCGACCCGGTCGATGGCGCGCCATTGCTCGTCGCTGTACGGCTTGGTGACGCGCGGCGTTTCCATCACCCGGGTGACGGACATGCGGTGCGAGAACTCCACCTTGGCCGGCTCGACCATGCCCTCGATCGGGGCGGCCGAGCGCGGGTCGGCGGTGCACGCCACCGGAATGTGGCCCTCGCCGCACAGCAGGCCGGACGTCGGGTCGAGGCCGATCCAGCCGGCTCCCGGAATGTAGACCTCGGCCCAGGCGTGCAGGTCGGTGAAGTCCTCCTCGGCGCCCGACGGGCCGTCAAGCGCCTTCTGGTCGGCCTTCAACTGCACCAGGTAACCGGAGGCGAAGCGGGCGGCCAGCCCGAGGTGGCGCAGGATCTGGACCAGCAGCCAGCCGGTGTCCCGGCACGACCCCTTGCGCAGTCCGAGGGTCTCCTCGGTGGTCTGGATGCCGGGCTCCAGGCGGACAATGTAGCCGATCATCCCCTGCAGGCGCTGGTTCAGGGCGACCAGGAAATCGACGATCTGGCAGTCGTCGCGCGGCACCGCGGCCAGCCACTCCGACAGCAGCGCGCCGGCCGGGTCGGCGTTCATGTAGGGGACCAGGTCGTGCTCCAACTCCGGAGCGTAGTTGAAGGGATAGCGGTCGGCGTACGGCTCCACGAAGAAGTCGAACGGGTTGATCGTCGCCATGTCGGCGACCAGGTCGACCGTCACCCGGAAGCGGTCGGTCTTCTCCGGGATCACGACGCGGGCGAGGTAGTTGCCCTGCGGGTCCTGCAGCCAGTTCAGGAAGTGCTGCTCGGGCTCGATCTTCAGGCTGTAGCTGAGGATCCGCGTGCGCGAATGCGGGGCCGGCCGCAGGCGGATGACCTGAGGGCCGAGCGCGACCGGCCGCTCGTATAGATAGCTGGTCTCGTGCGTGAGGGCGACGTGGATGGCCATGCTGCCTCTGCTGCACCGCGGAACAGACTCATCGATACCGCGCGGTTCCGGGAATCACAACCGTGTGTCCGTCTCGGTGTTGATCGTATCGGGCGGGAGGTGCGACGATCCGGCTCCGCCGGCGGAGTTCCCACCCGCCCCGCGCCGCTCCAACCGGAGACCCGGCTCATGCCCGACACACTCGGTTTCGACCGCACCGCCCTGCCGCCGCAATTTTGCAACCTTGACCGCCTCTGGCACGCGATGGAGGCCCGCGGCCTTGACGGAATTATCGCCACGAAATCGTATAATGTATTTTATCTCAGTGGGTTCAATCCGATTGCTCACAAAGCAGATGAACCAAGGCCGTACGCGGTGGTGCTGTCCCGCCACGCGCCGGACCACCCGATCCTGGTGGTCGCCGACTACTATCTCGCCAGTTTCCTCGGGCAGCCGAGCTGGGTCGAGGACATCCGGCCCTACCGCGCAGTGATGATGCCGCTCGACCTGCCGGCCAAGCGCTCCGACATTGACCGTTTCATCCCCGAATCCGGCAAGGGCGTCGGCTGGGTCGACCGGGCGCGGGAGAGCTACGGGTTCGGGATGCGCGACCTGCTCAAGAAGGCGGTGGCCGACCTCGGGCTCGGCTCTGGCCGGGTCGCCTTCGACGATGTCGGCTTCGGCCTCAGGCTCGGGCTTGACGGCGTCGATGTCGTCGACGGCTACGATCCTCTGATGTTCGCCCGCTCGGTCAAGACCGAGACCGAGATGCGGCTCCTGGAGCGCTCGACCCGGCTCAACGAGGCGGCGATCCTGAAGACGGTCGGGTCTTGGCAGGACGGCGCCACCTGGCGCGATCTCAACCGCGCCTACGCCATGGCGGTCACGGAACTCGGCGGCTTCGTGCACGATCCGGGCGGCATGGTCTGGGGCCACCCGCGCGGCGCCGATGCCGCGCTCATGCTTCAGACCGGACTTGAGACCCATGAGGTAACTCGTGGAACTCACGTCATGTTCGACTGCCATGGCACCATCGACCAGTACTGCTGGGACGGCGGCAAGACCTGGGTGGTCGGAGGCGAGCCCGAGGGCGGCGCGCGCAAATTCGCGAACGCCACCGCCGAGGTCGCCACCGATCTGCTCGATGCCATGCGGCCGGGCGCCAAGGTATCCGAGCTGCAGGCGCGGGCCCGATCGATCTATCGCAAGGCCGGCGTACCGGACCCCGATTCCGCGGTGATCTTCTTCCACGGCCTTGGCCTGTCGCACATGGACCTCGAGCAGACCACCGCCGACGGGCATCCGAACGGCGACTGGAGGATCGAGGCCGGCATGGTCGTGCCGTTCCACCTGCTCTACCCGGGCGGCGAGCACGAGCGCATGTGGCTGGAAGACGTGGTGGCGATCGGCCCCGATGGCGGCCGTCCGCTGTTTTCCTGGGGGTTCCAGCCGCTGACCGGGTAACCGGGCCTCTGGCTGCGGCGCGACGCTACCGGCGGTGGCGCGAATCACCGACACTGCCGCCATGACCGTCGACCTGCCCGGCCATGGCCTCCTGTTCGCGCTCCGCCTCGACGGCCGGGGCGGCGCGTCGGCGGTCACGCCGGAGGACGTCGAGGTCGGGGGCGCCCTCTGGCTGCACCTCGACCGCGCCGATCCCGAGGTGCAGCGCTGGCTGATGGCGCGGGACGACGTTCCCCCGGCGTTGGCGCGAGCGCTCCTCGAGGAGGACACCAGGCCGCGCTGCGTGGTCCGTCCCGATGGCGTCCTGCTGATCCTGCGCGGCGTCAACCTCGATCCGGAGGCCGGACACGAGGAGACCATCGCGGTCCGGATGTGGGTGACAGCCGACCGGGTACTGACGCTGCGGCGCTACCGGACCATGGCGGTGACCGATCTTCGCGAGGCGCTGGAGCGCGGCGAGGGGCCGACGAGCGTGTCCGACCTGGTGCTGCGGATCGTCGAGCGGCTGACCGCGCGCATGGCGCCGGAAATCGACCTAATGGAGAAGGCGCTGGACGCGCTGGAGATCGCCTCGCTCGGCGACGGCAGCGCCGTCGACCGATCGCGGCTGGCGGTGATCCGACGGCGCACCCTGGTGCTGCATCGCTATCTGGCGCCGCAGCGTGAGGCCCTGGTGGAGTTCCGCCACCACGCCGGCCAGCGTCTCGCCGACCTGGACCCCATGGACTTCCAGGAGACTGTCGAGCGGGTAACCCGGCTGGTCGAGGATCTGGATGCGCTGCGGTCGCGCGCCGCGATCGTCGAGGACGGATTGGCGATCAAGGTCGCCGAGCGCATGAACCGCAACATGTACTGGCTGTCGATCGTCGCCACCGTGTTCCTGCCGATCGGCTTCATCACCGGACTGCTCGGCGTCAACGTCGGCGGCATTCCGGGGACGGACGATCCCTGGGCGTTCGCCGCGCTGGTCGGGGTTCTGGTCGTGCTGATCGGCTTCGAGGTCTGGGTGATGCGGCGGATGAGGCTGATGTGACCGGCGTCCTCTCCGGAGCCGCCGTTCACGGCTCGTTCCGGGACCTGATGAGCCGGTTGGAGCAGCGCCGCCGTCGACTGGTGCTCGGGCTCGACGCCCGTCTGGCGGCGGGCTATCCGCGGTTCCTTCGGCTGTGGCGCCGGCCGTTGGTGCGCGTGCTTGTGATCCTTACGGCGCTGCTGGCGGTCGCGCTGCTGCAGCCGAGAACCCACCTGGAGTGGAAGTTCTCCCACATCCTGTTCGACTACGAATTCGGTTTCGTGAAGCGCGGCCTGGTGGGGGAGGTGTTTGCCCTGGCCGGCGGCCCGGTCACCCTCGACCGCTTCTTCTGGGTGTTCGCCGCCTGCTACGTGATGCTGGCGGGCATGGTGACGGCGGTGCTGGCCGGCCTGCCTGCCACCGCCTCGCCGATCGTCCTGCTGTACCTGTGTGCGACGCCGATGCTGCTGCGCAATGTGTTCCACGACTGGGGACGCTTCGACGTCTTCGGCCTGATCGCGGTCTGGCTGATCGTGCTGATGCTGGCGCGCAATTGGCCGGGACGCGTCTGGATCTACGCGCTGGCGCCGCTGACCGGCTTCACCCACGAGGTCAACCTGCTTGTGGTGTGCCCGTTCGCGATGCTGGCGATCCTGATGTTCGAGCCGGGAGGCTGGCGCGAGCGCTGGCAGCCGGCCCTTGCGCTCTGCCTGACGGCCGGTGCCGTCGCCCTCACCCTGCACCTCTTTGGCCGGCTGGACGTGCCGGCCGAGACGATGGTGGCCCGCATGGCCGCCAAGACGCAGGACCCCTTCGAGGTCCCGATGTACGTGCTGACCTCGACGCTGTCGGAGAACCTGAGCGAGCGCGCCGGCTTCATCCTCGACAAAGTCGTCTCGTTCAAATTCGGCTTCAAGCTGGCGGTGGTGGCGCTGCTGCTGTTCTGGCTGGTGCCGGAGAGGCTGCGTCGAAGCCGGGTGGCGCTGGCGATGATCGCCATCTTCCTCGCCTTCCTGCCGCTCTACCTGGTTGCCACCGACAGCTTCCGATGGCTGGCCCTGCAGGCCAACGCCGCGTTCGCGTTCCTGGTGCTGGCGGTCGATCGGCTGGCGATCACACGGCTGCCGAGAGAACGGTTATATTGGGTGGCAGCGAGCGCGCTGGTGCCGGCCATGGGGATCTGATCGCTTCCTGACGGGTCCGACGCTGGTGAAGTAAGAGGGAAACCCATGCGAGTTGCGGGACTGATCGCCGCCTACGCCGCCGTCGTGCTCGCCCCGCTGGCGCTGGCCTGGAGTCAGGGCCGTCCGCCGCGGCCGTTCTGGGACGAGATCGCCTCAGGTCTTGGGATGGCGGCGTTCGCGATCCTGCTGGTGGAGTTCGTGCTCTCGGGCCGCTTCCGCGCGGTCACCGGCCGCATCGGCATGGACGTGACCATGCGCTTCCATCAACTGGTTGCGCGTACCGCGCTCGCTTTCGTGCTGCTGCATCCGTTCCTGTACACCACGCCGCTTGGGGCGCCGTTGCCGTGGGACCTGACCCGGCAGGCAACCCTCGGTCTCGGCATCGCGGCGCTCGCCACCGGCATGGCCGCCTGGGTAGCGCTGCCGGCCTTCGTCCTGCTGTCGATCTTCCGCGACCAGTTGCCCTATCGCTACGAGACCTGGCGATTGCTGCACCTGATCGGCGCCGTGCTGATCGCGCTGATGGTCACCCACCACGCGCTGGAGGCCGGGCGCTACGCCGCCGATCCGCTGCTGGCGGGGTTCTGGCTGGTGCTTCTGGCGGCAGCGATCGGCTCGCTAGCCTACGGCCGGATCGTGGCGCCGTTCCGACGCGCGGCGCGGCCCTATCGGGTGAAGTCGGTGCGCCCTGTGGCGTCGCGGACCTGGGAAATGTCCGTCGAGCCGACACGCGGCGCGGCGCTCGAGTTCCTTGCCGGGCAGTTCGTGTGGCTCAAGATCGGCCACGGACCGCTGTCGCTCGCCGAGAACCCGTTTTCGATCAGTTCGGCGCCGACGCAGCGCCCGGCCGTGCAGTTTGTCATCAAGGAGGCCGGCGACTTGACCGATCGCATCGGCGCGGTGCCCGTCGGGACCCCGGTCTATCTGGACGGGCCGCACGGCAACCTGACACTGGATGGGCGCACCGGTGCCGGGATCGCCCTGATAGCGGGAGGCGTCGGAATCGCGCCGCTGATCGGGATCATCCGCCAACTCCGCGCTGACGGTGATCGACGCCCGGTGGTCCTGCTGTACGGCAACCGCCACGCCGGTCAGATCGTCTACGATGACGAACTCGCCCGACTGGCGGAGGCCCCGAACGTCCGCGTCGTTCATGTCCTCTCGGAACCTGCTCCCGGCTGGACGGGGGCGACCGGCCGGATCGACCGGTCGACCATCGAGCGCGAGTTCCACTTCGAGGGCGCTTCGGACTGGCTCTACCTGGTGTGCGGTCCGCCGGCCATGCTCGAGGTCGTGGAGGACACGCTGCTCGCCCGAGGCGTGCCCGGCGACCGAATCGTGTCGGAGCGATTCAACTACGATTGACGGAGGTGTCGATGACTCAGGGCAGGCGGATCACGGTTGTATTCTGGGCGACCAACCTAGCCCTGGTGGTGGCGGTCATCGCCTTCGCGCTGCGCTGACCGGGGTCTCCCGTGCCCCGGTCTACCAGGACGGCGTACCGTCGGATGCCGAGACGTGGGCGGCGACCACCTTCCAGCCGACGTCCGGGAAGTTGACGAAGGTCTGGCTCTGCCGGCCGACCTTGTCGCTGCCGTACACCTGGAACTCCAGGTTCACGGTGGCGAAGCGGCGTCCCAGGGTGAGGATCTCCAGCCGCCGGCGCTCGCCCTTGAAGCGGGTGCCGGGCTTGCGGTTCACCCGGTGGCGATGGATCGCCTCGAAGCCGTAGCCCATCTCGTTCATGGCGTAGCGGATGGTGTGCGGCGAGTTCCAGAACGTTGCGTCCAGCACCTCGACGTCCTTGTCGTCGAGCGCCTTCTCGTAGCGCTCGAACAGCGCGCGGATCTCGGCCACCACTTCCGGCAGGTTTGGGGTCAGGTCTTCCGCGGGCAGGTCGGTCATGTCCGGCTCTCCAGGGCTTGGGCGGTCGCTATGAGGTGGGCATCGGCGCCGCGGGCGGCCAGGATCGACAGGCCGACGGGCAGGCCGTCGACCTCGGCGCCGGGGACGCTGACTTGCGGGAAGCCGGCGAGGCCGCCATGGGCGGCGAGGCACAGGATGCGCTCGCGGATCGGGTTCTGCGCCGACAGCGGCAGGCCCTTCGGCGGCGCCGGGAACGGCGTGGTGGGCATCGCCAGGATGGTGCCGGGCGGCAGCAGGTGGGTGACGCGGGCGAGTGACTCGTGTCGCATCAGCCGGGCCCAGCCGAGGTCGCTCTCGCTGACCATCGAGCCCAGGATCAGGCCGCGCGCCACGTTGAAGGCGAGCCGCGGGTTGTCGCGGTCGAGCCAGTCGCGGAACGTTGCCCACGCCTCGGCCGGCTGCAGGGTGCGTTGGGCACGGCCCCACACCGACAGGCCCTGGGGCGCCAGCATCTCCTCGCGAACCTCGCCGACCAGCGCCGACAGCCGCTCCAGCAACGGGCGCAGGGCGGCGGCGGTCTCGGGGTCGGCGAAGCCGAAGGCGTCGACCGCGACCACCAGCCGGGTCGGCAGCGCGTCCGGGATCGGCTCCCCCAGCATCACGGCGGAGACCCGAGCGAAGGTCCCGGCGTCGCGGGCGAACCAGCCGGTGGTGTCGCTGGACGGCGCCTGCGGCATCATGCCGTCGAGCGGCAGGCGGCCATGGGTCGGGCGGATGCCGTACAGGCCGCAGAAACTGGCCGGTATGCGCACCGAGCCGCCGGTGTCGGTGCCGATCGCGGTGTCGCAGAGCCCGGCGGCGACGGCGGCGGCCGATCCCGAGGACGAGCCACCCGGCACCCGGTCCGGCGCCTTTGTGTTGAGCGGCGTGCCGTCGAACGCGCTCTCACCGAGGATGCCGAGCGAGACTTCGTCGGTGACGGTCTTGCCGACCAGGGTGGCGCCGGCGTCGAGCAGGGTCTGCACCGCCCAGGCGTGACGGTTCGGCACCGACCGGGGCCAGTCGTGGTTGCCGCCACCAGTGGGGTGCCCGGCGACATCGAACAGATCCTTGGCGGCGAAGGTCATCCCTGACAGCGGACCGCCGTGTCGGCCGTCGACGCGCGCGGAGGTCCCGGGGACGAAGGCGTTGACAGTGTCGATCATCATGGCACGGGAAATGGTGGCGGGCGGGCGCGGTAGCGGCACGAGCATAGGTCAGGGCGTTTACCGTGTCGCTATCGGGAGCGGGCGAAAATTCGGCGACGCGGTGGGATCGTTGGCGACGCGTCGGGAGTTGGGGGTGGTTCAGGAGGGCAAGGCCATGATTGGACGGTGCCGGCTGACCGTGAACAGTGTCAGTGGTGCTTTGGCTCTGTTGCTGGCGGCGTTCGCGCTGGCGACGCCGATGCTGGCGACGGCGATGTTGCCGGCGACCGCGGCCGAAAGCGGCACTCTCGACACGCTGCGGAGCGAGGCCCTGACGCTCGTCAACGCCGCGCGTCAAGATCGAGGACTGCCAAGTCTCAGCCTCACGGCGCGGCTCAACGCGGCCGCCCAGGCGCACGCCGAGGACATGCTGAAGCGCGGCTACTACGCCCACCAATCCCCCGAGGGCGAGACGGTCGGCGACCGCTATCGCGAGCGGGGCGGAGGCCGCTGGAAGGCGGTCGCCGAGAACATCGCCGAATGCCAGGGATGCCGCTCGCCACTGTCTGCCGAGCGGGTGCGGCAGTTCCACCGGGGCTGGATGAACAGCCCGTCGCATCGCGACAACATTGTCGGCCAGGGATTCGACGGGTTCGGGTTCGGCATCGCCGGCGGTGACGATGGCCGGATCTACGCCGTGCAGACCTTTGCCGGCGCCGGCGCATCGAGCCGGAGCGAACCGGGCGAAGCGTCGGCGGCGCTGGACGCCGAGGCGCATCTCGCCACCGCCCTGGTCGAGGTCAACCGCGCTCGGGAGGGCGCGGCGGCCGGGCCGGTGGCGGCCAGCGAGCAACTGTCGGGGATCGCGCGCTTGCGGTTGCCGAAGAACCTGAACGAGCCGCTGTTCGGCCGGTCGGGTGGCGAGATCAGGCTGCCGTCCGGCGTGCCGGCCAACGCCTGGCGGTCGCTCGACCTGATGGTCGGCGCGTGCGGCGCGTGCGGTGCTGTGCCGTCCGGTGCCGATATCCGAGACTTCACCCAGCGCTGGCTCGCCGATCCGGACTACCGGTCCCGCCTGCTGCACCCGGACGCCACCCATCTCGGCTTCGTCCTGCGGGCGAGTGGGGAAGGCCGCAAGGTCGCGGTGCTTGTCATCGGCCGGCGCAACCCCCGTCTTCCGCTGTGACAACGCCGTGCCGGGTTGGCAATCGGCTTCGCCCGCCGCCACATCATGGTCCCGCCCGCCTTGTGGAGCCGACACACCCATGCCCGTCAAGCAACGCCGCGCCCGGCCGACGCCCCTTCTGCCGGTGATGATGGCTGAACTCGCCGTCGCGTCGGCGCAGACCATCGCCCATCGCAGCACCATGGCCGCCACCGGCCAGTGCTCGTCGGCGGAGTACAGCAAGATGGTGGTCGAGAAGTTGGCAGCCATGCAGCAGATGACGCTCGCCATGATGGTGCCGGGCGTGACCGCGATGGCCCTGCTGAGTCCTTGGCACCGCGCCGCTACCCGCAACTCGAAGCGGTTGGGGCGGAAGTAAACCCCGCGGGTGGTGTTGCACCATCACCGGTTGTTCGTTAACCTTGTTGAAGTTCGCTAAAGTGATTGACGGACGGCAAGCGAGGGGGCAGCCATGATCTCCATCGCCGGACTGGACAGGGTTTCAGCGCTCGAACTGAAGGAACTGTTCGAGGAAGGCGCCGGGCCCGACACCGTGCGGATCGAGGCGGATCGCGCACCCGCCGGGCAGGCCGGGTCACTGGGTGGAGTGACCGCGCTGCTGCTGGCGCATGGTCCCGAAATCGCGGCTCTGCTCCTGACCGCCTGGATCGTGTCGAAGAAGCATGTCGTGGTCGATATCGCCCGCCGGAATCGCGACGGCGAGACCAAGAAGCTCAGGATCGAGTACCACCAGGATGGGGTGGCCAGCGTGTTGAAGACGCTGAAGTCGTTCTTCTCGGAAGACATCTAGCCGCCGGTTGCAACCGCGGCACAGTCAACCCAGGAGGCCGTTGATGGGCACAAGCCGTGGATCGGTTGCCGGGATGGTCTCCCAGATCACCAACGCCTTGACGCTGGACTGGGAACCCGAGGATCCGGCCGATCCGTCACCCAACGTCGAAGCCCGATTCCCCACCACGTCGCTGCCGTTGCTTCTCCACGAACTGACGCATCACCAATGCTTCCTGTCGGCGGTCGGCGACAGCCTGAACAATTTGTGGCGGATCGCGATCGCCGCGACCCGCGATCCGCGCGTCGAGGCAGCCGCGGAGCGCGGCGAAGTCCCGGACGATTTCCTGCGGTTGATGCAGAACTTCGCCGCCGGCGTGCTCGTCTACGAGCCGTGGATGGAAGGCGTGGCGGTGTTCGCCGAGTGGGATGCCGTTCCCGGACGATCGCAGGCGGCCTCCAAGGCGATGACGCGATGTCACTTCCTCTATCTGCTCAGCCAATCCGACTTTTCGCCGGAAACCGCCTGGGATCGGTTCGCGCGCGAATTGGTGGCGGCTCGACGAACCCCGGGGGCGCGGGCGCTCAAGACCAACCTGCTCTCGGTCGATCTGCGCGAGGAGTCCGGGCACTATCTGTCCGGCTATCTCGGCGTGAGGGCGCTGTATCGAAAGGCGCTGTCGAGGTCGGCGCTGTTTCTGGACACCGATTTCTTCTGTTCGTTCCTGACGCTGGCGCTGTTCAACGATCCGGTTGCCGCGGGTATCCTGATGGACGTCGACACGCCGTTCGACGACTGGCTCGAGCGCCTGCGACGTCGGCTCGACAACCGGCTCGACCTGTTCGACACGCCGGACCTTGATCGGCGGGCGCGGCGCCACGAAGCCAGCTCCGTGACGGCCGAACAGGTGCTGGGGCCGCTCTCTGAAGCCGCCGACTCGGCATCGCTTCATCAATACGCCGAAATGATCGCAACGCACCACGATGAGATCTCGGCCACGCACGAGGGGCACAACACCAGCGTCGACCTTGCCGCCGGCGACTGGGACCGGCTTGAGGCGGCCCATTTCGGTCTTCTTCTCCGATTCAAACCCGTCTACTCGCACGCCACTGCGCTGGACGCGCTGACGGTCGAGCGGGCCTCCAAGAAGCAACGGGTCTTCATCCGGTTGCGAAAGGTCCACGGACGGGCGGTTGCCGGCGCGCGGGACGTCGAATTGTGCAACGCCGAGGGCAGGGTGGTGGCGCGGGTCGACAAGAACGACGGCGTTCCCGATGGTTTCGCCTGCGACGGCGCCACCTATGTCCTGTTCTGCTATCCGGAGCAGTTCACCTTTTTCCGGGTCCTGTACGTTATGAGCGAACAGGGGGTGGTGCTGCTGGGAGGCACCTACTACCGGCAGGGCGAAGAGCCGGACGCTTCCCGCAACGCGTTGTACTTCAACGCCATCATGAACAACGAACGGGCTGAGTTCTGCCGTGATCTGCCCGGCGGCGAACGCGACACGCTGGAACTCGCGGGCGCCAGCCTGGACGCCCGGGAAGCGGCCGCCGCTCGACGCGTCGGTCAACGTTCGGCCCTGGGCGTGGTGCTCCGCGAGGTTGACGACGCCCGCTACGACGATCTGGTGGGCAGGCTCTCGCCACTCGGCGTTTTCGGTTGGGTCGGCCGCTCGCCAAGGATCGTTGAGGCGTCGACGCTGGTCAGCCTCCACGCGAGCGACCTGATGTCGGGCCCGGAGATCCGCGAGCGGCTGCTGGCCGAAGGGGCGGACTGGGGCGGGCTGGCCGAGGCTATCGACCGGATCCGGGTGGTCGAGGGTGTGGAGTTGTGGAGCGACGTTTGCGTCGACGGCCGAGCGATCCTCTGTCCGGCCTTCTAGCCCAGATCGCCCTCTCTCTCCGGTATCAGTCGTTCTTCCGGAGCTCGGTCTTCGCGATCGACTCCAGGTGCACCTCGTCGGGGCCGTCGGCGAGGCGCAGCGTGCGGCTGCTGCCGTAGGCGTAGGCCAGCGAGAACGCCTGGCTGACGCCGCCGCCGCCGTGCACTTGGATCGCCTTGTCGATGACGTCGCAGGCCATGCGCGGCGCGATCACCTTGATCATGGCGATCTCCTTGCGGGCCGCCTTGTTGCCGACGGTGTCCATCTTGTGGGCGGCGTACAGCACCATCAGGCGCGCCTGGTCGATGGCGATCCGGCACTCGGCGATGGTGTGGCGCAGCGCCCCCTGTTCCGACAGCGGCCGCCCGAACGCCACCCGTGAACGCGCCCGCGCCTTCATCATCTCCAGGGCCCGCTCGGCCTGGCCGATCAGCCGCATGCAGTGGTGGATGCGCCCCGGGCCGAGGCGGCCCTGGGCGATCTCGAAGCCGCGGCCCTCGCCGAGCAGGATGTGGGAGGCCGGCACCCGGACGTTCTCGAACAGGATCTCGGCGTGGCCGTGCGGCGCGTGGTCATAGCCGAACACGGTGAGCGCCCGCTTGATGGTGATCCCGGCGCGGTCGGCCGGCACCAGGATCATCGATTGCTGCTTGTGCTTTTCGGCCGACGGGTCGGTCTTGCCCATGAAGATGAAGATCCGGCAGCGCTCGTCCATGGCGCCCGACGACCACCATTTGTGGCCGTTGATGACGTAGTCGTCGCCGTCGCGCCGGATGCTCGACTCGATGTTGGTGGCGTCCGAGGACGCCACTTGCGGCTCGGTCATGGCAAAGCAAGAGCGGATCTCGCCGGCCAGCAGCGGCTCCAGCCAGCGCCGCTTGTGCTCCTCGGTGCCGTAACGCTCCAGCACCTCCATGTTGCCGGTGTCGGGCGCCGAGCAGTTGAACGCCTCGGGCCCGATCGGCGAGCGGCCCATGGCCTCGCAGAGCGGCGCGTAGTCGCGGTTGGTCAGGCCGGCGCCGCGCTCCGACTCCGGCAGGAACAGGTTCCAGAGCCCCTGGGCCCGGGCCTTCGCCTTCAACTCGTCCATGACCGGCGGGCAGCGCCACCGGTTGCCGGAGTTGTCGAGCTGCTCGTGGAACACCGGCTCGGCGGGATAGACGTGCTCGTCCATGAAGGCGCGCACGCGGGCCTCGAGGTCGGCGGCCTTCGGGCTCATCTCCGGGATCATGGCGAGGCTCCTGTCAGGACAGGCCGGCGAACCGGCGGAGGTGGTGGGCGGCGTTTCCGTACTGCACGTCGATCATGGTCAGCCGCTTGAAGTAGTGGCCGACCGCCATGTCGTCGGTCATGCCCATTCCGCCGTGCATCTGGATCGCGTCCTGGCCGATGCGCTTTCCAGCCCGGCCGGTCTCGGACTTGATGGCGGCGGCGGCGCGGGCGCGTTCGGTGCCGGTCGTGTCGTCCATGGCACCGGCGGCGCGGTAGCAGAGCGCGTGCGCGAACTCTCTGGCGGCCAGCATGTCGACCAGCCGGTGTTGCAGCACCTGGAAGGATCCGAGCGGGCGGTCAAACTGCTCGCGGGTCTTCAGGTACCCGGCGGTCAGGGAGACCGTGGCCTCCATGGCGCCGACCGCCTCGGCTGACAGCAGCACCAGCGCCCGGTCGACCACCGCCTCGACCACCGCCAGCCCGCCACCGACGTCGCCGAGCACCTGGTCGTCGGCGACCGCGACGTCGTCCAGGAGCACTTCGGCGGCGCGCAGACCGTCGACGGTCGGGTAGGGCCGCAAGGTCACGCCGTCGGCGTGCGCGGGTACCAGGAAAAGGGTGATGCCGTCGCGGTCGGTGCCGGCGCCGGCGGTGCGGGCCGAGACCACCAGCCGGTCGGCGGATTGGGCGTGGTGGACCACCGCCTTGTGACCGGACAGCCGCCAGCCGGCGCCATCGCGGGTGGCGGTGGCGGCGATTCGGGCAAGATCGAAGCGGCTGGTCGGCTCGCCGTGGGCGAGGGCGAGCAGCAGGTGGCCCTCGGCGACCGCCGGCAGCAGCTCGGCCTTGTGGCGGTCCGAGCCGGCCCGCGCCACGGTTTCGGCGCCGAGGACGATGGAGGCGAGATAGGGTTCGACCACCAGGTGGCGGCCGAACCGTTCCATCAGGATGGCGGTGTCGACGGTGGAACCGCCGAGGCCGCCATGCGCCTCGGGAAGCGGCAGGGCGAGCCACCCCATGTCGGCAAACGCCTGCCAGGTCTCGCGGCTCCAGCCGGCCTCACCGGCCATGGCGGTACGGCGGGCGTCGAAGCCGTATCTGTCGGCCAGGAAGCGGTCGGCGCTGTCCGCGAGGAGGCGCTGGTCGTCGGTGAAGGCGAAGCTCATCGGTGCGTTCCCCGCCTACAGACCGAGCATCGACTTGGCGATGATGCTTCTCTGGATCTCGTTCGAGCCGCCGTAGATCGAGGCCTTGCGCCAGTTGAAGTACAGCGGCGCCAGCGGTGGTCCGTAGTCCGGCCCGACAGGCTCCTCGTTCCAGTTCTCCTGGCGGAACGCCTCGGGCTGGAACGGTGCGGCGTACGGGCCGATCGCCTCGACCAGCAACTCGGTCAGCCCCTGCTGCACCTCGGTTCCCTTGATCTTGAGGAACGACGCCTCCGGACCAGGGGCCTTGCCCTCCTTCTCGGCGTGCAGGATCCGAAGCACCAGGGATTCGAGCGCCAGCAGGTCGATCTCGATCTGGGCGACGCGACCGGCGAACTCCGGATCCTCGAGCAGCGGCCGCCCGTCCGACTGCTCTGCCCGGGCGATCTCCTTCAGCTTGCGCAGCTGCGCCTTCGAGCGGCCGACGGCGGCGATGCCGGTTCGCTCATGGCCGAGCAGGTACTTGGCATAGGTCCAGCCCTGGCCCTCCTCGCCGACCCGGTTCTCGACCGGCACCCGGACCGCGTCGAGAAACACGCTGTTGATCTCGCGGCTGCCGTCGATGGTGGTGATCGGCTGCACGGAGATGCCGGGCGAGGTCATGTCGATCAGCAGGAAGCTGATGCCTTCCTGCTTCTTCCCGGTGTCGGCGGTGCGCACCAGCGTGAACATCATGTCGGCGTGCTGGGCAAGGGTCGTCCAGGTCTTCTGGCCGCTCACCACGTAGTGGTCGCCGTCGCGCAGCGCCTTGGTGCGCAGCGACGCGAGGTCGGATCCGGCGCCGGGCTCGGAATAGCCCTGGCACCACCACTCGTCGCTGCTGAGGATGCGTGGCAGGTAGCGGTCCTTCTGGGCCTGGCTGCCGAAGGCGATGATCACCGGCGCCACCATCGAGACGCCGAACGGGATCACCATCGGCGCACCGGCGGACGCGCACTCCTCGTCGAAGATGTGCTTCTGCATGGCGGTCCAGCCGGTGCCGCCCAGCTCAACCGGCCAGTTCGGCGCGATCCAGCCCTTCGCGTGCAGGATCTTCTGCCAGCGCACGTGGTCGTTCTTGGCGAGCCGGAAGCCGCTGCCGGACTTGGCGGCGATGTCGGGCGGCAGATTGGCGGTGAGGAAGGCCCGGACCTCCTGACGGAAGGCTTCGTCCTCGGGCGACAGCACCAGTTCCATTGTCTCACCTCCAGGTCGCGGCGCTCACACCACCTCGAACAGGCCGGCGGCGCCCTGGCCGCCGCCGATGCACATGGTGCAGACCACGTACCGGACTCCCCGGCGCCTGGCCTCGATCAGGGCATGGCCGACCATCCGCGCGCCGGACATGCCATAGGGATGGCCGATCGAGATCGAGCCGCCGTTGACGTTGAGCCGGTCGTTCGGAATCCCCAGGCGGTCGCGGCAATACAGGACCTGGACGGCGAACGCCTCGTTCAGCTCCCACAGGCCGATATCGTCCACGCTCAGGCCGTGTCGCTCCAGCAGGCGCGGAACCGCGAACACCGGTCCGATGCCCATCTCGTCGGGCTCGCACCCGGCGACCGCGAGGCCGCGGTAGACGCCGAGCGCGGCGATGCCGCGGCGCGCGGCGAGGTCGCGGTCCATCAGCACGCAGGCGGCGGCGCCATCCGACAGCTGGCTGGCGTTGCCAGCGGTGATGAACCGGCCGGGTCCTCGCACCGGCTCCAGCCCGGCGAGGCCGTCCAGCCTGGTGCTCGGTCGGTTGCCCTCATCCTTGGCCAGGGTGACGGTCTCCCCGGAGACGGCGCCGGTCGCCTTGTCCTGGTTCAGCTTAACCGTTGTGATCGGGGCGATCTCGGCGTCGAAGCGACCGGCCTGCTGGGCGGCAGCGGTCCGCTGCTGGCTCTGCAGCGCGTAGGCGTCCTGATCTGCCCGCGACACGCCGTAGCGCTCGGCGACGATGTCGGCGGTCTCGATCATGGTGATCCAGAGGTCGGGCTTCGTTTCGGCGAGCAGCGGCTCCATCTTGTGGGTGCCGTTCAGATTGGCCTGGGTGAGGCTGATCGACTCGACGCCGCCGGCCACCATCGCCGGCACGCCGTCGACGATGATCCGCTGGGCCGCCATGCTGATCGCCTGCAGGCCGGACGAGCAGAACCGGTTGACCGTGGTCCCGGCGGTGGTCACCGGCAGGCCGGCGCGAATGGCGGCGATGCGCGCCACGTTGTGGCCGGTGGCGCCCTCGGGCAGGCCGCACCCGATGATCACGTCCTCGATCTCGGCCGGGTCCAGCCCGGATCGGGTGACCGCGTGTTCGATGGCATGACCCGCCAGGGTGGCGCCGTGGGTGTTGTTGAACGCGCCGCGGAACGCCTTGCCGATCGGCGTGCGCGCGGTCGAAACGATCACCGCTTCCCGCATGTGATTTTCCTCATCTGGGAATGTTGACGCTGGTCATGAGCCGCGGATGCGCGCAGCGTCGACTGACCTGTCGCCGGCGGCGGCAGAATGACGGAAGATCAGGTGGCAGCCATGAGGCGGACCCGGGCGCTTCGCGGGCGGCGCGGGAAGGGTCGCGCTGGTGAGCGGCTTTCGGCGGCCGATGCGCGATGCGCTCATTGGTGCCTCCCCTGCACAGTCAATGCGGCCTTCTGAACGGGCCACCAAGCTTCTCGATAGCAGGACTCCGGGGCAGCCGCCAATCGGAGTTCATTCCTGCCAACGGAACTTTGTTCCATTGGGTGGTAGCCGCCTCGGTGCGCCGGACTTTGGCCGAGGCGCGGACGCGGGCTAGAATGGCGGCGACGCGATCATCGGAGATCCTGGGAATGGGGCAGGGCCACAGCCACAGTCATGGCCACAGCCACGGAGGCAGCGGCACCCGCAACGAACAGCGGGTGGCGATCGGAGCCTGCCTGACCGCGGGCTTCATGATCGCCGAGGTGATCGGGGGGGTGGTGTCCGGTTCGTTGGCGCTGCTGGCCGACGCCGCGCACATGCTGACGGATTCGGTGGCGCTGATCTTCGCCTGGGCGGCTTTCCGGATCGCCCGCCGGCCGTCGACCGGTCGGCACAGCTATGGCTTCCACCGGGTCCAGGTGCTGGCGGCGTTCCTGAACGGCGTGAGCCTGTTCGGAATTGCCGGCTGGATCGTGTACGAGGCGTTCCAGCGCTACGGTCAACCAACCCCGATCCTGGCCGAGCCGATGCTGGTGATCGCCGTGCTCGGATTGCTGGTCAACGTGGCGGTGTTCTACATCCTGACCACCGCCGACCGCGACAATCTGAACATTCGCGGCGCCATCATCCACGTCATGGGTGATCTTCTCGGATCGGTGGCAGCGATCGTGGCGGCGCTGGTCATCCTGTGGACGGGATGGTTGCCGATCGATCCGATTCTGTCGGTGCTGGTATCCCTGCTGGTGCTGCGCAGCGCCTGGGTGGTTTCGCGCGACGCCCTCCACATCCTGCTGGAGGGCGCGCCGGCAAACCTGGCGCCCGAGGCAATTCGGGCGGACCTGATCGCTGCCGTCGACGGCGTTAGGGAGGTCCATCACATTCATGCTTGGTCGATCAACCAGGAACGGCCCATGATCACGATGAGCGTGCGTTTGGCAGACGACACGCTGGCTGCGTTGGCGGTTCCGGCCATCAAGGAACGGCTGCGCGACCGGTTTGGTGTGGGGCACGCCACGGTCGAGGTTGAGTTTGGAGTCGCCGGCCGCTGAACAGCGCCGGTCTGGTAGCGGGAGGATGAGGGGAATGCGCGCATTGGCAATGATGATGCTGGCGGTCGGTGTTTTGCTTGGCGCGTTGCCGGCGGTGGCCAGCAGCTCGATCACCGGTCCTCGGGTGATGCTGGCCCAGGATCGCCTTCCGGGAGTGTCGGCGCCCGAATGCGACTGCAGCCGGCGGCCGATCTCGTCGAGCGATCTGGCGGTGCGCATGGTCTACGCGGTACTGGGCGGCGGTGCCGGCTACCTGTACGCGACCATGCCGGTCGCGACCACTGTTGTCGCCGCGGCGTTTGCCGGGGGCGTGGTGACGATGTGGGTCTACAGTTCGTACTATGTGTCGCCGCAGCAGGCGGGCGTGAACTGACCGGCTCACCGGCGTCTTGACCGGCCGGGTTCCTGAAACGAGAAGGCCCGGCGCGTGCCGGGCCTTCTCTTTGCAATTCAGGTGATTCGATTACTGACGGGCGTACCAATCGTCGGCGTAGAGGCCGCCGGCCACGGCGCCGAACACGGTGCCTGACACACCGACCAGCCTAGCGGCGGCGTCCGCCGCGCCGCTACCGCCGATCAGCGGCAGGATGAGGCCTTCAGTGAGCACGGTCGCTACGATCGCGCCGCCTACGACGCCTACGGTGATCGCCATAGCCCGATAGGCTTCCAGGCTGCCGGAGGACGCGCTTTCCAGTGGCCCGGTCGTCTGCGCCTTCGCGGCAGCGGGCGCCAAGGTGAGCGCGGCCACGATCAAAAAGGCCCGGCTCAGCGAAACGATCGTCTTCGTCATCATGACTCTCCCGTCGACCAAAATTTCCCACCCCCGCCTTCTCGCGGGATCACGGACCAGCATCGCCGAAGACCGCGCCCGTGTCCATTGCGGGGAGTCCCCCAGAGATCAATCGACGCTCACTCCGAGACCGACGCTCACTCCGAGACCAGCCAGTATCCGATGGCCCCGCCGAGAACGCCGGTTGTCACCAGGGTCGAGGTCTCAATAACCGACTGGGCGGCGAGGGGCCCTAGCGCTGCCGGCCCGAGCCAAGCGCCTCCTGCCAGCGCGGAGACGCCGGCGCCGAGGGTCGGTGCGAGAAGCGCCCCGCCGGTCCAGGCGTTGGCGCCGACGATGGCGATGGCGGCGCCGACGATCGCACCCAGCCAAGGACTGTAGACCCTCGGAGAATCAGGGTCATCCAGGCCCATCACGATTGTGGGAGTCGTTTTATCCTGAGACCAGGCGAACGCCGGCGTCAGAAGCAGCCAAAGCGCTGCAAAGACATGAACCAAACGGCGCACTATCCCACCCCTTTTTCACTTATCCCCGCCGGAAACTACCACAGCCACCGGAGCCACCAAACGACGCGATTGACCTACTGGATCGCCGCATCCGCCGCGGAGAGTCTGCACAGACGCTCCAGATACGCCTCCTCGGAAACCATAGAGGCCTTCTGCGATTCGAGGTCGGGAGTCGGTGGAAGCATATAGAATCCGTTGGCGTAGAGGCCCTCGTAGGCGTGCGCCATGTGCTCGGAAAGCAGGTTCGACGTGAACTCGCCGGCGATAAAACCTGAAATTGCGGCAATGACGAGAATATTCATCGGGGTACCGTCCCGTTTGAACTTGGCGTCATCGGTAAGGCGCACAGTTCACGGTAGCCTTCCCCGTCCGGGACGCGCGCAACCAGTTCGGCGGCGAGCCGCTCGGCTTCGGAACCGTTGCCGTCGGCCCGGATATCCCAGAAATAATGCGCCGCCCACTCGGTGCTCCAGCCGGCGCTGATCTCGGCGCCGATCTCGATCACCCCGTCCAGCGCCACTGCGGCGGCAAAAGCCGTCGCTGCCACAACCACCACTTCCATCCCGATCCTCCCGATTGCTTAGACCGTATCGTCGGCGGAACCGGGGGGTCAAGCCAACTGCCGGCCCGAACCGGCGCATTTCCCTCGCGAGCGCCGTTGAGTGGGCGTAGATTGGTTAGTGTCCGCCACGTTGATCGGCGGAGCCATCGCTGAACCGTCGCCACCGTCACGGGAGAGCGGGCGGCTTTGCTCGACTGGATTTGATCGCCGCCGTTGAGGATATCGACCCTCTGGACTTGCTCCCGCCGCTTGTTCTGCACTATCTCGGCAGCAACCGCGGCCGGGTCTACACCGGCGCGATGCGTTCTCGGAGAATGGCTGCATGACGGGATGGCTCGATCAGCGCGACGCCGGGCACTTGCCGGCGGTGCTGGGCGGCGGAGGGCGGCGCCGGTTGGTTCGGCGTGTCGCTTTGGCGCGTTCCGGGAGCTAGGGCATGCGCCACGGAACACCGCTAACCTACACCATGTCGGTGGCCATTCTGGCGGTGGCGACCCTGCTCGGGATCTGGGGATTCCGCGGCTCGCCGTTCCTGGATGCCGCCGACGCCCGGATGTTCGCGCGACCGGACTGGACCGCGGGCATCGACGCGTCGAGCACCTACCCGGCCTTCCGGTTGTCGGAGAACGGTACCGCGGTCCCGATCGGACGGGCGGTGCTGCTCGACGACGAACGGGTCGAGATGCTGTTGTTCCCGGATCTCGACTCGGTCTCGTTCGAGGGCTCGAGGGTCATCCTCCTGGAGACCGACGTGAAGGCGCTCTGGTCGCTGGTGCCGAGGGCGTCGAAGAATGAGATCGCGTTGGTCGGGGAGCGGCTGGTCGGCCTGCTGCGCGACCGGTTCGTGACGATCGTCGGTCAGCCAGCGTTCGTGAGCGACTACCGGGAGCCGATGCAGGCGATCGTCGAGGAGGCCTATGTCCGGATGTGGCTCGACCCGAAGCTGCAGCTCATCAACCGGACGATCCGCGACATGTTCGGGCGGGCCGACGGGGAGCGGCTGGCGGCGGCGATGCTGCCGATCGCCCTGCCGAAGCTGCGCTCGGCGGTTTTTGAAATGATGCTGCCAAGCTGGCAGGCGATGCAGGATCTGGTCACCGAGGGCAAGTTGGACACCGGCCCCCTGGAAAGGGCGGCCGCGGACATCATGATCGACCCACAGGTCCAGCGCCTGCTCGTTCGCCATCTGTTCGACGTTGCCGAGGACGAGCGGGCGTGGCGGGTTGGCGCGCTCCTGGCCGATGCCTTCCTCGACGCGCTGACGGACGACCCGAGGCTGCAGCCGCTGGTCGACCGGATGCTGCGCGATCCACGCTTCGCCAAGGATCTGCGAATACTGGAGACGGAGCTATCGGCGATGTCCATGGAGGTGTTCTCGCGGATCGTCGAAAGGGCGAACGGCCGGCCGGACACGCTGGCGGTTCGGGTGATCCGCTACATACTTTTGAACCGGCGCCGGCTTGTGGCGCTGGTGGTCCCGGAGAATTCGCCCGTCGCCGACGAACTCTGGCGCTACGAGCCCCTGGTCGAGATCCGGTCATGACCCAATCCGAGACGCCCGGTCCGGCGGTGGCGATGCCTGTCGTCGTCGTCGAGAAGCTGAGTATCGCTCAGCCGCATGGGCAGGTTCTGTTGCACGAGGCGGATTTTGCGCTGGCCGCCGGCGAGGTGGTGATCCTGGCCGGCCCCAGCGGGTCCGGAAAGTCGACCCTGGTCAACCTGCTGTCGGGGGCGATCTCGGCGGCGCGCGAAGGCTGGCGGATTTCCGGCCACGTCCGGCATAGCGGCGTGCGGGTCGACCTGTCGCGCGAACGGGTCGCGCTCGGCGGGGTGGTGTTCCAGAACTTCGCGCTGTTCGACGAACTGACGGTCGCCCAGAACCTCGCCATAGCCGCCGACCACAACGCGACGGTCGGCGCCTCGCTGATCGCAGCCATAGACGGACTGCTGCGGGATGTCGACCGCGACGCTTCGGTGAACGCCTGCAGCGGCGGTCAGAGGCAGCGGGTGGCGATCGCCCGGACCCTGCTCGGCAATCACCCGGTGCTGTTCCTGGACGAACCGAATTCCGGGCTCGACGTGTCGGCTTCCAAGCGGCTGGCGGCGCTGATCAAATCGCTGAGCCAGGATGTCGGGGTCCCGGTGGTCATCATCGCCCACCACTACCGCCACCTGATCGACGTCGCGGACCGGGTCCTGATGCTCGATCCGCGCCGCCACGCGTTGATCGAGCTGCCTCCGGACGCAGCACGGCTGGAGCGGGAACTGGAGGCCATCGAGGGCGTGTCCGAAGAGGACACGACGCGCCGCTTCGATGAGCCTTTGGCGCCGGAGCGGACGACGGCGGCGGTCGCCGCCGGCTCGGTGTCGCCGTCGGCCGGCTGGCGGTGGGCCTGGACCCTGCGGTTTTTCGCCGGCTACCTCTGGGAGTTGTGTTTCTCGCCGTCGGCCCTGCTGTTCGTCGGGCTCGGCAGCGTGATCGTCGGGTTCGTCACGACCTGGTTCATCTTCCAGTACATGCCGTTCCGCGACCTGCTGATGCCAATCATCCATTCCGACGCGTTGGCCGGTCTGGCGTTCAGCGAGCTGCGAGTGCTGGCGCCGTTGACGACGGCGGTGCTGATCTCGACTCGAAACGCCGCGCTCATCGGGGCCGACATCGGCCACAAGGTCTACTCCGACCAGATCAAGGCAATGCGGAACCTGAACGTTCCGCACGATGTGTATTTGACGGGCGCTGTCCTGATTGCCTCGGCGGTCGCCTCGGTGGTTCTCGTGGTGATGTCGGAGTTCCTGACGGCGTGGGTGGCGATGGTCACCTGGTCCATCATCTTTCCCGAAGATTCCACCTACATGTGGCGCGACCAGTACTTCCAGCGGCTGTGGCCGCCGGGGCAGTTCTTCATGGACGGCATGGACTGGATCGCCTTGAAGGCAGTGCCGTCGATCGTCGGCGCCGCCTGGATCGCGCTGTACTTCGGGTATCGCCCCAAGACCACGGTCGTCGATATCAACCAGTCGATCGCCCAGGCCTTGATTTGGGGGCTGTCCTTCGTCTTGATCTGGCAGTCGGTGCTTACGCTGGTCGAGTTCAAGTACGTATCGGCGCGGTTGGAAAGCACGTTTTGAGGCAGGCGGCCGTGAGACGGGAGGGGCGGGATGGCAAGTTTTCGTGATCAGATCCAGGCGCACGCCGGTACGGGCGCGTTGCTGACCCGGGCGCAGGAGCGGGCCCTCCTGCGCCTCGGCACCGCCGGCTACGGCCTCGACTACGACGGCGCGCGGGGCGCGGTTTTCGACGCGGCGGCGGGTAACAACCTGGTGCTGGAAAGCGCGGTCGAGGACACCGTTGCCGACTATCTTCGGGCCAGGGCAGGAGCGCCGGGACGGGTGTCCCGGCCGGTTTTCATGGCTGCGGTCGATCTCTACCGGTCGCGCGTGCGCGGGCAGATCGGCCCCGACCAGGCGGCGATCCGCGTGAAGGACCTGATGATCCGTCGCGGCCTCGAGCCGGGAGCTTCCGGAGTGCTGGTGCGCAGCCGACGGTGGTTCAACCGGATTCCACGTCCGGTGGCTGGGGCAGAGACCGCGGCCACGGCGATCGAGGTGTCGTCTCCGGTCGCCGCGCCGGCCGGTGTGCAAGCTCCTGTCCAGGAGACATTGGCGGCCTGGGCGCAGGCATTCAACGCCCGCAACGTTCCGGCGGTCCTGGCGCTGTACGCGCCGGACGCGCTGCTGTTGGCGACCGCGTCGGCTGAGCCGCTGCGCGGACCGGAGGCGATGCGGGCCTACTTCGAGCAGTTGCTGGTGGCGCAGGCGGCTGGCGTGCAGTTCCAGTCCACCCTTGCCGTCGCCGGAACCGACCCGGCAACCGCCAGCGGTCTGTACGTCTTCACCTGGACCGGACGCACCGGACGACGGGTCACCAGCCAGGCGCGCTTCACATACGTGATCACCCGGGCGGGATCGGGACCGTCATGGCTGATCCGGCAACATCACTCGTCGGCCATCCCGACCACGCTCGAGCCTGACGCCGCCTGCCCGGTCTAGGGCAGGTTCCGAATTGCGCAGCGTCGAGTAGCCGTCCCGGCTCAAGTCTCCTCGACCTGCTTCACGCCGCCGAGGCGGTAGTGCAGGAACGAGAAGCACACGCCGAAAGTGAGAATGGCGACGACGGTGAGTTGGATCGCCGTCACTAGGTCGTCGACCGTGCGAAGTTCCACCCAGTCGGCTTCGACCAGATACCAGGCGCTGGCTGCGAACATGATCGAGATCAGCCCGACGCCGCCCTTCTGCAGCGACCGTCGGGTGATGTCGCCGATGGTGTAGAAGCCGAACCCCAGGGCCCCCGCGATCGCGATCTGAAGGACATGTTCGCTTGGTGGCTGGATCACGTCCGCCGTGACCCAGTGGTAGTAGGAATAGCCGCTCACGTTGTACGTGGAGAACACGATGAACACGCACATCAGCACCCGCGCCAGCACGCCGCCGAAATCGAGAGTGTGAGTGTTCCCCATGGCCGACACCTGTATCCGCGGGCCGCGAGCGTCGCCGGCCGTCGACGAAGAACGGTCGGTCCATCCAGGCGGAAACTACCCTGGCCGGCCTGCGCCCGCAACGGAACTCGATGGTGGTCTTGGCGGCGGGCAGCCTCCGACCAGGGCGTCGCACACCGCGAACTCCGCATGGTCCCGAGCCAGCCGCGACGCACGGGCGTGGGCGCTCCGGATGAGCGCTCGCAACTCGGCCTCGAAGGTCGGGCGCGTGATCGCGCCGTCCAGTTCGTTGAGGGCGTAGTCGACGCCCCAGATGCCGGCTGATACCCCGAGGAGAGTGGCGCCGGCCAGCACGGTGCCGTTGGCGCCGAGCATCGGGGAGGCGATCAGGCCGGCGATGGTGGGGGCCAGAACCACCCGGCTCGCCGCGCTGATCGCCCTGGTCACCAGCGGGCGCAGGGAGCGGATCAGGACGCCCTCGGTGGTGCCGCCGGGACTATCCTCGACCCCGAAAATTGCACGCTCCACGAGGTCGGGCGGCGGCTGGCTTGCGCCGATCGATGGATCAAGGAGGGGCTGTCCGTAGAGCGACAGGAGCGGTGCCGCTGTGACCCCGGCCTCGACGGCAACGCGTCGGATGCGTTCTCCACGTTCCGCCGCCAGGCGTTGATCGAGTGCCATCAGCCTGGCCATCGACCGGCTCCAGCCAGCGCCGGCCGCGGCGGTGGCGGACCCGGACATCACCACCGTTTCGTCGAAGCGCCGCTCGACCAAGGCGGCGAGCTCGGCGTAAAGCGCCGAGAAATCCGGAACACGGCCGTGGTAAACCTCGCGCGCGGCGGTCTTGAGCCCCACATAGGCCAGATCCTTGGCCGTAATCAGGCTCGACAACCATCCATAGACCCAATCGGCGTAGGCCGGGATCCTGCCTTCCATTGCATCGAAGGTCGTCGACAGCGCGCTGTCGACCAGACGCGGTGCCGCCCGCCGCAGTGTATCGGCATCCTCGGCCGCCCAGAGTGTGGCGCGGACCGCCGAGTTCTCGGCGACAGCCGGCGGGGCGAACAGCGCTACCAGCACCGCCGCGATCGGCCCCCAGATCCGAACTCCTGGACGCATCCCCGGAAATCCCACGAAACACGACGGCGCCGAGCACCGACCGATGCAACATCTAGCAAGCCGACGCGGCCCGATCCACCACGCCCGCGCCGCCGTGTTGCGGCGCGGAACAAAGACAGTGGCGCGACCGCACCGCGAGTGTAATCTTTGTGATATAAGCGTTGCTTGGTGAAGGGGCCGTCGCACAACGTGGCGGTTGGTGAAACGGAACGACCGGAAGGATTGGCAGATGCGCGTTTGGCGACTGGCCGTGATCGTGCTTGGAACGCTGTGGTTGTCGGTGGCAGGTGCTCAAGCCCAGACCCAGGGGGGTACGGCCCCGGCGACGCCGCCCGCGGCGACGGCGGACGCGACGGCGGCCCAGCGGGTGCTGACACCCGAGCAGATCGAGGAACTGCAGGCAATGGTAGGCCGGATGCAATCCGCCATGCAGGATATGGTGAGTTCCGCGCGCAGCACCGCCGGTCGTCTTGCCGCCGGTGGCCAGACGATCGTGCTGAGCACCAACGAGATCGCTGCGATCGCGATCGGAGCGGCCGGTGGCGCCATCGTGATCGACCTGCTTGGCGGCGGCGGTCTTGCCACCATCGCGGGTGCGGTGGTGGGTGGCGTTGCGGCGCACTGGCTGATAACCGTACCTCCGTCGACGTCGCCGGCCAGCGCGGGCTGAGTTTCCCTGCCGATCGATGACGCGGGTGGCGACATTGCCGGCGCGGCGCCGTTAATCGCTTGAAAAATCAGGCCCGATGCGGTTTCTACTCGCTTCGGGCCTGTTGGCTGTGCTGGGGCGGGCGACACTGAGATGGACCAGATGATGCCGCATGCTATGGACGGCCGGCGCCGTTTCGCCGACATGGTCCGCATCGAGGCGATGAACGGCGGCTTCATCCGCGTGGATGAGGAGCGCCGTCTTCTGCAGGACGGAATGGCGCGCTACAACCTCTCCCTCGAGGAGGCTCGGGGCGTCCTGCTGTCCACGGTCAACGATCATGGGTTCTCCCTTCAACGCGCGACTGAATCCGAGATCCGGGACCTGATTATGGTGCAGTCGGCGCGCAGCCGGGTTCGCCGGCTTTCAAAGGCGGACTTCGACCAGGCCGTCGAGATGTACCGTGCCAAGACCAAGGGGCGGGTCTCTTCCGAGGAGGCGCGGATCCGGGTCAAGGCGATCATGGAGGAGAACGACGTTCAACCGAAGCGTGCCGGCTGGGTGATCCGTTCGCGCCGCTGGTACAACTCCATCAAGGCTGTCTGACGGGGACTAGTGCTTGCCGGTGTCGTGCCGGCAGAGGGGGATTGAAGGCATGGCCAACCGACCGTTACCGAACGTGGACCCGGAAGCGCTGTCCAAGCTGGCGAGCCAGTACCCGGGAAGTGGCGACGTTCGCTCCGAGCCGAAGCTTGGCGGCGGCGGTGGGACCTCCGGCACCGGCGGATCCGGGGCAGGTGCGACGGCCGCGCCCAAGGCCGTCGCCCTCGCGAAGCCGGCGGCGGCGCGTGGCGGAAGCCGGGCGGCGATGGTTGCGACCGGCCTGTTTGCGGTGGTCGCGCTGGCGGCAGCCGCCGCGGCCCTGGCAGCGCCCAGCCTGCGGAGCGAGGCCCGGGTTCTGCTGCAGCGCCATATCCCGCAACTGGATCCGGCCACAGTCGATTTCATCACCGGTCACGACACCCGACGGCTGGAAGTGACCTATGAAGGGCTTGATCAGCGCGTCGCGCGTTTGACCGAGGCCCTGCAGCGGATCGCCGTGGCGCCCGGTATCGATCCTGCGGCGGCGCGTGAGTTGCTCCTGAGGACCGAGACCAACGATCGGGTCGTTGCGGCCGAGACCGCCCTTGCCGCGCAGACGGCCGCCGTCGCGGGAGTGTCCGAGCGGGTGGGAGCGGTAGAGGCCCGTCTGGTCGCCTTCGACGAGATCCGCCAGTCGCTTGACGGTCTGGTCGCTCGCGTCGAGACGGCAGACCAATCGGTGACCGGGCTGCGCGAGACGATCGACACCCTCGGCGCGCGGGTCGCCGGGCTTGGGGAAGAGGACCTGCGCCTTGCTGCCCTCATCGAAGAGGCTTCGGGCAGGCTCGAGGCTACGTCCGGAAGGATCCAGGAAGTCGCGTCGGAGATCGCCCGGGCGCACGCGGGGCTGGTTCCGGTCGCCGCGTTGACCCAGGAGGTCGCGGCGCAGCGCAAAGCCATGGAACTGCCGCTGATCGGCATGACCCAGCTGCGGATGGCGTTGAACCGGGAGACGCCGTATCGCATGGAACTGGCGCTCGCCAAGCAATTGGTCGCCGCCGACAACGAGGCGGTGATGGCGCTGTCGGCGCTCGACCTTCACGCTGGCGCCGGTGTCGCCACCTTGCCGGGCCTGCGCCGGGACTTTGCTTTCGTGGCGACTCAGATGGGCGGGACGCTGAACCGGATCCAGAGTTGGACCCAGCGGCTGGGGACCTGGGTAGAGGTCCTTGTCGGCACGCGATCGGTGCCCGAGGCGGATCCGATCGGCGAGTTGTCGGCGGCGATCGCTTCGATCGACGCGGCGCTGGAAGCCGGGCAACTCGACCTTGCGATCGAGGAGGCGGCAGCGCTCAACAACCGGCAGAGCGACGCGCTGCTCGAGGGTTGGGTTGCCGAGGCGCGGCGGCGTCTCGCTGCGGAGCGCGCGTTTGATCAGTTCGCGGCGCGTGTCTACGCGCGAATCGGCACCTCCGGATAGCCGCCGCCCGGCACGGCGGTCCGGTCGGAATCGACCTCGAGGGCGTCGTGGACGGCGAATTCTCAAGACTGTTGGGCTGGATCGGGACGCAGGGGCTGCGGGCGCTGATAGGCCTTCTTCTGGTGACGCTGCCGATCGCGGCGGTCGCATTGGTGGCGCGGATGCATCGTCTGCCTCGCCTGAGCGCCTATTGGCGGATTCCTTCGGTTACCCTGCCGGCGACACTGGCAGGCTTCCTGCTGGGGTGGTGCACGCTCCACGCCGACCCCTTGAGTCCGAGTTTTCGGGTAGCCGATGTGTTCGCTCTCGGCGGGTCCTGGGACATCCCGTGGATCTGGTTTCTGCGCTATCGCGCCGACCCCGGTCTATACGGCTACGAGTGGCTGGTTTCGACCGTGCGGATTCCGGACGCCGACCCGTTGCTGGCGTTCGTGGTGCTGATCATCGCGGCGCTTCTGGTCGTGTCGATCGTCTCGGCGTTGGTGGCGTTGCGCGGGATCGACCTTCTGGTCGGCCTGATCGGGATCGTCTTCCTGTGCATAGTGTCGCAGGCGGTGACGATCTACGTCACCGCGCTCGTGGCGTACACCTTCAACACGCTCAACTTCTGGGCAGCCGCGGTAGCATTTGTCATCCTCCAGTATTATCGAAGGTCCCGGGGCCACGGACGGCATTAAGATTTTGGAATGCTGCACGTGCGTCTTGACTCGAACCGCCGGTACCGCATGATCAGACGGCACCATTCCAAAACCAGACACGCCTGATCGGAGGCAAAATGGCCGACGAAACCCCGCGCTCTCCGCGCTCCGCCTCGACCGGAGCGGCCCCGAAGGGCCGAGCCCGCTCGACCCGATCGGCCGCGGCGCCAACCGAGTCCGAAATCATCGCGGATACGCAAGCGGCCGGCGCGCCGGCCCCCGACGTTGTGGCCCCCGCCCCGGCAGCGCCGGAGCCGGTGCCAACGCCGGCGGCGGCACCAGCCGCGGCGGCTCCTGCCGCGGCTTCGACCTCGGCGTCCAAGCCGGGGTTGACACCGCGACCGGGTATGACCCCGGACCCCGCCGGCTCCGGCAGCGGGGTGGCGATGGCCGGCCTGCTGGCCGGTCTGATCGGCATCGGGCTGGCGTTGTCCTATCCGCAGTGGACTCCGATCGTCTACGGGTCGGCAGTGTCGGAAACACGCGTTACGGCCGATCAGGTTCGCGCCGAGACCAAGGCCGAGATCGACTCGTTGAAGGCGACCATTGCCACCATGGCTGCCCGTCAGGCCGGTATCGAGCAGGCCGTGAACACCGCCAAGCTGCCGGGTATTCTGATGGTTGCCGAGGATTTGCGCGCCGCGCTGGGGGATTCCGAACCGTACGCCGGAACTCTGAACCTGTTCCGCGCCCTGACCGGCGGGGACCCTGAGGCGGCGGCTATTATTGCCGCGATCGAGGCACGGGCGGAAATCGGTGTCCCGAGTGTGGACGAGGTGCAGGACCGTTTCGATGAGGCGGCCCACGCCATTCTGATGGCCGAACAGCGTCCCGAGACCCGTGGAGATCTGGCCTCCCAGGTGTCCGAGACCGTCGCCAGCCTGACCGCGGCAACCATCCGGCTGCGGTGGCGTCTCGACGGCGTGCCGACCGGTGACAGCGTCCCCGCGGTGGTCGCGCGGGCTGAGCAGTCGGTCATGAACTCGGATTTCCCGTCCGCGATCGAGTCGCTCGGCGCGCTGCCAGCCGATCAGGCCGCCCTGGCTGAGCCCTGGGTGGCGGTGGCCACGGCGCGGATTTCGGCGGAGTCGGTCCGGGAGGACCTGGACGCGTTCATCATCACGACCGCGGCGCGTATCCAGTAAGCGGGTTCAAACCGCTCCGAACAGCGCCGGCTCGAGTTCCCGCGCGAGCCGGCGTATCTCCAGCGACGCGGTGGTGTTCGGCGCGAGTTCCTGTGGGGACGCGCCATGGTAAGACGCCTCCTGAAAGACGGCGCGATCGCCGATCTTCGCCTCCAGCGGGTTGAGGCCGAGCGCCTCGAGCTGGCGTTCGGTGTGCCGAACCACGGTTGCACGCTTGACCCTGTTCAGCACTGTTCGGAACGCGATCTCGCGCCGGGTGAGGGCGCTGGCGCTCTGGATCACCTTCTTCATCTTGGTGGCTTCGAACAGGCTCGCCTCGTCGGACATGACCGGGATCAGGACCAGGTCGGCGATGCCGACGGCGTACACCATGGACTGGTTTCCGAAGCCGGCGGTATCGACGATGACGACGTCCGCCCGCTCCCCGAGATCCTGCACCGCGCCGATGATGGCGTGCTCGTCGGAGGTCGCCTGGGATTCGACGTTCTTATAGCTCTCGCCCTTGCGGATCCAGCGGGTGGCCGCTTGGTTGGGGTCGGTGTCCAGCATCGCCACCCGCTTGCCCGCGTCCCGCCAGTAGGCGGCAAGCGAGGCTGCAATGGTGGTTTTTCCGGTCCCGCCCTTGCTTGTGGCGACCACGAGCACACTGGCCATGCTTTGATCCGTTCCCCCGATGCCGGCGTGAACCATAATGGCTCATCAGCCTTTGAACGCAATGGCCGCGTTGCGCGCCGCCTGGGAATGGGGTTCTCTACCCCGAGGGTCACGGCCGGCTCCGGGGAAGGGCAACGGAAGAGTTTGGGGATGAAGGGTATCTTGGTCGCGGCGATGCTGCTCGCGGCGACCGCGGGGGTCGCGGCGCCGGCGCGAGCCGGTGTGGTGGGCGACGCGGTGGTCGCGGTCGGAGCCTGGATCGGCGAGGTCGAGGAAGCCATCTCCGGCTGGGCCGGTCGTCTGTGGAAGCGGATGGCGGCCTCGAACCAGGACGCGCGCGCGGCCGACGCGTTTCGACGACTGCTGGTTGAGGCGCCGGACCGGCTGGACACGCTGGCCGGCCGGGCCGGCTACACGCTCGCCGGCTACGACGTCGCGGTCGGCGACCGCCGGGATCTGGTTCTTCGGTTCCTCCACGACCGCGATCTCGATCCTGAGGAGCGCAGACTCCTGGCTCATGAGGTCCAGGACCCTGCGACGATCGACATCCGCCCGGAGGTGACGCTCCTGCGCGTCCTGATGGATGCGTCGGACTGGCGCGACGCGGGGCCTCCGGGACGGTTCCGGATGACCGGTGTCGAGGTGCAGGTCGACGACACCGTGTCGTCGCGCCTGATGTTCACGGAACCCACGGTGGCGAGATGACGCTGACGGCAGTGCCGCTTTCCGATGGACTCGGAGCGGAGATCAGGGGGCTGGACCTGTCGCGCGCCATCGACGACGTGAGCCGCCGCGAGCTGATAGACCTGTTCTGGCGGCACAAGGTGATCGCTGTCCGCGACCAGGACGTCGACCCGGACGGGTTCATCCGCTTCGCCGAGGCATTCGGCCCGGTCGAGCCATTCTTCATCAGCGCCTACAACCTCGCTTCCCATCCCCAGATCTACGTTCTGTCGAACGTCCGCGAGAACGGCAAGCCGATCGGGCGGGACGGCGCCGGCACTCATTGGCACAGCGACAGCACCTTCACCGAGAAACCCAGCGGCGTGACGCTGCTGCACGGCGTCACGGTTCCCGGGCGGGGCGGGGACACGCTGTTCGTGGACACCGCCGATGCCTACGACCGGCTGGACGACGCCACCAAGGCCCGGATCGACGGTCGGCGGGCGATCCACCGCTACCAGCGCAAGGAATTCGTCTATTCGGGCGATCGTGCCGCCGACGAGGCCGAACGCCGCGAGATCGAGCGCCTCAAGGCGATCCGTCTGGCTGAAGAAGCGGCCGCCGGCCCTTCACCCACCGCCCAGCGCAGCCACCGCGAACCGGACCGCCTGCACCCGATCGTGCGGACCCACCCGGTTACCGGCCGGAAGTCGCTGTATCTGAACGACGAGATGACAGTCGGGATCGAGGGCTTGCCGGAGGAGGAGGCGGTGCCGCTGCTCCGTCGGCTGTGCGAGGAGGCGACCGCGCCGGACCGGGTGCTGCGCTACCGGTGGCGGCAGGGGGATGTGGTGGCTTGGGACAACGCCGCCGTCATCCACAGCGCCACCTTCACGCCACCGGAATTGCCGCGGGTGATGCACCGTTTGACGATCGAAGGCACCGCGCCGTTCTGAGGAGATCCCGCGTGCAGGTTCTTCCGTCAATGTCCGGCCGCTGGCTCGCTCTGGTTGTGCTTTTACTGCTCGTCTCCGTCGGCCCGGCTTCGGCCAGGCCGACGCTGGATTGGCTGCGCTACGACCAAGCCTCCCTGAACGAGTACGCGGTCGACCGCGCCACCGGCGACGGCGCCCGCCACACCATCGAGCCGATTTGGGCGCCGGAGACCCTGCGTCGGTCAGCCAAGCGTGTGATGCTGCTGATCCCGATCCGATCCGACATCGCGTATTCGACCGCCATCAACACGATACTGCAGGTTTTTCGGCAGCACGGTCTGCCGGCACGCTTCGACGTCTGGTTCTACGACGGCGACGACTCGGTCGCTCGGGAGGCTCTGGACTGGGCCTATGGCGAGCCTGTCGACCTGATCCTGTCGGTCGGCTCTAAGGCTACCGCCTATCTGCACGAGCATCATCGAGGCCATCACATACCGGCGGTGACGAGCGCCTCGAAGGATCCGGTCGCCTCGGGCCAGGTGGACGACCCTCGCGCCGGCAGCGGGAGCAACATCGCCTACACCTCGATCAACGTCGCCACGGATACGCTGGTCGCTTACCTGCGCCGGCTGGTGCCGGGCCTGACGACGATCGGCGTGCTGTACTCGCGCGACAACGCCAGCGCCATCCAGACGCAAGTGAAGCCGCTGCATGATTCAGCGAGCGGGCTCGGCCTGTCGGTGGTCGACATCTCGGTGGCGAACGACGCCACCGCCGAGGACGAGCTCGACCGCGTCGTCCCGGATGGTCTTGAGACCATGCGCCGCAGCGACCCGGACCTCCGGCGCAGTGTTCTGCTGGTCACCGGTTCGACCGCCGTCTACGAGCGTATCGACCAAGTCAACCGGCACGCCGGGAGGGTGCCGGTGGTGTCGATGCTCCCCGATGTGGTCCGGCCCGGCGCGGACTCGGCGCTGTTGTCCATCGGCGTCAACCTTTCCAGCGCGGTGGCCCTTGCGGCTGTATACGCCAAGGACGTTCTGCTTGGTCGTGCCGATCCCGGCACCCTTCCGGTCGGCACCGTGTCGCCGCCCGACTTGTCGATCAACTTCCAGGTGGCGGAGCGCATCGGGATAGCGATCCCGTTCGCGTTCTTTGAATCGGCCACCTTCGTCTATGATCCGAGCGGTCGCGCCGTCATCGAATTCGGGCAGCGTGTCGGCGGATAGACACTCGACAATCGCGGTCCGGGGACCGCGCCCGTCCTTATGCCGGCTGGCGCGATAGGGTATTGTTGAGGACCGTTTCCCAACAAGCGTTGGCCGCCTGACGGCGGACGGTTCGGGAGCATTGGGGAGAGGGGAAGATGTTCGACGGGTTTCTATCGCTGCCGGTGCTGGCGGTGGCGGCGTTCTTCGGCGTGTCGTATTTCGTCAACCCCGGAACCATCATCATCGAGGACATCTCAGTCCCGCACAAACTCGAGGACGAGGGCTTCACCCATGAGGTGGCTGCCGGCCTCCTCACCGAGCAGGTTGCGGAAATCGCCGCAGCCGCCGGCACCAACCGCGGCACGATGACCAGCGAATTGACGGCGCAGGACCGGTCGGTCGAGGCTCTGAGCGACTGGTTCGGGCTCGCCCAACCGATACGGTCCACCCAGGTGGCGCTCGGCTTCCTGCCGTACACCTTTTCCGGCGAGATCGTCGAGAAGGGCGACGGGCTCGTATTGTCGATCAAGGGCCAGTCGCCAGCGTATTGGCATTTTTCAATTGTGGAGGAGGGGCCGGCCGATGACGTCGAAGCGCTGGTCCACAGAGCGGCGTTGCGCCTCATGCAGGAGATCGACCCCTATCTGGTCGCGGTCTACCATTTCCGAGAGGAGCCGGCTTCGAGCGGCTATCCGCTGACCAAGGCGGCCCTGGACTTCAGCCTGGTTCACGCCGAGCGTCGGCAACTGCCGTGGGTCTACGCGCTGTGGGGCCATCTGCTCCACAACGAGGGGAACTACGAGGAGGCGTCGGTCAAGTTCCGGCAGTCGCTGGCCCTCGATCCGACGTTCCCGCGCCCGATGATGCGCTGGGGTCAGACCCTCGCCGCCCAGGGGCAACACGACAACGCCATCGGCCGCTACAGGAAGACGCTGGAGTTAGAGCCGGCCTATCCCGAAGCGCTGGTCGCGTGGGGGGAATCGTTGACGGCGCTTGGCCGCCACGAGGAGGCGCGTCTCAAATACGAGGAGGCGGTCGCGATGGACCCGACCTTCCCACGCATCCTGTTTGCCTACGGCCGCTACTTGGCGGCCAACGGCGACAAGGTCGCCGCCGCCGATTATCTGCGCCGCGCGCTGCACCTCGAGGGCGGCCACAACCCCCGCTACGTGGCCGAGCTTCGCAAGGTCCAGCGCCAGGTCGACCCGGCGATCGAGCAACTGGTGCCCCTGGCTCAGGGCATGCAGGGTCGGTGACCACGCGCGGAGACCGGTGGCTCTTGCTCCCGGCTTCCGTCCTGGCGGGCCCATTGTCCCAGATCTCGGATCGGGAGTGACATGGCAACCATGATGCGCGTGTTGCCGGGCGTTGCCCTGGCGGCTGTCAGCCTGTTGCTGTTCGCCTATGTGGGCTATGGCGAGGCTACGCGCGTCTACGTACAGATCCGCCTGGAACGCATCGAGCAGCTCGGCGCCACCCTTCAGACCGCCGTGGACCAGTTCGCCAAGTCGGGGCTTCCGCTCGACCAGTTCGGCGGCTTTGGGCGCCGCAGCGAGCAGATACGGACGGTTGACCCGGCGATCCTCGCCACCTCGCTCGCAGACATTGGCGGCAAGCCGGTGGACTGCGAGGCCGAGGACGGCAGCGGCGACCGGTTCTGCCACACCGAGATCCTGCAGCAGGATCTGATCGAGCGTCAGGCAGGAACCGGTTTCGAGCGCCTGCCCGAAGGCGACCTGCGGATCGAGTTGCCGGTTCGGGACAAATTCGGCGAAGTCGGGGCCGTGGTCCTGCACATCGATCGCGAGCGCATCGAACGGGTGGTCGACGAGGGGTTCGACCCGGTGTTCGCGATCTCGGCCGGCTTGTTCGGGGTGTTCGTGCTTTGCCTCGGGTTGATGGCGGCGCGCGGTCCGTCTGGCATGCGCTGGCTGACCCCGGTGTTTCTGGCGATGATCGCGATCAACTTGGCGGTTCTGGTGGTCGTGATGTTCGACCTGTACCGCAAGGGTGTCGAGGGGCAGGCCGAGGCGCTGGCGCGGTCGATGGCGGCGCGGCTGTCGGCGGCGACCGAACTGGGGATACCGTTGTCGGCGTTCTCCGGAGTCGGTGAAACCCTGGACGGCTACCGCCGCATCAACCCGAACATCGCGGCGATCTCGCTGGTCCAGCAGGATCGCGTGCTGTTCAGCGTAGACGGAGTCGATCAGGGTTCAGGAATCGGGCCGGACGATCTGCACCGGCTGATCTTCGAATTACCGATTCACCAGGGCTCCGGACAGGATCTTGTGCTGTCGGTGCAGCTTCCGCTCTCAGTCGTGCTGGCGGCGCTTGGCGCCGGTGCGCGGAACTTCGTGGCGCTGTTCTTCGGGTGCGCGGTGTTCGCCCTCGTGCTGCTGAGCGCTGTACGGGAGTCGCATGGGGCCGCACAATTGGAGGGCGGCGACGCGCGGCTGGCGCTCGTCCGGCCGGCGTATTTCCTCGGGATATTTGCTGACGCGCTGTCGCTGGCGCTGCTCCCCGAACTCGCCCAGGAAACCGTGGTTGCCGAAGGGCTGCCATCGGGGTGGGTGTCGTTGCCGTTCACCCTGTTCTTCGTCGGCCTGACGGCGGCGCTGCTGCCGGCCTCGCACATCACCGGGCGGATCGACCTGAGGGGGTTGTTCCTGATCGGCACGGCGGCGGTCGGCGGCGGACTTTTCCTGACAGCGTTGGTTCCTGAGTTCTGGGCGTTGTGCGCCGGCCGGGCGCTCAGCGGCGTCGGTCAAGGGACGCTGCTGGTTGCGGTCCAGGCCTATGCCTTCGAGGTGGTGGGGCCGGCCCAGCGTACCCGCGCGGCGGCGGTTCAGGTTCTTGGCTACAACGGAGGACTGATCGTCGGAACCGGTCTCGGCGGCTTGTTGGCGGTCTTCAACCCGGACCGTGACGTGCTGTTCGTCGCCGGTTTGGTCGCGGTCGCGGGCTTCGTCTACGTCTGGTTCCTGCTGCCTTCGTTGGTCCGTACCCGCGAGGCAGAGTCGATCGGCCTGCTCGGCGGGGTCGCCCGGTTGATCCGGGCACCCGACTTCATGGCGGTGCTGGTGTTGGTCGGAATCACGTCCAAGTTCGCGCTCGCCGGCGTGGCGTTGTTCGCCATGCCGCTGCTGCTGCACGGCAACGGCTACGACGACGACGAGGTGGGCCAGGCCTTGATGGTCTTCGCGGCGGTCACGTTTCTGTTGACCGGCGTGGCCCCGAGGCTCGTCGCGCGCCTCGGTTCGATCGACGGGGTGCTGACGCTGGGGATGGTGATGCTGGCCGGCGGCATTGGGCTCCTTGGACTGCTGCTGGCCAGCGACTCCGGTGGAGGGTCGCCCTGGCTGCCGGACTCGATCGCCGCCGCCGCGGCGTCGCTGCGATCGGCGTTGGACGGCAGTTCCGTGCCGGCCGCCGCAGGGCTTGCGATCGTGGTCGCGGTGGCAGCTCTCGGCGTCGGGCAGGGTCTGATCGCGGCGCCGGTGGTGGCGCGCGTGGCGGAGAGTCGGGCGGCCCGGTCGGTGGGGCGCGACCGTACGCTGGCGGTGTACCGACTGGCGGAGCGGGCTGGCCACATCCTCGGACCGACACTGATCGGGCCGTTGCTGCTGGCGACCCACGGCGACGGTACCGCGCTGACTGTCTTTGGAGCGGGGTTCGCGGCGCTGGCGGTGGTCTACGCGGTCTGCGCGATCCTGATCAGGGAACGCTGACCGGGGCGGATACCCGCGCCGTTGCTTCGTCAGCGACCTGAGCGAGGATGCGGTCGACGTCGTCGAGCGATAGGCGCCGCTCGTCGGCGGTCTGCTTGACCCGGTTTGTCGCCTCCTTGAGGTCGGTGAGCGCCAGCCGAAGCCCGAGAGCGTCAGCTCGCACCCGCACCGCGTTCCAGCCGGTCAACCGATGGCCAACCGAGATCTCGCGCGTGAGCCCGAAATCCGCCGGATCGAGCGCTTCGTAGGCCCGGGGGTCGTTGTGGACCGCCTTGGTGTGAATGCCGGCCTTGTGGCTGAACGCCGTCTCGCCGACCAGCACCTGATTGAACGGCACGGTGACGCCGGCCAACTCGGCGACCCTTCGGCAGAGCCCCGGCAGGGCGTCGAGTTTGAATCGAGCCACGGTGCCGGCGCGGTCGGCGGCGTATAGCACCGCGATCAGTCCCTCGAGCGGCGTGATGCCGTTGCGCTCACCAATGCCGAGGACCGAGGTGTTGATGTGCGTGGCGCCGTTCGAAACCGCCGCGTGGGCGTTGGCGATCGAGCAGCCGATATCGTTGTGGCCGTGGAACTCGATCGGGGTGTCGGTCAGGCGGCGCAGCAGGTTGACAACCTCGGCCACCCGGTCCGGGGTGGCGGCTCCGGTGGTGTCGGCGATGCCGAACCGGTCGTAGAGGCGAAGCTCAGCGAGCGGCAGGTACACGTTCATCAGATCGTTCAACGGGCAGCGGAAGGCATCCTCGCTCGAGAACCGCAAGGCGACGTTCGGGGCGCGCTTGCGCACAAATTCGGCGACGTCGGCGGCGATGCGGACCACCTCCGCGATCGCCTTGCCGTGGCTGGCGGCGCGCAGGATCGGCGAGGTCGCCATGACCATGTGCAGTGCCTCGACCCCGGTATCGAGCGCGATTGCGGCGTCGTCCTTGTGGCAGCGGACGTGGGCCGCGATCGTCGCCGGCAGTCCGGCTCCGGCGATCGCCGCGGCGTCGTCGCGTGAGCGACGGCTGGCGGCCGGCGAGGTGACTTCCAGATAGCGCACGCCGAACTCGGTTAGGGCGTGCGCGATCTCAAGCTTTGCCGCGCTCGAGAAGTCGGCGTGAATGAACTGCTCGCCCTCCCGCAGGGTGGTGTCCACGATCACGACGTCGGACAGCGGCATGACGGGATGTCCTCTACTGGGCGACCGCCAGAAAGGCGCTCGGGCTTATGGCAGTTTCGCCGACAAACGGGTAGGCGAGGTGCAGGATCACCACCAGATGCATCATCAGAAAGCTGACCAGGATCGCCGACATCAGGCCGTGAGCGAAGACGTTCACCGTCCCGAAGAACCACGGGAAGATGATCGCTACGACCGTGCCGAGCAGGATAAGCACCCAGACCAGCGATATCAGGCTTCGCGATACGGTCGTCAGACGGAAGCTCCGATTCTCGGCGACCTCCCGGACCCATTCGACGGTGTTCTGCTGAAGCGCTTGCTGGGCTCCCGTGACCGGCTCGGCCTTCATGAACGCGTCCGACAATTGCCCGAGCCTGTGGGTGACCTCGAAGCTCGGGATCCCGACACTCATCGTCCGCCATTCCTTCTCGACCACCGCGCGAGCGTACTCCCGCACTGCCGACTTCATGCGGGCCCGCATTTCGGCCTGGCCGGGTTCGTCATAGACGTCGGCGGCTCGATCGAGGGCTACCAGGGTGGCGACCTCGCGCTGAACCGTGCTCTGGGCGCTGGTGTAGTGGTCGAAGGCGCCAATCAGCGCGAGGCCGAGGGTCAGCGCGAACACCTCACCGAGGAAGCTGAACTTGGAGGCTGCCGGAACGTTGTTCGGTTCCAACTGGAACGGCGCGTAGACGGTGTTGACGATCCAGGTGCCGAGCGCCGAGACCAGGACGCCGATCCCGAGGATCATCGGCACCGCTATATCGAGCGGGATACGGGCCAGCAGGACGGCCAGATCGTAAGTCATCGCTTGAATCTGTCGTATGAGGCCCGAGAAACTCTATTTGGCATGAATCTCGGCTTTCCCGGTGTGAGTTTTGCCGGCGACCACGAGACGAAGGACGGCGTCCAATTCGTCGCCCGGCTTGGTCTCAAACCCGAGTGCGCCCTCCAGCCGACCAGCGACAGAAGTCAGCGCTACTTTCTTGCTGGCGCCGGACACGACGAAGATCGCGTCCCCCTTGCCGGCCTTCTTGGAGATGTCGTCGCCATGATCGTCGTAGATGTAGACGACGATCTTGCCGGCCTCGATCAGGATTTCGGCGTCGTAGGCGCCGACCTCGGTGATGGTTCCGCCGTGCTTGGCCATCGCCGAGTGATCGTGCTTGTGTTCGTTGTGGTGCTTGGTCTGGGCGGCGGCCGGGCCGGCGAGGACGAACCCCACCGGCAGCGTCGCGATGGATAGGATGATAGTGGTGCGAATGAGTGATTTCAGCATGATCTGAAGACCTCCGGAAGGATGAGACGGGCAACGGGTCGGTTCAATAAGCTTCCTCCAGACCACCCCGCCTTGCGCGGTCGGCGGTCAGGCTTTCCAGGGCCGAGCGGCCGAACATCTTGAACAACACGGGGGTCAGAAGGGTGTCGAGCACCAGGGTGCTGACCAGCCCCCCGAATATCACGACGGCGATCGGATGCAGCAGTTCCTTGCCTGCCTCATCGCCGCCGAACAACAAGGGAATTAGGGCGAGGCCCGCCGAAACTGTGGTCATCAGCACGGGCGCCAGGCGTTCCTCGCTGCCGCGCAGCAACAGGGCGTCTCCGAACCGCTCGCCTTCGTGGAGCGAGAGGTTGATGTAGTGGCTGACCTTGAGGATGCCGTTGCGCGCGGTGATGCCGGCCAGCGTTACGAACCCGAACAGGCTGGCGATCGACAGCGGCAGGTCCGCCAGCCAAAGGCCGGCAACGCCACCCACCATCGCCATCGGCACGATCGCCATGATCATCAGCGTCAGGGACACGTGATGGTATCGGCTGTACAGAACGACGAAGATCATCGCCAGCGACAGCGATGCCAGCATCAGGATCGCTGACGACTCTTCCTCCTGAGCGCGAAACGTTCCATCGAGTTCGGTGAAGTAGCCGGCCGGCATCGGTGTCGCGGCAACCGTCGCCCGGATCTGCTCGACGACGTTGCTCATATCCGCGCTGTCGGCGTTCGCCCGCACGACGATGCTCCGCCTTGCGTTCTCACGCTGAATGTTGTTCGGACCGTCGGTCTCGCGCACGTCGGCGAACGCGGCGAGCGGAATACGGCCTCGCGGCGTTTCGACCAGCAGGCCCGCGAGACCTTCGGTGGTGCGGTCGGAATCGTTCATCCGGATCACCAGATCGAAGCGGCGTTCGCCGTCCAGGATCTCGGACACTCGGTCGCCCATCGCGAGGCTTTGAAGCGCCTCGGTGATCTCGCTCGGCGCCACTCCGTAGGCGGCGGCACGATCGTAGTCGACCGCCACCTCGATCTGCGGGATGCGCGACTGGCTGGCGACGGCCACGTCGTCGATTCCAGGGATCGTTCGAAGACTCTGCTCGAACCTGCCGGCGAGTGAGCGCAGCGTATCGAGATCGTCGCCGTAGATCTTGAGCGCGATCTTGGCGCGCACCCCGGAGATCATCGCGTCGATGCGGTGCGACAGAGGTTCGTCAAGAATGACGCGGACTGGCAGCGGCGCCAGGCGCGATCGGATGTCCTCACGGATCTCCTCGTCGGTTCGGCTGTCCCGACGCAGGCGAATGTTGATCTCCGAGACGTGGATCCCCTCGGCATGCTCGTCGAGTTCGGCGCGGCCGGTGCGGCGTCCGACGCTGATCGCCTCGGGCACCTGCATGACCAGACGTTCCGCGAGCTGCCCGATCCGGGTCGCGGCCTCGAGCGAGGTTCCCGGCGCCAGTTCGGCCAGCACGACGATGGAACCCTCGTTCATGGTCGGCATGAAGATGCGCGGCAGCCAGACCAGCGACAGAGCGAAGACGGCGACCGCCAACAGGGCTCCGGACGCGACGGCTCTCGTGCGCGCGATGGCCCAGCCGACCACGGCGCGGTTCACCCGCTTCAGAAACCGGAGCACCGCTCCGTCGCCGCCTTCCAGAACCGCAGCGTTCGGAAGCAGGAAGTAGCACAGGACCGGGGTAACCGTGATCGCCGTGGCGAGACTGGCGAGGATCGCCACGATATAGGCGGTGGCGAATGGCATGAACATCCGCCCTTCGATCCCGGTGAGGGCGTACAGCGGTAGCAGAACGACGACGATGATGAGCGTCGCGATCAGAATTCCGGACCGGACCTCCATCGAGGCGTCGATGACGACGTTCAGGACCGGGCGTGGGTTCGCCGCGGCGGCGTTCTGGCGCAAACGCCGGAACACGTTCTCGACTCCGACAACGGCGTCGTCCACCAACTCGCCGATGGCGATGGCGAGGCCGCCAAGGGTCATTGTGTTGATGCTTTGGCCCATCGCGTCGAGCACCAGGATCGCGGCGCACGCCGAGATCGGTATCGCGGTCAGCGAAATGATCGTGGTACGAGCGTTCATCAGAAACACGAACAGTACGATCGTGACCACCACGGAGGCCTCGATCAGGACGCGTTTGACGTTGTCGACCGATGTCGTAATGAAGTCGGCCTGATCGTAGATCACGTCCCGGAACTTGACCTCCGGCGGAAAGTTCTGGACCAGCCCCGCCATCGCCAACTTGACCGCGGCCACCAGGGTGGTGCTGTCCGCGCCGGGCTGCTTCATCACCGAGACGATCACCGCCGGCTCACCCATGTAGCTCGCGTCGCCCCGCTTCACGCGCGGCTCGAACCCGACTTCCGCTATCTGGCCAAGGGTGATCGAGACGCCGTTCCGCTCAACGATCGTCAGTGCCTCGAGGTCATCCAGCGCCCGGGTGCGGCCGACGTTGCGGATCACGTACTCCCGGTCGTGCTGATTGACGAAGCCACCTCCGGAATTGGCGCCGAAGCCTTCGAGGGCGTGGGTCAGATCCCGAAGGCTCACATCCAGGGCCATCATCTGACCTAGATCCGGCTTGACGCGGTACTGGCGGACTTCGCCTCCGATTGGAATGACCTGGGCAACGCCGGGTATGGCGAGGAGGCGAGGGCGGACCACCCAGTCGACCAGTTCGCGAAGTTCCATCGCCGAGGAACCGGTCGTGGTGAAGGCCAACAGGGTGATCTCGCCCATGACCGAGGACATCGGGGTCATGAACGGAACAAGGCCAGGTGGAAGCGTCCCGGCAATCTGCCCGAGACGCTCGACCACGAATTGCCGGTGGACGAACACATCGGTGTTCCAGGCGAACTCGAGATAGACCACCGACAGGCCGGCACCGGACTGGCTGCGAACCCTTTGCAGGTCGGGCAGCCCGCTCATGGCCGATTCGATCGGGAAGGTGACGAGGGATTCGACTTCCTCCGGCGACAGGCCGTCGGCTTCGGTGATCAACGTCACCATCGGCCGGGTCAGGTCAGGGAGCACGTCGATCGGCATGCCTCGCAGCGCGATCAGCCCATAGACCACCAGCGCGAGCGCGACGATCAGGACGAACATACGGTGGCGCAGACTTTGCTGGACGGTGTAGGCGAACATGCCGCGGATCTCCGTTCGGCCGGCGGGCCCGCGAGGCCGGGCCCTTGGATCAGGCCAGGCTCGACGCCGCGATCAGTGTGGCGATACCGACGCCGGATACCGACAGTCCGAACCAACGCCGGCGTCCGGTGCTGCGAAGGCCGGCAACCGCACCCAGCAGCGCGAGGATGCCAGACGCGATCGGGACTGCGAACGGCTGCACGCCGTCCCACAGCGCCACACGTTCGCCGCCCGCCACGCTCGAGGTCGCGCCGTAGTCTTGACCCTCGGGGCTGTCGGATTCAGCTTCCGACATCCGGGCAAGCAGAACTTCCTCGGTGGTCCCGGCCACCACGGTAGCAATCAGTTCCACGCTGTCGGCATCCTCGGCGGACAGTCCCTCGGCAGGCCAGGGAGTCACCAGGTACAGTCCTGGCGCGGCTTCCTCTGCCGTGACCAGCGCGTCGCCGGCCAGGATCTCGATCCTGGCACCGTTGGCTGGGGCGTTGGTCTCGGTGTGGTCGAGGAAGATTACCAACTGCCCGTCCTTGGGCAAGGCCACCATCTGAAATCGCTGGCCGACGGTCGCGGCCCGTGGCGCCAGATCCTCGATCCCGTGGGTCGGAGCCTCGACCGGTCCGTGGTTGTGGCCTTCGTGGCCCTCCTGCGCCGTCGCCGGCCCGATCGCTGCCAAGGCCAGGGCCAGGAGTGTCAGTCTGATGGCCATTACCGTACCTCCGACAGAAGGCCGGCCCCGTTAAGCACAACCCGCGCGCCATCCGGTAGGCCGGCTTCGATTGCGACGGTCGACCCATCCACCGGCTTCCAGCGAACGCGGTGACTCTCGAACCGTTCGGCTGATGTCGCCGCCCAGACCGCGGTTTCCCCGTTACCGCGCCGCACCAGCGCGCTTCTTGGCACGAGTACTCCGTAGGCAGTCACCGGCTCGTGTATCAACACCGTCACGCGTTCTCCCACCCGCAGGCCCGATACCGGCCGCTGGACCCTGAACTGCAGCGGCGTCGACTGCTCGTTTTGCGCCCAACCGCTGCCTTCATAGGATAGCGGGAGTGAGCCACCGTCGGTGCGCGTGGCTGAGGCGCCCTGGACCTTCGGCAGGTTGCCGCCGAACCAGTCGGCTTCAACCCAAAGGCGATTCTCGTTGACGATTTCCCACAACAGGTGGCGTGCTTCGACAACTTGGCCAACCCTGACGTCGGCGCGAGCAATCACGCCGTTGGCCGACGCGACGAGCGGCTCGGTGCCATCGAGGCCCTCGATCAGGGCGTCGCGGTGGCGCCGCAACTGGTCCAGCTCAAGGCGGATGGACAGGATGCGACCCTCTCGGAAAGGCAATAGTGGCAGCTCGCGGGACCGTGCCAGCTCGAGTTCCTTGCCGGCGACCTGGCCGCGCAGGCTAGCGATCTCGGCTTCCATCGAGGCGCGGTCGCGATTGGACCAGATCGGCCTCAGGTAGCCGAGGACCTCGCCTTCAACGACGCGCTGCCCCAGGCGAGGCAGGCCCCAATCTGCCGCCTCGACCCGGCCATCCTGGCTAGCCTGGACGAGCCCCGATGCCGTCGGGTCGGCGATAACGTGACCTACCAGCTTGCGGCTGCTGGTCACGCCGCCCCGGCACGGGAACCCGGTTCGGATCTGGAGCAGTCGCTGGGCGACCTTGGGCATGAACACGGTGCCATCGGGCAGGCGGATCGACGGCTCCGACATCAGTCGAAGTTCCGACAGCGTCGCGAAGGTTGCCGACTCAGAGTCGGCGTTTTCCGGCATGCCCAGCGCGGGCCAATTGCAGGTTGTGTCCGCCGTGGCTGCGGTCGAGGGTGTCGGAGCGGCGCCTCCAAGCGCGACCCGTTCGATCAAGGGCGGTGCGGCCGGGGTTCTGGTGGCCTTGGCATTGGCGGCGGCGGTCGCAACGGGCAGGGCCGCCTTACGGGACGCCACTACGCTCTCACCGTTCCGCGCCGGGATATCGAGGCCGGGAGTGTGATCGCTCTGCCCGGTGTCCGACCAAACTCCAACACGGCGGTCTTCCGCGGACGTGGAAGCCGGCGTTTCGGACGACAGCGTCCCGGGCTCGGTGTCTACGGTGATGGCCCCCATCAAGGCGGCGGCGTTGGAGGCGAGGATGCGCCCGGTATCCAGAAGTTCGCCACCGAAATAGTAGGCACCGAGCGCCAGTCTCCATCCGGAGTCGGCAACCGAGTCGGCGATTCCGTAGGCAGTGCTGGCCGCCTCGGTAACCACCTGTGGGATTCCCTGAACGCCGACGTCGGACGCCGCCGACACCGGCAATTGTGACACCGGCAATTGTGGGACCGGCAATTGTGGGACCGAATTGCCCGCGGCCGACCCTGTTCGCTCCAGCGCTACGAGCGCCGGTGGGAAGAGGGTCAAAGCCGCGGCGACGGCAGTCAGCCCGATCGTCCCGCGCCGCATCGAAATACCCCTCCCCCTTCCAGCCCCGTTCTGGGTACCAGATATACCCTAGACGCTCCCATTATGTCGGATCAATAACTTAACCATTGTTAAAAGCCATCCATGGTTCATTCCCGGTCCTGAGTTCACGAAGCCGTCAACGCTTGACGCAGCCGGCTGGATCGGCGGAGAACGACATGCAGGATGCGGGCCATGAGGGCAGGGCTTTGGTGGCAGACGGGGTGGTTCGTTTGACGCCCGGCGACCTTTCGGTGACGCCGGGCGACGGCGAAGGTTCGCCGGAGCGGCGCCTCGTCGAACGCTCTGTCCTGGTGCTGGTGGGGCTGACTGGCACCGGCAAGACCACGGCCGCGGATCGCTTGCTGGAGAGCTTGCCGGGGACCGTTGTGTTGCCCGACCGCCGAGCGCTTACCGACCAGCTGATCTTGCCGATGATGACCGGGGACGACAGGCCGGTGGACGATCGGCTGGAGCGGTTTCGGCTGACGGCAGCGTTCAAGGAGCGCCATCCGGGTGGCATGGGCGACGTACTGGCCTGGCTGGTTCTCCCCGAGGGGCTAGCCGAGCGTCCGGTCCTCTTCGACGGGCTGCGCGGGCAGGCGGAGGTGGCTGCCGCCGCGGCCTCGCTTCCGCAAGCAAGGTTCGCGGTGCTGGATTGCCCGCCGGAACACCGGCTGCTCCGGCTCTGCGGGCGGCACGATCCCTTTGACCGCGTCGCCAGCGTCGCCCGGCCGGCAGCGTTGGCATCGCAGCCCGGTGCCGCGGCGACGCGAACCGTCCTGGCGGCAACAGGCTTCGATACCCTGGTCGACACCGAGACTGTCGACCGGGTGGCGGTAACTCTCGCGGAAGCGGGTGGCGACCCAAGCGACACCGCTCGGTGCGCGGCGATCATCGTCGAGGAGTCGCGACACTACGATCCCGCGAAAGCTCGCGACGCCCTGCTTCGCCTGGCGCCGACGCGGACCCTGGCTCTGAATACCGCCCAGCACGCGCCGGAAGAGGTCGCCGCGGCGATCGCAAGATGGTGGGTGGACGGGGCGTCTCGATGACCGGGCGTGGCGCCCCGCCGAACGGTACGATGGTCGGCGGCTCAGACCCGGCCGAGAGCGTCGTCGCGGTTGGCGCAGACCGTCAGGACGTTGATGAAGCCGCTGATTTCGAAGACTTCCCGTACATGATCGGTCAGCGAGTGCAGCGCCAGCGCGCCACCCGCTGCCTTCACCCGCTTGGCGACCACCAGGAAGACCCGCAGCCCGGCGCTAGACAAATACTCAAGTTGCGAGGCGTCCACCACGATTCGCGGCCGGCCCGCCTCGATCTGGGACACGATCTTTGCTTCGGTATCGGCGGCGTTGGTGCTGTCGAGCCGGCCGGTCAATACGACGACGGCCAGATTACCTTGGCTCTCGACGGTCATCGTCATGGCGGTCAAACCCCTTCTCAGTGTTCAGAAACTCTTCGTCAGCGTCACGCGGTTCATGCCATGGCGCCGAACGTAGCTCAGGCCGTCCAGCATTGTCTTGGCGAAATGGATTCCGAGGCCGCCGACCAGGCGCTGATCGAGGCTTGCTTCCACATCCGGGGCGGGGGCCTCGGCGATCGGGTCGAACGGGACGCCACGGTAGGCGATCTCGACAACCAGTCGGCTCGGCAACACGCACAGGGTGACCATGATCCGGCGGCCGGCGCGCGGGCCTCCGTGCTGGATCGCGTTGGTGATCAGTTCGTCCGCCGACAGTATGACATGATGGGCTGCCTTCGGCGGCACACCGTACTGCTTGGCGAAGTCCTCGATCGTCTCTGCCATTCGACGAATTTCAGCTTCCTGAGTGTTCAAACGCAGGGTCCGCATCGCGATCCAACCGTCGCAATCGCAACCGCCGGTGATTGAGCCCCGCGATGCTGTCATGTCGATTCCTATATAGTCTTGCCGGATCAGACGCGAGTCGGTCTTCGAAAGGGAGCAGCGGTTGATGGAAGACGCTCGCGCCCAGGCCGCCATCGAAGCGTTGGACCGCCAGATTCTGTCTGTCGGACGCGGCCCCGTGACGTTCACCCCCAAGGCACTCGATCGTCTGCGCGTGCTGCTGGAGGTGCACGCTGCCGAGCTGCGTCCCGCGCGCGCCGGCTCGATGGCGATGCGGGGCATCGCCGGGCGCTCGGCGGCCGTCGTAGCCGGTCATCTGGCGGCCTATCCAGGCCCGCTGGCGCTGAGGCGGCTTGCGGCCCTGCTTCCGATCACCGATGACGAGGGCGGCGGTCGCGGACCCGACGAGGCCACGGCCACGGAGTACGCGCAGGGCGTTGCCGCGATGGCGGCATGGGAAGCGTCGGTCGGACCAGATTCCAGACTGCGAGGCGAGGTCCAGAAAGCCATGACGCGGATCACCCGGACCTGCCGGGACCGGATCGAATCCCACACGCGTCTCAGCACCGACGCCGACATTCCGGACGTGCGGTTGCTGGCCCGCGACATCCTGCGGATCGAGGCAGTGGAGTGGGCGGTCGAGATCGCCGGCGGACCTGGGCAGTCGGAAGCCTTGCGGCTGCTGGCCCACCGTGCGGCCCGCCAGGCGGTGATCTGGGCCGGGACGGTGTTCCGCCGGTTCAAGGCGGGTCCGGACGAGTTCAGCCATTTCGACGCGGTGGCGACGCTGTCCGCGGTGGACGACTTGCTCGTCGTCATTCTGCGCGTCATCGAGAGCGATCGGGACGACCGAAAGGCCGGTAGCCATCCGTTCGTGCTGACACTCGGCGAACAGGCGATCCAGGAGTTCGTCGATGGTCTCAAGCACATGACCAACCGCTACCTGGAGATGGCTGAGCAGAACCTTATTCTGGGTGGGGCGCCGGGAGCCTTTGTGCGCTCGATTCTGCTGGTCCTCCAGCGGATTCTGCGTCTCGGCCACGCGCTTCTGCCGTCGGTCGACGTCATGCAGATCCGTCTGAACCACGAGGCGACCCTGGTCCGCATGGTGGCGATGCGCGCCAAGCTGCGCTCTGCCCAGACCATGCCCGGAGCGTCACGCGACCTGCAGACGCGGCTCTCGGTGCTGGAAGACGCGCTCGCCGAGGTCGGGGCCTGACGGGACTCCACAGCCGGCCGATTCCCGATAGTCTCGCCTTCGCGCCGGGTGACGCCCGCGCGTGATAACCGCTGCAGGAGCACACCATGAAGACGCACCGCATCGCCAGCATCCCCGGGGATGGCATCGGCCCGGAGGTCATCACGGCCGGGGTGGAGGTGCTGCGCGCCGTGGCGGAGCGTGATGGCGGGTTTGGCGTGTCGGTCGAAACCTTCCCGTGGGGGGCCGACTTCTACCGGGCGCACGGCGTCATGATGCCGGAAGATGGTGTCGATACCCTGCGCGGCTTCGACGCCATCTATTTCGGCTCGGCCGGCGACCCGCACCTGCCGGACCACATCACCCTCTGGGGGTTGCGCCTCAAGATCTGCCAGACCCTCGACCAGTACGCCAACGTCAGGCCGTCCCGGTTGCTGCCGGGGATCGATGGCCCGCTGAAAGGCGTGGGTCCCGACCGGCTGGACTGGGTGATCGTGCGCGAGAACTCCGAAGGCGAGTATTCCGGGGCCGGCGGACGGGTGCACCAGGGGCTCCCGGAGGAGGTAGGCCTCGACGTTTCGGTGTTCACGCGGGTCGGTGTGGAGCGCATCCAGCGCTACGCCTTCGAGTTGGCCCGCAGCCGGCCGCGAAAGCTGCTGACGCTGGTGACGAAGTCGAACGCCCAGCGCCACGGCATGGTGTTCTGGGACGCGGTGTTCGACCGGATCAGGGGCGACTATCCCGATGTCCGCACCGACAAGATGCTGGTCGACGCCATGACGACCCGGATGGTCCTGAAGCCCGAGAGCATCGACACGGTCGTGGCCACCAACCTGCACGCCGATGTGCTGTCGGATCTTGCGGCCGCGCTGTCGGGATCGATGGGCATCGCCCCCACCGGCAACCTGCGCCCGGAGCGCGACGGCCCGTCGATGTTCGAGCCGATCCACGGTTCCGCCTTCGACATCATGGGCAAGGGTATCGCCAACCCGATCGGCTCGTTCTGGAGCGCCGCGATGATGCTGGAGCATCTCGGCGAGGCGGCGGCGGCGGCGCGCCTGATGACCGCTATCGAGCGCGTCACCGCCGCCGGCGAGGCGATGCCGAGGGATCTGGGTGGCACGGCGACGACCCGCGAGGTCACCGACGCCGTGCTGGCCGCCCTGCGCCTGGAGAACGCCTGAAGTCCGCGCCGTGACGCCCCCGCGCGCTGAGCGGGGAACGGCAGGCGCCGGCCGACGTTGCTCCTTCGTGTCGGTCTCCGACTTGGAGGGAAGCATGAAGCTTCGGTGGGCGGTGGTCCTGTCCGGAATGGCGGCTGCGGCCGTGGGCGGCGCGTTAGCCGGTGTGCCGGCAATGCTGGCCTTGCAACAGGCCGAGTTTGCTGCGGGTTCCGCCCCGTCGCGGCACCTGGAGGTTTCCCGCCGGGCGGTGCTCACGTCGACCGAGGGGGTGATCGTCGATCTGGGACGCCGCACCGAGCAGCTCAACATGCTTTCGGAGTTGCTGGCCGAAGCCGCTGGCGAGGACAGCTGGCGGCCTCTGGGGGCGGGCGGGGTATCCTTCACCCCATCCGAGCGCCGCAGGACGAGCGACGCCGCTCGCTGAATGGCCGTGCCATATTTATATTTGTGCAACATTGGCGCCTTTGCACAAACCAGCGGCACCCTGCAGCGCAACATTCATCACGCGACCGGCTAACCTCTGAGCTACATATTTAAGTTAAATCAGATGGTTAAATACCCTTCGATGTTGGGGCATGCCTTTTGCACTGCGAAAGGAACGCGGGTGTCGGCTGCCCGTGAATCAACAGAGGAGGCGGGGAGTGAAGACACACTTCCAGAATCGATTGGCGGCGGCGGCGATCGCGGCGGGAACTCTGCTCGGGGCCCAGGCGGTGTCGGCCCAGGAGACCATCAAGGTCGGAATCCTGCATTCCCTTTCGGGCACCATGGCGATCAGCGAGACCACGCTGAAGGACGTCATGTTGATGCTCATCGAGCAGCAGAACGCCAAGGGCGGCCTGCTTGGCAAAAAGCTTGAGGCAGTGGTGGTCGACCCGGCCTCGAACTGGCCGCTGTTCGCCGAGAAGGCGCGCGAGTTGGTCGCCGGCGAGAAGGTCGCCGCGGTGTTCGGTTGCTGGACCAGCGTGTCGCGCAAGTCCGTGCTGCCGGTGTTTGAGGAACTGAACAGCCTGCTGTTCTACCCGGTTCAGTACGAGGGCGAGGAGAGCCAGCGCAACGTGTTCTACACCGGCGCGGCGCCGAACCAGCAGGCGATCCCGGCGGTCGACTATCTGCGTGACGTCGAGGGCGTGACCCGCTGGGTCCTGGCCGGGACCGACTATGTCTACCCGCGCACCACCAACAAGATCCTCGAGACCTACCTCAAGGATAGCGGTGTGCCGGCCGAAGACATCATGATTAACTACACGCCATTTGGGCACTCCGACTGGCAGACCATCGTGGCCGAGATCAAGAAGTTCGGCTCGGCGGGCAAGAAGACCGCCGTCGTGTCGACGATCAACGGCGACGCCAACGTGCCGTTCTACAAGGAACTGGCCAACCAGGGCATCAAGGCCGAGGACATCCCGGTCGTGGCGTTCTCGGTCGGAGAGGAGGAACTGGCGGGCATCGACACCGGCCCGCTGGTCGGCCATCTGGCGGCTTGGAACTACTTCATGTCGGTCGACGCTCCGGAGAACGCCGCGTTCATCAAGGCTTGGCAGGCGTTCACCAAGAATGACAAGCGCGTCAGCAACGACCCGATGGAAGCCCATTACATCGGCTTCAACATGTGGGTCAAAGCGGTCGAGAAAGCCGGCACCATCGATCCCGACGCGGTCATCGACGCCATTGTCGGCGTCGCTGTGCCGAACCTGACCGGCGGCTACTCGGCGATGATGCCGAACCACCACATCACCAAGCCCGTCCTGATCGGCGAAATCCAGGGCAACGGCCAGTTCGACGTGGTGTGGAAGACCTCCGGGCTGGTGGTCGGCGACGAGTGGTCCGACTTCCTGCCGGACTCCAAGCCGCTGATTGCCGACTGGCGCAAGCCGATGTCGTGCGGAAACTTCAACACCGTCACCGGCAAGTGCGGCGGCAAGGGCACCTGAGCCCCGACCTCGCGTGACTTCGCGGGTGCGTCCCCGGAGCGGGCGATACCGCTCCGGGGACCACCCGGCCATCCCCTCCCGCGTTCGAGCCCGATCGGTGAAGGAGACTTGCCCATGGCCACCGATCCGTCCTTCGGGGCCGTTCTTCGGCGCAGCCTCGTGGCGTTTGTCTTGCTGTTGGGCCTTGCGGTTCAGGCCGCCGCCGACACCGATACCCTGTCTGCCAGGATCACCGCGCTTGCCAACGGCGACTTCGCTACCAAGGAGGCGATCATCGTCGAACTCGCGGCGATGGGTGATGCCGCGGCGGTACCGGCGCTGCTCGCGTTCGGCAACGGCGACCTGCAGATCCGCAAATCGGATCGCAAGGTGATCATCGCGGTGCGCGACGGCAACCTCCTGAAGGCGGTCGATCCGGTTACCGGGGCCGACCTCGGCGCCGTCGATTCGGGAGCTCTCGACCGCATCCGCGTCAACAACAACCTGCGGCGGGCGCTGCGCGCGGCAGTCGGGTCGCTGACGCTGCTTAGCAAGGACGTCACGGTCCGTCGCCGGGCCGCCGAGTCGGTGTTCAAGAGCCTCGACCCCACCGCGCTGGAGACCCTGGACCAGGCAATCCAGGTGGAGACCGACGAGCGCGTGCGCCGGCTCATGGTGCAGGCGCGGGCGGCGGCGATCCTCCAGACCGACAGGCCGGAGACCGAGAAGCTCGAAGCGGTCGCGATCATCGCGGAGCGCGGTGACCAGGACGCCCGCGGGGTGCTGTCGGCGGTCGCCACATCGTCCGAGGGCGAGGTCAAGACCAGGGCGTTGGCAGCGATCGCGCTGATCGAGCAATCCCTGGTGATGTGGGAGGCCGGCCAGAACATCTGGTACGGGATCTCCCTGGGCTCGGTCCTGCTGCTCGCCGCCATCGGTCTCGCGATCACTTTCGGGGTGATGGGCGTGATCAACATGGCCCACGGTGAAATGGTCATGATCGGCGCCTATGTGACGTTCGCCGTCCAGGAGGTGATCCGGACGTCGGCGCCGTGGCTGTTCGACGCGTCGCTCCTGATCGCCCTCCCGCTGGCCTTCCTGACGGCGGGCGCGGTCGGCGTGGCGATCGAGCGCGGGATCATCCGCTGGCTCTACGGCCGGCCGCTCGAGACCCTGCTGGCCACCTGGGGCTTGTCGCTGGTGTTGCAGCAGGCGGTGCGGTCCATCTTCGGACCGTCGAACCGGGAGGTCGGCGCTCCGAGTTGGATGAGCGGGGCGTTCGAGCTGGGCGGCCTGACGCTGACCTACGGTCGCGCCTGGATCATCGTCTTCGCGATCATGGTGTTCGCGCTGCTGGTGGTCGTCCTCAAGCACACGGCGTTCGGCCTGCAGGTGCGCGCCGTGACCCAGAATCGGCGCATGGCGAGCTCCATGGGAATTCGAACCACCTGGGTCGACGCCATGACCTTCGGCCTGGGGTCGGGAATTGCCGGGATCGCCGGGGTGGCGCTCTCGCAGATCGACAACGTCAGCCCCAACCTCGGGCAGTCCTACATCATCGACAGTTTCATGGTGGTGGTGTTCGGCGGCGTCGGGAACCTCTGGGGGACGCTGGTCGGCGCGCTGACCCTCGGGATCGTCAACAAGTTCCTGGAGCCCTACGCCGGCGCCGTGCTTGGAAAGATCCTGGTGCTGGTGTTCATCATCCTATTCATCCAGAAGCGCCCCCGCGGCATGTTCGCGCTGAAGGGCCGGGCGGTGGAGTCGTGATGGCGCGCGCGATGCCGCTCGGGCTCGGTCGGAGCGGCGTTGCCTTCCTGGTGATCGTTGCGGCCGCCGGCGTTCTGGTGCCGTTCCTCAACCTCGCGACCTCCGTGGACTCGCCCTGGCACGTCCCGACGACGACCGTGGTGCTGTTCGGCAAGTACCTCTGTTTCGCGCTGCTGGCGTTGTCGATCGATCTGGTCTGGGGCTATTGCGGCATCCTGAGCCTGGGCCACGGTGCGTTCTTCGCGCTCGGCGGCTACGCCATGGGCATGCACCTGATGCGCGAGATCGGCAGCCGGGGCGTCTACGGCAACCCGGTGCTGCCGGACTTCATGGTGTTTCTGAACTGGAAGGAACTGCCCTGGTACTGGTTCGGCTTCGACCAGTTCTGGTTCGCGGCGATCATGGCGCTGTTGGTGCCGGGCGCGCTCGCGTTCGTGTTCGGGGCGTTCGCGTTCCGCTCGCGGGTCACCGGCGTCTATCTCTCGATCATCACCCAGGCGATGACGTTCGCGCTCATGCTGGCGTTCTTCCGCAACGACATGGGGCTCGGCGGCAACAACGGCCTGACCGACTTCAAGGATGTCCTGGGATTCGATCTCCAGAAAAGCGCCACGCGCTGCGGCCTGTTCACACTTTCGGCGGCGGCGCTTGCCGGCGGTTTCCTGGTCTGCAGGGCGATCGTGTCCAGCAAGCTCGGGAAGGTGCTGGTCGCGGTCCGTGACGCGGAGAGCCGGACCCGCTTCATTGGCTACCGGGTCGAGCGCTTCAAGCTGTTCGTGTTCGCCGTGTCGGCCATGATGGCGGGGCTGGCGGGCGCGCTTTACGTGCCGCAGGTCGGCATCATCAACCCGGGTGAGTTCGCACCGGCCAACTCCATCGAGGCGGTGATCTGGGTGGCGGTCGGCGGACGCGGCACGCTGGTCGGTGCCGCCCTGGGCGCGGTGGTCGTCAACGTCGGCAAGAGCTGGTTCACCGGGGCGCTTCCGGAATTCTGGCTGTTTGCGCTGGGCGGGTTGTTCATTTTCGTCACGCTGTTCCTGCCGAAGGGGCTGCTTGGCCTGGTCGGCACCCGACGCGCCAGACCGCCGGAGCCGCCGGCGGCGATGCCGGCCCCGCTCGAATCGGTCGTTGACCGCCGGGCGGCGGAGTGAGGTCATGACAGAGCTCGTCAAATCGCTGCTGTACCTCGATGGCGTGACCGTAAGCTTCGACGGCTTCAAGGCGCTCAACAATCTCTCGATGGTGGTGGCCCGCGGCGAGATGCGGGCGATCATCGGCCCGAACGGCGCCGGCAAGACCACCATGATGGACGTGATCACCGGCAAGACCCGGCCGGACAAGGGGGACGTCCTGTTCGAAGGCTCCCACGACCTCACCAAGCTCGACGAGGCGGCGATCGCCGAACTTGGCATCGGGCGGAAATTCCAACGTCCGACGGTGTTCGACAGCCATACCGTGCTCGACAACATCCTGCTGGCGCTGAAGGGGCCGCGCGGTGTGTTCGCGAGCCTGTTCGCACGGCTGACGGGGGATGAACGCGATCGGATCGACGCGGTGCTGGCGACCATCCGGCTGACCGACCGGCGTCACGAACCGGCCGGTCTGCTGTCGCATGGCCAGAAGCAGTGGCTCGAGATCGGCATGCTGCTGGCCCAGGACCCGGCGCTGTTGCTTGTCGATGAACCGGCGGCCGGCATGACCGATGCCGAGACGGCCGAGACCGCGGCGTTGCTCAGGCGGATCGCCGAGACCCATTCGGTAGTGGTGGTCGAGCACGACATGACCTTCGTGCGCGATCTCGGGGTGCGGGTGACGGTGCTGCACGAAGGCTCGGTCCTGGCAGAGGGCTCCCTCGATCAGGTCAGCGCCGACGACCGTGTGATCGAAGTCTATCTCGGCCGATGAGGACCTGGGGGCGGTGAGGCGATGCTGGTAGCGGACCGGATAGACCTGCACTACGGCGCCGCTCAGGCGCTCTGGGGCGTCAGCCTGACGGTCGAGCCCGGCAAGGTGACCTGCGTCCTTGGCCGCAACGGCGTCGGCAAGTCCAGCCTGCTGCGCGGCATCGTCGGCCATCATCCGATCAGCGGCGGCAGCCTGCGGTGGGAGGGCGAGGATCTTGGGACCCTGCCGCCCTTCGAGCGCGCGCGCCGCGGCATCGCCTACGTGCCGCAAGGCCGCGAGATCTTTCCGCTGCTGACCGTCCACGAGAATCTTCTGACCGGGTTCGCCGCCCTGGCACGGGCGCAACGCTCGCTGCCGGATACCCTGTTCGAGCTCTTTCCGGTACTGGACGCCATGATGGATCGGCTTGGCGGCGATCTGTCTGGCGGCCAGCAGCAGCAACTGGCGATCGCCCGCGCGCTGGTGACCCGGCCGCGCCTGCTGATCCTCGACGAGCCGACCGAGGGCATTCAGCCGTCGATCATCAAGGACATCGGCAACGCGATCCGGTTCCTGCGCGCGGGTGGCGGCATGGCCATCCTGCTGGTCGAGCAGTACCTCGAGTTCGCGCGCGAACTCGCGGACACCGTGTCGGTGCTCGACCGGGGGCGCGTAGTGGCTTCAGGGGATCCGCGGGGTGACCTCGCCGTCGACCTAGAACGGCACATGGCGGTGTAGGCTCTACACTTCGCGTCGCATGATCGGACGGGTTTCGGAGCGCCGTACGAACTCGCTGAATCCCGCCCGGCGAAACACGCTCTCGAAGCCCGTCCAGGCGTAGGTCGCGGGGTAGGGGACCTTGACCGGAGCCACCGGGTAGCCCTCCACGATCGTCGCTCCGTGCTCCTTGGCGAACGCGCACGCCGCGTCCAGCAACGTTGTGGCGACGCCGCGGCCGCGGTGACTCCGGGCGATCAGGAAGCAGGACACCGACCAAACCGGCTGTGCGTCGACCGGTTGCATCACCCGCGAGGTCTCCAGTCGCGGGAAAGCCTCGCGCGGGGCGATCGAGATCCAGCCGACCGGTTTGCCGCCATCATAGGCGAGCAGCCCCGGCGGCGGACCCGCGACCACCGTGGCGCGGATGGCGTCGCGGTTCGCATCGCCCTTCATCGCGTCATAGTCGCGCTTGCGCAGCCGCCAGAGCATGCACCAGCAACCACCGCATCCGCCCTTCGGTCCCATCAGCGCCTCAAAGTCGCCCCAACACTCCGGCGTCAGGGGGGCGGTGGTCACGGAAGACCGGGCAGCGCTCATCGGGACAGTTTCGGTGGATGGGACCGCGTACATCATGGGCGATCGCCGACGCTCCGTCACCCGGTTGACAGGACTGACCGTCCCCCGATGATCGGGCAGCGTTTTCGGACCGAGTGCCGAGGGATCTCGTATGGCTTCCACTGTTGCCAAGCTGAACTTCGCGGACCTGAGCGTCGGCCAGGAGGTCGGGTTCGAGGCATCCGTAACCGCTGACGATATCGACCGCTTCGCCGCGGTGTCGGGGGACGTCAGTCCGCTGCACGTCGACGAGGGATTCGCACGGTCGCGCGGGTTTGGCGGCCGGGTGGTCCACGGCGCCCATCTCACGGCGCTGGTGTCGCGTCTGGTCGGGGTCCACCTCCCGGGCGCGAACTGCCTGCTCCAGGCCGTCGCCATGCAGTTCCGCGCGCCGGTCCTGGCCGGCGCGCGGCTGTCGGTGACCGGCACCGTCGACCAGCTGTCCGAGGCGGTTCGCACCGCCATCCTGAAGGTCGCGGTTCGCGATCTCGGTTCCGGGGCGGTGGTCGCCACGGCGAAGGTCACGGTCGGCTTCACCGTCCCGATGGCCGGTCGATCCGCCGGTGGCTGACCCCGTGGAGCCACCGGTCCGACTCTGGGCGATGGCGATCGGTGGCTTGGAGGAGGACGACGTGTCGGGTTGGCGTGCCGTGCTGGACGACGCCGAGCGCGCCCGCGTCGACAGTATCGCGCATGCCCGCAACCGCGTAGAGTATATCGCCGCCCACGCCCTGACGCGCAGGCTGTTGAGCGAGACGATCGGCGAGGCGCCGGCCGCGTTCCACTACCAGGCGGGGGCGAAGGGCAAGCCGCTGGCCCTGATAGAAGGACGGCCGGCCGGACTCCAGTTCAACCTGTCGCACACCAACGGCCTGGTCGCGATCGCGGTCTCCAGGCTCGGCGAGGTCGGCGTCGATGCCGAGGCCATCGACCGGCATGTCAATCTGGCGGTCGCCGACCGCTACTTCTTCGGGGCCGAGAGCCGCTGGCTGGCCAACCTGGCTCCGGCGGTGCGGGCCGAGGGGTTCCTGCGGCTCTGGACCCTCAAGGAGGCCTACATCAAGGCTACCGGCCGCGGCCTTTCGCAGCCGCTCGACGAGTTCTGGTTCGAGGTCGATCCGCTGCGGATCCGGTTCACGCCGGCGATCGCCGACGACGAGGGGGCGTGGCGGTTCGACCAGCGCGTGCTGGCCGGCCGCTTCCTGGTTGCCGTCGGTTGGCGCGCCACTTCCGGGGATGGCGGGTTACCGGAAGTCGAGTTGCTGGAGCCGGTCGACCTGTCGTTCTGATGGGCTCGCGCCGAGCGGCGCGTCCCTGTAGGTTCCGGCCGGAACGATGAAGCGGGAGGCGGCGCTGACCCCGGAGATACTGGTCGCGGAGAGTTGGTCGGACTACGAGCTTCTGGACAGCGGCGATGGCCGCAAGCTCGAGCGGTTCGGGCCGCGTGTGCTGGATCGCCCGGACTCCCAGGCCCTCTGGCGCCCAACGCTGCCGGCCGACCGCTGGAGCGGAGCCGATGCGCGCTTCCTCGCCGGGCGGGAGGAGGAGGGTAGCGGGCGCTGGGAGGCCACGGGCCGTGCGGGGGCTGGGGCTTGGCCGCTGGCCTACGGTCCGGTGCGCGTCGAGGCCCAGCTGACGAGCTTTCGCCACCTCGGCCTGTTTCCCGAACAGCGCGTGCATTGGGACAGCGTCGTGTCGACGGTAGAGGCCCGGTCGCGCCGGGCCACTGGAGAAACCACGTTGCTCAACCTGTTCGGCTACACCGGCATGGCGTCGCTGCTGCCGGCGGCGGCGGGCGCCCGGGTGACCCATGTCGACGCCTCCAAGAAGGCGATCGCGTGGGCGCGCGCCAACCAGGAGATGTCAGGGCTGTCGGCGGCGCCGATCCGCTGGATCTGCGATGACGCCGCGCGCTTCGTGGCGCGGGAGGTTCGGCGCGGCAGCCGCTACGACATCATCGTTCTCGACCCGCCGAAGTACGGACGCGGCCCGAAGGGCGAGATCTGGCGGCTGGAGGAGCAGCTGCCGCAGCTGCTCGCCGACTGCCGTGCGCTTCTGGACGACCGGTCGGCGATGCTGATCCTGACCGCCTACGCCACGCACCTGTCGATGCTGACGATCGGCCGTCTGGTCGAGGACGCCTTCGCCGGCCTAAGCGGCGATATCGCCGCCGGCGAGATGGCGCTGCGCGAGCAGTCCACCGGCCGCCTGTTGCCGACCTCGCTGTATGTCCGGTGGAGCCGCGATGCCTGAGAGCCCACCGATCGTGATCCGCAGCGCCGCCAACGATGAGATCAAGGCGCTGCGCTCGCTCGACTCCAAGAAGGGTCGGGTCGAGCAGAACGCCTTTCTGTCCGAAGGGCTACGCCATGTCGTCGAGGCAGTCCGGAGCGGCTGGCGTGTGCGCCGCCTGGTCCTGTCCGAGAGCGCCGGGACCAGCCCGCTGCTGCGCGAAGCGATCGAGGGCTGCCGGTCGGAGGGTGGCCGAGTGTTGACGGTGACCGACGAATTGATGATGCGGATCGCCCGGCGTGACAACGCGCAGTCCGTGCTCGCCGTCATCGAGCAACGCTGGGCGCGGCCGGATGCGGTGCGCGCCGAGCCCGGGGTCACCTGGCTGGCGCTCGAGGGGGTTCGCGACCCGGGCAATCTCGGCTCGATCCTGCGCAGCGCCGACGCCTTCGGGGTGGCCGGGGTGCTGCTGATCGGCAACACCGTCGACCCGTATTCCACCGAAGCGGTGCGGGCCTCGATGGGCTCGATCGTCAACGTGCCGCTGATCCGTCTTGATGAGGTGGGTTTCCTCGATTGGCATCGCGGCTGGCACGGCCGGACGGTCGGAACCCATCTACGGGCCGATGGGCGCCCCGAGACGCTCGTTCGTGGCCCGGCGACGCTGCTGCTGATGGGAAACGAGCAGAGCGGGCTGCCGGAGCCCATCGCCGCGACCTGCGACGCGCTCGTCAGAATTCCCATGCGGAAAGGCGCGGACTCGTTGAACCTGGCGGCCGCAACCGCCATCATGCTGTACGCGGTGACGGTCCAGGCCGACGCGTGACAACGGCTCCGGGGGCTGGTGGCGGGAGAGCTGAAAGCTCGAAAGCGCTTGACGCGTGATCGACCATTCGGAGGACGCCATTGCGCGGCGTCTGCAGACGTTCCGCCGGCCGACCGATCTGATGGTCATTCGCCGGTTCGGCCGCTTGTTTCGGGCCAAGGACCAGAGGCTCGACGACGGCGGCGCGCTGGCGATCGCCCGGTGCCCGTCGCGGCGCCGTCGGATTGACCGGGCGATTGATCGGGTCTCCGCGAACGTGACGGGCGTGCCGTTGGGCTGTATGACCGTCGATATTGCGCCATCCTTCGACCGAGATTCGCCATGTCCCGCCGCCAGCACCCCTCGGAGGCCCGACGCCGCGACCGCTTCCTGGAGCGGGTCGCCGCCGTGTGGGCCATGCGCCCGGAGGCGGCGGCTCGGCGCCTGACCGGCGATCGCCGCTCAAGCCTGCGCCTGAACCCGCTGGCCGGGCGGCCGTTGGAGGACATCCGCCGCGACGTCGAGGCGCTGACCGAACTGCAGCCCATCGACTGGTGCGCCAATGCCTACAACATCCTCGGCGACAAGCGCGCGGTTACCGACAGCCGGCCGCACGCCGTGGGCGAGATCTACGTGATGAACGCATCGTCGTTGGTGCCGGCGCTGGCGCTCGACCCGCAGCCGGGCCACGACATTCTGGATGTCTGCGCCGCCCCTGGTGGCAAATCGGCGCACATCGCTGCCCTGACCGGTAACAAGGCCCGTCTGAACGTCAACGACAGCATAAAGTCACGACTCAGGAAACTGCAAGAAGTTATTGATTTATTGAGTGTAAAGGTGACGTCAATGACCGAGCATCCAGGTCAGTACCTGGACAAGTTCGTCGAGGCGTCCTTCGATCGGATCCTGCTGGATGCCCAATGCTCCGGCGAGGGGATGGCGGATCTGGCGCGCTCCGACGCCCTGAAGTTCTGGACCCCCGAGCGTGTCGAGCAGATGAGCCGCCTGCAGCAGCGCATGCTGGTGGCCTCGTTCAAGCGACTGCGTCCCGGCGGGATCATCGTATATTCGACCTGCACGGTGTCGCCGGAGGAGAACGAGGCTCCCGTCGACCACCTGCTGCGTCACTATCCCGATGCCTCGGTCGAGCCGGTTGCCCTGGAGATCCCCGAGACGATTCCCGGGCTCGCCCGTTGGGAAGGCCGAGAGTACCATCCGGATCTGAGGTTCGCCCTGCGCGTGGTTCCGACGCCGTACATGGAGGCTTTCTTCGTGTGCCGCATCCGCAAGGCCGGCGGAGGGGCGAGCGCATGATCGAGCTGGTGGCGACGCCGATCGGCAACCTCGAGGACCTCAGCCCGCGCGCCCGCTCTGCCTTCGAGGCCGCCGACGTGGTTGCCTGCGAGGATACGCGGCGCACCGGGCGATTGCTCTCGGCCGCCGGGGTCAAGACCCGGATGGTGGCCTATCACGAGCACAACGAGCGGCCAATGGCCGCGACACTGGTGCGGTGGGCGGCGGAGGGCAAGCGCGTCGCTGTCGCCACCGACGGCGGCACGCCGGGTGTGAGCGACCCCGGCTTCACCCTGGTGCGGGCGGCGGCGCGGGCCGGTGTCGCGGTCTCGATGGTGCCGGGGCCGGCGGCGTTCGTGATGGCGGCGGTGCTGTCCGGCTTGCCGGTGCACGGCATCACCTTCAGAGGCTTCGCGCCCAAGAAGGGCGGGCCGCGCCGTCGGTTCATCGAGATCGATGCGAACTCGCCACACACGCTGGTGTTCTACGAGAGTCCGTACCGGGTGGCCAAGCTGATCGAGGATGCGGTTGCGGTGCTGGGCGACCGGCCGGCCGCGTTCGCGCGCGAACTGACCAAGTTGCACGAGGAGGTCGTGCGCGGCCGTCTCTCGGAGCTTGCCGCTGTTCTGGAGGCGCGGGGCGGCCAACTGGTCGGCGAATGCTGCCTGGTGATCGCCGGCGCCGATGTGCCGACGAACTGGTTCGAGGCCGAGGATCAGGCCTGACCGGCCCGCAAGCGCGTCAGGTCTTCGTCTGATCCGGTATCGCCACGGCTGCGGTGCCGATCCGGGTGTTTCGAAGCCGCTTGCCGCCGCCTAAAGTGAAGTCGCCATGCCCAGTCCACGGTCCTCCGCGGGTGGTTTCGCCGCCCTCGGTGTTCTCGCCCTCTGCTTCGTGATGAACGCCGTCGCCCGGGGGGCCGGCGAAACCTACGCGGTGTTCCTGCTGCCCATCGGTCAGGAGACCGGTTGGCACCGCGGCGACCTCACGTCGGTGTATTCGCTCTACATGGCCGCCAGTGGATTGGCGTCGCCGTTCGTGGGGTTGGCCTTCGACAGGCTCGGCCCCCGAGTGCTGTACGTCGTTGGTCTGGCAGCGCTCGGCGGCGGCTTCATGCTGGCCGGGTCGATGACGAACCTGTGGGAATTGTACCTGTGCGTCGGGCTGATCGGAGGACTCGGCATTGCCTCGCTCGGCATGATCCCGGCCTCCGCCCTGATCAGCCGATGGTTTGATCGCAACCTCGCCACCGCCATGGCGGTGGCCTCGACGGGGCTCGGCACCGGCACGCTCCTGCTGGTGCCGCTTGCCCAGGTGCTGATCGACGGTGTCGGCTGGCGGACCGCCTATGTCTGGCTCGGGGGGCTGGTTCTGGCGGTGGCGGTGCCGGTGGCCCTGCTGCCCTGGCACCGTATCGCGCGCGGCCGGGTCGAGCGTCCCGTCGGCATCGGTTCCGACGATGGACCGCGCCTGCTGAGGGCGATCCGGGGACGGCCGTTCTGGGCGCTGTTCATGGTGTTCTTCCTGACGGCGATTGCGGTCTTCTCGGTCAGCCTGCAGTCGGTGGCGTATCTGGTGGAACAGGGCTTCACACCGCTGGAGGCGGCGGGAGCGTTCGGGTTCACGGGTGTGCTGTCGATCGTCGGGATGCTTGCCACCGGTGCGGCGGTGGACCGATACGGCAACCGCGTCACCGCCACTGTCACCTACCTTTGCACGCTGGCAGGGGTGGCCGCGTTGTTCGGGATGCAATCGGCGCCGTCGTTCGCTCTCGTCGTGGTGTTCGTCGTGTTCTTTGGCGTCAGCATGGGCGCGCGCGGTCCGATCGTCTCGACGATCGCCGCGACCCTCTTTGCCGGCCGTGGCCTCGGCACGATCTACGGGACGATCACCACGGGGCAGGGCCTGGGCGCCGCCGTAGGATCGTGGCTGGCCGGTTACCTGCACGATCTGACGGGCGGATATGACATCGGTTTCGCTCTGTCGGCGACGTTCGCGATCGCCGCGATCACGCTGTTCTGGACGGTTCCGGAACTCTCCGCGCGGCGGCAGAGGCCTGAGTAGCGGCTCGTCACTCGTATTGCGAGATCCCCATCAACATGTCGACGTGTCTGCGGTTCGACGCCAAGGGCAGGACCAGGGAACTGAGAGTCCGGTGTGGCTTGCCGACGTCCGCGAGCGTCTCTTGAAGGAGCGTCGGCGTGCCCGACTTCACGATCTCGGACAGCGCGCGCTGGACCCGCTTCAACTTGGCCGGCTCGTAAAGGTCATGAAACCAGCGCCCGGTGCCGTCGCGGTTCCGCATGGTAACGATCTCGGTGCCGACAAGGCGGTGGCGGAACTCCGGCCCCTCCGGGCGATGGTGGACCTCCACCAAGTTTACCCACGGCAGCAGTCCAGGAAACTCCAGGGGGTCGATGTCCTGACGCCCCGGCGTGCCGGCCACGCGGCTACGGCACGCCTGCCAATAGGTGAACCCCGCGCGGTGGGCTGAATGCCGCAGCCGCCGTTCCAGCGAATCCATCAGGACCGTGTCCACCTGATCCCTCAATCGTTCCCACGGTCTGAATATGCGGGTATGAGAATCAGTCATCAAGAGATAAATTAACACTGTCAATCCTCTATAGAGGGTAATTCCAGCGAAGCTGGTGGATCGTGTTGATCGGCTACGCCCAGCAGGGCACGCTCGCGGTACCGCATCCCGACCCTTCCAGAGGAGCAGCCATGGCCGACATAGCCTTTCTGCCCGCCACCGACCTCGCGGCGCGCATCCGCGAGCGGCGGCTCGGCTGCCGCGAACTTCTGGACCACTTGCTCGACCGGGTAGAGCGCTACAACCCGCGGCTGAACGCGATCGTCGCCCTGGACGCTGAGCGGGCTCAGGCGCGGGCAGACGCCGCCGACGCCGCGCTGACTCGCGGTGACCTCTGGGGGCCGCTGCACGGCGTTCCGATGACGTTCAAGGAAAGCTACGACATCGAGGGGCTGCCGACGACGTGGGGGCTACCGGACCTCGCCGGCAACGTGGCCAAACACGATTCAACGGTCGTGCGGCGGATGCGGAATGCCGGCGCGGTGGTGTTCGGCAAGACCAACGTACCGGTGTTGCTGGCCGACTGGCAGAGCTACAACCCTGTCTACGGCACCACCAACAACCCGTGGGACGTAAGCCGCACGCCGGGCGGTTCGTCTGGGGGGAGCGCTGCCGCGCTGGCGGCTGGGCTGACCGCCCTCGAGGCCGGATCCGACATCGGGGCGTCGATCCGGAATCCGGCGCATTATTGCGGGGTCTACGGGCACAAGCCGACCTACGGCGTCGTCCCGCCACGGGGACACGCCACGCCGGGCGTGCTGGCCCCGACCGACATATCCGCGGTCGGCCCGCTCGCTCGCTCCGCCGAGGACCTCGAGGTGGCGCTGAACGCCATGGCGGGCGCCGACGGCCACGATGCCGAATGCTGGCGCCTCGAACTGCCGGCCGACGCGCGCACCGAGGCCCGGGACTTCCGGGTGGCAGTGATGCTGGCCGATCCGAACTGCGCCCAGGATGACACCCTGACCGCCAAGCTGCAGGACACGGTGGACGCGCTCGCCCGGCTGGGCGTGACGGTCTCCGACACGGCGCGCCCGGCAATCGACACCACGGAGTCGCATCGGCTGTACATCCAGCTGCTGCGGGCGGCGACCTCGGGACGGCTTTCCGACGGTGATCTCCAGCAGCAGCGCGACCTGGCGGCCGGGCTCGAGGGCGACGACCACGGCTATGTTGCGATGGTTGCGCGGGCGGTGACCATGGGACACCGCGATTGGCTCCGGGCGAACGAGCGTCGGACCCATCTCCGGGCCGCCTGGGCGACGTTCTTCACGGAGTGGGACCTTCTGCTCTGCCCGACCGCGGCATCGACCGCGTTTCCGCACCAGCAGGAGGGACACCGGCACGAGCGGCGGATCGTGGTGAACGGTCACCCCGAGCCGACGGTCGACCAGCTGTTCTGGGCCGGCCTGTCGTCGCTTGTCTATCTGCCGAGCACGGTGGTTCCGGTCGGGCTGGCCAGGGACGGGCTTCCGTCCGGCCTTCAGATCGTGGCCGGGCACGGGCGCGACAGGACCGCGCTTGCCTTCGCCAAGTTGATGGAAAAGGAAATCGGCGGATTCGTGCAACCGCCGGGCTACGAATGAGGCTACATAAGCAGTTACTCAATCGAGATCCGTCAATTCTCCCTTAACGACTCGCCGATACAATGTTGTCGGATGGGGCGCGAGGGTGGGAATGACCACTGCGGATAAGGTATTGTCAGACGGACCGACCGTCCCGGATAGTCGCGAGTTCGCGACCGCGATCAAGCTGCATGATCGTTATGTAAAGCGACTGCCGGGGGGCCGGCGGGCGCAATTCGCTAATCTGCGGCTCGACGGCATCAATCTGAGCGGGCGGCGCCTCGACGAGGCCGATTTCACCGGGAGTTCGTTGGTCGACGCCCGGCTGGATCGAGCGGTCATGTGCTTCGCGACCTTCTTCGGTGCCGACCTGACGCGGGCTCGCCTGGACGGTGCCGATCTGACGCGCGCGGATCTTCGCGGCGCCTGTTTCCGCGGCGCATCGCTCTCGGGTGCCAATCTGACCCAGGCCGACATTCGCGAGGCGGTTCTGGCTCGCGCCAGCAGTTCGGGGTTCAGCGGCTTGGGCGGCTCCTCCGGAGCGACGGATCTCTCTGGCATGAAGGCGCACGGGGCCGACTTCAGTTCGGCCCGGATCGGTCATTCCTTCGCGGTCCGAGCGGACTTCACCGGCGCCCAGATGAAGGGGGTCGCTTTCCAGAAGGCCGATCTGCGGACCGCAGTGTTCCGTAACGCTAACCTGGACGGGGCGCGGTTCGTCGGCTGCAAGGCGGCCGAGGCCGATTTCCGTGGCGCGATCCTCACCAACGTTTCCATCGACGATTCTGACTTCGCCGGTGCCGATCTGACCGGCGCCATCATCGACATCGCGCTCCTCGATCATCCCGCCCTGCACAACGCCACCAAGCCCATGACGGATCTGGAGGCCGGTCTCGACCTTGGCGTCCTGCTGGCCGAACACAAGGTCTGGGTCGACACCAACGCCGCCGCCGGCAAGCGCATGGTCCTGACCGGGCTGATGCTGCCGAGGGTTGTGTGGCCCCGCCGTGCGCTGGCCGCGGCGTCGCTGCGTGGCATGGTGCTGTTCGCCGGTGATCTCACCGAGGCCTCGATGGCTCTTGTCGACCTGACCGGCAGTGATCTGCGGCAGGCCAAGCTGGGCCAAGCCGACATGCGTGGCGCCACCCTGAACGACGCCCACTTCAACGAGGCTGACCTGCGGGGCGCGAACCTTGGTCCCCTGTCGCTTGGGGCTCAGGGCCGCCAGATCCCAGCCAGCGGGGTGGGAGCTTCGCTGGTCGGTGCCAACCTGGCGGGAGCGATCCTTGCCGGAATGAACCTCAGCACCGCCGATCTGCGCCGCGCCGACCTGTCTGGAGCCGACTTGTCGGGGGCGACGCTTCGTGGCGCCATGCTGGAAGGCGCGCGCCTGCAGGGGGCGACGCTCGCCGGCACGGATCTCGACGGAGCGCGCGGGCTGTGAGGGTGGTCGCCCCCACCGTCACGGCGGCGCGCCCGCCGGAACCGGCCGCGCAGGAATGGCCGGTAGCGACCCTGTCGATCGGCGATGACCGCGTTGCCGACATCAACTCCGCGGGTCTCCGGCTCCTCGGCGCAGTCGACCTGCAGCAGATCGTGGGCCGCCCGGCGTCCGAAGTGGTGGTGGTCGGAGAACCGGTCGCCCGGGACCTCGATGGCCTTGGGATTCGCGACAGCGCCGGTGCTGAGTGGCGCCACGCTCTGGTCCGGCCGCTGAGCGGCGGTTCCGTCGGGGTTCTGGTCGCGCGCGGGGAGGCGCGGTGGATCGATGGTATCGCCTACCGTTCGCTGGTCGTGATTCCCGCCACGTCGGAACCGGGGGGCGTTCTGGATAGCGAAGCTCGAGAACAGTCTCGCGAACGGATCGCCGACGTGTTCGCGAACCTGGCGCACGAGATGCGGACACCTCTCAACGCCGTCATCGGTTTTGCGGAGATCCTGGCGGGAGAGCATCTCGGCCCGATCGCCAGGAGGTACAAGGACTACGCGAGCGACATCGTAGGGGCCGGATACCACCTGCTGGAATTGGTCAATGGCGCGCTCGATCTCGGTCGGGCCAGCGCCGGAGAGCGGTCGCTGGAGGAGCGCCCGGTCGAGCTGCGCTCGGTCGTCGCGTCCGCGATGGCCATGCTTGAACCCATAGCCTCGGCCAAGTCGATCGCCCTCAGCGTCTCCGATCCGGCCGGTCTTCCCCTGGTTTATGCCGACGAGACCCGCATCCGGCAGCTGCTCGTCAACCTGATCGGCAACGCCATCAAGTACTCGCCGGCCGGCCGGACGGTGCTCCTGCGACACCGTATTGCCGACGACGGCGAGATCGGCATCGACGTGGTCGACGGCGGTGTCGGCATGAGTTCGGACGAGATCGCCATCGCGCTGCTGCCCTTCGGGCGTACTGAATCGGCCATGCGTACCGGAGAAGCGGGCACCGGCCTCGGCTTGCCGATCAGCAAGGCGATCATCGAGGCTCATGGTGGTCGCATGCTGATCAACAGCGCGCCCCGCCGCGGGACCACGGTCTCGGTGACCCTGCCGGCGAACCGGCTGGTCGCCGCTCCCGGCCGCGGCGGCCTGCTCAACCTCCTCTAGCCACCCTTTCCGGCGTTACCGCCGTTGTCGCGCGGCTCTCGGCCGCGCATCATCGTGGTATGGCTGTAGCGATGGAAGCCGGAGGAAGTCCATGACCCGCATCACCCGCGTCGAGGTCCACGAGTTCGGATTCGATGCCGTCAATCTCGGACGTGTCGCCGAGGGCGGAAGCATCGGGGCGCTCAGCTACCGCAAGGGGACGACGTCGCGGGTGGCGAAGTACGCGGTGCGCGTCGAGACCACCGACGGGTGCCGCGGCGAGTACGTTACCCACTGGGTCGCGTCGCCATCGGCGCTCGGTCAGACCCTGATGCTGGCGCCGTTGCTGCTCGGCCGCCACGCGGAACAGCGTGAGGGCATCTGGGACGATTTGAAGCGCGAGGCGCGGCAGTTCGACCACATGGGGCACGGACCACTCGACATCGCGCTGTGGGACTGGACCGGCAAGAAGCTCGGCTGTTCGGTTGCGACCCTGCTTGGTGCCCACCGGGAACGCCTGCCAGCCTACGCTTCAACCTACCACGGGGACCGCGACGGCGGCCTCGACAGCCCGGAGGCGTTCGGCGAATTCGCCCTGCAGTGCCGGCAGATGGGGTATCGCGCGTTCAAGGTGCATGGCTGGCATGAGGGCGACCGCCGCGAGGAGGCGGCCAACGTCCTCAAGGTCCGCGAGATGGTCGGCGACGGCATGACCCTGATGCTGGATCCGGCGTGCGAACTGCGGACATTCGCTGACGCGCTCTATGTCGGCCGAGCCTGCGACGACGCCGGCTATTTCTGGTACGAGGATCCGTTCCGGGATTCCGGTGTCTCGGCCTTCGCGCACAAGCGGCTGCGCGAGATGATCCGCACCCCGATCCTGCAAACCGAGCACATCCGCGGTGTCGAGCCTAAGGCCGACTTCCTGATTGCCGGCGGCACCGACTTCCTGCGCTCCGATCCCGAGTACGACATGGGCATCACAGGCGCGATGAAAATTCACCATCTTGCCGAGGCCTTCGGCATCGACGTCGAAGTGCACGCCTGCGGCCCGGCGCACCGCCATGTCATGGCGGCGACCCGCAACTCGAACTACTACGAGGTCGCGCTGGTCGGCCCTGACTGCCCGAACGCAGTGCCGCCGGTCTACGCCTGCGGCTACTCGGACCAACTGGACTGCGTGGGCAGCGATGGCTGCGTGCCGGTGCCGACCGGCCCTGGCCTCGGCGTCGTCTACGACTGGGAGTTCATCGAACACAATCGCACCCGCCTGGAGGTCTTCCAGGCCGGGTGAGGAGGGTTGGTCGGCCAGGGTCAACCCCACCACCGCAAGCTCCCCCGGTCTCCGGACCGTGGGGCTCGCCGGGCAGGGACGTCACGGTTAGGATGGCGCCGCCGCGCTGCGGCGCCACGCGTGAGACCACAGAATGAAAAAGGGAATCCAATGAGCATCAAGCGCTTCCAGACCGCGCCCCGGATGAGCCAGGCCGTTGTTCACGGCGGCACCGTCTACCTCGCCGGCCAGGTCGCCCAAGGCGCGCCCGGCACCAGCGTCGCCGATCAGACAAAGGACATCCTGTCGCGCATCGACGCCCTCCTGGCGGAGTCGGGTAGCGACAAGTCCCAACTTCTGTCGGCGACCATCTGGCTCAATTCAATGGACGATTTCGCCGAGATGAACACGGTATGGGACGCCTGGGTGGCGGCCGGTCAGGCCCCGGCGCGGGCTTGTGTGGAGTCGCCGCGCCTGGCGGCTCCGCAGTTCACCGTCGAGATCGGTGTTATCGCTGCCGTGAAGTAGCGTTCGAGCGGTGCCGTCGCCGACAGGGGCGGTGGCACCGTTCAGCCTGGTCTGTTGCCGGCTCGAGATGAGCCGGTGTCCTTAAGCTTCCAGGTCTGATGGCTGCGCATCTTTGAGATCGCGCAGCCAAGCCTCCTGTTCGGTGGTTTCTATTGCCCCCGGGCGGGCGCGCCTGACCGCGCGCATCGCGTCGTCGGGCGACATGCCGGCTGCTATCAGCAGGGCTGCGACCACGGTGCCGCTGCGGCCAAGGCCGGCGCGGCAGTGCACCAGAATCTTCTCGCCCGCGTCGAGCCGGTTCAGAAGTGCGTCTCTCAAGGCAGGCCAGTCACTCTCGAAGCCGTGGTCCGGGGCACGGTAGTCGGCTATCGGGGCGTTGATCCACGCCAAGTCGGCGTGAGCCAGGTGGGCGCCGAGATCGACTACCCCCAAGGACGCCACTTCTCCTGGAACGGTCAGCCCGAGTACGGCGTCGGCGCCCCAGGCGGCGATATCGGCGGGATCGCCCTCGCGAACCGGCGCCGGGCCGAGCGCCAGGCGCCCAGGCCACGGTCCATCCTGCAGCGCCGCGATGGTGTAGTGGCTCAGGACACGTCCCGGATGAAGCGCCCGATGGTTGGGGCGATGTTTTCCCGCCACTTGCGGCCGTTGAAGATTCCGTAGTGACCGACCGCTTTTTCCAGGTGATCACGTCGGCGATCGGCCGGGATGTTTGGCGTGATCCTGTGGGCGCCCAGGGTCTGGCCGGGGGCCGAGATGTCGTCGAGTTCCCCCTCGACCGTCAGCAGGGCGGTTTTCCGGATCGCCTCCGGACGGACCGGCATGCCGCGCCAGCGCATCTCGCCGCGCGGCAGTTGGCGCTCCTTGAACACCCTCTGCACGGTTTCGAGATAATACTCTGCCGGCACGTCCATGACCGACAGGTACTCATTGTAGAAGCCCTGCTTGCCCTCGGCCGATTCGCCATCCCCTTCAACAAGATGGCGGAACATCTGCATGTGAGCGGTGAAGTGTCGGTCGGGGTTCATGGCGATGAAGGCGCCGATCTGCATGAAGCCTGGATAGACGCGGCGATGGGCGCCCGGGTAGTAGGGCGGCACCGTCGAGATGCACCGGGTCTCGAACCACGTCATGTCGCGGGCGTCGGCAAGTTGCGTCACCACCGTCGGCGCGCCGTCGGGGTCGATCGGGCCACCCATCAGGGTCATCGATGTCGGTTGCCCCGGGTCGTCCTGGTCGGCCAGCAGGGCGACCGTTGCCAGCGTGATCGGCGCCGGCTGGCAGACCGCGATCACGTGCAGGTCGGGCGCCAGATGGCGCATGAAGTCCATGAGCAGGGCAATGTAGTCGTCGAGATGGAAGAAGCCCTGGCTGAGCGAGACACCGCGGGCGTCGGTCCAGTCGGTGACGTAGACGTCGTGGTCGACGCTCAGGCGCTTGACGGTGCCGCGCAGCAACGTGGCGTAGTGCCCGGACATCGGCGCGACCAGCAGCACCTTCGGGTCCTGACGACGGGTGTCGCGTCGGACGTGCACCAGATTGCAGAACGGGGTCGTGAGCACCGCCTCGAACGATACGTCAGCCGGGCCGTCCGGGGTATCGGCGAAGTCGATGTTCCAGTCGGGCTTGCCGCGGTGCTTGATCATGCCGTCCAGAACCTCAACCCCCGCCTCGAGGGCGCGTCCGAAGGCGACATGAGCGAAGGGTGCGAAGGGGTGGCCGTTCATCGCCACCGTCGTCTTGGTCAGGAACCGAACGGGTGCCAGAAGCGCGCGCTGGGTTTCGTAGAGGGAGTAGAGCAAGGCCGGTTGTCTCCGAGCCACGGTGTGCGTGCCCACCGATAGGGAACGGTATGACACTCCCGGAACTATAAAAGATCAAGTTTTACGCTTCGTTAAGATTGGAACCGGCGCCGTCCGGTCGGGAATTGCCGCCCCGTGATCGCGGTGGACGGACGGGAAGCCGCCGTTTGGCGCCCCCGTCCGTCCGGGGTCTCATGCGAAGATCAGGCCTTCCAGGTTTTCCACCAGGAAGGCTGCGCCGATCCCGGCGATCACCGCTCCGGCGAGTCGCGGGCGGATGGCGTCGGGACCGGCGGCGTGCCAGATACGCAGCGCCACATGCGCGGCGCCCGCGGCAATGGCGTACTGGATCATCGAGAAGCCCACCAGGTAGGCGACCAGCGGGGTCGCCTCGGCGCCAACGATGGCCTCGGCGTAGGCCGCTCCGTGGAACAGGCCGGCCAGCGCGAAGAAGCCGACCAGCACCGGCGTGGCGACCGACCGGCCGGACAGAACGACGGCACCGAGGGCGACGATCGAGCCTGCCACCGCCAGTTCGATCGCCGGCAGCGCCGCGCCCGACACCGTGATGAGGCAGCCGGCCAGCGTGGCGGCGACGAACGCCAGCGGCGACAGGAAGCGGTTGCCGGTGAAGGCTGCGGCCAGACCGACCGCCACCACGAAGGCGAGATGGTCGATGCCGATGATCGGGTGACCGAGACCCGACAGCAGCCCAGTCGCCAGGGTTGCGGGGGTCTCTCCGCCCATGGGGTGGTGCGCCAGCGCCGGTCCGGCGGAAGCCGCCAGGGCTACGGCTGCAATCGCCAGAATTTTACTATTCTTCATCGTCCGTTTCTCCTCGGTCGTCCACCCGACGACCGTTGCGGGGTTTCACGATGGCGGCAGGTCTCCTGGCTCGTGCGTCTCTGCGTCTCTCCCAGCCTTCCCAGCGATGCCAGTGGCCTGGACGGGTGACGCTCGGCACTCACAGTTGCGGGGGCAGCCACGGCCTCGGTCCCTGATGGGTACGCCTCACCGTGTTCCCTATTACGCCGTCTTCGCGGTTGCTCCGACGGCACCACCGGGCAGGAGTGTCGCGGCGCGGGCAGCCGGGATCAAGTGTCGAGTTGGCCGCCATGCGGTTGCATTCGGCTACCCCGCGTGGTCGCCGACCCGTCGGGCGTGCTAGGATCCGGCCCTGCGAAGTCGACCGGCGAGCCGATCATGGATGCCTCTGCGGTTTCCCGCGCTCCCCATCACCCGCCGTTGACCTGCCGGGACGCGGAGGCGGCGGTGGACGCCATCGACAGGCTCTACCGCGCCCAGATCGCCTTCCTGCAGTCACGGTTCCGGGCGTTCGAGGCGGGCGGGCTTGAAGGCAGGGCGCGAGCGGTCTATCCGATGGCCCGGCTGGTGGTCGACGAGGAACACGCGCCGGCGCTCAACGCGGCGTTCGGATTTGCCGACCAGCCCGGCGTGTACGAGGGCACCTTCACACGCGTTGACCTGTTCCGCGCGCACCTTGTCAAGCAGTTCACGCGAATCATCGAGAACCATGGCGGTCCCATCGAGGTCTGCCTGTCGGAGACGCCGATCCCGCTGCCGTTCGCGTTCCCGGACGGGATGGTGGTCGGCGACGGTTTCGACGCCGCCGCGATGGTTCGGCTCAAGCGCCACTTCGACATGCCGGCGCTAGCCCTGATGGACGACCGTATCGTCAACGGTGACTTCGTCCCGGGTCCTGGCGAGCCGCTGCCGCTCGGCCTGTTTACCGCGCCCCGAGTCGACTATTCACTGCACCGGCTGAGGCACTACTGCGGCACGGCGCCGGAGTACTTCCAGAACTTCGTGCTGTTCACCAACTACCAGGTCTATATCGACGGATTCGTTCAGCGCGCCGAGGCCATGGTCCGCGATCCGGACAGCGGCTATACGGCGTTCGTCGAGCCTGGCGGCCGGATGCTGCGGCAGGATGGCACCGCCATCGGCGTTCCGGCGGCCCGAGCGCCGCAAATGCCGGCCTATCACCTGGTACGAGCTGGGCATCAGGGCATCACTATGATCAACATCGGCGTCGGTCCCTCGAACGCCAAGACCATCACAGACCACGTCGCGGTGCTGCGCCCGAACGCGTGGGTCATGCTCGGCCACTGCGCCGGGCTCAGGAACACGCAGCGCCTTGGGGATTACGTACTGGCGCACGCCTATCACCGCGACGACCACGTGCTCGACAGCGACCTGCCGGTCTGGGTGCCGATTCCGGCGCTGGCCGAGGTGCAGCAGGCGTTGGAGAAAGCGGTGGCCGACGTCACGGGGCTGGACCGGATCGGGGTGAAGGGAATCATGCGGACCGGGACGGTGGCGTCCACCGACAACCGGAACTGGGAACTGCGCGAGCAGCGCGAGCCCGACCGCGCGCTGTCTTTGACGCGGGCCATAGCGCTCGACATGGAGAGCGCCACGGTAGCGGCCAACGGCTTCCGCTTCCGCGTACCTTACGGGACGCTGCTCTGCGTCTCCGACAAGCCGCTGCACGGCGAGCTCAAGCTGCCGGGTATGGCCGACGACTTCTACCGCCGACAGGTCTCGCAGCATCTCGACATCGGGTTCCGGACGATGGAACTGCTGCGGGCCCTGCCGCCGGAGCAGCTGCACTCGCGAAAGCTTCGAAGTTTCAACGAGGTTCCGCTGCAGTAGCTGCCCAGCTCTCGCTCGCCGGGAGGGCGCGGAACCCATTGGCAGCTTCCAGGGTTGTGCCGTGACTATCATCAACCCGGAAGGGATCCGTGATGAACGGCATCATCTATCTCGTCGGTCTGGTCGTCATCGTTCTCGCCATCCTGTCTTTCATCGGGCTTCGCTAGACCCGGTCCGGGCAGGGGCTCGCCGAGCGCGCGAGACGACCTGATTGTTCTGCAATCCAAGTTGGGGGAGTTGGTCATGGGTGACGCGCTGCGTCCGCAACAAGCCGTACCTGCGTCTGTCGGTACGGTCGCGGCTGCCGGTTACGTGGACTGGCCGGCTATCATCGTCGGAACCGTTCTGGCAACCGCGGTGGCCTTCGTCCTGAACACATTCGGGGCGGCCATCGGTCTTTCAGTGGTGTCACCGTTCGAGCGTGACGGCGGCATCGGCACCGGATTCCTGATCGCGCTCGGCCTGTGGGTCATGTGGGTCACAGTCTCGAGCGTCATGGTCGGCGCCTATGTCGCCGGACGCATGCGCAAGCGGGCGCAAGACGCGAGCCCGCACGAAGGCGAGGTTCGCGACGGTGTGCACGGCTTGACCGTTTGGGCCGCGAGCCTGCTGCTCACCGGGTTTATCGTCGCCTCGGGGCTCGATACCGCGGCGCGCAGCGGCGCGGAGGCGATTTCGGGCGGTAGCGGCCAAGCCGCGACCGGCGGCGGGGGTGGGGCGGCCGAGGACTATGCCCTGAACAAGCTGCTGCGCTTGCCGCCGGAGTCCGCCGCCACGGCGTCCGTCGATGGTCAGGCTGCCGAGGGCCGGCGGGAGTTGCTGGTGGAGTTCGGCGCGATCCTGGCGGCAACGACGTTGCGCGGCGACGGCGACATAGCGGCCGACGACAAAGCCTATATGACCGCGGCGATCGCGGCACGCACTGGCCTCGACGAGCAGCAGGCGACCGCGCGGGTCGATGAACTCGCCGCCGGCTACCGCCAGACCGTGGTCGCCGCGCAGGAGGCGGCGGAGGCAGCGCGCGTGGCGTCGGTGGTCAGCGCCTTCCTGCTGGCGGCGTCCCTGCTGATTGCCGCCGCCGGGGCGTGGTGGGCCGCCGGTACCGGTGGCACCCACCGTGACGAGGAGACGGTGGTGCAGGTCTTCGGTCATCGCATCTGAACACGGAATTCGAGGAGAACGACAATGCCTTACATCCTCCTGTGGCTCCTTGGCGTGCCGCTGTCCGTGGTTCTGCTTCTGGCCTTCATCCTGTAGCTGCCGGACGCCGAGCGGCGGTCCCCGATCGGGGGAGTGCGGCTCGGCGTCCAGGTTATTCTCCCGGCTGGGCGCTCGGGGCGGCGGGGCGAGCACGGGGCGCCGAAAAGGCCTCGACAGCTTTCCCGAGCACGCCGCGCGGCATGTAGATGATGAACAGGATCAGCATCAACCCGTAGATCGTGACGTCCAGGCCGTGGAACTCGTGGCCGAAACCAAGCCGCAGTCCCTCGCCGAGCAGGATGGTGATCACGGCGCCCACCGTCGGACCGAGCTGAACGAACATCCCGCCGGCGATCACCGCGAACACGATCTGCAGCGAGATCGCGATGCCCGAGACGGTCTCGGGATTGATGTACTGCTGGTACTGCCCGTACATCGCGCCACCGAACGCGGTCATCGCCGCCGAGATGACCGTCACCGTCAGTTTGGTTCGGGTGACCTGGACCCCGACCGAGGCGGCGGCATCCTCCTCCTGGCTGATCGCCTCCATGGCGTAACGCAGCATCGAGCGGTCGACGGCGCGCCAGATCAGCAGCCCGACCAGCCAGACCGCCACCATGATGTAAAACCACACATATTTCGAGGCGAACTGGAGGGCGTAGATCGAGATCGGCTCCTCCGGGGAGACCATGCCGACCGGCGTGACGCCCAGCGATCCGCCGGTCTGGTCGCGTAGCGCGACGATCAGCAACCGGGCGACTTCGGTCAGGGCCAGCGTGACGAGGGCGAAGTAGTGGCCGGTGATGCGGAACCGGAAGCACGGCAGCCCGATCAGCAGGCCGAGAATGCCGGCGGCAACGACCGAGATCGGAATGCCGATCCACGGCGTCAGGCCGAGATGGTTCCACAACATGGTGGTGCCGTAGGCGCCGACGCCGAGGAAGGCGCCGTGGCCGAGGGACACCAGGCCAAATCGTCCCATGACCGACCAGCCGGTGTAGACGAAGCCCCACAGCAGTATCGAAATGGCGATGTGGAGGACGTAGTCGCTGAACCCGATCAACGGGAACGCCAGGACGCCCGCCAGACAGACCGATTTCAGGATCGTTGCGTTGCGCGAGGTCGAGGAATCCATCGCCTGCTCTCCCTCAGTTCCGCGTTCCCAGGAGGCCCTGCGGCCGAATGAACATCATCACGATGAAGAACACGAAGGCGAGCACGTAGCCCCACTCGACCTCGGCGTAGAACCCGCCGAGCGCGATGAACTCGGCGAAGATGAACGCCGCGATGAAGCCGCCGAACATGTTGCCGAGGCCGCCGAGCACACAGACCATGAACACGATCGGCCCGAAGGTCAGACCGATCGCCGGGTGGATGTCGTAGAGCATGACCAGCAGGCAGGCGCCGAGCCCGGCGAGGCCGCCGCCGAGCGCCGAGGTGACCAGGTAGATCTTGCGCGGGCTGACTCCCATCAGCGGCATCACGTCACGGTCCTGGCTGATCGCCCGGATCGCGGTGCCGAGGTAGGTCTTCTTCAGGAACAGCCATAGGCAGGCCACCGCGACCAGCGACACCACGAAGGCGATGATCCGCGACACCGGGAAGAACATGTCGCCGGCCTCGACGCTGCCGAACGAGATGCCGATGTTCCGGAACTCGACCGAGAACATCATGGTGGCCAGGCCCTGCAGGAAGAACAGCACGCCGCCGGTGACCAGCAACTGATTGATCGGCTCGGTGTGCAGGATCGGTCGGATCACCAACTGGTGCAGGAGGGCGCCGAGCGCCGCCACCATCAGGATGCCGCCGGCGAAGGAGACGGGGAGCGGCAAGCCGTAGTGGGTGTACAGGAAGAAGATCGTGTACATGCCGAGCATGATCAGTTCAGCGTAGCAGATCCAGACCACATCGATCACGCCGAAGATCAGGTTGAGGCCCAGCGACAGCAACGCCAGAACGCCGCCGAACAGCAGGCCCTGGATCACCGTTTCCCACAGGAACGGGTCGGTCAGCGAGAATTCCAAGGTCGCCCCTCCGTTACAAGCCGATGTAGGCGCGCCGGACCTCGTCGTTCTCCAGGAGGTCCCGGGCCGGTCCGCTCATCTTGATCCGGCCAACCTCGAGCAGGTACGCCCGGTCGACCACTTTCAGCACCTGCTGGATGTTCTGTTCGACGATCAGCACGGTGTAGCCTTCCTCGCGGATCCGCCGGACCAGGTCGAAGACCTGCTGGACGATCACCGGGGCCAGCCCGGCCGACGGTTCGTCGAGCAGCAGCAGCTTCGGTCCCGACATCAGGCCGCGGCCGATCGCGCACATCTGCTGCTCGCCGCCGGACATGGTGCCGGCCAGCTGATGGCGGCGCTCCTTCATGTGCGGAAACAGGTCGTAGACGTAAGCGAGGCGCTCGTCGTAGCGGCTGCGGGCACCGTTCACGAACGCGCCCATGCGCAGGTTCTCCTCGACCGTGAGGCGCGGGAACAGGCGGCGGTGCTCGGGGACGTGGGCAATGCCCAACTCGATGATCCTGTGGGCGGGCACATCCGCGAGCGACTTGTCCTCCATCGCGATGTCGCCGCCGTTCAGCGGGATGACCTTCGAGATCACCCGCAGCAAGGACGTCTTGCCGGCGCCGTTCGGGCCGATCACCGCCACGGCTTCGCCGCCGCGCACCTCGAGGTTGACGCCGAACAGGGCCTGGAAGGTCCCGTAGCCAGCGGACACGTTCTCCAGTCTCAGCATACGGCAGCCTCCGGCCCGGCCTGGCGGCCGGCAACCTGGGTCTGGATGGATTCCGCGTCGCTGCCCAGATAGACCTCGACGACCTTGGGGTCGTGGGCGACATCTCGGGGCAGCCCGCTGGCGATCACCTCGCCGTGGTCGAGCACCACGCAGCGGTCCACCACCCGCATCAGCACGCCCATGATGTGCTCCACCCAGATGATGGTGATGCCCTTCTCCCGCCGGATCTCGCTCAGCATGTCGGCGGCTTGGTCCATTTCCTGCTCGTCGAGACCGCCGAGGCTCTCGTCTGCCAGCAGGAGGCGCGGCTGGGTGGCCAGCGCGCGGGCGAGCTCTAGCTTTTTGAGCCCGGCAGCCCCCAGGCCGTCGACGCGAAGGCCGGGATCGGCCGGCAACCGCGTCAGCGCCATGGCCTCCTCGGCGCGCTTCCACGCCTCGGTGCGGGAGATCTGCCGGTTCGCCCCGTAGTACGCGGCGAGCGCCACGTTCTCCAGGATGGTGAGTTTCCGGAACGGCCGGGGGATCTGGTAGGTGCGGGCGACTCCCATGTGACAAACCTGGGTGGGGGCCAGCCCGCCAATCTCCCGGCCTTCCAGCTTTATCGAGCCGGCGCTCGGCGCGAGCGCCCCGGCGATGAGGTTGAAGGTGGTGCTCTTGCCCGAGCCGTTCGGCCCGATCAGGCCGAGGATCTCGCCCTCGGCCAGATCGAAGCCGATGCGGTCGACGGCTGTAAAGCCGCCGAACCGCTTCGTCAACTCGCGCACTTCCAGCATGGTGCCCATCGCCGTTTCCGCGCCGGTGCCGTATCGACGATCAGCGGGCGTAGGAATGGCCGCCCGGCAGCGGCAGCACCGGATCCATAGTCTTGATCGCGGTCGGCCAGACGATCTTGGTCACGCCGTCCACATACTGCATGACCACCGGCGACGACCGTTCGTTCTGACCCGCCATCTCGTGGCCCGGCGGGTTGAACTTCACGCCGTATCCCTGAATCGTGCCGCCGACCGGGATGTCGGTGTCGAGGGCGGCCTTGCGCAGCGCCTCGGGGTCATAGCCGCCGTACGTCTTGATGGCGCGCGGCAGCACGTCGGTGAAGAAGATCCAGGCCTGGTTGAAGCCCATGGAGGTGTGCGGCGGCACCTCGATGGCACCGGACTTCTCCTTGTAGCGCTTCACCATCTCGGCGGTCAGGTCGCCTAGACCGGGGGCCAGCGTGCTGGGGTCGAGCAGTTGAGCCGCCACCGGGTCGACATTGTAGATGAAGTCGGCGTCCTTGCCGAAGGTGTCCTTCAGCTTGTCGATCTGGCCATAGCCGGCCCCGTGGCCGATGAGCGCCGCCCACTTGAGGCCCTGCTCCTTGGCCTGACGCAGGAACAGCGTGATGTCCGGGTTGTAGCCGGTGTGCAGGATGACGTCCGGCCGAGCCCGGCGCAGCTTCGTGACGAGGCTGGACAGGTCCGGGGCCGAAGCGGCATAGCCCTCCTTGAGCACTACATTCATGCCGTTCTTCTTGCACGTCTCCTCGTTGCCGGCGGCGACGCCGGCGCCATAGGGGCCGTCCTCGTAGATGATGGCGACCTTGAGGTCGGCCGGCTTGATGCCGAGCTTGCTCTCGGCGTGCTCGTTCAGGAAGGTGCAGGAGGCCCAGCCGAACTGGTCAGTATGGACCTGGCCACGGAAGACGTACCGCAGGTTCTTGCCCTTGAAGACGGCCGACGCGGTGCAGACGTTCGCCCACATGAATTTCTTCTGCGCGTCGATCTTCTGAGCCATGGGCACGCAGTGCGCCGACGAGTAGACGCCCATCAGCAGGTCGACCTTCTCCTGGTCGAGAAGTCGGTTGGTCTCGTTGATCGCGACCTCGGCTTTCGACTGGGCGTCGGCCGTGATCGGTTCGATCTTGTGGCCTTCGACGCCGCCCTTCTCGTTGATCATGTCGATGGCAATCTGGGTCCCGATAGCGGCGGCCTGCGAACCGCCGGCCGCGAACGGGCCGGTGAAGTCGTAGATCACGCCGATGCGGATCGGGTCGGCGGCCTGAACGCCGGCGAGAGGCAGCGCGACCGCCGCGACCCCGAGCACGCCCCACGCCGTGCGACGCACGGCCTTCCTGAACGTCATGACGCTATCCTCCTGACTGATGATGCCGGCCGGTGGACCCGGCTCTGAAACGATGGCGACGGCAGTGTCTACGGCAATTCAACGCGGAGTCAATCGGCTGACGTATCAGATGGCAATGTCTCCAGGCTGGCGGGCATCGAAAGCGGCGCGGGGCGTATCAGGGACCGTGTTGCGGGGCGCGGGTCAACCGGCGCCAGAGCCGTTTCGCCCAAGACCGGTGGCGCGTCTCTTCTGGGACGCGAGGGATGCGGGGGTCTTCCCAGCCGGGCCGCTCATGGTGCAGCCCGCGGTCGAGGGTCGGGAACCCGGCGACCTGCCCGGCGCGCTCTTCGAGATCCGCCGCGCGGGCCTTGGCGACGAGATCCTGGTAACGGCCCGCCAGTTCCACGTCGGCTTCGAGCGCCTGGGCGAACCGCCCGCCACCGAACTCGCCGGCATAGCCGGCCTGGACCGCCAGGGCCTGCAGGCGGGCGTTGTCGAGCTGCGAGGCGGGCTGGACGTCATGCGCCTGGAGAAGGGCGAGGAACTCGATGTCGCCCGGTTCGGTCGGCGCGAATCCGCGGAACCGATAGGGAAACAGGCCAAGACTCTCCAGCGCCTCGCACAGTTCGACGAATCCGAGCGGCGTGAAGACGCTGCAATGGGCGTCGACGTACCGGTCCTCGAGGGTCGCCGAGCGCGCCAGGTCGATGGCCTGGACGCGTTCGAACATCGGCGGTGGGCTGTGCGGTAGTCGGGATCCTTCCAGGCGCGCTCGCAGTCGACGTGAGCGACATAGGCGAAGTGGTCGAAGATCTGCTCGGCCGTCGGCTTGTCCACTTCGCGGAGGTACCACCCGATCCAGTCCGACAGCGCGGTGTCCCGCCGCAGCAGGTCGAAGGTGAAGCGGCGGTCCGGTAGCACCAGGAAGACCTGGCCGTCCGGGGTGAGCAGCGACTTCAGGTCGAGGAGCCACTGCACCGGGTTCGAGAAGTGCTCGAAGACATGGCTGGCGACGATCAGGTCGAAGCGCCTACCGTCGGTGACCGCGCCGGCGATGCCGCCGTCGCTCCAGACATAGTCGACCGTCACAATCCGGTCCTTGTCGACGGCGGGATCGACGCCGTACTTCTGCTTAAGGGCCGGGGTGTCGAGGTGGTCCAGGTAATGGACGTTCGGTGCCTGCGGATCCAGGACCGGCTTGTCCAGCGCGCCGATCTCGAGGGCGACGGTCGTATCCAGGTCGACGTGCCGCTTCAGGAAGCCAATCCGGTCCATTCGTGCGCTCCATGCCGTCCGGGACGCCGAACCGACGCGCTTCATCATAACCATATCGGACGGTCGGGACGCGAGGGCCGGATAGGGATCGTCAGTCGAAGGTTTCGAGCGCGTCGACCGCGGCCCGGTCGTAACCAAGCGAGGCCTTCAGCAGCTGCCGCGTGTAGGGGTGGGACGGCTCCGAGCGGCGGAGCTGGTCGACGGTGAGTTCCTCCACCACCCGGCCGGCGTTCATCACCGCCAGCCGGTCGCACATGTGGGCGATGACCGAGAGGTCGTGGCTGACCAGGATGTAGGTCAGGCCGTGCTCTCGCTTCAGGCGTTGCAGCAGGTTCAGGATCTCGGCCTGCACCGAGACGTCGAGCGCCGAGGTCGGCTCGTCCAGCAGCAGAAGCTTCGGCTCCAGCATCAGCGCGCGGGCAATCGCCACGCGCTGGCGCTGGCCACCGGAGAGCTGGTGCGGGAACCGGAACCGAAACTCCGGACCGAGCCCGACGTCGCGCAACAGCTCGAGCACCCGGGCGTCGACATTGGCCAGGCCGTGGATCCGACCCGGCTCACCGAGCGTGCCGTCGACGGTGTGGCGGGGATGCAGGGAGCCGTAGGGGTCCTGGAACACCATCTGCACGGTCTCGTAGAACCGGGCCGTCCGCCTGGCTCCCAAGTCTTCGCCCTCGACCGCGATGCGGCCGGTCCAGTCGCGGGCCAGGCCGGCGATCGCGCGCAGCACCGTGGACTTGCCCGAGCCCGACTCGCCGACCAGGCCGAAGCTCTCGCCGCACCGCACCGCCAACGAGACGTCCCGCACCGCGTGCACGGCGTCCTCGTCCTTGCCGAAGCGGACGTCCAGGTGCTCGATCAGCAGGGCGGTGTCAGAGGATGCGGGCATCGACCCCGGGCTCCGTCTTCCAGGCTTCGTCGCGGACCAGGGTCGACAGCCGCTCGGTCGGCCGATCGACCCGGGGCAGGGAGGCGAGCAGCCCGCGAGTGTAGGGGTGGCTGGCGGCGTGCAGCTCCGACGCCCGGCAGGTCTCGACGATCTGGCCGGCGTACATGATCACCACCCGGTCGCAGAACGACGCCACCAGGTTGAGGTCATGGGAGATGAACATCAGCCCCATGCCGCGCCGGCTGACAAGGTCGTCGACAATCGCCAGCACCTGCATCTGCACGGTGACGTCCAGCGCCGAGGTCGGCTCGTCGGCGATCAGCAGGTCGGGATCGGGTATCAGCATCATGGCGATCATGATGCGCTGGCCCATGCCGCCCGAGACCTCGTGCGGGTAGGCACCGTACACCCGCTCGGGGTCGCGGATCCGCACCGCCTCCAGCATCTCGATGGTCCGGCGCTTGGCCTCTGACGACGAGGCGGCGGTGTGCACGCGGTAGGCCTCGGCGATCTGCCTCCCGACCGTCATCACCGGGTTAAGCGAGAATTTCGGGTCTTGCATGACCATGGCGATGCGGTTGCCACGGATCGAGCGCAACTGGCGCTCGCTGAGCGACATCAGGTCAACGCCGTCGAACATCATCCGGCGGGCCTGGACGACCCCCGGTGGTCGGATCAGGCCCAGCACGGCGCGGCCGGTCATGGTCTTCCCGGATCCCGACTCGCCGACGATCCCGACCTTCTCGCGGCCGACCGAAAAACTGATGTTGCGGACCGCCTCGACGATGCCGGTGCGGGTCGGGAACCGCACCGAGAGGCCGTCGACCTCCAGCAGCGGGCCGCTCATCGCCCGGACCTTGGATCCAGGGCGTCGCGCAGGCCGTCGCCGAGCAGGTTGAAGCCGAGGCTGACCGTGAAGATCGCCAGGCCCGGCATGGCCGCCACCCACCACTGGTCAAGGATGAACTGGCGCCCGGTCGAGATCATGGCGCCCCATTCCGGCAGTGGCGGTTGCGCTCCGAGCCCTAGAAAGCCCAGTCCGGCGGCGGTCAGGATGATCCCCGCCATGTCGAGGGTGACCCGCACGATCACGCTGGAGAGGCACAGCGGCATGACGTGCCCGACCACGATCCGAGGCGGCGAGGCGCCCTGCAGCCGGATCGCCGCGATGAAGTCGGAGTTGCGGATCGTCAGGGTCTCGGCGCGTGCGATCCGGGCGTAGGGCGGCCAGGAGGTGAGCGCGATCGCCAGGACCGCGTTGCCGATGCCGGGCCCGAGGGCGGCGACGAAGGCCAGCGCCAGGATCAGCCGGGGGAACGCCAGGAACACGTCGGTCATGCGCATCAGGACCGCGTCGATCCAGCCGCCGGCGTAGCCGGCGACGGTCCCGACGATCAGGCCGAACACCGGCGCGGTGACCACCACCAGCGCGACGATGTAGAGAGTGACGCGGGCGCCGTAGAGCAGGCGGCTGAGGATATCCCGACCGAGTTCGTCGCTGCCGAGCAGATATCCAGGTGAGCCGGGCGGAAGCAGCCGGCGGGACAGGTCCTGGGCCAGCGGGTCGGCGGGTGCCAGCAGCGGCGCGAAGACCGCCGCCAGCACCAGGGCGACCACGATTCCGAGCCCGAGCATGGCCAGCGGGTTGCGGGCGAGGCCGAGCCAGGCGAGGTAGGTCTGGATGCAGCGCGCCTGGGCGCGGCTGGTCGGCGTATCGGTGGTGAGCCAGCCGAGCAGCCCGGTTCGGGTCCCGTTGGCCAGGGTGCGGTCGATCATGCCGTCATCCTCACCGGGCGCGCGGGTCGACGAAGCGATAGAGCACGTCGGACAGCAGGTTCAGGCCGATAAACACCAGCCCGATCACCACGGTCCCGCCGAGCACGGCGTTCATGTCGGCGGAGAGCAGCGCGTTGGTGATGTAGAAGCCGATCCCCGGCCAGGCGAACACGATCTCGGTCAGCACCGACCCCTCGAGCAGGCTCGCGTAGCTGAGCGCGACCACCGTGATCAGCGGCACCATGACGTTGCCGAGCGCGTGCCGCCAGATCACCCGGGCTTCCGACAGCCCCTTCACGCGGGCCGTGGTCACGTATTCCTGGGCCAACTGTTCCAGCATGAAGCTGCGGGTCATGCGACTGATGTAGGCGAGCGAGTAGTAGCCGAGCACCGAGGCCGGCAGGATGATGTGGGACAACGCGTTGGCGAACACTTCGGTGTCGCCGGCCAGCAGGCTGTCAATCAGGATCACGCCGGTGACCTGTGGAACGATGTCCTCGAAGAACACATCGAGGCGCCCGGGCCCGGCGACCCAGTCGAGCTTGCCGTAGAAGATCAGCAACCCCATCAGGCCGAGCCAGAAGATCGGCATCGAGTAGCCGAACAGGCCGATCAGGCGGACCAGATGGTCGGGCCAGCGGCCTTGGTGGACCGCCGCCAGTACCCCGGCCGGGATGCCCAAAATCACGCCGATCAGCGTCGCGACGGTGGCGAGTTCCAGGGTCGCCGGGAACACCCGGGCGATGTCGTCGATCACCGGCCGCGATGTCAGCAGGGAGTTGCCGAAATCGCCGGTCAGCACCTCCCGCAGATAGTTGAAGAACTGGACGATCAACGGCTCGTCGAGGCCCATCGCGGCGCGGGTCGCCATGTAGACCTCGTTGGTCGCCCGCTCCCCGACCACCGCCAGCACCGGATCGATCGGCATGACCCGGCCGATCAGGAAGGTTATCAGCAACAGGCCGAGCAGCGTCGCCGCCAGCGAGGCGAGCAGGCGGCCGGCCTTGATCACGCCGGACCGGGAGGAGAGCCAGGCTCTCCTCCCGCCCGTGATGGAACCTGCGCGGCTCATCGCCATCCGCTACTTGGTCACGGTCCAGTAGTACACCGAGGAGATCGCGCTGCCGGTCACCAGCCCCTCGACCCCCTTGCGCAGACCGGTCTGTTCGATCTTCTGGAACAGGATCACGAACGGGCTGGTGCGCTGGTGCTCGCGCTGGATCGAGCGGTACATCTCGGCGCGCTTCTCGGTATCGGCCTCCTCGACGGCGGCGGCGGTCGCCTTGGTCATCTCGGGGATGTCCCAGGCGTTCCGCCAAGCCAGCTTGCCGGTCAGCTTGGCCTCGTCCGCGTTGTTCGGGTTGTGCGCGAAGGTGTCGGCGTTGGTGTGCGGGTCCGGGTAGTCCGGGCCCCAGGCGCCGAGATAGATGTCGTGCTCGCGGGCCCGGTACTCGCCGAGCGACTGCTTGCCGGTCATGGCGGCCAGTTCAACCTTGATGCCGGCCTGGGTCAGCGTCCCCTGGATCGCCTGCGCCACCGCCATCACCTGCGGCTCGTTGCGATGGTTGATCGTCACCGACACGCCGTCGGCGAGCCCGGCCTCGGCGAGCAGCGCCTTGGCCTTCGCGATGTCGAGCGAGTACGGCTGCTCCTTGAGTTCGCCGAGATAGGTCAGCGGCAGGAACGCCTGATGCACGGTGTACTGCCCGCGCAGAATGGTGTCGGTCATGCCCTTGTAGTCGATCGCCCACTTGAAGGCCTCGACGACCTTCGGGTTGTCGAGCGGCGCCTTCTTCATGTTGAGCGACATGTACATGATGCGGCCGCGCAGATCCTCGGCCACCTTCAGGTCGCCGTTCCCGGACACCGCGGCGATGTCCTCGGGGCTGAGGTTGCGGGCGATATCGATGTCGCCCTTCTCGAGCTGCAGGCGCTGGCTGGCGGATTCCGAGACGTGGCGGATGAACACCCGCTTCATCGCCGGCTTCGCCCGCCAGTAGTCGGCGTTGGCCTCCAGCACGTAAGACTCGTTTGGCTTCCAGGACCTGAGCGCGTAGGCGCCGGTGCCGGCGGTGTTGGTCTTGAGCCACTCGTAGCCCATGTCGCCATCCTTCTCATGCTCCATCGCGACCTTCCAGTCGACGATCGAGCCGATGGTGGCGCTCAGGCAGTTCAAGACGAAGGACTGGGCGTATTTCTTGTCGGTAACGATCACCAGGGTCCGGTCGTCGGTCGCCTTGATGGTCTCGTTGACGTTGTCCTTGGTGAACCCGAACTGGGTCAGGATGAAGGATGGGGTCTTCTCCAGCAGCACCGCCCGGCGCAGCGAGAACGCCGCGTCCTCGGCGGTGAACGGGTTGCCCGACTGAAACTTGACGCCTTCGCGCATGGTCAGCGTGAAGGTCCTGCCGTCCGCGCTTACGGTCCACGATGTGGCGAGGCCCGGCTGGTAGCCGGCGCCCAGGTTCTTCGGGTCGAATTCGACCAGGCGGTCATAGGTGTTCTGCAGCAGGTCGCCGCCGGAGAATTCGAACGCCTCGGCCGGATCGAGCGAGACGATATCGTCGATGGTCGTGGCGATCACCAGGGTATCTTTGGGCGTTGCCGCAAGGGCAGCGGTCGAGGTCATGGCGACCACGGCCAGCATGCCCGCAGCGAACGCGGACGTGAACTTGGTCATCTGTGAGGCCTCCTGTTCGGAGCGGCGGCCGCTTTCCGCGAGGTCGCCGTCCATGGAAACCGGATTGTTGCAGGTTCGGCCGTGGGGAGCGAACACCATTCCCGATCGGGCCGGACGAGATTGTGATCGACCGTCGACGCTCTCAGGTCAGCTTCCAGCCGCCGGCGACATCGATCACCTGCCCGGTGACGAAATGGCCGGCGTCCGAGGTGAGGAACAGCGCGGTCGCGGCCACGTCGTCCACGCTGCCGAGCCGGCCCATCGGCGTGTCGCCGACGATCGCGGCGTTGACCGCCGGGTCGATGCCGCGCATCAGCGGGGTGTCGATCCGGCCGGGCGCCAGCGCGTTCACGTTGATGCCCGAGGGTCCCAGTTCGCCCGCCAGATGCTTGGTCAGGCCGATCAGGCCGGCCTTGGTCGCCGGATAGTGGGCGGCCACGAAGCTGACATGGGTCTTGGCCGCGACCGACGACTGGTTGACGATCGAGCCCCAGCCGCGCCGCGCCATCTCCGGGCCGAACACCCGCACGCCGTGGAAGGCGCCGGACAGGTTCACGTCGAGCACGCGCCGCCATTCGAGCGGGTCCATGGTCAGCACCGAGGCGGGCAGCCCCTGGTGCTTGGGCGAGATGCCGGCGTTGTTGACCAGAATATCCACCGGACCCAGGGCCGCTTCCACCTCGCGACCGGCCGCCTCCACGGCCTCGAACACGGCGACGTCGCAGGCGATCGCCATCGATCGGCCGCCGCTCGCGGCGATGCGCCCGGCGGTGTCCTCGGCGGCGTTGCCGTTGGCGTCGAGAACGGCGACGGCGGCCCCCGACTGGGCGAGAGCGAGCGCGATGGCCCGGCCGATGCCGGACCCGGCGCCGGTGACGACCGCGATCCGGCCGGTGTGGCTGGCGGTCATCGCCGCTCCTCCCCAGCGCGCGGCTGCCCGGACCCGTCCGGCGGCGCGCCTTCCTCGACCGGGGCGTCGAGCGCCCGGATCGCCGCCCGCACCGGCTCCGGTATCGCTACCTTCTCGCCGGTCGCGTTGATCATCAGCACCAGCACGGCGGTGCAGGTCGCGTGGCAGCCGGCCTTGCTCCAGGCCGCGTATTCCATGATGAACGAGGTCCGCCGCATGGAGCGCACCCGGGCCGTGACGAAGATCTGGTCGTGGTAGGCGAGCGGCTGAAGGTAGCGCGCCTCCAGGGTCATCATCACCGGCCCGGGCGTTTCGGCCGACAGGCGCGGCAGCCCGACCGCCTCCAGATAGCGGTTCCGCGCGGCCTCGAACCACAACAGGAAGGCGGTGTGGTTGGCGTGCCGGAACCCGTCGACATCGCGCCACTCGACCAGCCGCGGAAAGCCGAATCCCCAGCGGGGATCGATCCGGAAGCGGTTTCTGTCGGCGTCGTCGATCCGGGCGATATCCAAGCCGACGTGGGAAGGGTTGGAGCTTGCTGTCATGGCGTGCCGGACCGGAGCTGCGGAGTCGGCATCTTCGACGACGCCGCGCCGTCCGGCAACCGGGGCGGCGCTTCCGGGACCCGGGCGCGGCCGCTACACTCGGGTGCGCCCGACCATAACCATGAAGCCATTCGAGGGAACGCCATGTCCGAGACCTTCGCCGTCGCCGTCGCCGGCGCCGGCCTGATCGGCCGCGCCTGGGCCATCGTCTTCGCCCGCGCCGGTGCCCGGGTCCGGCTGTGGGACGGCGCCCCGGCCGCCCTCGACGCCGCGGTGCCGCAGCTGCGTTCTAACCTCGACGACCTCGAGGCCCAGGGACTGATCGCCAGCGCCGCCGAGGTAGCCGGTCGGGTGGAGACGGTGCCGACACTCGCCGCCGCCCTCGACGGCGCCACCTGGATGCAGGAATGCATCGCCGAGCAGGTCGCGCCGAAGGCCGCGCTGTTCGAGGAGGCCGACCGGCTGGCCGAGCCGGAGGCGATCCTGGCGTCCTCGTCCTCGGCGATCACCGCCTCGCGCTTCACCGAAAGCCTGCCCGGCCGGTTGCGCTGCCTCGTGGCGCACCCGGTCAACCCGCCCTACCTGGTGCCGCTGGTCGAACTGTGCCCGTCGCCGTGGACCGACAAGGCGGTGGTCGACCGCGCGCGGGTGGTGATGGAGGGGGTCGGCATGGTCCCCGTGGCGGTCAACCGCGAGGTCGACGGCTTCGTGCTGAACCGGCTGCAGGGGGCGCTGCTTGCCGAGGCCTTCAAGCTGGTCGCCGACGGTACGATCTCGGCCGACGACCTGGACAAGACCGTGAAGGACGGGCTTGGCCTGCGCTGGTCGTTCATGGGGCCGTTCGAGACCATCGACCTGAACGCGCCGGCCGGCGTCGCCGACTACTGCGCCCGCTACGGCCCGTTCTACGAGCGCTTGCAGGCCGAGCAGGCGCCGGTGCTGGCCTGGGATCCGGCGCTGGTGGCGCGGATCGAGGCTGAACGCCGCAAGCAGCTGCCGGCCGACGGCCTGGCCAAGCGTCAGGTCTGGCGAGACCGCCGGTTGATGGCGCTGCTGCGCCACAAGCGGGCCGCCGCCGAGGAACACGGAGGGTAGGGCCGGGCGCCGTCGGCGGCCGGCGCGCTCAGCGCTCGACCAGGTCGTCCAGGCGGTCGATCCGGCGGATCCCGGGGAACAGCCGCCACCACAGCACCGTGACGCCGACCGTCACCACCCCGCCGAGCAGAACCGCCGGAACCGTGCCGATGCCGCCCGCCATCACCCCGGCGCGGAAGTCCCCGAGCTCGTTCGAGGCGTTGATCGAGACCGAATTGACCGCGCTGACCCGGCCACGCATGCCGTCGGGGGTGGCGATCTGCACCAGGGTCTGGCGAATGTAGACGCTGATCATGTCGGCGGCGCCGTAGATCCCGAGCGCCAGCAGCGACAGCCAGAAGGTCTCCGACAGGCTGAAGCCGACGATCGACAGCCCGAACAGCACGAGCGAGCCGAAGAACATCGGCCCCATGTAGCGCGGGGTGGCGATCTGGGTGAGCAGCAGCCCGACCAGCAGCGAGCCGACCGCCGGCATCGCCCGCATCAGGCCGAGACCGTCGGGCCCGACGTGCAGGATGTCGCTTGCGAACACCGGCAGCAATCCCATTACCCCGCCGAACAGGACCGCCAGCAGGTCGATCGACACCGCGCCGAGGACCAGCTTGTTCGCCCAGACATAGGTGAAGCCGCCGAGGATCATGGCGAGGCTGAACGGCTCGGGCGCCTGGACCCGCAGGCGGGCCGCCATCGCCGCGGCCGTCACGCCACCGACGGCGTACAGCGCCAGCGTCACCCAGTAGACGCCGTCACCGGTCAGCGCGATCAGCAGACCGCCGAGCGCGGGGCCGAGCAGCTGGGCCGCCTTGCCGGCCGACGATGAGTAGGCGATGGCGCTCGGGAACTGCGCCCTCGGTACCAGGTTCGGCAGGATCGCCTGACTGGCGGTGTGATAGAACGAGCGCGCGGCGCCGTGCACCACCAGGACCGCGAGGATTGCCCAGACCGCGCTTGCGTCCTGCCAGAGAATCGTCAGAAGCGCGCCCACCACGATCACATGGACGACGTTGCAGATCATCAGGATGGTGCGACGGTCGATGCGGTCGGCGACCAGCCCGGAGACCAGAAACAGCGCCAGCGCCGGGGCGAACTGCGCCAAGCCGACCAGCCCCAGATCCACCGGGTCGCGGGTGATCTGATAGACGTGCCAGCCGACCGCCACGGTCAGCGCCTGGACGGCGATGCCATTGCAGGTGCGGCCAATGATGAACAGCAGGAAATCGCGGTTGCGCAGCAGCGGCGTCGGGGGCGAGGCATCCATTGGCTGGGTCGGGGTGAAACGGCGGGCCGCCGACTATACGGGTCCCGTTCGGGCCTGTCGCGGGGCGTTGCTACGGGAGCCGAGCGACAGCTAACAAATCAAAATTCATTCGTTCGGGTTATGCTTACGAGGGATGGTTAAACTGATCTCGGAAATGTGACCGCTTCGATCTTGTTGCCGTCGATGTCGTGGATGAAGGCGCCGAAATAGGTCGTCACCGCCGCGAGGCGAGGCCCGGGGGCGCCGGCGTCGGCGCCGCCCGCCGCCAGAGCGGCAGCGTGAAACGCCCGCACCGCCGCCTCGTCCGGCGCGCGCAGGCAGACATGAGCGCCGGTGTCGCGTCTGATGAGTGCCATACCGGCGCGCAGGTTGAGCCAGAACTCGGGGTAGCGCTTGCCGAACCCCACCGTCCGCTCGCGGTCGACCAGACGAGCGAGGCCGAGGGGGGCGAGCACGCGCTCGTAGAACGCCGACGCGACGGCGAGGTCGCGGACGGCAATGGAGACGTGGTCGATCACGGCCATCCTCCGAAGCCGCCGGGTGGCGGCGTGCCGCCAAGCGGCCCGGTCACCAGACGTGCATCCAGCGGGTCAGGCCGAACGGCGTCGCGAAAGTTGCCAGGCGGCCAGCAGCCCGGCCGGAACGAGGCCGGCTATATCGGTCCACAATCCGCCGTAGATTAGCAGCAGCGCGCAGACGAACAGGACGAGCCGCGGCGGCAGGCCGATCAACCCGAAGTACCAGCCCTGCAGCGCCGCCGCGAGTAGATAGACCCCGATACAGGCTGTCGCGGTGTAGTGCACGATCTGCACCCAGTCGCCCTGCATGAGGAGCGCCGGGCTGTAGAAGAACATGAACGGCACGATGAAAGCCGCCAGCCCGTAGATGAAGGCCGTGACCGAGGTTCGCATCGGGTCGCTGCCGGCAAGCGCCGCGCCGGCATAGGCGGCGAGAGCAACGGGCGGCGTGATCGCCGAAATCACGGCGTAGTAGAAGACGAACATATGGGCGACGAGCGGCGAGATGCCGAGCTTGATAAGGCCGGGCGCCACCACCGACGCCGCCACCGCATAGGCAGCCGTCGTCGGCATCCCCATGCCGAGGATGATCGATATTGCCATGGCGAAGAACAGCGCGGCGAGCTGGTTCTCGCCGGCGATCGACAGGATCATCGACGAAAAGCGCAGGCCGATGCCGGTCAGGCCGATGACACCGACGATGATCCCGGCGCAGGCGCAGACCGCGATCAACTGGATGGTTCCCTTTGCGCCGAGGTGCAGCGCGTCGCAGACCGCCCGGAATCCCATCCGCGCCTCAGGCACCAGCCAACTGACGACGAAGGCGCTTGCCATGGCCAGGGTGCCGGAACGGATCACCGAGTAACCGGAGACGAGACCACCGATCAGAATGATCAGCGGCAAGAAGAGGAACACCCGCCGAAACATCTCCGGCAGCGAGGGCAGTTCGTGCCCGGCGAGGCCGCGCATGTTCATGCGCCGTGCCTCGTTGTCGATCATGAAATACACGGCAATGAAATAGAGGGCGGCCGGGATCGTCGCCGCGATCATCAGGTCGGTGTAGGGAATTCCGGTGATTTCCGCCATGATGAAGGCTCCGGCCCCCATCACCGGCGGCATGATCTGGCCGCCGGTCGATGCCGCGGCCTCGATCGCGGCGGCACTCTGCGGGCGGTAGCCGACCTTCTTCATCATCGGAATGGTGAAGGTGCCGGTCGCGGCCACATTTCCGGCCGAGGTTCCGTTGATCATCCCCATCAGCGCGCTGGACATGACGGCGACCTTGGCCGGGCCGCCGCGCGCGCGACCGGCGATCGCGAAGGAGAAATTGATGAAGTACTCTCCGACCTTGGAAGCCTGAAGGAAACCCGCGAAGGTGATGAACAGTATGATGTACGTCGAGGAAACGGCCGTGGTCGGACCGAAGATTCCCTCCATCGAATAGATGAAGGAGAAGGTGTGATCGAACGGAATGCCCTTGTGATAGAGCACACCCGGCATCCAGGGGCCGACGAAGCAATAGAGAAGAAAGATGATGGCGATCACCGGCAGCGCGAGACCGGCGCTGCGGCGCGTGAGCTCCAGTATCAGTGCCGTTCCGATAACACCCACGACAACATCCCATCCGGTCGGCGCGGCGCCGGCGCGGAACAGGAGGCCATCGAGGTTGACGTAGATGTAAACGAAAGAGGCGATCCCCAGCGCCATTGCCACGGCGTCGTACCAGGGTACCGTTGTCGCCTGCCGGCCTTGCCGGAGGCCGAACATCATGAAGCCGATCGCCGATCCGAAAGCGACATGCCCGGACCGGAACAGCCATGGGTCGACGGGGTGGACGTTCAATATGAAGAGATGAACGCTCGTGAAGAGCACGCAGAACCAGAACAGGAAGACGTTCTGCCAGCCCACGAGCTCGCGCAGGTTGGTGCCCACTTCGGCGCGGTCGAGTGCCTGCTCCGCGGCACGCCCCAGATCGGCACGTTTCTCCGTCACGTCGTTCACGCCTGACCCGCCCCCCCGGAAGCCTGAACCGATATTCCCCAAATCAATGCCGGTTCGTGCCGGCACAGTAACGCCCGTTGCTTGAGCAGGCAACGGCGGTGGCGGGTGGGGCAGCCCGACTCTGTATGGTTGGTGCCCGCCCGAAGCACGGCCTTTCGGCGTCACTGGCGGGGCCGTTTCCGACCGAAAGGCACACCTCGGCCGTTCTCAGGCTGAAGCACTTCAATTTCCGACCCCTAGGCGATCGTCATCTGGGACGCCCAATAAAAACCCCCGCCGGGTTCATCCCCGGCGGGGGTTCATCGTCTTCCGTCTTGTCGTGATTACATCAACGTCTTGGGATTGAGCTCGATGCCCTTTTCCTTGAAGTACTTCACCGCGCCCGGATGGAACGTCATGAAGGTGTTCTTGCCGGCGTTCTTGGGGAGGGTCTCGGAGGCCGCGGCGTGGCCCTTCACCATGTCGGCGTTGTTTTCCATGATGGTCTTGGTGATGTTGTAAACAACATCATCCGGGACATCCTTGTGGGCAATGAAGAAGTTATAGAGGCCGAGCGTCGGGTGATCCTCGGTCAGCGACTTGTAGGTGCCCTTCGGGATTGCGGAGTCGGTCAGCTCCGGGATCTTTCCCTTCAGGGTCGCCAGTTGCGCGTCGGTGAAGCGGATGAAGCGCACCGGCCGCTGCGCCTCGATCTCCGAGTAGGCGGCGATCGGGATGCCTGCGGCAAAGGCGAAAACATCAAGGAGGCCGTCGCCGAGTTGGCTGGCCATGTCGGAGGCGCCGCCGTTGCGGATGGTGGCCTTGACGCCGAGCGCCTCGAACATCAGCGGGAAGTAGGTTCCGGGTGTGCCGGCCCTGGGGCCCACGCCGACGTTCTTGCCGGCCATGTCCTCGACCGACTTGATCCCCGACTTTTCGGTCGTGATGAAGTGGAAGGGGGTGTCGTACATCGGGAAGACGGCGCGGACGTCGTTGTATTTCTTGCCGGCGGCCCAACCGGTGCCGTTCCAGCCGTGCAGCGCCACACCCATGGTGACCATGCCAAGCTCGGTCTGCTTGGAATTGGTCAGGATCATGTTCTGGTTCGGACCCTGCGTCTGCTGAGTCGAGACGTTGATCCCGATCTTCTCCGTCAGCATGCCGGCAATCACGCCGCCATAGATAAAGTAGGTTCCTCCGACCGAGGCGGTCCCGAGGGTAAGCGACTTCGGTTGCGCCAGCGCGGCGCCACCCAACGATATGGCGCCAACGACAGCGCCAATCAGCCCGAGCTTAATGCTCTTCATTCGAGATCCCTCCCATTGGGAACTGACAACGGCACCGAGCGAAGCGCAGGTGCTTACCTGACGTTCTTCTTACGAACCCCAGTTTGTGAAGAGACAGTAGCTTCCGTTGTCTGAGGAGGCAACGCCAAGTGCGGTATTGGCCGCCAACACTGGCAAGTCTCGGAGCGGACGTTCCGGCGCGATCCGGCTTGATTCGAGGGGGTGGGACTAACGGGCTTGATCGCCGGGTGGCGCCTTGCCGCCATCCGACCCGATCAATTGAATACCGATACCACCATCACGCCCGGCAGCCAAAGCGCCAGGATCGGGAACATCACCACCAGCAGAAGGACGCAGCCGTCGGTGAGCAGGAACGGCGAGGATCCCTTGATGACCTCGTGCAGCGGGACCCTGGTGGTACCCGCCACCGCGAATAGGTTCAGCCCGACCGGTGGAATGATGACGCCCATTTCCATGGCCAGCGCGGTCATGATCGCCAGGTGGACCGGGTCGATGCCGAGCGCCATCGCCGCCGGGAAGAACAGCGGCACCGTCAGCACGACGATGGCGATGCCGGACAGGAACATCGACAGGAACAGCAGGATCGGCATGAGGATCGCGATGAAGCCGATTGCCGAGAGATCCAGGCTGTTGACCCATTGCGTCAGGTGCTGGGCCCAACCCTGGTTGGCCAGCACGAACTGGAACACGCCGACGCAGCCGAGCAGCAGGAAGATCACCGCGGTCAGGTTCAATGACCGCATGGTGACCGACATGAAGTCGCCGATGAATTCGCCCCGCTTCACCAGGACGCCGTAGACGATCGCGTATCCGCAGGCGGCGGCTCCTGCCTCGGTCGGAGTAAACACGCCACCGTACAAGCCGCCCAGAACGATCACCGGCATGAACAGGGCTGGCCAAGCCTCCCGCGTGGCCTCGCCGATGAACGTCCAGCTGAATTCGCCGGCGGGCAGCTTCAGATACCAGGCGAAGAACACCAGCACGATGGCATCGCTGATCGCCAGCATGATCCCGGGCAGCACTCCGGCGAAAAACAACGAGACGATCGAGGTTTCGGTCAGCACGCCGTACAGGATCAGCAGGATGCTTGGCGGGATCAGAATGGCGATGCCGCCGCCCGAAGCGATCACCCCGGCCGCGAGCCAGGCCGGGTACCCCCGGCGCCGCATCTCGGGGAAAGCGATTACGCCCATCGCGGCGGCCATCGCTGTGCTCGATCCCGAGATCGCGCCGAACACGACCGCGGCCAGCAGCGTCGCGAACCCGAAGCCGCCGGGCACCCACCCGATCAGCGCGTCGGCGAGCCGGAACAGCTTGGCGATCAGCCCGGTGCGCTCCATCAGGAAGCCGGCGAAGATGAAGAACGGCACCGCCATCAGCGTGTACTTGCTGAGGAAGTTGAAGAACGACCGGAACACCGTCGCTTCCGAGAGCATCGGATCGTAGAAGATGAAAACCATGCTCGCCCCGGCCAGCACGATCGCAATCGGCAGGCCGAGGATCAGCAGGACCGTGAACAGGCTCCCCAACAAGGCCATGACGCAGAACCTTCCCCGTTAAGCGCCGGTGAGCCGACGCGGCCGTCTTTTGTTGTGCTCGACGTCACACCGCTCCGCGCGCACGCGGTCGTCCGGTATCGACCACGGTGGCCCGTCGGCGTCTCCCCAGGCGGTCAGAGCTCGAATTCCTCGTGGTCGGTATCCCAAGGGAACGGGTCGCGGCCGGTGAGGGCGAGCAGGGTGTCGCGGTAGAACTGGAACAGCAGGGTGATCCCGAACGTCGTCATGCCCACCAGCAGCACGTACTGGAACGGCCACAGCGGCAGCACCATGCTCTCGGTGAGTCGGCCGAGGCTGAAGGTTCGGGCAGCGGTCGGCAGCCCCCATCCCACGAAGCCGATCACGAACAGGATCGACAGCAGCCCCGCCCCAGCCCTGATCGCGTAGCTGATTCGGGGCCGACCGCTGCGGGTCAGCCATTCGGGCAGAATCGACACGGCGAGGTGGGTCCGCTGGGCCTGCGACGCTCCGAAATACAGGAAGGCGCCGGAGATCAGGCAGTAGGTGACCGCGTCCTGACCCCAGTAGAACGTCGATCCGAAGACGTAGCGCCGGATGATCTCGACCACCGCCAATACCGTCGAGCCGGCCAGGAGGATCGCGGCACACGTGCCGATGACCTTGTCCTGCAGGAAGCGCCAGGACCGATAGATCGTATCCATCTTTCACCCCGAACCAAGTGCGCGGATGCTAATCCGGCATCGGGAGAGGCGGCTGCCGCCCCTCCCGTCCCGGCCTGAGCTGGCTTGCCGATGGCAACGCCGAGAACGGATCGGCTCAGCTCGGGAACCAGCTCGCGAGCTCGGCGCAGTCCACCTTCTCGATCCAAGAGCTCCCGAGGGGGTTGGCCGCCGACGCCGCGCGCGCCTCCTGGGCGAACTTGTCGACCCACTTGTGGGCCTCGGCGGGGGTATTCGCCTTCACCCACTTGTCGGTGGCGTCGCCGAGCTTGTCGGCCAGCTTCTTCTGCTGCGCCGCATCGAGGATGTAGATGCCGGGCTGACTCGGGTCCTTGACCTCGAAGCGCTTGAGCAGGCGCTGATCGTTGCACCAGTTCAGTTTCTTCTGCATTGGCAATACCTCGCCGACGATCAGTTTCTCGAGGGCGGCCCTGGTCGTCTCGTTCAGACCGTTCCACCATTTCATGCTGGCGCCGATCCAGTAGTAGTCGCCGACGATGCCGTTGATGCCGGCCACAGTGTAGTACGGCGCCTGGTCGCGCACCGCGTTGAAGCCACCGAGGCTGGTCAGCAAGCCGTCGATGACGCCGGTCTGGATCGCCGGCGGGACATCGCCGAACGACATCACCACCGGTGAGGCGCCCCAGGCTTCCAGCATGGCGTTCTCAGCCGGGCCCATGCTGCGGATCTTCTTGCCTTCGAACTCCTCCGGGGCGGTAAGGCGGGTCTTGGCCCCGGCGCCCATGAACATGCTCAGATGCGCGGTGCCGAGCATCTTGATCGCGTGGTCCTTGGCGAACTTCTCCTTGAGTGCCTTGACGCTCTCGAAGTTGTCGAGTTGCTCCATGGCGCCGGGCGTGGTCAGCAGCATCGGGCCGGCCACGACGTTCATCCAGCGATCGACCGAGGCGGTCTTGCCGAACTGTCCCCAGGCCATCTCGAGGTTGCCGTCGGTCAGCGCCTCGACCGCCTCGGGCACGGTGTAGAGGGCGCCGGCGTGGTAGACACGCAGCTCGCTGCCGGGGATCACTTCCGGAAGCCGTTTCTCGAAGAACAATTGGGCCAAGGCCGAGGGGTGCGGGGCCGGGGAATGGTCGGCCGCCAGCCGGATGATGACCGGCGTCAGTTCCTGAGCGAGGGCCGGGGTTGTGGCCTGGGTTGTCAGCGCCGTGGCGAGCGCCACCGTCCCAAGCGCCCAGCTACCCACCAGCGCGGGCATCGTCCTGGTGAAAGAATTCATGGGGTCGTTTCTCCCTGTTGGCTCCGCGCCGGCGGCCCCTCTTGCCTGGGAGCGGTTTCCGGAACGCGGATTTCGAACGGCGGAAAACGCCGTCCATCGATGCTCGAAGCGCACTTCCGGCGTCCGACTGTCTCCTTTTCGGCAGCAGTTGCCGGAGGCCATGCTAGGCATTTAATTCGCTTGCGACAACGTGGCGCATCGACACCGGTGCCATTGGTCCCTCTGGGCTCGGAAAGGTTCGGGCTTTGACGACACGTCCGGGCGGGCTACCAATCGTCCAAGGGCGACACCGACCCGAGACCAGGAGACGTTCATGCCAAGCCTGCCCCAGACCATGACGGCCATCGAGATCAGCGTGCCCGGCGGACCCGAGGTCCTGAAGCCGGGGACAAGGCCGGTTCCGGAACCGGCGGCGGGCGAGGTGCTGGTAAAAGTGGCCTTTGCCGGCGTCAACCGACCGGACTGCCTGCAGCGCTCCGGCGGCTACCCGCCGCCGCCGGGGGCGTCGGACATCCCGGGCCTGGAGATCGCCGGGACGGTGGCGGCGGTCGGCGCCGGAGTGACGCGCTGGAAGGTCGGCGACCAGGTCTGCGCGCTGGTTGCCGGCGGCGGCTACGCGGAGTACTGCACCGCGCCGTCCGAAACCTGCTCTCCCATTCCCGCCGGCTACAGCCTTGCCGAAGCGGCGGCGCTCCCGGAGAACTACTACACGGTCTGGACCAACGTGTTCGAGCGCGGCCGCCTGCAGCCGGGCGAGACCATCCTGGTGCACGGCGGTTCATCGGGCATCGGCACCACCGCGATCCAGCTTGCGCGGGCTTTCGGCGCCCGCGTGTTCGCCACCGCCGGTTCCCCGGAAAAAACCAGGGTCTGTGAGGAACTCGGGGCGGAGCGCGGCATCGATTACCGCGCCGAGGATTTCGTTGAGGTTGTGAAGCAGGCAGGCGGCGCCGACGTCATCCTCGACATGGTCGGCGGCCCCTACATCCAGCGCAACATCGAGTGCCTGAAGCTGGAGGGCAGGCTCGTGCAGATCGCTTTCCTGCAGCCGGCGGTCGTCGAGAAATTCAACTTCCTGAAGGTCATGACCCAGCGCCTGACCATCACCGGTTCCACGCTGCGTCCGCGCACCGTCGCCCAGAAAGCCGCGATCGCCCGCCAGTTGGAGGAGCGGGTCTGGCCGTTGCTTGAAGCGCGCACGGTAAAACCGTTGGTTCATTCCACCTTTCCGATTGTTGATGCAGACAAGGCTCATGCTCTGATGGAATCCAGTCAGCATATTGGCAAGATCCTTTTGGAAGTCTGAGGATTCAGAGGACTTCGATCGCGCCGGTGCAACGTTGCCGAGGCTGATTTGTTAGGGAAGGACACGGCGCCGGCGGCAATCAGGAGCGCGCGAGCCTTTCATGAACAATCCGGACAGATTTCAGATCGGCGGCACGGCCGACGGAACCGCGGCGCTGCCTGGTCTCGAGCTTCAGCTTCTGGCGGACTACGCCCCGGTGATGCTTCGGCGGTCCGGAGCCGACGGTCTCTGTGACTGGTTCACCAGACCCTGGCTTGAGTTCACCGGCCGCGCTCTCGACCAGGAAATCGGTGCCGGCTGGATGAACGGCGTTCACCCCGAGGATCGAAGCCGACTCGCCGAATCGAGCAGTGCCGCCCTCAAGGCTCGCCGACCGCTCTCGTCCGAGTACCGGCTGCGCCGCCACGACGGCCAGTATCGCTGGATCCGGGACAACGTCGCACCCTATTTCCTCGACGATGGCAGCTTGGGAGGGTTCTTCGGATCGGCTACCGACGTCTCCGAGCAGGTCGAGCGAGAGGCCGTTTTGCGCCAGGCGCAGACCCTTCAGGAAGGCCTGATCGACGATCTGAATCACCGCGTGAAGAACACACTGGCAACGGTTCAGTCGATCGCAGTCCAGACGTTCCAGCGCTTCAAGAATTGCGAGATGCCCCTGGAGCTGTTCCAGGGCAGGCTCGGGGCGCTGTCTAGGACCCAGGATCTTCTGACCCGCAGGCGGTGGCGGGGTACCACGCTCCAGGAGGTGGTCGAGTCGGCGGTAGCGCCGTTCGTCGACGCCCATCGTTCGGCGGTCGAGATCGGCGGACCGGACGTCCTTCTGACACCGAAGCAGACCATGGCGCTGTCCTTCGCCCTTCACGAACTGTGCAACAACGCGGCCCGTCATGGGGCTTTGTCGACGTCGGGGGGCCGGGTCATCGTCCACTGGGAGACCCGCGAGACCATTGATGGGACGGCGTTGCTGCTGAGCTGGCGGGAGCAGGGCGGACCACCGGTGGCGCCGCCGAAGCGGAGGGGTTTCGGCGTCCGGATGATCGAGCGTGGCCTGCGCCACGAATTTTCGGCGACTTCGGAAATAGAATTCGCTCCAGATGGTCTAGTCTGCACGATCCGTGCGACGCTCGGCAGTTGAAGCCAAGCGAGGTATTTCATCAGCACAAAAGGTGACGGTCGAATGTTTGCTGGCAATCCGACCTCTGAACGACCCAGGGTACTGGTGGTCGAAGACGAGGCAATGCTTGCCTTCATGCTGGAGGACCTGCTTGCCGAGATGGGCTGTGTGGTAAGCCATGTCGCGGGCCGGCTCCAGGAAGGCCTGTCATTCGCCCGCGAGGCCGAGATCGACTTCGCCCTGCTCGACGTCAACCTCGGTGACGCCGACCGCAGCTTCGCCATCGCCGAGGAATTGCATCGCCGCGGGATCCCGTTCGCCTTCGTGACCGGCTATGGCCGACGGGGACTGGAAGGGCGTTTCCCGGGCGCGCCGGTGGTCAACAAGCCGGTTCGGATCTCCGATCTGCACAGCCTGGTTCGCGGCGAGGGATGGTCGCCCCGCGATCCCAACTGACACCGCGCGGCTAAACCACCCGATACCCGAACTCGCCCGCCGCCTCGCACAGGCTCTCGAAGAACGTCTGGGCGAAACCACGCATGACGTGGACGTCGAAGCATCCGGTGCCGCGACGCCGGTCGATGGTCGCCGACAGGTGGAACAACGCGGTCTGTGCGACGGCGTCCTCGGAGAACGCGCGCGGGTGCAGGTCGACCCCGGTGCCCTTGGCCAGCACCTCTCGGACGCGCGGCCCCTCGAGGCGCAGGATGGCGCGGCCGTGGCCCTGGTCGACCACCACCCCGCCGACCGCCTCGACGATGGCCCGCACTCTGGCGGCGTGCCGGCCAGTGCCATCCCTGGCGATCAGCATCCACCGGTCGGGACCGTGCCAGAGCGCGCGGACGTCGCCGCTCGCGGCGGCGCGTCCCGGTTCGGGTAGGGCGAGGCCGAGCCCGTCCCGCAGCGCCGCCTGCACGGCATCGGAACGGCCGCGTCGGGCATCGAGCTGCACGACCGACAGGCCGAGCCGGCGGGAGATCGCCACACCCGGACCGCCCGCTCCCGGCGCGCCGTGAACGCCAGGCGCCCAGACCGCGTCGAGGGCCGAGCGGCGCGGCGGCAGCGTCGATGGCAGGGTTTCCGGCTCAGCCATGGAGCTTCTCTCCCTCCGGATCGACGAAGCAGGGTTCGGTCACCCGCGCCCGCACCCGCAGGCCGCGCAACGGGAACACCGCCCAGACCTCTTCGCCGACGCGTTCGCGCCCCCGCGAGAGCAGTGCGAGCGAGATCGGGTGGCCCACGGTCGGCGATAGATAGGCGCTGGAGGTCACGTGGCCGAGCTTGCGGACCGGTGGCGGGGCGTCAGGGTTGTCAACCAGGATGGAGCCGGCGCGAATGCGGGTTACGCCGTCGACCGGCACCAAGCCGACGAGCTTGGGGCGATCGGGGTCGCTGAAGGCCGGCTTGTCCAGCATGCCGCTGCCGACATACCACTTCTTGCGGCTGGCCATGCGGCCGAGCCCGAGGTCGTCGGGGGTGGTGCGGCCATCCAGTTCCGGCCCCGCGATGTGGCCCTTCTCGATGCGCATGATGCCCATCGCCTCGAGACCGTAGGGGCGGATGCCGTGCCCGGCGCCGGCTGCCATCAGCGCCTCCCACACCGGGATCGCCCAGTCGCCGGGAACGTTCACCTCGAAGCCGAGTTCGCCCGAGAAGCTGATCCGGAAGATCCGGACGGGCACGCCCCCGATCGTGGCGGCGGTGGTGACGCCGAGATAGGGCAGCGCCTCGTTCGAGACATCGGCGGTGCCGGCGTCGACGGCGGCGGCCAGCACTTCTCGTGCTCGCGGTCCAGCGAGCGCCATGCCGGCCCAATGCTCGGTCACCGACGACGCGGTGGCGTCGAGGCCGGGCCACAGCACCTGGAGGCCATACTCGAGATCCGCCAGCACCTTAGCGGCGTGGACCGTGGTCGTCGTCATCAGGAAGTGGGTGTCCGACAGACGCGAGGTGGTGCCGTCGTCGTCGATCAGACCGTCCTCGCGCAGCATCAGCCCGTAGCGCGCCTTGCCGACCGGCAGGGCGGCGAAGCCGTTGCTGTACACTCGGTTCAGGAACTCCGCGGCGTCGGGACCCTGGATGTCGATCCTGCCGAGGCTGGAAACGTCGGAGAGCCCGACCCGGGTCCGGGTCGTCACCACCTCCGCGGTGATCGCCCGGTCCATGGCCTCCTTGGAGTTTTCCTCGCCTGGGGCAAGGTAGTATTGCGGGCGGAGCCAGGGGCCGGCCTCGATGAACACCACGCCGTTGGCGGCGTGCCAGTCGTGCAGGGCGGTCCGCCGGATCGGCGCCAGGTGCCGGCCAACGGCGCGACCGGCGAAGGCGCCCATGGCCACCGGCGTGTAGGGCGGCCGGAAGGTGGTGGTCCCGACCACCGGGATCGGTTCACCCCGCGCCTCCGCCAGAAGGGCATGGCCGGCGACGTTCGAGGTCTTGCCCTGGTCGGTGCCCATTCCCAACGTGGTGTAGCGCTTGAGGTGCTCGACCGACACGAAGCCCTCGCGGTGGGCAAGGGCGATGTCATCCACCGTCACGTCGTCCTGGTGGTCGACGAACCGCTTCACTTTCTTGCCCGGCGTTCCCGGGATTGACCAGATCGCCTCCAGCGGCGCCGTCGGGATCTCATCGGCGCGCGGCGCGTCCGGTGCCACGCCCGACCCGAACCCGCAGTCGCGCGCCGCCCCGGCACCGGCGGCGAAGCCGTCGGTTAGGCAGTCGGAGAGGGCGTATCGGCCGCGCGCCGCGCCGACCGTGATCACGCCCGCGCGCCCCGCCACCGGCAGGAACCCCGCAACCGAGTTGTCCCACTCGGCCTTGCCCCCCGCATGGCTGTGCAGGTGGATCGAGGGCGTCCAGCCTCCGGCGCTGGCGATCAGGTCGCATGCCACGAACCGGGCGTTCCCGTCGATCCCGCCGTTACCGTCCAGCCGAGCCACGTCGCAGCCGACGAGGCCCATGCGTCCGTAGGCGTTCGTGACCGCGCTGCCCTCGGCCACGTCGATACCGGCCGCGATCGCCTGCTGACGCCAGGCACCGTGTCCACCGGTTCGAGTGTCGAGGACCAGGACGACGTCGACGCCGGAGGCCGACAGGTCGAGCGCGGTCCGGTACCCGTCATCGTTGTTGGCCACGACCACGGCGCGGTTGCCGGGGGTGACCGCGAATCGATTCACATAGCTGCGGACTGCGCCGGCGAGCATCACCCCCGGGCGGTCGTTGCCGCCGAACACCAGCGGACGCTCGATCGCGCCGGCGGCGACGATCAGGCGGCGGGGGCGGATGCGCCAGAGGCGCTGCCGGGCGGCATGGGCCGGCGGCACCGGGAGATGGTCCGCCACCCGCTCGACCGCGCCCACGACATTGCCGTCGTAGACGCCGAAGGCGGTGGTGCGGGTCAGCACCCTGACCTGCGGCAGGCCCGCGAGTTCGGCGTCGACCGCGTCGACCCAGGCGGTGGCGGGAGCGCCGTCGAGGATCTCGCGATCGCTCCTGAGGCGTCCGCCAAGGCGGTCGGTCTCGTCGAGGAGGATCACCCGCGCACCGGTTCGGCCGGCGGCGAGGGCGGCGGCGAGACCGGCGGGTCCGGCCCCGACCACCAGCACGTCGCAGTGCGCGTTGGTGGTCTCGTAGCCGTCGGGGTCGTGCTCCGTCGTGCCGGCGCCCATGCCGGCAGCGGCGCGGATCCGCTTCTCCCAGAAGTGCCAGCCCGGAAAGCCCATGAAGGTCTTGTAGTAGAAGCCGGCGACCAGGAACGGCGACAGCAGGTCGTTGATCTCCATCGCGTCGAATCGCAGGCATGGCCAGCGGTTCTGGCTGGTTGCCACCAGGCCGTGGAACAGCTCGACCATGGTGGAACGGGTGTTCGGCTCGCGCCGCCCGCCGACGCGCAGCTCGACCAGCGCGTTCGGCTCCTCCGGGCCGGCCGACATCACGCCGCGCGGCCGGTGGTACTTGAAGCTGCGGCCGACCACCGTGACGCCGTTGGCCAGCAGCGCCGACGCCAGGGTGTCGCCGGCGTAGCCGCGGTAGCTGCGGCCATCGAAGCTGAAGCCGATCGGCCGGCGCCGGTCGATCTCGCCGCCGGCGGCAAGGCGGTGGCTCTGCTCGATGGCAAGACGAGCGGCAATCATGGCGCCGTCTCCAGCGACTCCGAGGGCAGCCCGGTCGCCAGAACCTCGTGGGTCGCGGTGTCGCGCAGCACCTTCACGATCGCGCGGCATCCATAGACGTGATGCCAGTACTCCAGGTGCGGCCCACGGGGGTTGTCGCGCAGGTATACGTGGCGATGCCAGTCCTCGGGCGACGCCGCTGCGGGATCATTAGGGCGGATCTTGGTGGCGTCCCCGACGTAGCTGAACTCGTCGTGGTCGCGCAGGCCGCAATGCGGGCAGTGGATGCGGATCATCGGGTCCTCGGCGGGCGGGTCAGTGCAGCTTCGGGGTCGGCCCCTTGCCGCCCTCGTCGAGCAGATGGCCGGTTGCGAAGCGGTCGAGCGATAGCGCCTCGTTGAAGGCGTGCGGACGATCCTCGGCGATGGTGTGCGCAAACACCCACCCGGAGCCCGGGGTCGCCTTGAAGCCGCCGTAGCACCAGCCGGCGTTCAGGTACAGGTTGTCGATCGGGGTCTTGGAGATGATCGGGCTGCCGTCCATCGACATGTCCATGATGCCGCCCCAGCTCCTCAGGATCCGCACCCGTCGGACGTTCGGCATCATTGCGCAGCCAATCGCCATGACGTTCTCGACGATCGGCAGGTTCCCGCGCTGGGCGTAGGAGTTGTAGAAGTCCAGGTCGCCGCCCAGCACCAGCCCGCCCTTGTCCGACTGGCTGATGTAGAAGTGGCCGGCGCCGAAGGTCACCACCCCGTCAATCAGGGGTTTCAGCGGCTCGGATACGAAGGCCTGCAGCACATGGCTTTCAATCGGCAGTTCCAACCCGGCCATCCCGGCGACCCGCGAGGTGTTGCCGGCCACCGCGATGCCGACGCGCCCGGCGGCGATCGTGCCGCGCGAGGTCTGGACCGCGGTGATCCGGTCGCCGGCCCGCTCGAAGCCCGTGACTTCGCAGTTCTGGATAATGTCGACGCCGAGCCGGTCGGCACCCCGGGCCAAGCCCCAGGCCACCGCGTCGTGGCGCGCGGTGCCGCCGCGCCGCTGCAGCAGCCCGCCCAGGATCGGAAACCGGGCGTTCTCGGAGAAGTCCAGGTACGGATACAGGCGGCGCACGCCGGTGCGGTCGAGCAGTTCCGAATCGACCTGGTTCAGTCGCATGGCGTTGCCGCGCCGGGCGTAGGCGTCCATCTGCCCGTCGGAATGGGCGAGATTGAGGACGCCGCGCTGACTGAACATGACATTGTAGTTCAGGTCCCGGCTCAGGCCTTCCCAGAGTTTCAAGGAGTGCTCGTAGAAATGGTTGTTGCCGTCGAGCAGGTAGTTGGAGCGCACGATGGTGGTGTTGCGGCCGACGTTGCCGCCGCCGATCCAGCCCTTCTCCAGGACCGCGACGTTGGTAATGCCGTGGTTGCGCGCGAGGTAATAGGCAGTGGCGAGACCATGGCCGCCGCCCCCCACGATGATCACATCGTAGGTCTTGCGGGGTTCCGGGTCGCGCCATGCGCGGGCCCAGCCCTTGTGTCCCCCGAGCGCGTGGCGCACCAGGCTGAAGACGGAATACTCGGCCATCGGATCCTCCTCGGGAACACACTTTGCCGCAACCGCTCGCGGGTGGCGAGACCGGCTTTGGACGCTTATTGTCCATGTGACGACGGGCGGAGGATCCTGGATTGACCGAGGGGCAAAGTCTCAGAGTCGGGCTCGGCCCCAGCGTTGGCCGGCGGACCTTTCTCGGGGTAGCGGGCGGTTTGGCGATGCTCGGCGCGGCGCGTCCGGCGATGGCATCGCTGGCGCCGCCGCCGCTGGACGGCGGCGACCGCGTCACGCCGGCAGAGGCGCGAAACGGCATGGTCTCGAGCCGCGAGGCGACCGCCACCCGGGTCGGGGTGGAGGTTCTCGCCGCCGGAGGCAACGCCGTCGACGCTGCCGTCGCGACCGCGTTCGCGCTGGCCGTTACCCTTCCCCAGGCCGGCAATCTCGGGGGCGGTGGTTTCCTGATCGTGCGCCCGTCCGACGGCTCGCCCCCAATTGCGCTCGATTTCCGCGAAACCGCGCCGGCCCGCGCCGCGCGGGATCTGTTCGTCGGCAAGGACGGCACGGTCGACACGGCGCTCGCCCGCTATTCGCACAGATCGGTTGCCGTCCCGGGATCGGTGGCCGGCTACGCCGAGGCGCTGCAGAGCTGGGGGACTTGGCCACTCGATCGCGCGATCGAGCCGGCGATCCGTTTGGCGCGCGACGGCTTTCCGATGACCCGTCCGCTGGCCCGCGACATCGCGCGCTCCGTCGATCGCCTGTACCGCTGGCCGCAGTCGCGCGTGGTGGTTGCCAAGCCGGACGGGAGCGCCTTCGAGGCCGGCGAGACGTTCCGACAGCCCGACCTCGCCAACACCCTGTCGATCATCGCCCGCGACGGGCCGGACGGCTTTTACCGAGGTCCGATCGCCGTGGCGATCGCCGATGAGATGCGTCGGCACGAGGGGCTGATCGACGAAGCCGACCTGAACGGCTACCGCACCGTGATCCGCGAGCCGGTTCGCGGCACCTACCGGGGGGTCGAGATCGTGTCGATGCCGCCGCCGAGCTCAGGCGGCGCGCTGCTGATCCAGATCCTCAACGTGCTCGAGGGCTGGCCGATGGACCGGCTCGGCTTCGGTTCCGCCGATTCGGTGCACCGCCTCGCGGAGGTCATGCGACGGGCCTACGCCGACCGGTCGAGGTACCTGGCCGATCCCGCCTTTCACGACGTTCCTCTCGATGGCCTGATCTCCAAGGGTTACGCCGACGCGTTGCGGCTCAGCGTCGATCTTGGATCTGCGACCGAATCGCGCTCCCTCGGCCCGGGGCGCCCCGAAGTGTACGAGGGCGCCAACACCACCCATCTCTCGGTGATGGATCGTCATGGCGCCGCGGTCGCGCTGACCACCACGCTCAATTTCGCGTTCGGAACCGGCATCGTCGCGGAAGGCACCGGAATCTTCCTGAACAACGAGATGGACGACTTTACCGCCCAGCCTGGCGCCTCGAACGGCTTCGGACTCGTCCAGGGCGAGCAGAACGCCATAGAGCCTGGCAAACGGCCGCTGTCCTCGATGGCGCCGACATTGGTCCTGGACGGCTCCGGCACGGCGATGGCCGTCGGCGGCCAGGGCGGAAGTCGGATCATCACCTCGGTTGCCCAATTCCTGGTGAACACCCTCGATCACGGCATGAATCTCGCCGAGGCAACGCTGGCGCCGCGACTGCACCATCAATGGCTGCCCGACCAACTGGTCCTCGAGGAAGGGTTTTCTCCGGACACCATTGCGCTGCTCGAGCGCCTGGGTCACCGCGTCGTCAGCGGTCGACCGCTCTCGACGGTGCAGAGCGTTCGACGCTCCAGCGATGGCTATCGCGGGATGTCGGATCCCCGGCGTCCGGGCGGTCTCGCTGCCGGCCCCGACTGACTTCGATTCTCAACCACGACGAGCGCGCTCGTCGAGTCGCAGCGTGAGCGATACGGCGATGGCCGCCGCCTCGCCGGCCATCGCGTCGACCAGCGTCCGCGCCAGATGGCCGGTCAGGCTGCGGCGCACGCGCTCCTCGATGGTGCGGCCGGGCGACGCCGAGTCTTCGGTCGACCGGTCGACCAGTTCTCCCAGGCGCCGCTCGACCAGCTGAAGGCGCAGCGGGTTCGCCGCCAGCCAGCGCGGCGCATGAGTACGGACCGTCTCAACCGACGGATCCTCGGTCACGAAACGTCGTGTGCGGGAACCATCGCGGTCCGGCCCCAGCCGGGCGATCAACTCGATCGCAACCCAGGCGAACCACCAGCGCCATGGATCGGCCCGCAGCACGCCGTCGTCGTAGATGTCCTGCATGTAGTGCAGGGTGACCATCGGAGCGTCCGGCTTGAGCCGCACGATCTGCGGCGGTAGCGCCGTCACGGTGAGCACCCGAAGGTGCTTGTCCGGTGGTTGCTTGCGGCCCGGAGTCGACAGGATGCCGACTTCGCGCTGCATCGCCTCGAGGTCGCGCACATCGAACCAATGGCGGAGCGCCATGGCCACGCCACGAATTTGGTCGTCGAGGTCTAAGTCACGTTCCATGCGGTTACCGGCTGCGGCATTCACCTTGCCTATGATAGCCGCGAAAGCTAACGTGCGCTTGCCGGGGAGAGGCGAGAACGACGGTCGGGCGGGCAGGCCCGGTCCACACACGTAGCCGACGGGGGAATCCTGATGCCAGACGACGCCAGGGGTTGGGCGGATCGCCTGAAGGGTGCCTTTCGTCGAATCTTTCCGGAACGGCAAATCATCGTCCGGACCGATGGCGAGACCAGCTACATTCGTCTGACCGCGACTCTGCAGTTAGCCGTGCTTGCCTGCTGGCTTCTGGTAGCCGGCTGGGTCGGCTTCGCGACGGTCGGGTTCTACACGCAGGGATCGATGATCCTTGCCAAGAACGAGGCGATCGACCGCTCCCGGCACGCGTATCGCAAGCTCCTCGACCAGGTGTCCGACTACCAGCTCTCGATCGTCGGCATTACCCGCGACCTTAAGGAGACCGAGGCGCACCTGCGGCGCCTGTTCAGCCAAAACGAGGCGCTGAAGCAGGATCTCAGCTCGACCGCCGTGGCGTTGCGTACCTCCGAGGGCGAACGCGCGCGGATCGCGTCCTCGCGCGTCGCTCTCGGCGACCAGCTTGAGCTTCTGGGGTCGGAACTGCGGCAGATGACGGGCAAGAACAACGCGCTTGAGGCGCACATTGGAACCTTGCGCCGCCACCTTGAGACCATCGAGGCCGAGAAGGCCGGGATTGCGGCGGAGCGGGCCGCCCTGGACGATCAGCTCTGGTCTCTCCACAACGAGCTCGAATCCTCGAACTCCAAGGTCGCGCTTCTGCAGAGCAACGTGAAGGCCCTGAAGGGCGACCTTCGAACGGTCATCCTCGAGCGTAGTGCCATCGCCTCGGACAACGACGGCCTGCGCGGGCAGATCATGGCGATGCAGCGCGCCATCGAGGACGAACGCGATACCCACCGCGCCGAGCTGCGGCGGATCGCCGACCGGGCCCAGGACAACATCAAGACCGTCGAGGAGGTCATTCGACGGACCGGTCTGAAGCTCGACACGATCGCGCCGCTGCCGTCCAAGCAACTGATGGGGCAGGGCGGGCCATTCGTACCCTATCACCCCGACATGACGTCCGAGGACGACGATACCGTCCGGGGCTCGTTAACCAAGCGCCTCGACCGTTGGGAAACCCTCCGCGATGTGTTCGTGGCGCTGCCGTTGGTGCCGCCGCTCGCCGACTTCCGGATCTCAAGCGGCTACGGGGCCCGCGTCGACCCCTTCAACGGCCGCAGGGCGATGCACGACGGCGTCGATTTGGCGGGGCCGTACAAGCAGCCCGTCACCGCCACTGCCGACGGCAAGGTGGTGTTCGCCGGACGCCGCAGTGGGTATGGGCGCGTGGTTGAGATCGAGCATGGCCACGGGTTGATGACACGCTACGCCCATTTGGCCAAGGTGCTGGCGCGACGTGGCGAGACCGTTACCCTTGGCCGCACGATCGGGCTTCTCGGATCGAGCGGGCGGAGCTCTGGTCCGCACGTTCATTACGAGGTTCGCTACAACGGCAGGTCGCTCAATCCGGCCAAATTTTTGAAGGCGGGCTCCTATGTTCAGTCAAAAGAAGCCAACTAAGAACGACGTCGCGGCCCCCAAGCCGGCGGCGCCTTCGATTATCAGCTCGGACCTGTCGATCAACGGCAACCTGACCAGCGGTGGCGACATCCAGGTCGACGGAACCGTCGAGGGAGACATCGTTTCGAAGAAGCTGACGGTCAGCAGTTCGGCCACGGTGCGCGGCGCCATCGAATGCGAAACGGTGGTGATCGCGGGTTCGGTGACCGGGCAGATAAAGGCCCGCCACGTCACACTCATCAAGACGGCGCGGGTCATCGCCGACGTGGTTCAGGAACGGCTCTCGATCGAGCCGGGCGCGTTCTTCGAGGGCAATTGCCGCCACTTCCCGGCCGAGGCCGAGAAGCGGGTGCTGCCGCGGCTGGAGCCGATCAAGCCCGCGGTGCATCGCGACGGCGAGCCGACGATGGTGGCCGAGGCCGCCACCTGATCCGGGCTGAGCGCTAGCTTTCCAGAGCCCGACGAAACAGGTCCGGATCGACGTTTCCGCCGGACGCCACGGCGACGATTGTGCGTCCGGCCATCGGCAGTTTTCCGGACAGCGCCGCCGCAATCGCGACCGCGCCGCCAGGCTCTACCACCAGCTTCAGGCTTTCGAACGCGGTACGCATCGCGATCCGTACCTCGTCGTCGTCGACTGCGAGGCCGCCCGCCAGCAGGCGTTGGTTCAGGGCAAACGTGATTACGCCGGGGGTCGGGGACAGCAGGGCGTCGCAGATAGACCGAGCGCCAGCCGGGTTGGCCAAGCGGGTGCCGGCCGAAAGCGACCGTCGGGTGTCGTCGAACGCTTCCGGTTCGACGCACCACACCGCCACACCGGGGGCGAGTTCAGACAAGGCGAGGGCAGTCCCGGACACCAGGCCACCGCCGCCACAGCACACCAGCACCGCGTCCGGCCGAATGCCCAGTTCGGCCGCCTGCGCCGCGATTTCCAGGCCGACCGTACCCTGCCCAGCGATGATCCAGCGATCGTCGTACGGACGCACGAGCGTCGCCCCGGTCCGGTGGGCAATCTCTTCGGCGATGGCGTCACGGTCGTCGTGATGGCGATCGTAGGTGATTACGAATGCCCCGAGGGCTCGGGTGTTGGCGAGCTTGATCGCCGGCGCGTCGGCCGGCATCACCACGGTCGCCGGCGCCCCAAGAATGGCCGCGGCTGCCGCTACGCCCTGGGCGTGGTTTCCGGAAGAGACCGCGACCACGCCCCTTGAGCGTGCGACGTTCGGAATCAGCGCGATACGGTTGTATGCGCCGCGAAACTTGAACGAGCCGGTGCGCTGAAGCGGCTCCGCCTTCACCAGAAGCCGCCCGCCCAAGCGGTCGTTAAGCAGCGACGATTCCAGCAGCGGGGTGCGCGTTGCGACCCCCGCCAGACGGACCGCGGCCGCCTGTATGTCGTCCACCGTCGGTACGTCAGAGTTCAGCGAGGAAGTCATCGAGGGCCTGCCTCAGGATTGGCTCGTCGAGGGTGGGCGCGTGGCCGACACCGTTCACGGTCACTCGTCGCAACCGCCCATGCTCGGCCGCCATGGCGTCGAAGGTCTCCGCCGACAGCAGCATCGATTCCCCGCCTCGGATCGCCAGCACCGGGATTGAGTGAAGCGATCGGAACAGCGGCCAGAGATCGGTGACCCTGGCCGTCCCGCGGCGCAGGGGCTTGACCACGGCCGGGTCCCAGTCGACGTGCAACCGGCCGTCATCACCCAGCCGGAAGGTGTTTCGGGCGAAGGTGAGCCACTCGTCGTCGCCGCGCAGCGACAGATCGGGAATCATGCGCTGCAACTCGGCGACGGCGCTGGGCCAGTCCGGCTGCGGATGGTCCCGGCCCATGTAGTCGATCAGGTAGTCGGCGCCGCCGGACGTCGGGCTGGGTCCAACGTCGTTCAGCACCACGCCCACCAAAGCTGCCGGCATGGCAACGCCAAGCGCCATTGCCAGAATGCCGCCCATCGAGGTTCCGATCGCGACGAAGCGGTGCAGGCCGACGGCGATCGTCACGTGTCGGACGTCGTCGACCATGCTCCGCGGATCGTAGGCGCGCCAGTCGCTCTCGTAGTCGGAGCGCCCGCGCCCGCGGTAATCGAGGGACACCACCCTGCGCGGCGCCATTCTTTCCGCGAAGTGGGCGAAATCCTTGCTGTTTCGGGTGTAGCCGGAGAGGCAGAGCAAGGGCGTTCTGGGATCGTTCGGATCGCCCCAGTTGGCAACGTGCACCCGGCGGCCGGTCCGGTTGGTTACGAATCGCTCGATGGGGGCGGGGCTCATATCGTTCAGAGGTCGACCTGGGATTAGCGATCAACGGCGAGGTGGCAGACGATCGGATGCGGCTTGTTGATCCCCGCTTCCTCGACCGACCGTGGCGTGTCGACGCCAGCGTTGCGGCAATCCGCCTCCAGCATCCCGGGTGACGCGGCGGCCCGAGCCGCAGTCCAGATGCCGCCGGTACCAGGCCTCGTCAGGAAGCGGTTCGCCTTGGTACACCCCTCGACGCCCGGCAGCGGACGCGTCATGGCTTCCGATCTCGGGACAGCGCCGCCTGCTGGCCATCGAGCAGGACGCCACAGCTGTAGACGCACCAGACCGCACGCGGTTGCCAGCTCTCCGGCGTGGGACGAGCGGCGGATTCCGGCAGTCGGTCGCGGTAGACATGCAGCCCCTCGAGGACCCGCTGGACATAGTTGCGGGTCTCGGAAAAGGGGATCTTCTCGATCCAGTCGATGACATCGACGTCTGGCGCCGCCGGATGACCGTTGCGGCTGATCCACTGGTTCACCCGGTGCGGACCGGCGTTGTAGGCGGCGATCGCGAGCACGTAGTGGCCGCCGAAGCGCTCCACCATGGCGGCGAGGTAGGCCCGGCCGAGGGTGACGTTGTAGTTGGGGTTGGCCAGCAGGGCGCCGATGTCGTAGTCGACGCCGACGCTCCGGGCGGTCTCCTTGGCGGTGGCCGGCATCAGCTGCATCAGGCCGCGGGCTCCGGCCCGACTGACGGCCTCCCGGTCGAATCCGCTCTCCTGGCGGATGATGGCGTGCACCAGCGCCGGTTCCGGAGCTTGCTCGGGCACCGGGTCGAGCAGGGGATAGCCGATGTCCACCAGGGCGGCGTTGCTGCGCGTGGCGCGTCGCGTCGCGTACACCGCGGTCGAGGTGAAGCCGCTCTGGGCCGCGAGTTGTGCGACCAGGAAGGACTCGTCCTCGTCGGCGGCGCGAAACGCCAGCGTCCGCAGGAAGCGCTCCGCCAGCTCGCGGCGGTCGACGCGGATCAGCGCGCGGGTGGCGCGGACGATGTCGCGCTGGTTGAACGCATCGACCCGCTGGTCCGGGATCGGCGGCGTCTGAGGCAGGGCGACCCGTGTGGCTCCGAGCCGGGCTGAGGCAAGCTGACCATAGAACGTCGTCGCGTGCTCGGCGCCGCGCGCGTACCACTGTCGGGCCTCGAGGTCGTCGCCGATCGCATCGGCGGCGCGCCCGGCCCAGTAGGCGGCGCGACCCCGGCTGATCGGCATCGAGACGTTCTCGTAGAGGACCCGGAAGTGCCGAAGGGCGTCAGCCGGCCGCTCCAGGAACCGAAGCGCGATCCAGCCGGCCAGCCATTCCGCTTCAGCGAAGGCGACGCCGCCGCGCTGGATGTGCGAAGCCGCCAGCAGATAGGCGTCCTGCATGTCGCCGCGGTCGAGTGCCTCTCGGATGTGCCAGGAGCGCTCGCGCCACCACAGCGTTTCGAACTCGGCCTTCGTCGGCGCCTCGAACAGCAATTCGCGAGCGGCCATGACCTGCCCGCGCTCCCGGCGCCAGCGGATCCGCTCGTACAGCAGTCCGGGGTGCTCGCGGAGAGATCTGGGCACCGCGTCGATGGCGGCATCCACCCCACCGCTTGCCTTTCGGAGGCGCAAGCGCGCGTCGGCCAGCTTGCGCCAGTCGGCCGAGACCAACGACAGCATCCTCGCTACCGCGTCAGCTTGGCCGCGCCACAGCAACTCGTCGAGGCGAGCCTCGTGATCGGTTGGCCGAAGATGGCGGCCATAGCGTGAGAGGAATTCCTTCTGCGTCTTCTCCCCGAGGTCGACTTCCCGCCAGGTGCGGCGCACCTCCTCCGACAGTTCCGTCTCGGGGCCGACACGGTCGAGCGCCGCGAGGTAGGCCAAGCGAGCGTCCCCGGTGCGGGGCCGATGCGCCTTGAACCACATGACCCGGGCCGAAGCCGGCAGGTTCGCGGGCATCAGGCCCTCGGCGAGCAGTTCGAGCTGCGGTTCGCCGGGCCAGCCGGGGTGACGGGTCAGGAACTCCGCGACGGCGGCGAAGTCGGTCTGGCGAGACTTGTCCTGCAGGCTCAGCCACAGCAGTACGGCGGCCAGGTTCGGATCGTTCGAGCGGCCTGCAACCGCCAGCGCCGCCGGCCACTTTCCCGCTTCGGCGAAGGCCAGGGTCGTCCGCCACGCAGCGTCAGCGGGTGCCAGCCGCCCTGACGCGTGGAGCGGGCGGGGAGTCGGCTGCGGCGGCAGGACGACTGTCGACGGGCGAACGGCCTCGGCGCTCGGCGCCGTAGCGGGGGAGACGGAAACCTTGATTGCCGGCCGGGGCTCGGGTCGAGGCACGGCATGGTCGGTGGCAGCCGCCCCGGTGGCTGCGGCGAGCGCACCCGCCACGACGACGGCAGCCACGCCGGGCCGAACCAGGCAGAGGAGAGGGAAGAGGTAGCCTGCTCGGCACGCTGACCTTGGCATCTTCGGCTCACCGCTCCGTTCGTCCGCTCTTCTGCAACGCAGCACACCATACCCCCTTCCAGGCTTCGGCGGGAGGGGCCCCGCAATCCTTGCCCCAGGTAAATCAGCGGCGTAAGGTCCGGCTCCGCGACATGTGATGTTGCCGTTCCGGGAGAAGGCCGATGGGATACGCGTTCGGAGAGCCGATGTTCAAGGGGTCGCTCGTGGCCCTCATCACGCCGTTCAAGAACGGTTCGGTCGACGAAGGCGCGTTCCGAAAACTCGTCGATTTTCAGATCTCCAACGGCACCCACGGTCTGGTTCCGGTCGGTACGACCGGCGAAAGCCCGACGCTTAGCCATGACGAGCACAAGCGGGTCATCGAGATCTGCATCGACGAGACCGGCGGGCGTGTACCGGTGATCGCCGGTGCCGGTTCGAACTCGACAGCAGAGGCGGTGGACTTCACCCGGCACGCCAGCGAGGCCGGTGCCAGCGCCGCGTTGCACGTGACGCCCTACTACAACAAGCCCACCCAAGAGGGGCTCTATCAGCATTTCAAGGCGGTGCACGACAGCGCCGACATTCCGATCATCATCTACAATATTCCCGGCCGCTCTATTGTCGACATGACGGTGGAGACGATGGCTAGGCTTGCCGAGTTGCCGCGTATCGTCGGCGTCAAGGATGCGACCTCCGACCCGGTGCGGCCGATCAAGACCCGGATGGCGATCGGCGCCGATTTCGCCCAGTTGTCCGGCGAGGACGCCTCGATCGTTCCGTTCCTCGCGCATGGCGGCCATGGCTGTATCTCGGTCACCGCCAACGTGGCCCCGAAGGCGCTGTCGGAACTGCATGAGGCGTGGCAGCGCCGCGACCTGGACACTGTGTTCGCGATCAACGAGCGACTTCAGCCGCTGCACGCGGCGCTGTTCTGCGAAACCAGCCCGGGACCGGTCAAATACGCCGCTAGTCTGATTGGTCTGTGCGAGGCGACCGCCCGCCTGCCGATCTGTGACATCGCGGAGTCCAGCAAGCGTCGCGTCGAGGATGGCATGCGGCACGCCGGGCTTTTGAATTGACCAGCCGGGTAAACTGAGCAAGGAACGAGAGCGTCATGGCGGGCAGCCAAGGCGCCCGCAAGGAAGTGGCGCGGAACCGGCGGGCGCGTTTCGACTACATGATCGAGGATACCGTCGAAGCCGGAATGATGTTGACCGGCTCCGAGGTAAAGTCGCTGCGCGAGGGCCGTGCGTCGATCAACGAATCCTATGCCGGCGAGGAGCGTGGGGTGCTGGCGCTGATCAACGCCCATATTCCCGAATACAAGCCGGCCGCCCCGTTCAACCACGAACCGCGCCGGATCCGTAGGCTGCTGGTCCACAAGCGCGAGCGCGATCGGTTGCTGGGGATGATCCGCCGCGAGGGCTATACCCTCGTGCCGATCTCGCTCTACTTCAACGACCGCGGCATTGCCAAACTTGAGATCGGCCTGGCGCGCGGCAAGAAGATGGCCGACAAGCGCGAGGATCAGAAGAAGCGCGACTGGGAGCGCCAAAAGTCGCGCATCATGCGGGAGCGCTCGTAGTCGATCGACCGCGTCCGGGTCACCCGTCGAACGCCACGAGCCGAACCACCGCCGTGCCGTCGCTGCCGAACGGGCAGGCGGCCACCGACAGCAAGTCGCCGGTACGCAGCGCGCCGGTCTTGCGCCGCTTCAGGATCGCGGAGGCTTCCAGCCGTCCGACCGCGGCGCCGGCAGCGACCGGACACTCGACCCGCAGGCGCAGCTCCCGGGTCGACGAGAAGTTCCGGAGCTGGATCTCCGCCCCACCGATCGTCACGCTGGCGGCGTCGGCAGCCGGTGCCGACTCGACTGACACCGACACCTGACCGTTGACGATCGGATCGGCGATCGCCGGGACCAGCACTTCGATCAGCAGGACCTTCGGCACGGCGGCGCTCCGATCAGAGGAAGCGGTGCCAGGCCTCGACCGTTTGCCGGTCGCCGCCCTGGTTTTCGATCGTGAAGTAGTAGACGAGTTCGTTCCGGGCATCGACGGACAGCTCGACTTGCCAGGACAATTGCGGCGCTTCGAGCGCCGACGGGATTGTCGGCAGCAGCCGCCAGTCCACCGCCCTGTCGGCCGGCCACCCACCGGTGCTGACCCGGGCTGTTCCGCGGCTGCCGACCTCGGTCGTGAACGTCCGGGTGTAGCCCTGCAAAGGCGGGCGATCGGGGTTTGGGGGTTCACGCGGCAGCGGGGCCGCCGGTTGAGTTGCGGTCGGATACAGGGTGTTGATCGCGCGGATGTCACCCTCGCTCAACCGGAAGCGCTGCCCGATCCGCGGGTCGCCAATCACCGGCGTGATGGTCGACTGCCCGTTGCGGCTGAACGCCTCCGCCGGGTAGTGCATGATCGAATCGTAATCGTATTCGCCGAAATCGTCCCCATCGCTGATGTGCTGGCGGAAGTTGTGCTCGTAGCCGTCCCGGATGTTCTGCCAGTGGATCCGCACGAAGCTGTCCCGATCCTCGCGACTCTGTTCGTGCCACAGCCCGAGGCTGTGACACAGCTCGTGGATCGCCGTGCCGGTGGTCGCGGTCGGCGCTAGCTTGATCGTCTGGCCACCGCCGACTCGCCCGACCGGGGAACTCGAATAGTCGGCGGCTTCGAAGCGGACGAAGTCGGCTTCAGCGGATCGCTCGGGGAACCGGACGTTGGTCCTGGCCTCGATCGCCTGCACGGCGGACTGGACCAGGTTCCGCAGGGCCCCGCCGGGCGGCTTGACGATCGGCATGACGCCGCCCGGCCACAACCGGTCTCGGTCCGACACCACGGCGGCGTGGGCTTCGGCCCGCGAGCCTGCGTGCTGCAACTCGTCGAGCATGGCCGTGGCGGCCTCCGCTGTCCCGACGTCGATGTCGCCCTCGAGTATCGCGCGGCCATCGACCTCGCTGAACTCGACCACCTTGAACGCGAAGCCTCGGGAGGTGATGGCGCCCACCTTCGCCGCCACGGCGCCACGGATCGCGTCAGCCTCCTCGGAGGACGGTGTCAGGTGTTCATCGGTTGTCACGGTCATCGGCGGTTCCTTCTCGCGACGGGATCGTCGGCTCCAGCATGACCCGGGCTGCCAGGAGGGCCGGATGGTAGGCGCGGTAGAAACTCTCAGGAGACCGGCCCAGGGCGGGCACGGCCGAGGCAAACGCCGGGATCGTTCGGCTTGTCCATCGCTTAGCTCCTGCATGCCATCGTCCGGTCAGGAACCGGTGGGCGAGCAGGGTTTCGAGCTGCAGGTCGTCGAGCGGCGCGCCGTCGGTGTGGTCGTCGCATCTCGCCGCCAGCAAGGGCTCGGCAGCGTCGAGCAACCCTGGTGTTGGCAGTCGCCGGCCGAAATCGGTCGTGTAGATGACAACGTGGCAGAGCGCGTAGTCGGAAGCCGCGTTGGCGATCGCGCGCTCGAGTATCGGCGTCGGATCGGGCGGGCCCGCGCCATCGTCGATGCCTGCCCGTCTACGGACCGCCCACACCTCCCAGGGCCTCCAGTCCGGACCTAGGTCGAGCACGGTGAGGGCGGCCGCCTCCGCGACGCCCCGAAGTCTGCCATCAAGGTCGGCCCGGAACCGTCTAGGCTCGATGAAGCATCTGCCGAGCAGGATCGCCCAGGCCTCAGGACCGGGCTGTCGCGTGATTTCCGATGCCGCGTCGGACCAGAGCATCGACAACAGCGACCGGTGCATCGGTTCGAGAAGGCGATGGCCGCTGACGTTGGCGAGATCGGCCACCATCACGGCCGAGTCAGCGAGGCATGTAAGCATGGCCTCGTCTGCCTCCACGCCGCGTTCCTCCAGGCGGGCGAGCCCTTCCTGGAGGAACGCCAGGAGCGTGTCGGCCGTGACGCCCGGCGTTTCCATTGCCCGGCCGCCATCAACCGTGACGCCGCATAACCGACCTCACTCGGACGGGGCGTCCCCGAGACGGCCGACATTGGTGAAGCCACCAGCGGCCGACGGCGCGGCCGCCTGGGGGCCGGACAGGGCCTTGGAGAGCGATGCCATCTTGTTGATGCCGACCCGTTGAAGGTCGCCGGGCAACAGCGCCGAAGCGTTCGAACCGCAGCCGATGATCGCCAGCCAGGCGGTCGGCGAGGTGTTCGGGTTGAGACCGAGATTGGCGAGGATCTCGGCTCGCGACACGTTCTTGCCGTTCGGCAGCACGGCGCGCGCGTTCAGGGACGAAACCCTGGACACGGCGCTGACGTCGGCCTGTTCGTCGTCGGACGATGCGGCGGGCGGGTCGAAGTCGACGATATCGCTCATGGTATCCTCCTGTCAGCCGTAGTTGGTGCGAACGAGACCCACCCCGGCGGCTTCGGTCTCGCTGATGCGCGTCTCGTAGGTGTCGATCATCTGGGCCAGGGCTTTCCGAAAGATCTTGTCGAAGCTGTCGCAGTACGGAGCGCGTTGCCCGCCCGTGCGATATTTGGCGAACTGCGCGCAGCCGCCGCCGCAGGTCAGGGCCATCGGGCAGGAGCGGCACTCGTCGATCTGGCCGGCATGGCGGGTGAACCACTCGGCGGTCGCGGCTTCGTCGAGCTGGAGACGGGCGCCGTCCTCGGGTGTGAAATAGCTGCCGATCCGGCTGTCCTGCTTGCCGACCGATTCCCAGCAGCTGTAGAAATGCCCGTCGGGCGAGAACAGGTATTGGCCGGTGTTGGCCGAGCAGTAGTTTCCCTGCAGCGGAACCTGCAGCCCGCGCAGCAGGGCCGGTAGCATCTTGGCCCGCAGGTTGATGGCTGGCGCGTTCAGCAGAACATTGTCGTATGGCCGCACCAACCCTGCCAGCCGGCTCTCGATGTCGTCGAGATCCAGGGTGGCGTTGCCGGTGTTGTAGACGGTGTTGGCGTAGACCAGGATGTTCGGGTGATCAAGCCAGCCGCGGCTGTCGAAGTAACCGATCAACTCCTCGAAATCGCCGATGTTCTTCGGATCGACGTGGACCCGGATCTGGATCAGCGTGTCGCCGCGCTCCTCGAGAAGGTCGATGTTGCGGGTGACCCGGTCGAACGAGCTTTCGCGTCCGAGGTGGATGCGTCGCAGGTCGTGAACCGGCTTCGGCCCGTCGATCGACACCTGCACCTGCTGGATCGCGTGCGGGCCGAACAGGCCCAGGAAGGCAGGAATGTCGTGGCCGTTGGTGATGACCGCGAACCGATGTCCCTCGGCGGTGCCGCGCTCGACGATCTCGTGCACGATGTCGGCGTTACGAGCGTCGAGCGGCTCGCCGCCGTAGAGCACAATCTGGACAGACTTGCGCGTGTCGCCGTGGCGCTCCTGCAGGATCGGGATGGTGCGATAGATCGCGTCGGCGTGCTCGCGAGTCATCACGACGTTGCCGGCGGCGTGCGAAGCCACGACACCCTTGGTGCCGCAGGTCCGCTTCAGGTTGTTCTGGACGGGACGCTCGAAGCAGTAAGTGCACCGATAGTTGCAGTCAAGTGTCGGAAGAACGAGGAAAGATGGCTGTCGTGCTGCCTGGGAGTGAAGCGCCCCGGCGATCGTCGACGCGATCGCGATTTCAGATTCATCGGGTTCCGGAGTCAGGTAGCCGCGGTCGCGCATCACCCGGATCTCCGCGTCGGTCAGCCTGGTCTTGCCGACCGGTCTGCCTCCGAGAACATCGGCGTCGACGCCCATTGCCCCCCGAAAATTGCCGAACCGCGTCAGGCCGGCCACGATCTCCGGGTCGACAACATCAACAGCCCCGGTAATGCCGTGCAGGAGAACGTAACGTCCGTCTCCGGTTCGGGTCGAGCAGATGGTGTACCGGCTGAGCTTGAGTTCCGAGGTTTCCATGGACTGACCCCCTCGCGCCGCATCATGGGTACGCCCGGGCAACGTGCCATTCGAACGACACGCCAACATTGAGCGATGGCTTCAAAATCACCCACATAGCGGGTTTCGACCTGTGATCGCCCTGTGACATCCGGTGATCAAACAGGGCGCCGTTGGATGGAGGGTCCGCGATGCTGCCTTTGATGATGGTAAAAGTGGCAAGCCACCATCGTACTGTGGATCCGGCTCCGTCCTGCCGGGGGCGGTCCGGTCCGGGATGCGCAAAGCGGCTCGATGGTTCGGCCTCGCGCTGTCGCCGATGGTGTCCGACCGACCGGTCGGTCGGGACGAGCAACCGCGTCGCATGACACCGTGACCTGGTGACTCTCCGCACGGTCAGGCAACACGCGGACGACGACCCTTAGGATCCATCCCTGTCCAGGGTCTCCCGGACTGTGTGGAACACCGCCTCGAACATCGCCTCCGTGAGGACGCCGGTGTTCGTGTTGTAGCGCGAGCAGTGGTACGAGCCGACCAGCGTGCGTCCACCCGGCAGCGCGCTCACCGCGCCGTGGCCGAACTTGTGCGCAGCCTTGCGCAAGCCGAGCGCGGCCAGGGTCGCGCCGTGTGCGAGGGCGCCGAGCGTCACGATCACCCGCAGTACCGGCATCTCGGCGACGGTGTTGGTGAGGAATGGCCGGCAGGCCGTCACCTCTGCGCCGACCGGTTTGTTCTGCGGTGGCACGCACCGTACGGCGTTGGTGATCCGGCAGTCGACCAACTCCAGCCCGTCGCTCGGCTGGCGGTCGTAAGCCCCGGTCGCGAAGCCGTGGCGCAGCAGCGTGGCGTACAGCAGGTCGCCGGCGTAGTCGCCGGTGAACGGGCGCCCGGTGCGGTTCGCGCCCCGCAGCCCGGGTGCCATACCGACCACCAGCAGGCGCGCGCCCGTCGGCCCGAAGCTCGCCACCGGGGCATTGAAGAAGTCGGGGAACATCGCCCGGTTTGCGCAGCGGAACTCTACCAGCCGCGGGCAGCGCGGGCAGTCGAGCGGAGGTTCGGTCGAGTCCGGGCCGGCGGGTAGAGCGCTCATCACCCGGTGTCAGACACCGTCATAGCCGGGACGCCGCGGGGTGCGGCGCGTCACGACGGCGGGCATCTCATCGTCGTACTCGGGCTCGTGCTCCTCGGTCGGAACCGCTGCGGTCGGCGCCGCGCGCTCGCGCCGCGGCCCCCGGTCGGCGTGGACCCGCTCGATGGAGTCGGCGAGCTGATCGAGGTCGATGAACTGGTCGGCCTGTCGCCGCAACTCGTCGGCGATCATCGGTGGAGACGATCGGATCGTCGACACGACGGTCGCGCGGACACCTTTGCGCTGCACGGCCTCGATCAAGGAGCGGAAGTCGCCGTCGCCGGAGAACAGCACCACATGATCGATGCGATCGACCATCTCCATCATGTCGACCGCGAGTTCGATGTCCATGTTGCCCTTGATCCGGCGCCGGCCCTGGGAGTCTGTGAACTCCTTGGCGGGCTTGGTGACCAGGCTGTAGCCGTTGTAGTCCAGCCAATCGACCAGGGGCCGGATCGGCGAATACTCCTGATCCTCGAGCAGGGCTGTGTAGTAAAAGGCACGGATCATTTGCGCTTTGCCGCTGAACAGCTCAAGCAGGCGCTTGTAGTCGATGTCGAAGCCGAGGGCGCGGGCGGCGGAGTACAAATTTGCTCCGTCGATGAACAACGCGACCTTCTCATGCGGATAGAAAAACATGGCTGAAGCCTTCCAAATGACGAACGGTGCTGGTTCAATAAACTCTATCGAAATCCGAAATGCCTTTGCTCATCGCCCCCTCGCGATAGAGAAAGGTTATGGTATCGACTTCGGCATCCTGCTGTACAGACGAAACGCTTATGGGGCGAGCCGCCCGGAAAGGGGACCGGGATGATCGTGATCGCGGTTGGCTCGAACCTTGTCGCGGACGGCTTTCAGACGCCGCTCGCCACCTGTGAGGCCGCTGTGGCCCGCCTGGCGGCGGAGCCCGGGATCGCGATACTGGCCCGCTCGCGCTGGTACGAGTCCGAGCCGGTGCCGGTCTCGAATCAGCCCTGGTATGTCAACGGCGCGATCTGTGCGTGCAGCACCCTCGACCCAAAGGCGTTGCTGGAACGCCTGCACGCCATCGAGGCCTCGTTCGGCCGAGTCCGCCGGGCCCGCAACGAGCCGCGCCCCCTGGACCTGGACCTCATCGATCATCATGGCCAGATCCGCGGCGGCGGCGACGACGGCGGGCCGATCCTGCCGCATCCCCGGGCTCATGAGCGCGCCTTCGTGTTGCTTCCGCTGGCAGAGATCGTCCCTGGTTGGCATCATCCAGTGTCAGGAGCGGGCGTGGCGGAGCTGATCGCGATGTTACCGCCCGGCTCGCCAGCGATACGTCCGCTGGAGGCCGGCTGAACCCTGCGGAATGTCCTTGTTTTGCCTGGGTCGCGTCGCTATAGTCCGCGGCTCTCCGACTTTCCCCGATCGCATTTGAGAGGCTGCCATGGCGCGGGTTACCGTCGAGGACTGCATTGTCCAGATTCCGAACCGCTTTGATTTGGTGCTGGCCGCCGCGCAGCGCGCTCGTGACATTTCGGCCGGCTCGCAGATCACCGTTGATCGCGACAACGACAAGAACCCGGTGGTCGCCCTGCGCGAGATTGCCGATCAGACCGTCGATTCCCACGTGCTGGCGGAAAGCCTCATCAAGGGGCTGCAGAAGCACGTCGAGGTCGACGAACCGGAGGATGACGATCTGGAGCGCCTGATCGGCAGCGAGGGACTCGGCGGAGGCGCTGCGGGTCTGGACGGCCGGCTCGCCGCCGGGGAGACTTTGGGCGAGGACGCGGTGACGGACCTCGGAATGCAGGTCGAGCAGGACGGCGAGAGCGGCAGTGGCTTCGAGGACGTGGACGACAACATGCTTGACGACGAGGCTTGACGCTCTCGAGTTTCGAGCGTTCGCCCGCCGCCCTGGCTTCCCGGTCCCTAGAGGCCGGGCATGATCCGGCAATACGAACTGGTTGAGACGGTTCGCGCCTACGATCCGACCGCGGACGAGGCAGCTCTGGACCGCGCCTACGTCTATGCCATGAAGATGCACGGCTCCCAGACGCGCGCGTCCGGAGACCCGTATTTCTCGCATCCCCTCGAGGTCGCCGGAATCCTGACCCGGATGCGGCTCGACCACGGCACCATCATCACCGCCCTTCTGCACGACGTGATCGAGGACACCGACGCCTCGCTCGACGACATCCGCCGGTTGTTCGGGGACGAGATTGCCCGTCTGGTCGACGGCGTGACCAAGCTGACCCGGATCGAACTGCAGTCCGACCGGACCAAGCAGGCCGAGAACCTCCGCAAGCTGGTCCTGGCGATGAGCCAGGACATCCGCGTGCTGCTGGTCAAGCTGGCCGACCGGTTGCACAACATGCGCACGCTGCACTTCATCCAGAGCCCCGACAAGCGGCGCCGGATCGCGGCCGAGACGATGGACATCTACGCGCCCCTGGCGGCGCGGATCGGCATCAACGACATCAAGGATGAACTCGAAGACTTGGCGTTCGCGGAGATCAACCCCGATGCCCGCAATTCAATCAAGGCGCGGCTCGATTTTCTGCGCTCCGAGGGTGGCGACCTGGTTGAGCGGATTATCGCCGAGCTGCGCGTCACGCTGTCCGACGGTGGGGTCGAGGCCCAAATCGCCGGGCGGATGAAGACGCCGTATTCGGTCTGGCAGAAGATGCAGCGCAAGAACGTCGGCATCGAGCAGTTGTCCGACATCATGGCGTTTCGCCTGCTGGTCCCGGATATCGGTGCCTGCTACCACGCGCTCGGGCTGATTCACGCGCGCTACCCGGTCGTCCCGGGTCGGTTCAAGGACTACATCTCGACGCCCAAGTCGAACGGCTACCGCTCGCTGCATACCGGCGTGATTGGGCCGCAGCGCCAGCGCATCGAAGTGCAGATCCGCACCGCCGACATGCACAAGGTGGCCGAGCTCGGCGTTGCGGCCCATTGGTCCTACAAACAGGGACCTGCGGCCAGCGAGGGCCGAAGTTACCGATGGATACGCGAACTTCTCGACATTCTCGAGCAGGCAGCGGGTCCCGAGGAATTCCTCGAGCACACCAAGCTCGAGATGTACCAGGATCAGGTGTTCTGCTTCACCCCCAAGGGTGACCTGATTGCCCTGCCTCAGGGCTCAGGACCCATCGACTTCGCGTACGCCGTCCATTCGGAGATAGGCGACACCTGCGTTGGGGCCAAGATCAACGGCCGGCTTGTTCCGCTGCAAACCCAACTCAAGAACGGCGACCAGGTCGAGATCGTCACCTCGAAGACCTCAACGCCTTCGCCGACCTGGGAGCAGTTCGTCGCGACCGGTAAGGCCAAGGCTCGGATCCGGCGGTTCGTTCGTCTGAAGCGCCGCCAGCAATTCTCCGACCTCGGCAAGGCGATCCTGCAGAAGGCATTCCGCCAGGAGGGCCATCCGTTCAGCGAGAAGACGGTGGCGCCACTCGCCGAGAAGTTTCGCGCCGAGACCGTCGAGGATCTCTACGCCGGAGTGGGTGAGGGGCTAACCAGTGCGATCGAAGTGGTGCACGTCGCCTATCCGCCGGCCCGCCCGGCCGAGAAGCCGGCCAACGTCGTGCCGATCGGGCTTGGGCGAGCCAAGCCGCGCAAGGCCAGCCGCGACGCGATCCCGATCACCGGGTTGATCGACGGCATGGCCGTGCACCTCGCGCGCTGCTGCCATCCGCTGCCCGGCGAGCGGATCGTCGGAATCGTGACCACCGGCAAGGGCGTGACGATCCACACCATCGACTGCGAGACGCTGGAGAACTATCACCACGAGCCGGAGCGGTGGCTGGACGTCGGCTGGGACGCGCAGCGCGCATCGACCCATGTTGGTCGGCTCGACGTGGTGATCGCCAACGAGCCCGGCAGCCTTGGCTCGCTGTCGACGGTGATCGGCAAGAACGGTGGAAACATAATCAACCTGAAGATCGTCAGCCGCTCGGTGGATTTCTTCGAGCTGCTGATCGACGTCGAGGTCGGCGACGTCCGGCACCTGACCACCATCATCGCCGCCCTGCGCGCCACGCCAGTCATCAACTCCGTGGAGCGCGCCCGCGGATGATTGCCGACACGCGACCGTCAGCCCTTGGCGGGGGTTCTTGCCCCGGCACCGGAAATTCGGCATACCGGGCGCGGCCGTGCGACTGGCCCCATTCCTCCGACGCAGGTGAGATCCACACATATGGCGGCCAATAAAACCGGCGGCTTCGGCGAGATGATCCGCACGATCCTCATTGCCGTCGGCATCGCCCTGTTCATCCGAACCTTTGCCTATGAGCCGTTCAATATCCCCTCGGGGTCGATGATTCCGACCCTGCTGGTGGGCGACTATCTGTTCGTTTCGAAGCTGTCCTATGGCTACAGCCGCCACTCGTTGCCGTTATCGCTTCCGTTGATCCCGAACCGCATCCTTTTCTCCGAGCCCGAGCGCGGCGACGTGGCGGTGTTCAAGCTGCCGACCGACAACCGGACCGACTACATCAAGCGGGTCGTCGGGCTGCCGGGGGACACCATCCAGGTTAAGGGCGGGATTCTCCACATCAACGGTGATCCGGTTAAGCGCCGCGAGGTCGAGGCCTTCCGCGATGAGGACCGCTTCGGCCGTCCGGCCGACGTGAAGCAGTACGTCGAGACGCTGCCGAACGGCCGCGAGCACCGGATTCTGGAGATCAGCGACGACCAGCCAAACGACGACACCGGCGTGTTTCGAGTGCCGGACGGGCACTACTTCGGGATGGGCGACAACCGCGACAACTCGGTGGACAGCCGGTTCGCCCGGGTCGGGTTCATCCCCAGGGACAACCTGGTGGGACGCGCCGAGGTTATCTTCTACTCAACCGCTGCCACCTCGAATGTGTGGGAGGTCTGGAAATGGCTGCCGGCGACGCGGGTGGACCGCTTGCTGGACGGGATCGAATGACCGATGCCCTCCGGGATCTGGGCACGCTGGCCGATATCCTCGGTCATCGCTTCAATCACCCAGACATCCTTCGGCGCGCGGTCACCCACGCCAGCGCCGAGCCGAGAGCCTGGAACGCCTACGAGCGGTTGGAATTTCTGGGCGACCGCGTGCTGGCTCTGGTGGTGGCAGAACAACTTCTCGACCGGTTCCCGCACGAGCGCGAGGGTTCGATCGCCAAGCGCCACGTCAGCCTGGTGCGGCGGGAGACGCTGGCCGAAGTGGCCCACACCATTGGGCTCGGCCGCTACCTCATCGTATCACGCGGCGAGGACGAGGCCGGTGCCAGGGCCAGCGACACGATCCTGTCCGACGCCATGGAAGCCGTGATTGGCGCGTTGTACCTGGACGGGGGCCTCGGGGCGGCGCAGAACTTCATCCTGAAGCATTGGAACCCATTGCTGGAGATGGACCTCCGGCCGCCTCAGGATCCGAAGACCACGTTGCAGGAATGGGCGCAGGGCAATCGGCTGCCGTTGCCGGTGTACGACACCGTCGCCCAGACCGGCCCGGCGCACGCGCCGGAGTTCACCGTTGAGGTCCGGGTCGAGGGCCTGGTGCCGCATCGTGCGAACGGCCGTTCCAAGCGCCTTGCCGAGCAGGCGGCGGCGTCCGCCGTGCTGGAGACGATACCCGAATGAGCGCTGAAGCAATGGACGGTGCAGGAAATGTGAGGCGCTGCGGGTTCGTGGCGCTGGTCGGCGCGCCAAACGCCGGCAAGTCGACCCTCACCAATCATCTGGTTGGCGCCAAGGTGTCGATCGTCACCCACAAGGCCCAGACCACCCGTTCGCGGATCCGCGGCATCGCCATGGTCGGCGAGGCCCAGATTATCCTGGTGGACACCCCGGGCATATTCCGGCCGAAGCGCCGGCTGGACAGGGCGATGGTGCACGCCGCCTGGGCGGGCGCGGGCGACGCCGACGTGATCGTGCTGGTCGCTGATGCCGCCAGGGGTCGGGTCGACGAGGACACCCGCGGGATCATCGAGGCCCTTAAGGCGAACGGTCAGCGGGCGGTGCTCGCCCTGAACAAGGTCGACGGAATGAAGCGCGAGCGGCTGCTGCCGATCGCCGCCGAGTTCTCCGGGTTGTTCGACTTCGACGCCGTGTTCATGATCTCGGCGCTCACCGGCAGCGGTTGCGACGACCTCAAACGGCTGCTGGCCGAGCGCATGCCGAAGGGGCCGTGGCACTACCCCGAGGATGAACTTTCCGACCTGCCAATGCGGCTGATGGCGGCCGAGGTGACGCGCGAGCAGGTGTTCCTCAAGCTGCACGACGAACTTCCCTACGAGGCCACCGTCGAAACCGACATCTGGACCGAGCGCGAGGATGGCTCGGTCCGGATCGATCAGACGATCTACGTCGAGCGCGACAACCAGCGCATGATCGTGCTCGGCAAGGGCGGGCGGAAGATCCGCGAGATCGGGCAGCTGTCGCGCGAGCAGCTTGAGGCGATGCTGGAGCGGCGGGTCCACCTGTTCCTGTTCGTGAAGGTTCGCGAGGATTGGCAGGAAGACCGGGAGCGCTACACCACCTGGGGGTTGGAGTGGGACGTCTGAGCCGGCGGTGGAACCGTCCGGCGGCCTCGGGTGCCTGATCGATGGTCGACTGGTCGGACGACGGGATCGTGCTGGCGGCGCGACCGCACGGCGAAGGCTCGGCCGTCGCCATCCTGCTGACGCGCGGCCACGGCCGGCACGCCGGCCTGGTCCGGGGCGCCTTCTCCGGCCGGGCCCGCGGCCTTTACCAGCCTGGCAACCGGGTCACGGCGGAGTGGCGCGCCCGGCTCGCCGAGCACCTCGGGAACTACACCTGCGAACTGGCGCACGGCCACGCCGCGGCGGTGCTGGACGACCCGCTGAAGCTGGCCGGGCTGACCGCGGCCTGCGCCGTCGCCGAGGCGTCGTTGCCGGAACGCGAGCCGCATCCTCGGGTGCACGACGGGCTGGCGGCGCTGCTCGACGCGATGGCGACGCCGGAATTCGGCGACGCCTGGATCGCCGCCTACGTGGTCTGGGAGGTGGGGGTGCTGGCGGATCTCGGCTATGGCCTCGACCTGGAGAGCTGCGCCGTGTCCGGCAGCCACGAGGACCTTGCCTATGTCAGCCCGCGCACCGGTCGCGCGGTCTCCGAGGCGGCCGGCGAGGCCTACCGTGACCGTCTCCTGCCGCTGCCCCGCTTCCTGATCGGGCGGGGCGGCGGCGATCCGGACGACCTGTTCCGGGGGTTGGCGCTGTCGGGGTTCTTCCTGGAGCGCCATGTGTTTGCGACTCATGGCCGCGAGCCGCCGCCGGCGCGCACTCGCTTCGTTGAACGGTTCGCCCGGGACGCTACAATATCCGGTGGAGGTTCGAGCTCATGACCACGACATCTACCGAAGATCCACCGCGGGTCCGAGACACTTGGCTGGCCGACGCGTTGAGTGAGCGATACCTCGCCTACGCGCTCTCCACGATCATGTCGCGGTCGTTGCCGGATGTCCGCGACGGGTTGAAGCCGGTGCACCGCCGGCTGCTGTTCGCCATGCGCCAGCTGCGCCTCGATCCGGGGTCGGCCTACAAGAAGTCGGCGCGCGTGGTCGGCGACGTCATGGGTAAGTTCCACCCGCACGGCGACGCGGCGATCTACGACGCCATGGTCCGGCTGGCGCAGGATTTCGCGGTGCGCTACCCGCTGGTCGACGGCCAGGGCAATTTCGGCAACGTCGACGGCGATAACGCCGCCGCCATGCGGTACACCGAGGCCCGGCTGACCGAAGTCGCCGGGTTGCTGCTGGACGGGATTGACGAGGACACCGTCGACTTCCGCCAAACCTACGACGGCGAGGGTGAGGAGCCGATCGTCCTGCCCGCGGCGTTCCCGAACCTGCTCGCCAACGGCGCGCAGGGTATCGCGGTCGGCATGGCGACCTCGATACCGCCGCACAACGTCGAGGAATTGTGCGGCGCGCTCCTTCACCTGATCGACCACCCCGACGCCGGTCATGAGGCCCTGGTGGATCTCGTGCCCGGACCGGACTTTCCGACCGGCGGCGTGCTGATGGAAACCCGCGGGACCGTCCTTGAGGCCTACCGCACCGGGCGCGGCAGCTTCCGGGTGCGGGCGCGCTGGGAGGTGGAGCCGCTGAAGAACGGCACCTGGCAGATCGTCGTCACGGAGATCCCCTACCAGGTCCAGAAGTCTCGGTTGGTGGAGCGCATGGCCGAGCTTCTGCAGAATCGCAAGCTGGCGCTGCTCGACGACATCCGCGACGAATCGGCCGTCGACATCCGGCTGGTCCTGGAGCCGAAGAGCCGCAACGTCGATCCGGACATGCTCATGGAAAGCCTGTTCCGCCAGACCGACCTGGAAAGCCGCATCTCGCTCAACCTCAACGTCCTCGACAAGGACAACGTGCCCCGGGTCATGAGCCTGCGGGAGGCGCTGCAGGCGTTCCTGGATCACCGACACGAGGTCCTGGTCCGGCGAACTCAGCATCGCCTGGGAAAGATCGCCCACCGCCTGGAGGTGCTCGGCGGCTACCTGATCGCCTACCTGAACCTCGACGAGATCATCCGCATCATTCGCGAGGAGGATGAGCCGAAGGCCATCATGATGCGTACCTACGATCTGTCCGACGTGCAGGTCGAGGCGATCCTCAACATGCGCCTAAGGGCCCTGCGCCGGCTCGAGGAGATCGAGATCCGCAAGGAGTTTGAGGAGTTGTCCGCCGAGCGCGACGACCTGCTGGCGCTGCTCGACGACGAGCGCCGCCGCTGGCGCACGGTCGGTCAGCAACTTGACGAGGTCCGGCGCGGCTTCGGCAAGGCGACCGATCTCGGTCGCCGTCGCACCGAGATCGGGTCGGCCCCGAGTGCCGTGCTGGTGCCGGCAGAGGCGCTGGTCGAACGCGAGCCGATCACCGTGATCTGCTCGGAGAAAGGCTGGATCCGCGCCCTAAAGGGCCATATCGGCCCCGACCAGGAGGTCAAGTACAAGGAGGGGGATGGCGAGCGCTTCCGCCTGCACGCCGAGACCACCGACAAGATCCTGGTGTTTGCCACCGACGGCCGGTTCTACACCATCGGCGGTGACAAACTGCCAGCGGGGCGCGGGCACGGAGAGCCGATCCGCCTGATGATCGACTTAGCCAACGACGAGGACGTGGTCACCATCCGGGCGCACCGATCCGGCGAGCGGCTGCTGGTGGCATCGACCGAGGGGCGGGGCTTCGTGGTGCCGTCTGACGACGTCGTTGCTCAGACCCGGGCCGGCAAGCAGGTGCTGGTGGTGGAGTCCGGCGCCAGGGCGCTGGTGTGCGTGCCGGCAGCCGGCAATGCCGTTGCCGTCGTCGGGACCAACCGCAAGCTGCTGGTGTTCGACCGCGCCGATCTGCCGGAGATGGGGCGCGGTAAGGGCGTGATCCTGCAAAAGTACAAGACCGGCGGCCAGTTGGCCGACGCGATCGTTTTCCGGGCCGAGGACGGGCTGTCCTGGTCCCTGCAGGGCGGTCGCCGGCGCACCGAACCGGAACTGGATCTCTGGCGGGGCAAACGCGCCGGCGCCGGGCGCAACCCGCCGAACGGCTTCCCGCGTCCGCCGCGCTTCACCTGAACGACCCCGGCGGCGCGAGCTCACCCCGCGGCTCAGGCGAGACGCAGGACCTCCTCGACGCGCTCACCGCTGCCAAGCCGTTGGCGTTGGCCGTCCACGTGCCTGTAGAAGTCGGCCCGTGAGACAACCCGCCGGGAAATCGTGCGGTACAGATCGCGGAACGGGTAGTCGTCGAGCGCGATCTCCTGAGGGTGCAGGGGCGTCAAGCGGTTCACGTGGTAGATCGTCCCGACGCCAAGGCGGGCGAGGGCCGTGCCATAGAAGGCAAGGTTCTCGCGGTGCATGTGCTGGAACGACAGGAAGTTGCAGCAGACGTCGATCGAATAGGGGATTTCCGCCAGCCGCCACGGTGGAACCAGGGTGATCCGCGCGGTGTCGGGAACGTCGTCGCCGTTCCACGCCAGATGGACCTGGCCTGGAAACACCCGGGAGAGATAGCGCGCCGCCAGCAGAAGGTTGAACGGAAGGTCGCAGTAGGTGATCCGCGATCCTGGCGACAGTTTCAGCACGTCGCGCACGAAACGGCCGTGCCCGCCGCCGATCTCGAGAACCGAGGGCGGAATCGCACCGAGGGCCATCCGCATCTCCGGGGCTCTCGTCGCCACGGCGAGGGTGTGGCTGCTGACCACGATCGACCGACCCTCGACGGGGACCTTCATGAGCATTCCGCCGACCACGTTGTCGGCCGTCAGCAGAGGCCCCCACTCTTCCGGAGCGATCCGGTTTCGATGGAAGTACTCCAACGCATTTTTCAGCAGTCCGGCCGCGGCGGTGGCGTGTGACCGGCGCTGCTCGGCGGTCGGCTGAGGACGCTTGAGGATCACACCGTCGATCGACGGTGTGGCCCCCAAAAAGTCTCGCAGCACCTCGAACCCGATGCCACCGAAAACGTAGTCCGCGAAGCGATCCAGGGTTTCCGGATCCATCGCGTACCGCCGCTTCATGCCGTCTTCGTTCAGGGACCGCCAGCCGTCGTCGGCGTGGCGGTCCGCTGACACGCACAGTCTCGCGTAGCGGTCGATCAGCCAGGCGGACTCCATCACTTGGATGGCGTCCCTAACCGAAGACCACCTTCGGGAACCAGGTTGCCAGTTCCGGGAACAACGCCAGCATCCCGAGGGCGCCGATCTGGATCAGCACGAACGGAATGACACCACGATAAATGTGCATGGTCGTCACCTCCGGTGGCGCCACGCCGCGCAGATAGAACAACGCGAAGCCGAACGGGGGAGTCAGGAACGAGGTCTGAAGGTTCATCGCCATCATCACGCCGAGCCAGACCGGCGACATCTCCGGATCGAGCAGGAACAGGGCCGGGCGCCACGATCGGCACCACCACGAAAACGATCTCGATGAAGTCCAGGAAGAACCCGAGGACGAACATCACCAGCATGACCACCAGAATTCCGCCCCAGACGCCGCCCGGCAGCGACGTCAGCAGGTCCTTGACGTACTGGTCGCCGCCCAGGCCCTTGAAGACCAGGCTGAACATCGCTGCGCCGATCAGGATCACGAACACCATCGACGACACCTGCAGCGTCGTCCGGTTGACCGAGGTCAGGATGCCGGCGCGGTAGGTCCTGACCAGGCAGACAATCAGTCCCCAGGTGAGCACCGCGCAGGCCAACGCGCCGGCGGCGATCGCGAGCATGTCGCCGGTCGGGATGACGTCGCGGCTTAGCCGCAGGTCGAAGTTCGACGACAGCAGCAGCATGGCCACCAACGACAACGCCGACAGGTAGATCGGCCAGCCGTGACTCTCGTCGAGACGGATGCCGGCCAGCATCAGGGAGCCGACCGCCCCGACCGCGGCGGCCTCGGTCGGCGTCGCCACTCCCGCGAGAATCGACCCCAGGACCGCAACGATCAGGACGATCGGAGGCACGAAGGCGTGGAACACGTTCATCCAGAACTTCGGATCGTCCGAGTCGCCTTCATCGACGATCGGCGGTGCCGCCGACGGACGGACGATGGCCACGATCATCACGTAGAGGATGTACATGCCGACAAGCGTCAGGCCGGGAATCAGCGCGCCGGCGAACAGGTCGCCGACTGATACAGGCTCGGGCGACCAGTTGCCAGCCTCGCGCTGGGCGTCGGTGTAGGCGTTGGAGATCTGGTCGCCCAGCAGCACCAGCACGATCGACGGCGGGATGATCTGACCGAGCGTGCCGGAGGCGCAGATCGTGCCGCAGGCGAGCTCGGTGTTGTAGCCGCGCTTGAGCATGGTCGGGAGCGACAGCAGGCCCATGGTGACCACGGTCGCGCCGACAATGCCGGTCGACGCGGCCAGCAAGGCTCCGACCACGCAGACCGCGATGCCGAGGCCGCCTCGGAGCTTGCCGAAAAGCTTGCCCATGGTCTCAAGCAGCTCCTCGGCGACCCGCGAGCGTTCGAGCATGACCCCCATGAACACGAACAGCGGCACCGCCAGCAGCACCTCGTTGGTCATCGTGCCGAAGATCCGCTGCGGCATGAAGAAGAAGAACGACGTGTCGAAATGGTCAAGCGCCAGCGCGAGCAGGCCGAACAGCAGGGCGCTGCCGCCCAGCGAGAACGCCACCGGGAAACCGCACAGCAGCACCCCACAGGCGCACAGGAACATGACGAGAGAGAGGAGCGCGGCTTCGTTATCCATGGGGGACACTCCCGGCGTCGTGCTTCACGGTCGGAGTGCCGCCCATGATGGTGATCAGACTCTTCAGGAACAGCGAGACGCCCTGCGCGCCGAGCAGGACGCAGAACACCAGGATGATCGTCTTGAGCAGGAAGACGGCCGGGATGCCGCTGGTCTCCGGGGATCCTTCGAGGCTGGCCCAGGACTGCTGGACGTACGGCAGGGCGGCGATGAAGATCAGGTAGACGATCGGCATCAGCAGCATCAGCGAGCCGAGCATGTCCACCATCGCCTTACGCCGCACGCTGGCGTCCCGATAGAAGATGTCGACACGGACATGACCATCGTGAAGCAGGGTGTAACCCGCACCAACCATGAACAGGATGCCGTGCATGTAGATGATGGATTCCTGCATCATCAACGAGCTGATTCCGAAAACGTAGCGCATGATGACGACGGTGAATTGAACGATGACCATTGTGATCGACAGCCAGGCGGTGGCGCGTCCGATCAAGTCGTTGGACCAGTCCACCGCCGCGGCGACCCTACCGAGTGCGTGCACCTTTAAACCCCCTGTGTAACGGCTGGCCCGCCTACCGTGTCGGTGTTCGCCGTATTCTCGGTGCGAGGCCTCGCGACGTCTCCCTGGCGTCGCAAAGAAGGAGGGGATCCCGCGGCCGTCGTCGCGGGATCCCCCGTATCATCAAGGGCGCCGAGCGCCCCGCGGCGGTCAGCCGTACTTGAAGTCCAGGCGACGCGCGGCGAAGTAGGACTCTTCCGCGAGACGCGACCAGGAGATGGAGTTCTTCCGGTTGGCCAGGAAGCTCGCTGTGACCTCCTTGGTGATGTCGTCGGCGTTGGCGAGTTCGGCGATGACTTCGCCGGAGGCAACGCCGATGGCCTTCAGGACGTCGTCGGAGAACCTCTTGAGCTGGACGCCGTGCTTGGTCAGCAGCGTGTTGAGAGCATCGCCGTTCTTGGCGTTGAACTCGGCGTGCGCGCGGGAGTTCTCGCCCATGCAGACGGTCGAGATGATGCCCTTCTGGGTCGCGGTGAAGCTTTCCCAGACGTCGAGGTTGATGCCGAGGGACTGCGCCGGCGCCGGCTCGTGGAAGCCCGGGTAGTAGTAGAACTTGGCTACCTTGTAGAAGCCGAACGCCAGATCGTTCCAGGGGCCGACCCACTCGGTTGCGTCGATCGCGCCGGACTGCAACGCCGGGAAGATCTCACCGCCGGGAAGGTTGATCACCGCGACGCCGAGGCGACGCATCACCTCACCGCCGAGACCCGGCATCCGCATCTTGAGGCCCTTGAGGTCCTCGATCGAGTTGATTTCCTTGTTGAACCATCCGCCCATCTGGACGCCGGTGTTGCCGCAGATGAAGCCCTTGATCTTGTCCTTCTGCGCGAGCTTGTCCCACAGTTCCTGCCCGCCGCCCCAGTAGATCCAGGCGTTGAGTTCGTCGGTGGTCATGCCGAACGGCACGGTGCAGAAGAAGTTGTACGCGACGCTCTTGCCCTGCCAGTAGTACTCGGCGCCGTGATACATGTCGGCGGTGCCGGCGGCGACGGCGTCAAAGCTCTGGAACGGCGGCACCAGTTCGCCGGCCGCGAACAGCTTCACGGTCAGTTGGCCGTCGGTCAGGGCGGTGATGTTGTCGGCGATGCGCTGGGCGGCGGTCCCAAGGCCGGGGAAATTCTTCGGCCAGGTCGTGACCAACTTGAGTTCGCGCTTGCCCTGAGCGATCGCCGGCGTGGCGATCGCGGTCGCCGCGGCGGCGACACCGGCAACGCTAGCCCCGGCAATAAAAGAACGACGCTTCATGGTTTTCTCCCATCCGTGTTGCTCCGTCCGGCGCGTCGCGCGCGGATCGTCCCCCCGTTGCCGCACCGGTTCGTGCGACGCGTGGCCCTGAACCACGCAGGTCGCGCGGATTATAGAGAAGCGAGGGTCGCGCGCAACATGCGACCCGGTGGGCAGGCGGCGCTCAGGCCGCCTCCTCGGCAAGTTCCACCCAGCCCGAAGGCCCCAGGCATTCGACCGGCTTGAACTGGGTCTTGTACGCCATCTTCCGGCTCCCCCGGACCCAGTAGCCGAGATAGACGTAGGACAAGCCACGATCCGCGGTCCGTCGGATCAGGTCGAGGATCATGAAGCGCCCGAGCGCCCGCTTGTCCGCGCCCGGTTCAAAGAAGCTGTAGACCGCGGACAGGCCATCGTCCTGATGGTCGATCAGCATCGCCGCCCAGAGGATGGCGCGCGGATCGCGGTACTCGATCAGGTCGGTCTCGATCGGTGACCGTTCGACCATGGCGGCGTAATCAGGGTAGTCCATGAGTGCCATTTCGCCGTCGCCGTGGCGGCCGACCTGATACCGGGTGAACAGATCGAACTGTTCGCGCGTCGCCTCGTTCGGAACCACTTCGCTGAACAGGTCGGCGTTCGCCCGGAGCACCCGCCGGTGACTCCGCGTCCACCGGAAGTCGGCGGTCCGCAAGCGAACCGGAACGCAGCCCGCGCACCCGATGCAGGCCGGCCGGTAGGCGAGATGCTGGGTGCGCCGGAAGCCGGCCCGGGCGAGGGTATCGTGGGCGTGGCGACCGCGCCGCGTCGAAAGGTCGCAAACCAGCCGCCGCTCCTGCAACCCGGGCAGGTAGGGGCAAGGCATTGGAAGCGTGTGGAAGAAGGTCAGCGGTGGCGCCAGGGTTGCGTCGTGCATGGTGGCCCCGCTCTCAGCGGCCGTCCGGAGCCGACGGCGCGCCGCAGAATTCCTGGCGGACGGCGGCGGTGATGGCAATGAGTTGGCGCTGCAGGTAGTCGGAAAATTCGTGCAAGCCGTACTGGATCACCGAATCGGGCGTGTGGCCGGCGAGCGCGGCGCGGGTCTCGTCCAGCAGTTCCATGGCGCCGCTGCCGGCCCGCAGGCCGTACCCCGAGCGCAGGCGATGCAGATGGCCGTCGATCTGGGCCAGGGACAGCGCGATCGAGCGCGGGAAGCTCATGTTGAACAGCAGGAACGCCGCCACCTGCTTGGGCTGCATGCCGCGCGGATGCTCGCGCCGGTAGGCGTGGTAGCCGGCGACCGAGCGCAGCAGCGAGTTCCACTGGCTGACGTCGACCGGGCTTCCGACCTGCTGGTTCGGCGGCAGTAGCAGAAGGTACTTGATGTCGAGCAGGCGGGTCGTCTGGTCCGCCCGCTCGATCTCCCGGCCGATCAGGTAGAAGTACCAGGACTGGTCGCGGAAGAAGGTACCCTCGGTGATCCCGGTGTGGGTCTGGCATTCTTCCTTGATGACCGAGCAGACCCGCGACAACTCGCTCGGCTTCAGGTCGTCGGGCGTCAGGGTCGACATGGTGTTGTTGAAGACGTTGAGGTGGCTCCACATCTCGGTCGAGATCATGGGCCGCAGCGACCGCGCGTTCTCCTTGGCGGCGCGGATACCCGAAATGATCGAGGAGGGGTTCTCGCGGTCGAGAACATAAAAATGCACAACGTTGGCGTAGGAGGCGACATCGTACGATTTGTCGAAACGTTCCTCGTCGGCGTTCAGCTGCACGATCGAGCGCCAGTTCTGGCTGCCGCGGGAATCGCGCGAGAAGTGCAGGTTGACGTCGAGGATCCGCGCCAGACTCTCGGCCCGCTCCATATAGCGGCCGAGCCAGAGCGCGCAGTCGGCGTAACGGGCGAGCAGGAACTTGGTTCCGATCGTCATGCCTCGAGCACCCAGGTGTCCTTGGAGCCACCGCCTTGGCTCGAGTTGACGATCAGCGACCCGCGGCGCAGGGCCACCCGGGTCAGCCCGCCCGGCAGCACCCAGGACGATTGACCGGTCACCACGAACGGCCGGAGGTCGACATGGCGAGGCTCGATCATGCCGTCGATCAGGGTCGGGCATACCGAGAGATCGATCATCGGCTGGCTTATGAAGTTGGCGGGGTCCGCCAGGAGCTTGGCGCGGATGTCCTCGATCTCCTCCCGGCTCGCCCGCGGGCCGATCACGATTCCGTAGCCCCCGGATTCCCCCACCGGCTTGACCACCAGGTTCTCGAGGTTCGCGAGGGTGTAGGCGAGGCCCTCCCGCTCGCGGCAGATATGGGTGTCGACGTTGTCGAGGATCGGGTCCTCGGACAGGTAGTAGCGGATGATCCGCGGCATGTAGGCGTAGACCGCCTTGTCGTCGGAACAGCCGGTCCCGACAGCGTTGGCCAGTCCGACATTGCCCTTGGCGTAGGCGCCGAAGATGCCGGGCACTCCCAGAAGGCTTTCGGGGTTGAAGACCTGCGGGTCCAGGAAGGCGTCGTCGATCCGACGGTAGATCGCGTGCACGGGAGCCTTGCCGGCGGTGGTTCGCATCCACACCCGGTCGTCCTCGACGAACAGGTCCGAGCCCTCGACGAGCGGAACGCCCATCTCCCGAGCCAGGAACACGTGCTCGAAGTAGGCCGAGTTGAACACCCCCGGCGACAGCAACACTACCTGCGGGTCGATCACCGCGCTCGGCGCCATCTCGGCGACCGCCTCCAGCAGCTTCTGGCCATAGTCGCTGACCGGCCTAATGCCGATCTCCTCCATCATGTCCGGGAAAGTGCGCTGCATCATGTGGCGGTTCTCGACCACGTAGGATACCCCGGACGGCGTCCGGGCGTTGTCCTCCAGGACCTTGAACTGACCGAGATGGTCGCGCACGAGGTCGACACCGCAGACGTTGACGTACGCCCCATGGGGAACAGCGACCCCGCGCATCTGCTCGCGGTAGTAGGCGTTGCCGTAGATGAGCTCGGCCGGCACCACGCTGTCCTTCAGGATCCGCCCCTCGTGATAGACGTCGTGCAGGAACATGTTGATCGCGGTGACGCGCTGCTTGGATCCGCGTTCGATGACGTCCCAGTCGCGCGGCGAGATGATGCGGGGGATCACGTCGAACGGCAGGATCCGGTCGATGACATCGCGCTCGGAATAGACGGTGAAGGTGATGCCAAGATTGTAGAGTTCGCGTTCTGCGGTCTCGGCCCGGCGCACCAGGTCCGAGAGGGTAAGGCGGCCGATGCGGTTTCGGACCATGAAGGCGTGCTCTGCCGGGGCGCCGTCGCCCCCCAGCATCTCGCACCAGTGGCTCTGTCTGTCGTAGGCGGTCAGAAGATCCGTTCCGTCGGTCATGCGCTCCCCGGGGCCACTCCTCGCGCACGGCACCGGTATCGGAGTGCGCGTGCTTATGAGGCTAAGAGCAACGGCGCCCAACCACAACCGGGATGCCTGACTTCAAACCAACGTCATCCCGGACCGGCCCGCACCCCAGCGGGACGGAGCTTGGCGGGATGACGACAGGGGGGGCTCGCACTTTGGCCCCCGCTGCAGCGGCCGCTGCGCGTTCAGCCGCCGGTACGCGGCGCCGGGGGGCTGCCACGGTCATCGAGGGCCGGCCGCCCCGGTGCCGCGCTCGACGCCCCGGCAGGGGCGCCGCCGTTGGCCGCAGCGCGCCGCCGGGCCTCTTCTTCGGCGATCTTCTTTCCCTCGGCGCCGGTGGCTGAGAGGTGCTTGAGGATGATGCTGATGCGCCGGTTGGTGGGGTCAGCTGGATCCTCCACCAGCGGGTCCCGGTCGGCCTTGCCGACGACCTCGTCGATCCGGTTCTCGTCGACACCGTTTTCCACCAGCACGCGCCGCGACGCGTTGGCCCGGTCCGACGACAGGTCCCAGTTGGTGTAGGTCGAACCCGGCGCGAACTGCTTGGAATCCGTGTGGCCGGTGATCTCGATTTTGTTCGGCAGCTTGGCGACAACCTCCGACACCTTGCTGAGGATCTGCCGGGTCTTCTCGTACATCGAGGCGCTGCCGTTCGGGAACAGGGCGACGCGTTCCTGGTCGAGCAGCTGAATGCGCAGCCCCTCGGGGGTGGAATCGATCTTGATCGACTCGGCGACGTCCGAAAGCTCGGGAGATTTCTCGATGGCTTCCTTGATCGCCTCCTCGGCGTCCTCGAACTGCTGCTGCTCGCGCTCGCGCAGGAGCTGCTCGACGACCTCCTGATTGATCGTTCCTTCCTCGTCCTCGCGGGATCCAAGGCGGGACTCGATGTTCTCGGGATCGTCGGAGTCCGGGTCCAGGGACTCCGTCCGCTCGGCCTGTGGCCGCGCAACCTGCGGGGTGGAAATCTGTGGCGGCGAGCTTGCCGATTTGAGCGCCCCCGGAACCGTGATCGATGTGCCGCCCAGCACGCCGCCCGAGCCCGAGCGGGTGGCGCGGGAGACGGCGGTCGGATCGAAGTAGTTGGAGATACCCATCTTCTGCTCTTCGGTGGTGGCGTTGAGCAGCCACAGGAGCAGGAAGAACGCCATCATCGCGGTCACGAAGTCGGCGTAGGCGACCTTCCAGGCGCCACCGTGGTGGCCGCCGTGGCCACCCTTCTTGACCTTCTTTATGACGATAGTCGCGTGGTTATCCACCGACCGGCAACCTCCTCAAATCTGGTTTCGGCCAAGTCCTTGCAAGGCTGGGGCCAGCGCCGGCGCCCCGCGTGTCGTCTCGGGCGATCAAACCGGCGGGAGTGCGGCCACCGCCTCTTCGACCTCGAAGAATGACGGGCGGTCCTTCGACATCAGGGCTTTGCGCGCGAACTCCACCGAAACCGCCGGGGCGTAGCCGGAGACGTGCGCGAGCAGGCCGGCCCGGATGCAGCCCAGGTACTTGGCATCGGCGGCAAACACGTTTCCCATGGCCGACGCCAAGGGGCTTACGTAGCCGTAGGCCAGCAGAATTCCGAGGAAGGTACCGACGAGCGCGGCGCCGATGAGTTTGCCGAGCACCTCGGGAGGCTCGGTGATCGAGCCCATGGTCTTGATGATCCCGAGCACCGCCGCGACGATCCCGAGCGCCGGGAAGCCGTCGCCCATGGTCTGGAAGGCGCTCTGAACCTGCGCGTCCTCGGCGTGGTGGGTCTCTAACTCCTCGTCCAGCAGGTCGGCGAGTTCGTGCGGGTTGTCGGTTCCGAGGGTCATCATCCGAAGGTAGTCGCAGAGGAATTCCATCGCGTGGTGGTCCGCGGAAAACCGTGGGAACGCTTGGAACAGGCTGCTTTCCTCGGGTCTCTCGATGTGCGACTCGATGGCCAGCATCCCCTTGGTCTTGGCGAGCTTGAAGATCGCGTAGAGCAGGGAGAGAAGCTCGAGGTAGTCATCCTTGTTGTACTTGGGGCCCCGCAGCGCGGCCTTGAAGCCGTAGCCGGCCTTGGCGAGGATGTATTTCGGGTTCGCGACGATGAACGCGCCGACCCCGGCGCCGCCGATGATCACCAGTTCGAACGGTTGCCAAAGCGGCCCGAGCTTGCCACCCATGGCCATGTAACCGCCGATACAGCACACGGTCACAGTAACCCAGCCGATGATCACAAACATGATCGGCTCCCGTCTCCGAACGACCCCCAGGGCGAACATCGCCCGCTATTGATTGATAATTCGCTAACTTAGCTGGCTTGCCAACACAATCCGGTAAACGACTGATTAAATAGGATTTTTCCATTAGCCAGCAAGCTTGCCCGGGAGTGGGTTTGAAACCCGGCCTGGGCCGCGATATGTAAGGCGTGCTGCCCTTCGCTGCCGAGGCTTTGCATGCTCATCGATCCATCTGCCTTCAGGGCCGTTCTCGGGCGCTACGCGACAGGAGTGACGGTCGTCACCACGCGCGGGCCAGAGGGTTACCCGGTCGGGCTGACGGTCAGCAGTTTCACCTCGGTATCGCTCGACCCACCGCTCGTGCTGTTCTGCATCGACCGTTCAGCGGGCAGCGAGCCAGTGTTCGCGGCGGCCGACGGCTTCGCGGTGAACATCCTTGCCACTTCCCAGGCGGCGGTTTCCGCCCGCTTCGCCGACCCGGCCTCGGAGCGTTTCGTCGAGGATCGGACGGTCGAATGGGGGAGTGGCGCGCCGGTGCTCGCCGACGCCATGGCGGCTCTCGACTGTCGAGTGCACGCGCGCTACGACGGCGGCGATCACGTTATCGTGGTTGGGCTCGTCCTGCGGGCCGAGGTGCTCGACGATGCGGCTCCGCTGATCTATTGGCGCGGCAGGTACCGCGCGCTCGCCTGATCCCTGGCGGCTCTGCCCGTCAGATCACCGTGCCATCGATCGCGCTGGTCCCGAGCAGGCGTGCCTTCATCCCGAGTTCGTCGAACCGCGCCAGTATGTCCCGCACATGATCGGCGTTGCGGGTCTCGACCACGGCATCGAGGTCGGCGTGCTTGACCGGCACGTCCTGGAACAGGCGCTGGTGGTAGACCTCGACGATGTTGCCGCCGGTCTCGCCGATCACCCGCGCGACGGTGGCGAGCACCCCGGGCTCGTCGGAGATCTCGACCCGCAGTCGCACCAACCGGCCGTCGCGCACCAGTCCTCGCATCATCACCGAGGCCAGGATTCGGGAATCGATGTTGCCGCCGCAGATCACCGTGGCCACACGTTGCCCGGCGAACCGTTCGGGCGCGTGGATCAGGGCGGCGATACCGGCGGCACCGGCGCCCTCGGCCACCAGACGCTGCTCCTCGATCAGGATCTGCACCGCGCGCTCGATCGCCCGCTCCGGAACCAGCACGATGTCGTCGACCAGCGCCGACACGACGGCCAGTGTGAGGCGGCCCGGATCCTTGACGGCGATACCCTCGGCCAGGGTCGTGCCGCCGGACGTGGGCGGCTGGCCATGCATCGCCTGCAGCATTGACGGGTAGCTCTCGACCTGGACCCCGACGATCCGGATGGCGGGGTTGATCGCCTTGGCGGCGATCGCAATGCCGCTGATCAATCCGCCGCCGCCGATCGGTATCAGCAGCGTGTCGGCGTCGGGAACCGCCTCCAGGATTTCCAGGCCGATGGTGCCCTGGCCGCGAATGATGTCGCAATCGTCGTAGGGATGCACCAGGACGAGACGCTCTTCGGCGATGAGGCGCTCGGTTTCCACCCGGCAGTCTGTCAACGTCCGACCCCGGAGCACGACCCGGGCGCCGTGCGACCGCGTCCGCTCGACTTTCGAGAACGGTGTGGTCTCCGGCATCACGATGGTCGCGGGAATACCGAGGCGGGCGGCATGGTAGGCCACGCCCTGGGCGTGGTTGCCGGCTGACATGGCGATGACGCCGCGCCGCCTCTCGTCGTCGTCCAGGCCAGTCAGTTTCACCAGGGCGCCGCGCTCCTTGAACGAACTGGTGTGCTGCTGCGTCTCCAGCTTCAGCGCCAGGCGGCACCCGAACATCCGGGACAGCGTCGGGCTGTCCAGCGTGGGCGTCCGGACGACGGCGCCTTGGATGATGGTCGCGGCGTCGCGGATGGAGTCGAGATCGACCGGTATCGGCATGACTGTTTCCCGCATCGCCGTTGCCCCGGCGTCAAGACTTCGTTAGCAAGCTCTCGCGTAATTTGGGCGTGTCTGAAGGGCCCCGCGTTGGCTTTTCGGAGCCTCCCATGGTACATGGTCGGGGGGCTATAGGGGATCGATGCGCTTTGCGGCGTCCCCGGCTTTCCGGTCGCCGCCATGCTGTGGGGGATGAGTAGGTGGCTGGCAGCGACAATCGAGCAATCGCCCGGCTCCTGATTAGGGCACTGTGTGTTCCTATGCTGATCGCCGCGCCGGCTATGGCCGATGAACACCTCGCCGCGCCGGCGACTTGGTACATTGTCGGCGGTGCTGAGGAATTGCCGGAGTTCGGCGTCCCCTCCGACGATTCCTCGCGATTTCGCGCCGATCTGAGCGTAACGTTCTCGCGGATCACCGCCTCGGACGTCATCCCCTTCACCTCCGGATCGACGTCGCCCCGTGCCGTCGGCGGCGATGGTCAGGCTTTCGTCGTATCGGGCTCCTACGGCTTTCGGACCGGAACGCTGGTGACCCCGCGAATTGTTGGGGGCGTCGGGCTGAACTATTCCGGCACGCAGCTCCCCGACGGGGTAGGCACCAGCGACCCGACCGACAGCGGCAGCGTGGCGCCGACCGCCCACATCGGGTTCGGCGCCGATTTTGATCTCGGGAACACCTGGGCGTTGTCGGCTGAATACCGCGCTTTCTATCTGGGAGAGTCCGAATCGGCCGGCAAACTCGGCGAAAGCCGGCTCGACCAGAAGTTCACGGTCGGTGCCAAGATCCGGTTCTGAGCGTCAGGGAGCGAGTTCCAGGCGGGCTGCAACGGTTTCCGGCTCGGTGGGAATGGTGAACGTCCGACCGGCGGCCCAGTCCTTCTGCCAGCTCGAGTAGTACGGCGAGAACGGGTTTCCGGACGCCCCGAGCGTTGCCACGAAACCAGACCGGTCGAGGTCGGCCAGATCGTACAGGACCCTCAGGGATGCCCCATGGTCGTGGCGGAACGCCGGGTCCTCCGCTGCTGACCAGCTTCCGCGGTCGACGGTGTAATCGCCGCCCCCGGTCGACGCGCGACGTTCCAGGAACGGGCCGATCACCGGTACTCGACTCCAGACCCGTTGCTCGAACACCGCCTGGTGGGCCCGTCCCCAACGCCAGCCGGCTATATCGCTGCCGAACCGCTTGGTCATGGCCGCGACCGATTCAGAAAGCGCGCCGGCGACCGTGTCGGCGCAGCTTTCCAGGGCCGGCGTGCGCCGGTCGTCGCACCACCGGGGCTCGACCGTCAGGACCCGGATCAGGGTGGCAGCGCGGATGCGGCGATACTGCGGGAGCAGGGGACCGAGATCGTCGGCGAACAGGCGCTGGTGCAGCGCCGCCAGCCAGGCCGCGAACACCACCGGCTCCGGACGGTCGATCATCATGGCGCCGTCCCAGGTACGAAGCAGGTCGAGCGCGGCGCCGGTGGCGGCGTCCGGCGTCAGCCCTTCGACGGTCTTCAGCAAGAGCGGGACGACCTCGCGGGCGAACAGCGACACCTGATCGAGTTGGATGTCCGCCATCGCCGCAAGGGACCCGTCGCTGCCGCGAAGCCGATCCACGATCCGCTGGGCTCGGTAGGGAGCATCGAACTCGCGTCCCAGAAAGAGCCGGGGCTCGGTCCCAACCACCCGGTTGTTGGCGTTCACCACGGCCCCACCTGGCGGGTCAACAGCGGCCGGAAGGGCCTCGAACTCGGCCCAGCCGATCCAGTCCTGGTCACCGGTCCAGCCGGCCGCGGGCAGGAAGCCGTCACCGGACCGCCGGATCGGCACCCGGCCCGCCGAGATCAGGCCGACACTCCCCTCGACATCCGCGAACATGACGTTCTGCTGGGGTGCTTCGAACCCGCGAAGCGCTGCGGCGAAGGAAGCGGCATCGGCCGCTGCCCCCATGCGATACAGCGCTTCGGCGGTGCGGTCGTCCTCCCGCAACACCGGCGATGCCAGAGCAAGGACGGCTCCGGCAGGGGCTGCGGCCGAGGCGCTGTCCATGGCGTCGGAGACCACCGGCCCGTGCCGGGTGGTCCGCACCACAAGCCGCTGCGTATCCCCGCCGCCGACCGTGATCGTCTCCTCGCGGGTGGCGAATTCGGCGCTGCCCTCGGGGGTGAGATAGCGTCGCTCGTCGCTCGGATCGAGCTTCTCGACGAACAGGTCCTGGGTGTCGGAGTGGGTGGTCGTCAGCGACCAGGCGACTTGGCCGTTGTGGCCGATGACCAGGAACGGGACCCCTGGCACGAAGGCGCCGACGCGGCGGTAGCCGGGGGCCTCGATCCGCGCCAGGGTCCAATGGCCGGGATCCGTGAACGCCAGATGAGGGTCGCCGGCGAGGACGGGCTTGCCGGTGGGCGTGCGCGCGCCGGTCAGGGCCCAGGCGTTGGAGGCTAGGCGGGGCGACAGTTCATCCGGCAGCGCCGCGGCCATCGCCTCCAGCCAATCCGTCTCCAGGAGTTCGAGCGCGGCCAGCGACGGCGTCGCCGGCGGATCCTCGCGCTCCGGGGTTGCCGCCCACAGCGTGTCGAGGTCGCTGGCCGTCATGCCGGCCTTCAGCAATCGGGCCCGCAGGATCTCACTGAACCAGTTGCCGGCGAGTTGCAGCGACATCAGGCGCCCCCAGACCAGGCTGTCGGCGGGGTGCCAGGGTTCGGGCTGGTGCCCGAGCAGCACGAACTCCGGCGGCAGAGCGCCGGAGCGCGCCTCGATGACGGCGTTGACCCCGGCGGCGTAAGCGTCGACGTGGGCGCGCGCCTCGGCCGACAGACGCTGCAGGTTGGCCTCCGCCAGACGGTGCAGGCCGAGCGTGCGGATCATTCGGTCGATCGGCAGGGCGGCCTCGCCGATGATCTCGGCCAGGCGCCCCATTCCGATTCGGCGCGTCATCTCCATCTGCCAGAGCCGATCCTGGGCGTGGGCGAAGCCAAGCGCAAAACTGCCGTCGGTCGGCGTGGACGCGACGATGTACAGCACGCCCCGGGAATCGCGGCTTACCGTTGCCGGTGCCGACAGCCCCTTAAACCCGTCGAGCCGGCCGTCGATCGTCGCGACCGAGGTCCGCAGCCAGAGCACACCTCCGGCCACCACCGCGTTGACCGCGAGCAGCACCACCACGACGCCCACGAACAATCGGCGAAGACGGGAACCGGCTTTGGAGCCGGCCCCGCCGTTCGCCGACGTGCTCGGAGTGGCCGTCACGCGTCAGGTCTTGTTGAAGATGATGGTCTTCTTGTGGGTGAAATGCTCGAGCATCGACTCCAGCGTGGCTTCCTTGCCGAGGCCCGAGTTCTTCACGCCGCCGTAGCTCAGCCCGGGCTGCACGACCAGGTTCTGGTTCACCTGCACGAATCCGGCTTCGAGCCTTTCGGTAAACGTCAGCGCCGCCTTCAGGTCGTTGGTCCACACCGTGGCGGCCAAGCCGTACTCGGTGTCGTTGGCGGCGGCCAGCACCTGCGCCTGGTCCGTCCACCGGAAGATGCAGGTGACCGGGCCGAAAATCTCCTCGCGGGCGAGCCGGCTGTCGTGGCCGATCTCGGTGAAAACCACCGGCCGTATGAACAGCCCGTCCTTGAACTTCGGGTCCGTCGGCATAGCCGAGCATTCGATCGGCTTGGCGCCCGGCTCGTTGCGGCCATGCTCGATGTAGCCCTGAACCTTCTTGAACTGCTCCGGCGAGATGATGGTGCCGATGTCGGTCTTCTCGTCCAGCGGGTCGCCCATCACCATGGCGTCGACCTTGCCGCGCAGCTTGGCGACGAAGTCGTCGTACACCTTCTCGTGCACGAAGATCCGGCTGGCCGCCGTGCAGGACTGGCCCTGCCGGGTGAAGCGCATGCCGATGACGGCGCCGTCGACTGCCTTGTCGACGTTGGCGTCCGGGAACACGATCATCGGCGACTTGCCGCCGAGCTCCAGGGTCACCGGGATCAGCTTGTCGGCGGCGGTCTTGTAGACGATCTTCCCGGTCTCGACCGAGCCGGTGAAGGTGATCTTGCCAACCTTCGGGTGAGCCACCAGCGGCGCGCCGCACTCGGGCCCGAAGCCGGACAGCATGTTGAACACGCCGGCCGGCAGCACCGCGTTCAGGATCTGGCAGACCCGCAGCACCGTCAGCGGGGCCTCCTCGGCCGACTTCACGATCACCGCGTTGCCGGCCAGGATCGCCGGGGCGATTTTCAGCGCCATCAGCAGCAGAGGCACGTTCCAGGGAATGATCGCGCCGACCACGCCGACCGGCTCGCGCACGGTGATGGTCAGCATGTCCGGGTGGTGCGGGACGGTCTCGCCCTTGAGCTCGGAGCCGAGCCCGGCGTGGAAGTAGAACGCGTCGGCCAGGATCGACGCCTCGACCCGGCTCTCGGTGCGGAGCGCCTTGCCGGTTTCCAGGGCGATCAGGCGGCCGAGCTCCTCGACGTGGCGCTCCAGCGCCTCGGCGCATTTGTACAGCAGCTTGCCGCGGTCGCGGGCGCGCATCTTCGCCCAGCCCTTCTGCGCCTCGGTTGCCGAGCGGACCGCGCGATCCACGTCCTCGGCGTCGCCGGCGGCGCCGAACCCGATCACCGCGCCGGTCGCCGGGTAGATCACTTCGAAGGTGCCGCCGGAGGCCGAGGGCACCAGCTCGCCGCCGATCAGGTGGCGGCCGGAGAGCGCCTTTGCGAGCGCGAAGGGATCCAGATTGGGCTCGAGGGACGGCGCCTGGCCGTAGTCGAGATCGCTTGCCATCAGGTTCATCGACCGATCTCCTTCAGGATGGCGGCACGGTCCTGGTCCAGGTTCGGTGCCGGGTCGCGCGTGGTGGGGTCGGGAAAGCCGGAGATCTTGATGGGATTCCCGATCACCTTCATCGGACCGGTGATCGGGTCTTCCACGTCGACGATCATGTTGCGGGCGGCCGCCTGCGGATAGTTGACGGCCTGGCCGATGTCGTTGATCGGCCCGGCCGGTACTCCGGCGATGTCGAGCACCCGCATCCAGTGCTCGGTCGGCGCGGTTTTCAGAATGCTCTCCAACTCGGTCTTCAGGGTCTCGACGTTCTCGGCGCGCTTCGGATTGCTGACGTAGCGCGGATCGTCCTTCCATTCCGGCTTGCCGAGGCCGTCGGCCAGCTTCCGGAACAGGCTGTCGTTGCCAGCGGCGATGATGATGTAGCCGTCGCCAGTCGCAAACGCCTCAAACGGGGTGATCGAGGGGTGTCGGGCGCCGAGCGGCCCCGGCGCCGTGCCCGAGGTGAAGTAGCGGATCGCCGCGTTTTCCAGCAAGGCGAGTTGGCAGTCGAACATGCCGATGTCGACCTTGGTGGCCTCGCCGGTCATGGCTCGATGGTACAGCGCCGAGACCAGCCCGACCGCCGCATACAGCCCCGAGCCGATATCGCCGATCGACATCCCGATGCGGGTCGGCGGCGTGCCCGGATGCCCGGTAACGCTCATAATGCCGCCCATTCCCTGAACCACCATGTCGTAGGCGGGACGCGTCATGTCCGGACCGGAATGGCCGAACCCGGAGGCGGCGGCGTAGATCAGCCGGGGGAAGCGCGGGTGCAGGGTCTCCCAGCCGTAGCCGAGCTTCTCCATGGTGCCGGGCCGGAAGTTCTCCACCACCGCGTCGGCGGTTTCGAGCAGAGCTTCGAAAATCGCCCGGTCATCGTCCTGCTTCAGGTTGAGCGCGATGCTCTCCTTGCCGCGGTTGATCGACTGGAAATACGCCGACTTGCCGTTGACGAACGGCCCGTAATGGCGCGCGTCGTCGCCGGTCTCGGGTGTCTCCACCTTGATGACGCGGGCGCCGAGCTCGGCCAGCAGCAGCGTGCAGTAGGGACCGGCGAGGATCCGGCTGACGTCGACGACGGTGGTCCCGGCTAGGGGACCGGAGCGTTCCTGTCGTCCGTCCGCGGCCATGAGCGTGCCTCCCTGATGCATCTCGATTGATGTTTCGGGCGGTTTTAGACCAGCGCGCTGCGGCGGACAAGGCGAGGCGGGCGGACCAACAGGGCAATTGGGTGAAAGAGCGCGTGACAGTCAGGTGAAGCTCTGAATCGATCGGCGGCCTCCGGTTCGGCATGGGAGGTCACGATGGAGCGGTGTGTTGCGTTCAGCGAGGCGATCG